>Ga0209415_10009275_pt1 | contig 16929 bp, 17 predicted proteins | sample PeaSoiSIISIP2007_FD_187696 | JGI IMG/M metagenome (GOLD analysis project Ga0209415, IMG submission 187696) | Peat soil microbial communities from Weissenstadt, Germany - SII-SIP-2007 (SPAdes) (version 2) | ecosystem: Environmental > Terrestrial > Soil > Wetlands > Peat | place: Germany... | reverse complement strand
CCGAGCCGGGCCAGCGCCTCGACGATTCGGACGCGTACCAGCGGTGTGGGGTCGTCCAGGCGGCCGAGGAGCGGTGGAACCGCGTTCGCCGAGGCCTGGTGGCCGAGGGCATCGGCCGCCGCGCCGCGCACGTCGGGGTCCGGGTCGCCGAGGGTGCGGGCGAGAGGTGCGACGGCCCGCGGGCTCGGGAGCGCGCGGGCGACCTCGCAGGCCTTGTGGCGCAGGCGAGCCTCCGGGGCGTTGAGCCACGCCGCGACCGTGTCCGTTGCTCCTGCGGCGCGCAGAACGATCGCCGCGTCCGCAGCCGCGAGACGGACCTCGTCGTCCGGATCGTCGAGGGAGGCGATCGCGAGCGGCGCGCCTCGCGCCTGTCCGAGCCCGCGCAGGTCGCGCGCCGCCGTTCGGCGGGTCGCCGGGTCGGCGGACGCCAGGTCCCTCTCGATGCGCTCCTCCACGTCGGGCCAGGAGAGCGCCGACGCGCGAACGGAGATCAGCGACAATACGACGACGAGCAGAAGGCGGACGCTCACGACAGTCCGCTCCTGCGACGGACGACCCAGTGGGCACCGAGGAGAACCGCCGCCGCGAGCGACCAGGCCCACGGCGGGGCCAGAGGCGTCACATGCCGTTCGCTGCTCACGACGGTCGGCCTCGGCAAGGGGAGCGAGCCGGCATCGGGCGGGAAGGCGAACGATCCGCCCGTCGCCTTCGCCAGCGCCTCGAGCCTCCGGGCATCGGGACGGGAGTCGGCCCATTCGTCCCCTCCAGCTTCGCACGCGAAGTCGTGGCGCGTCGTCGCCCCGCCGCCGAGGCGCAGGCGGGCCTCGTAGGCCCCCGCTTGCAGAGCGGGCAACGCGAAATCGACCGATGAGGCGCCGGCCGGAAGAACCCGCTCGATGTGGATCGGCGAAGCGTCTTCATCGATCCTCGTCAGGTCCAGCACGACGGCGGGCGGTTTGGGCGGGGGACCTCCCGTCCGTGCTTCTCGCACCGAGGCGGACGACGCGACGACGCGCGCTCGCAGCGTCGACCCGAGGCCGGCCGTACATCCGCCTACCACCTCCAGTTGCGCAGGCTCGAAACGCGGGTCGCGCATGAGCCAGCCTAGCAACCCGTCCCAGAGCGCGCCGTGGGCACGGCCGGCGGTCTCGGACCCGAGCTGCGAGAACTTCAGCTCCCAGGCCCCGTCGATTCCCAGTGCGATCGTGCGCCCGTCGCCTTCCTCGCCGATCGCGAGAACGGGCATCTCATCGCCCCGTCGTGTCGACCGTGTTGGATGAGACCAGAGCGCCACGCCGCCTCGGCGGAGATCCCCGAGGACGTTGGCGCCAGGCATCGACGGGAGCTGATCGCCGAGCACGCTCCTCAGCGGGTCGAGGAGCGGCGCGGCGAGTCCCTCGGCGGTCCACTTCGGGACGAACGACATCGTGTCGGCGCTGGTGCCTCCGCGAGAGCCATCGAGCTCCACGGGCAGCACGTCGGCGAGGGGCGTGCCGGCATAACCGCCGGCAACGAACGAATTGCTGCCGCCCACCATGACCAGCCCGCCGCCGCTTCGCACGTACCGCTGGATGTTCGGCAGGTACCTCTCGAGGCCGTAGGGCTGCGCGTCGAAGTCTTGAAGGACGACGGCATCGAACGTTGCCAGCTGATCGGTGAACAGCTGGTCGACCGGGAAGGGGATGAGGGCGAGCTCGTTCTGTGCGGCGCGCGAGTCGTCGGTCATCGTGCGAAGGATGAAGAAGGCCACCACGTCGACCGACGAGTCGCTCTTGAGCCACTGCCGGAGTGCGGCAACATCGTTGGTGGGGTGGCCCGCGACGTGAAGGACGCGCACGTGCTCGCGCCCGACGTTGAACGTCACGAGCCTGCGGTCGTTCTCGGGGATCGTGTCCCCCGGCGGCGCCGCGACGGCGATCTCGACGATGCGCGCGCCGGCGCGCTCGAGGGTGACGGTGAGGTCGAGCACGGCGGAGCCGTCCTTGACGTGCGCGAGGCCGGACGCGAGCAGAGCCGGCGGCCCATCGTCTCGGAGCTCGCGGGCAGTCACGGTCAGCTCGTTGCAGACGAGCCCGCCCGCGCAGCCGACCTCCACGCGAAGGGGCAGCGGAGCGTGAGCCACCGCCGCGCCCGCCGCAGTGATGCGTCGCACGCTGGCGTCTACCGGCGCGCCCCGCGTCGTCGCGACGGTGTGGATCGGGACGTTGATCGTCCGACCGAGCTCGCGCAGGCTTGCTTCGGGTGCATCCTCGGTCGGATCGTCCAGCCTGCCGTCGCTCACGACCACCATCGCCGCGGGTCGCTCTTCCGCGGACGTCGCGATCGCGCGGATCGCAGCGCCGAGGTCACTGCGGGGTGCTCGGGTCGAGGCGTCGCCTCGCGAGGCGTCGGCGAGGGGCAGGGGAGGTCCGTCGCCGAAGCCGAGCACTACGAAACGGACGTTCGGATTCTGCTTTTTCAGTCTCGCGATCGCCGCGTCGCGCGCGGATTGCCGTGGAGCGCCGTCGTCACCCGCAAGAGCCATCGATCGTGATGAATCGGCGAGGATCACCACGCGCGCTCCTACCGTGCTCTCGCGGGCCGATACCCGGGCGGGTCGGAGCGTGGCGGCCACGAGGGCAGTCACGGCGAGCAACCCGGACACCGCGATGACGACCCCGTGTCGCTCTCGCCGTCGCATCTCGACGAACAGCAGGACGAGGCTCGCGGCAGCGAGCGCGCACGCGAGCGCCACCGCCCAGGGCGGCAGGTCCGCGCTCGGGCCGAGGTGCGTGGAGAGCATCGGGGTGAGTCGCTCGTGTCAGGGCGTCGAGCCCGTTCGGCGCCGCATGAGCCACTTGGCGTGGACCTGGTCGTCTTTGTAGTTCGAGCAGAGCACGTACATCGCGATGTTCACGGCGAGGCGGATGGCTCGCTCGCGCTGGACATCACCGCCCGGGTGGACCGTTTGTTCCCACATCCCCGACGCGCCTCGCGCGAGGGCGCCCCCGAGGTCGTGCTCGCTGAAGATGACCTGCGCCTCGCCGCCATGCACGATCGCATCCAGCGAAGGGGGACCCTCGACGCGGCCCTCGGCGCGCCGCAGAAGGTAGAACGTGCGGAAGATGACGTGATCCGTTCCGATCGACACCGGCGCGCTGTCGGGCAACACGCGCGCGATCTCGCGGCGCGCGCTCCTTCCGAAGGCGCTTGGTTCGCCTCGCTCGCCTGGCGCGGCATCGTCGACGAAGAGAATGCCCCCGAGCGAGAAGAAGCGACGCAATGACGAGATCTCCGTGGCGGTGAGCGGAGCGACCTCTGCGTCGCCACTCCAGTAGAGGAAAGGCGCCTCCACGATGGCCGGGTCGTCGGCGCGCACGACGCTCGGCCGTAGCCGCGCGGGCGCGCTGGTACGCTGGACGAGCTCCCACGACCAGCGCCCCGGCGCCGTGGCGCGTGCAGGGCCGCTCTGGTTGCCGGTCAAGAGGACGCGAGGATCGAAGGCGCCGACGTCGCCGAAGGCACGAGCCGGGTGAGGGCACAGCACGACGAGCGCGGCCGACAGCGCGAGAGGGAACGCGAACGGCGCGAGCGGGCGGAGGCGCACGGCGGCTCACTTGTAGCCGAGGCGGCGGGGGAGCGCGAATGCGTCATGCGCCGCGCCTCCGCCGTGCGCCCCGGAGCCGCGTCATCAGCACGAACGTCGCGCGTCTCCAGAAGGGGCGCAGATAGGCCGCCTGCGCGAGGAGGGCGAGCGCGATGAGCACGGCGCGAACGCCCTCCGTCCGCCGGTAGAGCCGCTCCACGTCGAACGGGACGCTGGGATCGGGCGTGTCGATGTTCTTGTAGAAGATGTCGAACGCGAGCGTGACGCCGAGCTCGTTCAGGATCAGCGCGACGGCGATGCCGTAGGCGATGGCGATCGCGCGCCGCCACGCGGGACGGAACGTCAGGAGCGCGGCGCAGGCGCTCGCCCCGAGCAACGCGAAGCCCGTCATGTACGCCGCCCGGAGGACGTCGCGCGGCGCGAAGTCGAAGCGGAAGCTCGCGTAGACCCCCAGGCGGACGACCACGAGCGTCACGACGAATGCGGCGAACGTGAGAAAGGCGAGGTCCTTCTTCCGGCCAACGACGAGCTCGCGCCATGCCCGGCCGATCGACCCGCGGCTCGCCTTGACGTCGGCTCCAGAGGCCGCCGCCTGCACGCTCCTCGAAGACCCTCCGGCGAGGAGCGCGTCGAGCGCCTTCTCGGCGCCCGCGAGGCGCGACGCCATCGTGCGCACCAGGCTCACCGCGACGCGCGGACGACGTTCGCGCAGATCGTCGAACGCCTCGTCCGGGACGACGAGCGCCTCCACGTCCCCCAGCGCGACGATGGTGGCAGATCGCAGCTCGCCGGTGAGGGACGACATCTCGCCGAAGGCGCTCCCGGGGCCGAGCTTCCCCAGCACCTCGCGGTCGCCGCGACGCGCCTCGAGCGACACTTCGGCCTCGCCTCGAAGGACGACGTAGACCTCGGCCCCCGACTCGAGCTCGTTCACGATGCGCTCTCCTCTGACGTAGACGTTCCGACGTCCGCGCGCGGCGAGCGTGCGGAGCGCGTCGTCGTCGACGCTCGCCAGGAACGACACGCTCCTCAAGAGGATGAGGTCATCGTCGGAGAGCGTCGTCATCGGGCGCCCTTCGCCGAGAGCCACGCACGCCGCGCAATTGCGCCCCAGAACCTCCGGAAATACGCGAGCTGCACGAGGAGGGCTCCCGCCGCCGCTGCGGCCACCAGACTCGCCGTCTGCGCGTACTCGGGGTTCAGGTTCCAGAACAGCGCGAACTCGTCGAAGACCAGCCCGCACCCGCATCCGAACGCGAGGGACAGGACGCGCAACGCCCGGCGCCCGAGCGGAAAGAGCGCGGCGAGGCCGGAGAGCCCGATGAGCACGAGACCGTAGTTGAAGTGGTGCACGTGCATCGGGTTCGGGTCGTTCGGGCTCCTCACGAGGGCGAAGAGCTGCTGCTCGAGGTGAAAGTGCAGGATGAAGAAGACCGTGAGGCGGGCCGCGCCGAGCGAGGCGATGAAGCCGACCAGCATCCAGAACGGCGGCTCTGCTCCTTTTTGAACGACGAGGCGGCGGAAGAGCGCCCCAGGCCCGACGCGCACGACCCGCGCGCCGCGCCGCGAGATCGCGCGCCGGCGTTCATCGATGGCTGCGCGGAGCTCCTCCTCGGGGAGTCGCTCGGCGTGGAGCTCGAGCAGCTGGCTCACGACGTCCTGCCTCGACCTCAGCTCGCTCGCGAGCTCGCTCGCGAGTGGGAGCGCCACGGCGGGGAAGAGGTCGAGGATCGCGTCGAGACCTTCCCGATCGAGAGTCGCGATCGCGGCGTCTGCGCTGACCGGGGTCACGTGCGCGCGCCGCAGGCATCCGCTCAGCAGGGCGATGTCGCCGTGTCGATCACCGGGCTCGAGGTCCGACCCGAGCGGCCCCGCCGGCGAGTCGACCTCGATGCGAACCCGCCCACGCACGGCGACGATCATCCGCGCGGCCTCCGGGGTGGCCTCGAACGTGCGGACGGCCCCGGCCGGCAGGCTCTCCAGCCCGAATCGAGGAGCCAGCTGGGCGATCTCGTCGGCGCGCAGTCGCCCGAACATCGTGACCTGCGCGAGCACATCTTCCAGCCCGTGCATTCAGTCGAAGTCCTCCACCCTCCACACGCCCCCTTCTCGCTTCAGCTTCACCTGGTGACCTCCCGGGACCCGCACCACCGCCTCGTCCCCGGTGAGCTGGACGGGGAGCTGCCCGGGATCGACCAGGCCGTCCACCAGCGCGCGCAGATCGTTTTCCACCGACGCGCGCGTCGTGGGGGAGAGAACCCGCATCAGGCCGGCGTAGCTGCGGCGGGCCAGCACCCGGCGCAGTTGATCGAGCGCCTCCTCGGGTGTCCGCCCGCCCCCGGGGAGCGCGCCCGTCGCCGTGACCCCGTACCTGCCGTCGCGAAGGTCGAGCGCCGCCTCCTCCCCATCTGCGTACCGGAAGCGCGCCGTCGCCTCGACGCGGACGTCGGGTCGGGCGACCTCGCGACCTTGCTCGGCGAGCTCGTTCTTCTCGCCTGCGACGACGTTCCGCACGTCGTCCTTGCTTCGCTCGCGGCGCGACGCGGTCGTCATCATCCCGTAGAGCGCGGTCGCGTCCCCGCGCACGGCCGCCTCGGCGTACGCGCGCGCAGCATCGCGCGGATCCGGGACGCGCGCCGAGGCGCAGGCCTGCGTCGAGACGAGGAGCAGGACGACCCGAGCCCTCACCCTTCTACCTCGGCCTTCGCGATCGTGACGTCGAGGTCGTACTCGTCGCGCCAGAGGGTCGCCTTCGCGCCCACCGTCCACTCCTCGAGCTCGCGGTCGCCGTCGCTGCGCAGGAACAGGGTCACGCGGCCGGCGCCTCGATCGATGGCCGCGCGCACGCTCTCGATCTTCTGCTTGTGCTCGCGGTCGAGCGCGTCGGCGAGGCGCAGGAGGGCCGCGAGGCCACGCACCTTGCCCCGGGCCTCCTTCGTGAGATCCCGGTAGGCCTGGTGAGTAGGGTCGGGCGGGCCCTTGCGGTGATAGCGCGCGATGTTGGCGACGATCGCCCGCTCATCGGGGGTCATACCCATGATGTCCGCGTGCTGGATCAAGTACTGGCTGTGCTTGTGATGCCCGCTGTAGTGGATGTAGTCGCCGATGTCGTGCAGGAGCGCCGCCGCCCGAAGGAGCAGCCGATCTCGCTCGCCGAAGGCGTGCACGCGCTGCAGGTCGTCGAACAGCTGGGCGGCGAAGCGACAGACCTGGCGCGCGTGGGGCTCGTCGAAGTGGTAGCGACGCCCGAGGCGCGTGCAGACCTCGAGCACGCGCTCCGCCTCGCCCGCCGCGTCCCAGACGTGAAAGAATTTGTCGACGAGCTCCTCGAGGATGCCGGCGGCGAGGCCGACGCCGGGCGCGAGGATCGTGTTCACCTTCAGCACGGTGGCGAGCCGCAGGAAGATGGCCGCGGCCGGGACGATCGTGTCGGCGCGATCGGGCCTCAGCTCATAGGCGTCGCGCCGCTCGCTGGTCGACATCCCGCACATCTTCTTGAAGAGGGCGCGCGCGGCCGCCACGTCGATCGCGCGCTGGCCACCCTTCGTCGGGCACAGGTCGCAGAGGGTGTCGACGTTGCCTCCCGTCCCGACGAGGACCTCGACGGCGCCGATCTGCGGCAACGCCTCGCCGAGGGCCCGGTCGATCACCTCCTCGAGCAGCCGCTCGCGGCCGCGGTCGACCGTCTTCACCCCGCGCAGGTACGCCTCCAGCATTCTCACCGTGCCGAGCGGGAGCGATCTCGTGAAGCCCGTCTCTCCGTGATCGAGGAGCGTGAGCTCGGTCGAGCCGCCGCCGACGTCGACGAGCAGTGCGCGCCGGTCGGCGAGCGGGATCCGCCGTGCCACCGCGAGCTGAATGAGCCGCGCCTCCTCGATGCCCTCGATCGTCTCGAGCACGACCCCGGCCTCGCGGCGGGCGCGCTCGACGAGCGTTGCTCCGTTCTTGGCCTCGCGCACCGCGCTCGTGGCGATGGCGCGGTAGTCGTCGACCTTCCAGCGGTCCATCTCCTGCCGGAACTCGCGCAGCGCGTCGCACGCCTGCCCGATCGAGGCCGGTGCGAGCCTTCCGGACAGGAACACCTCGGACCCTAGGCGTACGGGCGATCGCAGCGTGGCCAGATCTTTCCATCCGTCAGGCAAGAGAGCTGGTTGGCCCTTGGACGCCTGCGATGGTGCGGAGGCCTCGACGACGCGAAGCCGCAGGGCGTTGGAACCGACGTCGATGGCGGCGAACCTGGCCATGAACAGAAACTAGCGGGAACCATGCCCCATCGGCTAGCGTTTGGGGCGGTGTTCCGAAGGAGCGCACTGCTCTCGCTTGTGGTCGTGGCGACCCTGGCCACGGTCGCGTGCGGGGGCGCGCCGCCCGCCGCGCCCACGATCCTTCGTCCGATCGACGAGCCTCATGCGGTGGCCATCATGGCGCGCGTGTTTCGCCAGCTGGGGCTCGAACCGGTGCGGCACCGCGTCATCAAGTTCGGCCAGAACGATGCCGAGCTGGTGCTCGACATCGCGGCGAAGGAGCGGCGCTTCGGGATCGCGTACATCACGTGGCAGGACGCCGAGAAGGTCGGGGACGACCTCCCCAAGCGCCGGGACCCCGACGCGATCATCGTCGTCCGCGGCACCGGGGACGATGACGACGTGCACGCCGCGCTGCTCTTCGCCGCGGACTACATGCAAGACGATCTGTCGGGCGAGCAGCACACCGCCACGGCCATCGCGGCGCAGCACAAGCTCGAGCTCGCGACGCGCGACATCCTCCGGCGCGCGGAGCACGAGAACTGGCCGTGAAGGCCCGGCGACTCGTGGCCCTGGGCGCCGCTGTCACGCTCCTCGGGACCGCCGTCGCCGCGACGGCGCCCGTCATCGGCGCGGCCGCGGCCGAGCGGGTTCACGTCCAGCAGACGATGGGTGGCATCGCCGTCGTTGCCGGCTGGGCGCTGCTGGCGTGGGGCATCCACCAGCTCGGTCGCCTTTCGCGCTAGTCGCTTCGCAGGATGACGACCCCCGTGTCCGGAGCGAGGCGCGGGGTGCGTGCCGCGGCGACGCCGAACGCGCGATCCGTGATGGTGAGGGTCCCCTCGAACGGCCCGCCCGCCGTCTTCGCGACCAGGTCGTCGCTCGCCAGGGCCTGCTCGTCGACGATGGGCGTCATCGGCGCGGGGTACGCGCCCGTCCTGTCGAAGACGGCGACGTAGTAGACGGGGAGCTTCCCTTCGTAGCCGGCTGCCTTCGACTCTTCGAGCAGACGCGTCTTGTACACCTCCTGCAGGTGCCGTGCGAAATAGCGGTACGACCACCCTGTGACGAGCAACGCGCCCGTCGTCCCGTCGGCCCGCCTGACGGGCATGCCGGCGACCCAGTCCACATCCGGACCGTTCTTCGACGGGGGTCCGGGGAACGTCCCGGTGCCGGTGACGTATCCATCGCGAGCCCTCGAAAGCACCGGAAAGACGGCGACGAGGTTCTGGCCGGCCATCACGTCCTCCTCGAGGTCGTTGCGGATCGCGACCCCGGAGGGGTCCGCCAGCGCGAAGAACGTCGACTTGGCGACCAGCAGATCGACGACGTCGCGCCGGACACGGAGCAGCGCCTTACGAACACCCGCCATGTCCTGCCGCGGGTCAGCCCCGTCCGCGAGCAGCGCCGACAGCAGCTTCGCCCCCTCGGGCAGCCCGCGCTCGATCTCGCCGACGTCCTTGTCGACGAGCTGGGCGGTCGTCGCGACGTCCCGCGCCGCCCGCGCCGCGCTCTCCTTTGCCTGGTCCTTGCATCCAGTCAAACCGGTCGCGAGAGCGGCGGCGACGACAACGGCAATCGGGAGCGGTCGATCCATCGTGAGGCCGGCTCAGCATACGACGGTTGAGGGCCTCGCGCGCTTTGGTACCTTCCTCCACGCCATCGTGCGTCAAAGGAGCGATCCGTCCCCTCCTCGGCGCCTCGGGCCGTACGAGATCCGCGCCAAGATCGCCGAGGGCGGGATGGCGACGGTCTACCTGGCGCGGCGGGTCGGCGCGGCGGGGGGGGCCGTCGCCATCAAGATGATCCGCGACGAGTACGCGCGCAGCTCCGATTTCAGGACGATGTTCCTCGACGAGGCGAAGATCGTCTCGCGGCTCCGGCACCCGAACATCGTCGCCTACGAGCAGCTCGGCGACGAGGACGGTCACGTGTACATCGCGATGGAGCTGCTCATCGGACAGTCGCTCTGGAGCGTCTGGGAGGCTTGCCGGTCGCGCAAGGTCCGGCTGCGGTACGACATGATCGCGTGGATCGGGGCGCGCGTCGCCGACGGGCTCCACTGCGCGCACGAGCTCGCGGACGACGACGGCCGCGCGCTCGACATCGTGCATCGTGACGTCAACGCGACCAACGTCTTCGTGACGTACGACGGGCAGGTCAAGGTCATCGACTTCGGCCTTGCCAGCGCTGCCAACCGGGCGTCGCGCACCGCCGCCGGGGTCGTCAAGGGAAAGGTCGCGTACATGTCCCCAGAGCAGGCGATCGGCTCACCCGTCGACCGGCGCACCGACGTCTTCGCGCTCGGGACGATGCTCTGGGAGCTCGGCTGCGACCGGCGGCTCTTCAGACACACCGACGACGTCGAGACGCTCCGGCGCGTTCACGCCGCCATCGTGCCGGATCCGACGAAGCTCGTGGATGATTTTCCCGAAGGCCTCTGGCGCATCCTGCGACGCGCGCTGCAACGTGCGACCGGCGACCGCTACCCGACGGCCGCGGATCTGGCGCGCGACCTGGACGCTTTCGCCGTCTCGGTCGGGGGCGGCGTGGACGCGGGGGCGGTCGCGGAGGTCATGAGCGCGCTCTTCGCGGACGATCGCGCACGGCAGGCCGCCTGGGTGGCGGACGCGAGCCACCCGGACAGACGCCGCGCACCGCGAGGGCCGCTCAAGACTCGTCCCGAATCGTGGGCACCCGACGGTGCCGCGGCCCCCGGCGCAAGCGGGAGACGCCGCCGGACGCTCTCCGTCGCCATCGCGATCGCCGTCTTCGCGGCCGCGGCGGTCGCCGTCGCGGCTGCCGTTCGCTGATCGGGCCGCGCCGGGCAATGCGGTGAACGCTCACCGGCAGACGACGAAGTGCGCAAAGTCCACGAAGGTGTCGGCCGGCGTCGCCCACCCGGCGTCGTGCCCGCCGAAGAACGTCGAGAAGAACAGCGTGTCGGCCGGCGTGTCGTCCTGCCGGTACGTCAGGTTCTTCGCCTCGAACGTGGGGGGGAGCGCGGGGTCGACGTCGAACCACACGCGCGACTGCCCGTCCGCAGCTCCGGCCGCGTTGAGGACGATCTCCTGCGCCACGCGGTGCCACTCCCCCGTCGTGAAACTCCACGCGCCGAGCCCCAGCTCCGTTCCGTAGGGCTGCGCGGGCAAGATGTACGCGTACTGTTCGCCGCTCCCGCCGGCGCGCCACATGAGGCGCATCGACCATCCGCCCCGGCCCGTGACGACGGCGCCTCCGCTCGGACAGCTTCCCCCGCATACTCCGGGCAGCTTGCCGCCCTTGACCCAGGCGAAGCCGGGCGCGAACCGTAGCCAGTACGACAGGAAGATCGATCGCCCGCCGCCAGGCAGATGGGCCTTGAACTCGAGGCCTCCGAGCGGATGCCCTTCTCTCGCGAACGAGCTGCTCGACGACCCGGCGGGATAGAGCACGCGCAGGGCGCTTCCGAACCGCGCGTCACCGATGGCGCGAGCATTGGCCGCCCCGTAGTCGACCTTGGCACCCGGGTCCCAGCGCTCGAGCCAGTCGGGGCGATCGAAGTCGCCGCGCCAGGCCGCCTCGAGTCCAGAAGGACACTCGGCTCCATCGCCCGGCGGCCTCTCGCGGGACAGCGCCGGGCTCGAGGGCGGTCGCGCGCAAGCGGCCTGCGCCGTAGCCGCCGCCACGCATCCCAGCAGGACCGCGCGAACGTAGAGCACGACCCGAGAACAGCAGAGCTCGAGACAAATTGCGAAACGCGGCGCTCCTGTACAGCCCGCTCTCTGTGTACACTTCGGCCATGCAGCCTGATCCGCCCGCCTGCGACCTTCTCCCGTGGACGTGACGCTCTCCAGGGCTCTCTCCCCGCTGGTCGCGCGCTGGGTCGCGCTCGCCGTCCTCATGGGCATCGCGCTCGTCGAGACCCCGTCGGCAGGCCACGACGCGAGCCGGCTCGACGCGCTACCGCGACCGGCAGAGCGTCTCCCCGAACCGATCCGCCTTCCTCATTGCGCAATGCCGATCGTCGAGTGGCGTTCGACCTCCGCCTTGCCGGTCGAGACCAGCCCCAGCAGTCGGGCTCTCGCCGTCGTCGATGCGACGTGCCTCCACGCATTCGAGAGCTATGGCGCGTTCCTCCGGAGCAAGAACCTGCCGCAGCTTCGCGCCGAGCCCGACGGCCTGCCGACCGTGTCCTTCCTGCCGGGGAACGTCGTGCTCGACGGCAAGTCGCCGCGGGCCCTCAACGATCTGCCGTCGCGGTTCGAAGCGGTGGCCCCCGGCTGCTGCTACTGGGGCCTCTACGTCGAATCGCTCAATCACCTCTTCGTTCGCAACGACCCGCTCACGAAAGGCGCCTCCGGTACGATCGAGGCGAATCCGCGCTTCGTACGGACGCTGACGCACGAGATATCGCACGTGCTCAGCTCGCGCCTCGGCGTCTGGTCCATCGTCGGGTACGATCGCAAGCGCGACGAAGACCTCGCCGAGGCTTTCGTCGCGTACATGGGCATCTCGTTTCCCGCGGAGAGCTCGACGCAGGACCTCGCACTACACCGCGCCGGCTCGGCAGAGTCAGCGAACCCGTGACCCGGCCGGACCGGCGCAGTCGCGCGGCGCGTCAGCGCCCCGTCGTGCCCGGCTGACGGTTCGTGACGCCTTTCTCCAGCTGCTTCTGGAGCGACTCGGCCATGCGCTGGTGCGACTGGATCTTGGCCAGTGCTGCCGTCAGGTCCGACCTGAACGCGGCGCTCTTGACGTTCGGGATGATCCGCCCGACGAGGTCCGCCGCGTTCATGTGATCGCGCGCCTGGATGTCGGCGTACTCGCGGTCGAGCGCGTCCCCGTGCATGGCCGCCAGCGTGGTCATGTCGTTCTGCGTCCCCGCGTCCAGCTGCCCGCTGATCGCGGTCGCGCTCGGCATGATGTTGAGCTTCGACCAGAGCGCCTTGGCCTTGTTCATCATCGCCTGATGGTCGACGGACATGTCGTGCGCAAAGCGCTTGACGTCCGGGTTCATGGTCTGCCCAAGGACGAGCTGAGCCTCGCGGACCTCGCCGTCGTTCAGTGACTCGATCACGGCGGCGAACTGCGCGTCGTCGAGCTTGGCGAGGTCCGCGTCGCTCGGCGGGCCCGAGGCCATCGGAGACGTGGAGCCCGCGCTGTTCGAGTCGGTCGCAGGCGACGACGTGCCATACGTCGAGCCATACCTCGAGCTCGACGAGGCCGACGACGACATGTCCGACGAAGGCATGCTCGACGGCGATGTGTCCGAGGGCTGCCGGTTGGTCGCGCCCCAGGTGTCGCCGCCCATCGGCTCCGTCGCGGGCGGCGGCTGCATGCCGGTCTGGTATCCGGAGCTCATCTGCGCCTGTGCTTGCGCCTGCGCCTGCTGTTGCGAGGCGTCCTTCGCGCTCTGGTTGGAGCCGCCGCAGGCGACCACGATTGCCGCGACGCCCAGCCCCGCGGGGAATACGAACAGCGGATTCGTGGGATTCATGGCGACCTCACTTCGCGGCAGCGTCCCAGGCCAAGCTGGACGCCTTGAGCTCAGCTCCCTTGCTTCCGGCGTCGTAACTGAGCGACGTTCCGGCGTCGTAGCCGAGAACGCCACCGCCGTCGTAGTTGAGCGCGGCGCCGGCGTCGTAGCTGAGCGCGCGGCCGGCATCGTAGCCCCTGGCCTGCCGAGCGCTCATCTCATCGCCGGTGACGGTCGTACCGGCGTCGTAGGATTCCGTGGCAGCGGAAGCGCGGGTCGCGCCCTCCGCCGCGGCCACGCCGGCCGCGAGCCCGATACTGACGAACGGGACGATACCGAGGATTGCGAGTCTCATAATGAAAACTCCTTTTGCTCGAACGATGTGATGATCCATTGGATTTGCTGAAGCGCCCCCCACGATGCATCGGTCGATCCAGCGAGCATCCTCCCCGGCGAAGGTCGACCGTTGCACGGCAAGGTCGCGGATCCTCGTACACTTTCGCGTCACGGCGACGAAGCAAGCGGCGTCGACAAGGTGACCGCGAGCGCTCCGCAACCAGGGACCTTGCTGCCACGAGATGTGGCGACGCTGCAGCAAGGCCTGAGTCGGCTAGGATGGCGGCGACCGTGAGCCGCAAGATACAACCGCATCGCGAGGGGCACAGCGGGGGACGCCGGGCATGGTTGCGCGCCGCCGTGCTCGGTGCGGACGACGGAGTCGTCTCGACCTCGAGCCTCGTGCTCGGCGTGGTCGCGGCCTCCGCGGCGCGAGACACGGCGCTGGTCGCGGGCATTGCCGGCCTCGTGGCGGGCGCGCTATCGATGGCAGCGGGCGAGTACGTCTCGGTGAGCTCGCAGCACGACGCCGAGCGGGCCGACATCGAGCGAGAGAAACACGAGCTCGCCGCCGATCCGCGCGGCGAGCTGAGGGAGCTGACGAGGATCTACCAGGATCGCGGGCTCGATCCCGAGCTCGCGCGGAAGGTGGCCGAGCGGCTCAGCGCTCGCGATCGACTCGGGAGCCACCTGCGCGACGAGCTCGGTCTCGACGAGGCGACGCTGTCCCGCCCCATCCAGGCCGCCGCCGTGTCCGCCGCGAGCTTCGCGTCGCTCGCCATGCTCCCCATCGTCGCACTCATGGTCGCGCCGGCGCCGCTGAGGATCGCATTCGTCGCGGTCTGGTCGCTCGCGGGCCTCGGCGTGCTGGGCGCGCTCGGCGGTTACCTGGGAGGCGCGTCGATGGGTCGAGCGAGCGTGCGGGTGATGCTCGGAGGGGGAGCGGCCATGGCCGTCACCACACTCATCGGCCACGTGCTCCGCGTCGCGGGCTTCGGATAGCGCCGCACGCGGAGTCGACCGATCGATCGCTCAGGACGCCTGGACCACGACGTCCTGCCGGTCCGCCGCGCGCTCCGCCGCCTCGAGGCTGATGGCCGACGGCGCCCGCAAGAGCGCCTCGCGGTCGAGCCCGAACGCGCGCAAGAGCAGGCGCGACGGCTGCAGTCCCAGATCGTCTTCCTCGAGGAAGAGACGCGCGAGGGCCTCGGCGTACGCACGCGCCAGGACAGGCCGCGGGATCGTGTCGAAGCGCCCCGCGCGCCGCCGGCTCGGAACGGTGGATCCGACCAGTCCGAGGAACGTGGCATGGTAGAGCGCCCGGAGCCGTGGCCGCGCGTCCGGCGCGCGCGCGATCGCCTGGCGCAGGAAGTGGACGTTGAGCGGCACGTGAAACGACTCGTCGCGCGTCAGGATGGTCAACATCTGGCGGACGGCCGGGTGCTGCACGCGGGGCAGGGCGAGGCGGTACGTCGTGGCGCCGATGGTCTCGAACATCAGGTTCACGAGCACGATCGACTCCATCCGTTTCGCGCGGCGGTAAAGCCCATAGAACGTGCGCGTCGTCGGCCCCATCGGCCGTATCTCGCCGCCCAGCCAGCCCATGAAATCGGTGAGCAGGTGGCGGTGCCATCCCTCCTCGTCGCCATAGAGCTCCAGGCACTCGGCGAGGTCGGGGTCCCAGCCGGCCACCTCCCCCGAGAGGGCGTGCGCCTGGCGAAGGCCGGACTCCTCGGCGCGAAACGCCGCGTTGAAGAACGCGATCGCAGCGCCGCGGTCTTCAGGCGACTTGAACGCGATGGGCTGGGAGAGGTCGAGCTTTTCCTCCGCCATCCGCACGCGCCGCCTGCGCAGCATGGCGAGCCACCACGACGTGGGTCGGGTGCGCATGGACCTCGCGCGGGACGATACGTGATGGTTTCGCACGCAAGAACCTGTCTACACTCCGCGGCGATGAAAGTCAGCGCTCGCGTCGTCTTCGCCCTGTCCGTTTCCGTCCTCCCCGGCGCCTTCGCGTGCGCCCCCGACAAGGCCGGATCGGCCCCGCCGTCCGCCCCTGTTGCGGCATCCGCTCCCGTTCCGCAGGCCGCCGCCGCGACGCCCCCGAACCCGGTGCCCCCTCGCGTCAAGGGACAGAACCCGTTCGCCGGCTTGCGCTTCTATGTGAACCAGTACAACCCCGCATCGCAGCAGGCGCGCGCGTGGGAGGGGACCCGCCCCGCCGACGCGAAGCTGCTGGAGAAGATCGGCAGCCAGCCGGTCGGGCGCTGGGTGGGGGAGTGGAGCGGGGACGCGGAGACGGCTGCTCACGCGCTCGGGGCGGGGACCAACTCCGACGGGACGGTGCCGGTCGTCGTCCTCTACAACATCCCGAACCGCGACTGCGGGCAGTACTCGAAGGGGGGGTCGACGTCGAACGAGGCGTATCGCGCGTGGATCCACGACTTCGCGAAGGGGGCGAACGGCTACCGCCTCATCGTCGTGCTCGAGCCGGACGCGCTCGGGCTTCTGACGAAGTGCCTGTCGCCTGCCGACCAGCAGGCGCGCCTCGCGACGATGAAGGAGGCGGTCGACGTCCTCGAGGCGACGCCGGGGATCTCGGTGTACATCGACGCGGGCAACGCGAAGTGGGCGCCGCCCGACGAGATGGCAAAGCGCCTCATCGGGGCGGGGATCGCCGACGCGGACGGGTTCTCGCTCAACGTGTCGAACTACATCGCGACCGAGCCGACTCTCGCATACGGCCATGCCATCTCGAAGGCGACGGGCGGGAAGCATTTCATCATCGACACGGGCCGCAACGGCAACGGCGCCACGAACGACGCGCAGTGGTGCAACCCGGAGGGCCGCGCCGTCGGCAAGGCCCCGACGACCGACACGGGCGACCCGCTGGTCGACGCGTTCTTCTGGATCAAGCCGCCGGGCGAGTCGGACGGCACGTGCAACGGCGGTCCCAAGGCGGGCGATTTCTGGCCGGAGCAAGCGCTCGGCCTCGCCAAACGCGCCAAGTGGTAGCCCCGGTGGGATCCTTCGCTGTCGCTCCGGCCAGGGGGCTGTAAGGGGGGCGCTATTTGGCGCCGCGCGTACAGGCGTCTGTCGTAGCGCCGTTGCACCGGACGAATTGGATTCGAAGGGATAACGACGCGACAGCCGTGGCCGCGCAGCTGCTCGACAAAAGCGCGGGCGTCGTAGGCGCGGCCGCCCGGCACGAAACACCTCCGGTGTTGAGTGCCGAAGGAGGGAGTCGAACCCTCACGCCCTTTCGGACGGCGGATTTTGAGTCCGCTGCGTCTGCCATTCCGCCA
>Ga0209415_10009274_pt1 | contig 16931 bp, 16 predicted proteins | sample PeaSoiSIISIP2007_FD_187696 | JGI IMG/M metagenome (GOLD analysis project Ga0209415, IMG submission 187696) | Peat soil microbial communities from Weissenstadt, Germany - SII-SIP-2007 (SPAdes) (version 2) | ecosystem: Environmental > Terrestrial > Soil > Wetlands > Peat | place: Germany... | reverse complement strand
AGCGGCGACCGGTTTTGCGCCCGACGACCTCGAGCAGGGCGTTGTCGCGCGAGGTGAGCCCGGCGCCGACGAGCCAGCCGAAGACACGATTGAAGATCCGCTCGGTCGCGGTAGGTTGCTGAAACTCGGACGCCGGAAGCTCAGCCATAATCGATACCGCCTGTTGAATCGATAGCCGTTGGTGCGACGTTATGGCGCTTGTATCATGATTTGATGGCCGCCGTCGCCGAGCGCGCGTAACTTCCGCAGCACTTGGTTAGCGGGCCGTATCACGTGAACGACCGATGACCTACGAATTCCGAGCAGCCACCCGCGACGATCGTGCCTTTCTGTGGCAGATGCTGTATTACGCCGCGCACATGGACGAAGGCGGTGAGGCGCCGGAGTCCGCTCGCGTCAACCCGGATCTGCAGCCGTATGTCGAAGGCTTCGGGCGGCGCGGCGATCTGGGCGTAATTGCGATCGATCGCGCTACGCTGACGCAGGCCGGCGCCGCGTGGATTCGCACGATGCCGACAGCATGGCCGCTCCATCACCACGTCGATTCGACTACGCCCGAGTTGGCGATCGCAGTCACGCCGGAACATATCGGCCGCGGCGCGGGCAGCCGGATGATCGCGCTGGTGTTGGAAGCCGCCGCCGCACTTTATCCGGCGGTCGCGCTGAGCGTCCGGGCGAGCAATCCAGCGAAGAAATTATACGAGCGCATGGGATTCGCGATTGTCGCCGAAATCACGAACCGCGTCGGTGGCAAGTCATTGATTATGCGCGCGACGCTCTGCCGGCCGGATAAATAATGGTAGATGAAGCGGGCGAAATTACGGGAGCGAATCCTGCGCCTGGCACAGGCAAGGCGGGGCGAATCCGCGACATGTTCGCGACAATCGTGCCGCGCTACGACCTCGTCAACACGCTCATGACGCTCGGCCTTGATCGGCGCTGGCGCCGGGCGACGGTCGCGATGGCGGAACCGGCGGGCGCGGTCGCACTCGATATCGCAACGGGCACGGGAGAACTTGCCTTCGAGATCGAGCACGCGGGCGCCCGGCGGGTGGTCGGCGTCGATTTCTGTCACGAGATGGTCGAGAGCGCGGTGCTTAAGCGCGACGCGTCGAGGGTCGGCGGCTCGGGGCTGGGCAGCCGGGTCATGTTCGCGACCGGAGATGCGATGGCGTTGCCGTTTGCTGACGCCACCTTCGACTGTATCGTCAGCGGCTTCATGCTGCGCAACGTCGTCGATCTCAGCGCGACGTTTGCCGAGTTGTGCCGCGTGCTCAAGCCCGGCGGCCGGCTGGTTTGCCTCGATCTTACGCGGCCGCGCGGACCGCTGCGCCGCTTCTTCGATCTCTATATCGCGACCTTCGTGCCGCTGCTCGGAGTGGTGGTCGGACGAAAATACGCCGCGTATCGGTACCTCTTTCAATCATTGACGATCCATCCCGACGCCGACACGCTCGCCCGCCTGATGCGCGACGCCGGTTTCGCCGAGGCGGGTTATCGGCTGACGGGATTCGGTACCGTCGCGATTCATCTGGGGCGCAAGGCCGCAGCCGACCAGCGCATACGAAGCGCGGGCTGAGCGCCGTTCGCGAGCCTTACCGGCAAGCGGTAGAATTAATCGACGGGAAATATATCCGATTGATTCGCGTGCGATAACTCAGTCGGCGTAGCTGGAACGGAGGACGCGACCATGCGCAACGGAATCGACCACCTGATGATAAACGCCAACGACTATGACAAGGCGATACGCTTTTACGCCTGGCTGATGCCGAAGATTGGCTACCCGCGCTCGGACAGCTTCAGCGAACCCGCGATGACGGGCTATTACGGGGACAATGGGAGCCTGTGGGTGGTGCCGTCGGGGGAGCCGCATCGCAAACAGACCTTCGACAAGGGTCGCGTGGGACTGCGCGAGATCGCGTTTCGCGGGGAGAGCCGCGCGCAAATCGACGAGTTGGCGCGCGAAATTTCGGGGCACGGCGGACGCATCCTCGATCCGCCGCGCGAATATGAATACCGGCCGGGTTACTACTCGGTGTTTTTCACCGATCCCGACGGGCTGAAACTCGAAGTCGTGCATTATCCCGAATAGCGCGACATGCGATTGGCGCCAATCGCAGTCGACGGAGGGGTCCAGTTGCGCGTGAGATTGCTCATTGATTTAACAAATTTGGTTAGATAGGTTGCATTTGGGGCTGATTCCCGTCAGCTAAGGAGGCGTGGGTGATGGAGTTGCCGAAGTGCCAAAAGTGCAACAATGGCACATTGATTCCTCTCTCTGATTACGGGCAGGAGGGCGCTTCGGTGATTTTCAAAGCGTGGGCCTGCACCAATCCTGAATGCGGCTTCAGCCTGCGCGTCGATAAGGGCGAAGTTACTTACGGCAAGCGAATCGAACCAAAGCACTAAGCGTTCCGAGTGCGCATAGCTACGATCGGCGTTGCCTACCCGGTGACGCCTTTTTTATCCTTATGGTACCATAACTGACGGAGCCCGACTGAGTCCACGTTGGAGGCAAGCGTCATGGCAACGTCCGTCTATCGCGCCGAACCGATCGGATCCCTGCTCCGCCCCGCCTGGCTGATTGATGCGCGCAAGGCCCTCAGGCGCGGCGAGCTGTCGGCCGCCGGCTACAAGAAAATCGAGGACCGGGCGGTGGCTGACGCGATCGCTCTGCAGGAACGCTGCGGACTCGACGTCGTCAACGACGGCGAGCAGCGCCGCCTGAGCTTTCTCGGCTCGTTGGTGGAAACCACCGAGGGACTCACGCGAACGAGCGCCTTGGCTAAGCCGTGGCGCGCGGACGATGGCAAGGTCGAAGAATTGTCGCTCGGCCTGGCGGCAACCGGTCGCCTGCGCCGCCGCCGCTCCCTGGTCAACGAGGAGTTCACCTTTGCGCGGGCGCGGGCGCATGCGCCAGTCAAGGTCACGCTGCCGAGTCCGCTGATGCTCTTCATGTTCTGGTCGCCGGAGGAATCGCGTGCCGCCTATAGCGATCCCTTCGATCTGTTTGCCGATGGGGCCAAGGTTATCCGCGAGGAAATCCGCGAACTGGCACGCCTGGGCTGCGAATATATCCAGATCGACGCGCCTGAACTCGCGATCCTGGTCGATCCGACGGCGCGCAATGCGGTCTTCGAAACCAACGGCATCTCGCCTGAGCGCATTCTGGGCGACGGCGTGGACTTGCTCAACTCGATCGCTGACGCGCCGGGCATCCGCTTTGGACTCCATCTGTGCCGCGGCAACAATGACGGCCGCTGGCTGAGCAGCGGCGGCTATGAGGCAATCTCGAAGGCGGTGTTCGGCCGCGTGCGCCGCTATTCGAGCTTCCTGCTCGAGTATGACGACCGCCGTTCGGGCGGCTTCGAACCGCTCGCCGATGTGCCACACGACAGCTTCGTCGTGCTGGGGCTGGTCTCGACCAAGAAAAATCGGCTCGAATCAGCCGAGGAGTTGCGCATGCGGATCGCGGAGGCGTCGCGCTATTTCCCGCACGATCAATTGGGGCTCTCGACGCAATGCGGTTTCGCCTCGGGCATCAAGGGCAATCCGGTGGACGCGACGATGCAGGAAAAGAAGTTGCTGCTAGTCGGCGACCTCGCGCATCAGATCTGGCATTAAACGCGACGGCCGACTGGCCGGCCGCTCGAAATCAGCAGGCCGCTCATCTCGGCGCGCTCGGCGTCAGCGGGCTGTGGGGAGTTGATCCGCGATCACTCGCGCGACGCACGCGGTCAAGCGTTTGGCCGTCGGGATATACAAAAACTCGTTGGGGCCATGTGCGTTGGACTGCGGTCCGAGCACGCCGGTGATGAGAAACTGCGCCTCGGGAAAGCGCTCGCCGAGCATTCCCATGAACGGAATCGTACCGCCCTCGCCCATGTAGGCGGCGGGCTTGCCGAAGTAGCTGCGCGAGGCGGCTTCGAGCGATTGTTCGAGCCATGGCGCCATTTCGGGCGCGTCCCATCCGCTGGCAGCCCAGTTCGGCTCGAAGTTTACGCGCGCGCCGTGCGGCGGATCGGCCTCTAGGATCGCCTTCATCTTCGCGGTCGCCTCCTTCGCGGGGCAATCGGGCGGCAATCGCAGCGAGAGCTTCAACGCCGTCAGCGGGCGCAACACGTTGCCGGCATTTGCGGCGGCGGGTAGTCCGTCGGCGCCGACGATCTCGAGCGCCGGCCGCCAGGTGCGGTTGAGGACGAGTTCGGTAAGGTCAGTGTCGAGCGGCCCGGCGGCTCCGACCCACGGAAAACGGGTGTGCATCGTGTCGCCGATTGCGGATGCCGCGGCCTCGGCCTGACGCCGCCGCGGATCCGGGATATGCGTGTAAAACTCGAGCGGTATAATGCGACCGGAATCCTCTTCTTCGATGCGGCTCAGCAGTTGGCGCGCGATGCGAAAGGTTGACGGCACGATGCCGCCGGCGTCGCCCGAATGGACGCCTTCGCTCAAAATCTCGACCGTGAGCGTGCCGCCCGCGAGGCCGCGCAGCGAAGTCGTACACCATAGCTGGTCGTAGGTGGCGCAGCCCGAGTCGAGCGCAATCACGAGGCCCGGCGTGCCAATCCGCGCCGCCAGATGATCGATGTAGGGCGGCAGGTCGAAGCTGCCGCTCTCCTCGCACGCCTCGATCACGATGACGCATCGCGCGTGCGGAATACTTTGAGCCTGCAGCGCGCCGATCGCGGCGAGGCAGGCGAACAACGCATAGCCGTCGTCGGCGGCGCCACGCCCGTAGAGCCGATCGCCTTCGATCACGGGTTGCCATGGATCGAGACCGCTGCGCCACCCCGACATCTCGGGCTGCTTATCCAGATGGCCGTAAAGCAGAATCGTCTCGCGCGGGTCGCCGGGAATTTCAATGAAAATGAGCGGAGTGCGTTGCGCGAGGCGCACGACTTCGAGCGTCAAGCCTTCGATCGGCTGACGGCGCGCCCAATTGGTGAAGCGCTCGACGACCCGATCCATATAGCCGTGCGCGACCCATTCGGGATCGAACGCGACCGATTTGTTGGGGATGCGGATATATTCGGTCAGCTCGGGGACGATAGAGTCGTCCCAGAGCCGATTTACATAACTTGTGACGGCGGTGTCATCCATAAGGCCAAGCCTATGCTAGCGGTGGACGCGACTCCATCGGCGCAAAAAGAAAGGCGGGCATGAAAAAGGTTCATGCCCGCCGGTTTCGATCGATTAAGCGATTCCGTTATTAATTGGGAACCCAGGCGAGCGCACGGATCTCGCCGAACTCGCGCCGCACCTTGCTCCACGATTCGCCCGCATCGGCGCTGACGTAAACATACCCGTGCAGGCTGTTCGCGACGACGACGTCCGGATTCGCCGGATTCGTCGCCAACCAATAGATTACCGAGTTCGGCTCGTCAGGCAGCTTCGCCGGCGCCCAACTGCGGCCGCCGTCGGTGGTGCGCTGAATCGCTCCGCGCTTGCCCGGAATGAAATCACCGTTCCCGACGAAGATCGTATCGGGATCGTCGGGCTTCAGCGCGACGCCCCGGCAATACGAAATCGCGTCGCGATCGCTGAAGCGCGGGAAGCCGTGCAGCGACCAAGTCTGGCCGTCATCGACGCTGCTCCAGATGCCGTCGGGCGTCGTCGCGAGCAGCTTCGGCTCGGGCCCGGGGCTGAAAGCAAGCCCGTGGACGTCGCCGTTGAGTTCCTTCGGTCCGAGCGCCGGCAGATGCGTCCAGGTGTCGCCACCGTCGCGGCTGCGATAGACGCCGTCGATTTCGACGCCGACGAAAACCGATTTCTCATCGCGCGGATCGAACAGGATGTTGGTCACCTTAGGAGCGCCGGCGAGGCACTTCTCGATGATCGGGATCGGCAGTTTCTCCCAAGTCGCGCCGCTATCCTTCGAACGAAAGACCGCGGGCGGCTTGGTCCCTGCCATGATCACCTTCGGATTCTTCGGATGCCACGCGGTGGACCAAATCTGCATCCCGTCCATCGGCGAATCGACGAGCTTCCAGGTCGCGCCGTTGTCCTCGCTGCGATAGAGCCCGGCCTCTGAACCCGCCAGCAGATGATGCGGATTGTGCGGCGACGTTGACAGCGATCGGATCTGGACCTCGCCCGGCTCCGCATGGAACGGCAGGTCCATCTTGCTGCGCCGCCAATGATCGCCGCCGTCGGGGCTGAACCATACGCCGGCGCCGACCGTGCCCACGCAAATCGTAAAGTTCTGTGCCATCGTTTTTGCCTCTCGCTTCGGTTACCGCAATCAGCAAGCGCCCGAGCGCAGCACCTGACCGGGCATCGCTCCGCTGACCTTGCCATGTTCGTAGAGCACTTCGCCGTTGACGACGGTGTACTCGATCCCGGTCGCCGGCATCACGAGTCGCCGTCCGCCGCCCGGCAGATCGCTACGCATCTCGCCGCGCCGCGCCGAACCAACCGTGTTGTAGTCGAAGACCACAATATCCGCCGCGAGTCCCGGCGACAGCCGTCCGCGATTCTTGATGCCGAAGTAGTCGGCCGGCTCCGAGGTGATGCGCTGGACCGCGCGCTCGAGCGTCATCGCACTGCGCTCGCGCACCCAGGTCCCGAGCATGTAGGTGGCGTAGCCCGCGTCGCACAACATATCGACGTGCGCGCCGCCGTCCGACAGTCCGACCATCGTGCGCGGGTCGCTGATCAACTCGGGTATGCGGTCCTCGTTGGCATTGAACAGTGCCATCGTGAACTGGATCTGCAGATCGTCTTCAATCGCCAGATCGAGGAAGGTATCGACGCCATCCTTCCCGCGTTCGCGAGCGATATCGGCAACGCTGCGCCCCTCGAGCGGCTTCATCGCGGGCGTGAAGACTTCCTTCACTTCGAGCCGTTCCCATTTGCCGCTGAAGATGTCGGGCTTCTTGAGCGCCTCGCGAAACGCGTTGCGGAAACCGGTATCGCCGTAAATCTTCTTCTGGACTTCCTTGGGCTGATTGAAAACCGGATTCCAGCTCGCGAGATTGGCGAAGATAAACGGATTGCGCAGTTCGATCTGGATGATCAGCGGACGGCAGGTCACCTGCGGCACGCCGCCGCGGCGAATCAGCGGCGCGGCCTGGCGCAGCGTATCCTGACACGCCTCCGGCATGTCGTCGCGATTGAGCAGCGCGAGCCACGTCACCGGGCGTCCGCTCTCGGTCAGCAACAGGTCGAGGAAGTTGTATTCCTCCTCGCTCATGATCGAGACCGATCGGGTGAGCGCCACTTCCATCGCGCCGCGGCCCAACTCGCGCAAGGCGTTCGCATACGCGCGATACTCGTCGAGGCTCGCATTGCGGCAGGCCAGCGGCCGTCCCTTGTAGCCGATGTGCTGGGGCGCGGTGGTGGTCGTGAAGCCCAATGCGCCCGCCCCGACAGCTTCCTTGATCAGTCCCTTGATGCGCGCGGTTTCCTCTTTGGTCGCCGCTCGCTCCATCGATTCCTCGCCCATCACGTAATGGCGAAAGGGCGTTAACGGTGCGAGAAAGCCGAGGTTGATGCCACTGCCGCGCTTGGCCGCTGCATCCATATATTCGGGGAAGGTCTCCCATTCCCATTTGATTCCCTTACTCAGGACGTCGAACGGGATCGCTTCGACGTTGACCAGATCCCACGCTGCGATCTCACGCACTTCTGGACGGCAGGGCGCGATGCCCACGCCGCAATTGCCCATGATGACGGTGGTGACGCCGTGCCATGACGAAGACGTGATGTACGGATCCCAGCAGATTTGTGCATCGTAATGGGTATGCGGATCTACGAAGCCCGGCGCGACGATTAGGTCGGACGCATCGATGGTCCTCTTCGCGCCTTCAGTGATCTTGCCGATCTCGGCGATTTGCCCGTTGGCGATTCCGATGTCGGCACGCCGCGAGGCCGCACCGGTTCCATCCACCACCGTCCCGTTCTTGATTAATAGATCATACGACATCGAGTGCTCTCCCTAGCGGGCGTGCGGCCGGTCCGCGATCGGCCGATGCAGAGTTTCGAGTGCAGGCAGGCGAGGGCCCGCCCTGCAGATTCGTTAGATGCGAAGGCCGTTTGCAGTAGCGGATCGCGCCCACACGATTCCGCCCCACCATCCAGCCATCCGACACAAGCTCAACTTGTTCTACCTGCGTCTGACGCTAATGGACTGGAGCGGCGGGCGTCAAGGAAAATCGGCTCGCGAATCCACTTTGTGCCGCATCCGGCGGCGAGATTATCGTGCTGAGCCCGCTGGCGCTGCCGCAACCGTATCAAACACAAACCCGAATATATTATCGTCGGCCATACGGCTGATCGTAATCTCGACCAGCGTCGTGGTATTTGCCTTGAAGAAAGTTGCATCCTTTTGTGGAGCAATTTTCGGCAATATACCCTCAATGTGTATGTATCGAAGGTCATCGGTGTTGTAGCTCAGACTCGCGGTGGGTCCCACCGCATCAATATTCATCGCGATAAAGACACTTCGGCCCGAAGTTCGGGCTTTATCGGCGATCGCAGCCTCCAGCGCATGGAGTGCGTCCATATTGATGAAGAATGTACGGTAGCTGCTATTTTCGGTGTGCGGCTCGACGTCAACGACCACTTCCCGTTGCAGTTGAGCGGTCAAATCCTGATATTCCTGCAATTTACGAAGATTAGCGCCCGTTAAGCTGTTGATCGTGATGCCGTCGTCGATCACGTGAAAATCGACTCGATAGTCGGGAACGTCGTTACCCATTTCATCGATCAGGTGCATTACGAACTGCTGATAAGCGTGGACGCCGTGCGCCGCGGCTCTTTGCGTTTTGTAGAACCGGTCGTTTTCGTCGGCAAACCTATCGCCTAGCTGTTGATAGGCCGTCGAATCGTTGATTGCGAGGCATTCCCGGATGATGCCAAGTGTGGGATGCCCCGTATCCGCCAAGTCCTTCGGTACGATGGTCGAATGGTTCTTGCCCTCAACGAGCTTGAATGCGAAGGGTTTGTTAACCTGTCGCTGCACAGTGAGTTGCCCTTTCGCCTGCTTGTAATCGACGTTCAGCTTCACGCTCTCGAGCGACGCCGAGCTGGCGCGCACAGTTCCGTCCGAGCCATCCTCGTTGGCGCCGTGGGCGACAAATCCCTTCAACTCGCCATAAGTCTCCGTGCCGGAAAGGATGAATACGAAGGGACCGCGATCGGGAACGCAAGGATATACGGCGCGATCGGCAAACAGATCATCGTGTGCCATTTTCCATAGAGCAGGACTGCCTAATTCCAGACCGTTCAAAATCAATTTGCCGGTTTCGAAGCCGTTCGACACTCCGCCCTTGAACAGTTTCGCCAGCGGAGTCTTGCCCTGAGCCGCCAGCCGCGATCCAAAATTCGCGGGTGCGAGCATGATCATCCGTTGAATCGGGCAAAGCTGCTCGGGATCCGCCGCTGTCACGATTTGAGCCAGATAGTAATGCAACCAGTGGCGCACAACCGGTCCGCCGGTGGAATGGACGATGACGTCGAGCGAGAAAGGCTTCAACTCGATTTTGTTATCCTTGATGACAGCCTCAATCAACTTCTCCTTGGCAAGCGCCTCGAGTCGCGCCTGCATCCCCGCCGCGAGATCGTCGAACGTAACGTCGTCCTGCATGGACTGATAGTTACCCAGAAAGATGTCGGACGACTGGCGCCCTTGCGTAACCAGCCATTGTTTCAAGGTTTCAAAGGATTTGTAGGTATCACTCCAGCCATGGACAATTAGAACTTTATTAGGCATATGCCCCTCCTGGAAGGCGTTATAATCGAAGTCGATGCAATACGCCACCGTCGAACAATCGACTATACTCGCTCAATATGTGCGGGCGTTTTACCTTGACCGAGCGCGATCGGAACGTGGTCGAGACGCGCCTGGGTCTGCCGTCCGGCGCGCTCGGCCTCTACATTCCCCGCTACAATATTGCGCCGACGCAATTCCACTTCGTTGTCACAGCGAAATACGAGAATCGTGCGAGCCTGCCGGCGCGATGGGGACTGGTGCCGTATTGGTCGAAGGATAACAGCCGTGCCGCCCAGTGTATCAACGCGCAATGTGAGAGCGTCGAGACCAGGCCGACGTTCCGCGAGGCCTTCAAAAGCCGCCGATGCGTGGTGCCTGCCGATGGGTATTACGAATGGACCGGACCGCGCAGCGCGCGCCGACCGTGGTAGATTCATCGCGGCGACGGCCAGTTGCTATTGTTCGCGGGCCTCTACGAGGTGTGGCAGCCAGCCGGCCATGAAGCCGAAACGACCTTCACGATTTTGACTTGCGCGGCGAACTCCGCGACAGCCGCGATTCACAATCGAATGCCGGTGATTCTTTCCGACCGCGATGCGGACGACTGGATGAATCCGCGCGAAGCGGATCCGCTCGCGCTCAAGCGGATGCTGGTTCCCGCGCCTGAAGATTTGCTGGAGATGCGACCCGCGTCGCCGCTGGCAAATAACGCTCGCAACGAAGGTCCGGAACTCTTGATCGAACCGCAACTCACCGATTAGCGGTGCCGCCGATTTGAATCGGGGCAAGGCGGCGCGAGCCGTCTCACGCACAGAGACGCGACCACAGGTCGGACCGTGCAGCGAATTCGACGCCAGCGCCAACGAGCGAAATCAACGTGTGCCCGCGTCGTGCGATTGCTCGATCGAAGTCGGCCGCTGGCCGTTACCACCGCTCATTAGCTGGGTCGCGACCGCAATTGCGAGCAGAATTCCGACCACAACGAAAATGATTATTCTTTGGCGACGAGCCGAATCCTCACGCGCTCCTTCGACACCACGACGGCTGAGCGATTCATAAAGTGCCTTTTGGTCCGCCATGACACTGACCTCCTCGTCTCCCGTCACCACTCGGAGAGACGAATAAACCTCTTGGAGACCATTTAAGCGTTTTGGCGAACGTATGGCTAGACACTAATTAAGTCATCAAAAGATAGATTCTTTCTTCCAAACGCGCAGTATTGCTCAAATCATGGTTGACAGTCATCAGAGCGATTAAGGCCAATGCTTCGTTGATTTCATTGATTGGTAATCTCTCAGTAACCGTCCTGAATCGAGCGGTGCCATAAGCTCGCCTCTGACTTTCGACAGTGATGCTGGAGGACTGAGACTGTGGGATTTTCGCTTAAACCGAAAGGAACCTTCGCCCGCGGGTTAGCTGTTGGCATCGCGATGACAGTCGCGACGATGGCACGGCCCACTATCAGCCACGCCGTATTAGCCCCCGCGGCCACGCCGCCGTACACGGTAACCACGTTCGCCCCCAATCCGACGGGGCTCAGCAAGCCCGACTCAATTGCTTTCAACGGCACGGATGTCTTCGTCGGCTACGGCAACGGCGGAAATCCGGACGGCTCCGGCGGCGCGATGAGTAACATCGTCGAGTACGACCTCACCGGCCATCAGTTGAATAATATAACCGTCATCGGGCACAACGACGGTCTCAGAATCGACCCGGCGACGGGCGACCTGTGGGCGCTCCAGAACGAGGACGGAAACTCTACCCTGATTATCATCAAGGTGAAGACGCTGAAGCAGACCACCTACACGGTCGGCGCCACCGGCACCGGACCGCATGGCGGCGGCTACGATGACCTCGTGTTCGACGGCAATTCGGTGTTCTTCTCGGCCTCGGCGCCGACAGTGTTGCCGGACGTAAATCCGGCTATCGTGAGCGTGAAAATTATCGGCAAGAAAACGAAATTGACCGGCATCCTGAACGGCACCGCGAACGCTACCGACGTACTCACCGGCAATACGGTGGCGCTCAGCCTGACGGACCCCGACTCGATGATCCTGGACCCGGTGGGCGAACTCTTGATGACCTCGCAGGCGGACGGCGAACTGATCGTCGTTCGCCATCCGGGACTGAGCTGCCAGGAGGCCTTCAGGGTCCCGCTCAGCTCAGATCTTGGTGGTGGCACCCTGGGCGACACACAGGCGGACGACACCGTGTTTGCGACACAGACGGCCGGGCAAATCCTCATCGCGGACAAGGCCCTCGGGGCGGTCTTTTCGATCACGACACCCTATTTCGCTCCGGGAGCGGCCTATTCGGCGATCGATACATTTACCGATCCCAGCGGGACGACGCAGACCGGCGCCTTCGTCGGCCAGACCAACCTGACCACCGGCTTCGTCACACCGATCCTCAATAACTTGGGCGACCCCGGCGGAATTGCGTTCATCCCGGCTGAAAGCGATACCGATCACGGCAAGCCGGTGCAGGACGAAGAGGCCGGCGAATGCCCGTAATCGGCCGGATGCCGGCGGCTGGAAGTAGTTGTTAGGGCGTCCAAGGGGCTCGCATTTTCGCCGACCTCAGTGGCAACCGCCCCATAATTAAAGCTCAGTCCTGCGACGCGGAAGAGCCCTTGCTCCATTCCAACGGCTCTTCGCGCAAATCGAGATGGACCTTCTTCCAGCTCAGCCGAGCGTTTTTGGCGTCGCCGTCAACGATTAGCTCGAAGCTGCCTTGATCGAGTTCCGCCTGCGGACGCGCCAGCAACCGCATAAAGGCCTCGGCGGTTTCGTCGGTCTCCAACATCCGCGACTGCCAGCGACCCCATACCGCCGCATTTTCAGCGAACTCGTCGGTCATCCCGGTGTGGATAAACGGCGGCAATATGCATGTAGCGGTAACGAACTTGGCGCTGCGGCCGAGATTGATCGCCAGCACCTTGGGCAATTGCAGCACCGCCCAATTGCTGATTACGTAACCCGGCACAGTAGAGCCCGGATCGATCGCCATCCGCGACGAGACATAAATCAGATGGAGCGGCTCCTCATGATAAACCGCTTCGCCGGCCCACAAATGCGTCATCGCGAGGAAGCCGTCGATCTTGGTATCGAGCACCATTCGCGACTGATTGAGGCTATCGATAAAGTGCTGGCGGACGCGCGCACGGCGCACCGCCGGCGGTTCGTCGGGTATCGCCCGCAGCGCCCGCCCGAAGGCATAGCCGTTCTCGGTTAGCCCCGAATTACAAATGAGAAGATTCGGCGGCAGGCCGCCCATCTGCTCGATCACATAGCTGCGCATCGCCCACAGGTCGCCGAGGTTGTTGACATCGGCGTGCACCGGAAACGCATCGACGCCCTCCTTGCGCAGCGCCGCGACCAGGTCGAACGCATCGACGTAGCTGCTATGGAAATGCACGCCTACCTTGGCCGCGCCATTGAGACCGGCGGCGAGCGCGAACGCCTGGCCGAGACCGCGATCCTTACCCGCCCCGGTGATCAACACCCGCTTTCCTGCCATTCCGGTGTGCAATTCCGGCGCGAAGCGAAAGCTCTCCGCTTGTACGGTGAAGGCCATCTTGATTCCCTCCGCATCGCGAGAAGTCGGTGCTTCGCGCACCGTCAGCGCTCCGCGCGATGGAGCCTGGCGCCGGCGCATCAGCCGGATCGCGAATTTCAGGACGGTACGGGAGGGAACCCTAGCACTCGATCGTCATCGACGAAAACCTGCACCAGATGTTTTGAGGGTCGCGGCATAAATCGATTCTTCGGCCTTCGACCTGGACTGCGATTCGGTGGGGATTTCGTGCGCTCCTGTGCTATAAGCGCGTCATCTGACGATTGCGAATTGGCAATCGCGAAACTCGCGCCCGCGCCATCAAGGAGTTGATTATGCCCGCAAATATAACTGTTCACGGCGAATGCGATCCGCGCTTCACGCGCGTCCGCGACGCCTTCGTCAAAAACTTCGAACTCCACGATGAAGTCGGCGCGGCTGCTTCGATCGTCGTTGATGGCAAATGCGTCGTCGATATCTGGGCCGGTCACGCCGATCAGGCGAAGTCCAAGCCGTGGAACCGCGACACCATCGTCAACGTCTGGTCCACGACCAAGGGCCTTTGCGCCATGTGCGCGCATCGCCTCGCCGATCAGGGCAAGCTCGACCTCGACGCCCCCGTCGCGAAGTACTGGCCGGAATTCGCGCAGGCCGGCAAGGGCTCGACCCCCGTCACCGCGCTGCTGAATCACAAGGCGGGCATGGCGGCGATTCGTGCTCCGCTCAAACATGAAGACATCTTCAGTTGGGAAAGGGTGACGACGGAACTCGCGCGCCAGGAGCCGTGGTGGACGCCGGGCACGAAGCAGGGCTATCACGCGATCACCTTCGGCTGGTTGGTCGGCGAAGTCGTGCGCCGCGTGAGCGGCAAGAGCCTCGGCACCTATTTCCGCGACGAAATCGCCAAGCCGCTCGGCGCCGACGCGCATATCGGGATCGGTCCGGAATTCGACGCACGTGTTGCGGAGATCATTTTCGCACCTGCGCTCAAGCCCGGGGAACGCAACATTTTTGCCGAGATGATGAAGGACCCAACGTCGGTCGGTGCGATGGCGATCATGAATCCGCCGACCATGTTCGCACAGGCGACGACCAATTCGCGCGCGTGGCGTGGCGCGGAAATTCCGGGCGCCAACGGTCATGCGAACGCGCGTGCGCTCGCGCGCATTTACGGGGCGCTCGCCCGCGGCGGCGAGGTTGACGGCGTCAAGCTCTTCGGCCCGCGCGAAATCGAGCGCTGTTATACCGAACAATCGAAGGGGCCCGATGCCGTATTGCCGCTCAATACGCGGTTCGGCCTTGGCTACATGCTCTCGCAGCCCGGCGCGCAACTCGGACCGAATCCGCACAGCTTCGGCCATCCGGGCGCCGGCGGGTCGCTGGGTTTTGCTGATCCCGACGCGAAAGTCGGCTTTGGCTACGTGATGAATCAGATGGGCAACGAACCTTTGCTCGACGTCCGTCCGGCCGCGCTGATAGAGGCCGTGTACGCCTCGTTGTAATTCGTAGCGAAAGGGAGCCCGCGTCAGTACGAAGCGAACGTCGCCGCTAGACCACAGGAGACAGTGAAATGGCCGCTACCACCCGAAGCTCGATTACCAAGCCCGCCAAGCCGGCCCCCCGCAAGCAAGCGTTCGACGCGATCGGCGCCGCGCTGGTGCAGGCGAACGCAATGCCGTGGATCGGCAACAGCGCCGGCGTCAAGATGTTGCGTATCAGCAAGGAGACCGGGTGGATCGCGGCGCTGGTGCGCGGCCGCGCGGGACAGGTCAATCCGCCGCATACCCATCTCGGGCCCGCGTGCTTCTATGTGCTCGAGGGCGGTTTCGACTTCCGCGGTGGCTCGGCGAAGGCCGGCGATTGGGTGTGGGAACCGGCGGGCGCCATCCATCCCGCGACTTCGCATCCAGTCGATACGGTTTATCTCTCGAACACATACGGCCCCGTGATGTTCCATAACAAGGATGGCACGGAACCGAAGGTCATCGACTTTCGCTCGTCGCAGGCGCTGCTCGATCGGATCAAAAATAACGGCGAGAAAATCCCGCGACGCCCCGAAGGATATTTTGACTCACTGAGCGCGGCGCTGGTGCGTACCGGCGATCTCGACTGGATCGACGACGGCGTCGGCAATCGGGTCAAGGTCCTGCGCATCAACGAGGAGACCGGCTTCTTCCACATTTTGATCAAGGCCAAGGCGGGACAGGTGAATCCGCCGCATACGCATCTCGGGCCGGCAGACTTCTACGTCCTCGAGGGCGGCTTCGACTATCGCGGCGGTTCGGCGCGTACCGGCGACTGGGTCTATGAACCGACCGGCGCGGTGCACGACGCCACCACGCATCCGATGGACACGATCTACCTGGCGAACGTGTACGGCCCGGTCGCATTTCATAATGCCGAAGGCGGAATTGCGGGGATTCTGGACTGGCGCTCGATGAAGGCGATGGCGGAAAAGGCGGCCAAGAAGAAAGCAGGCTGAGCGGCGCGGCGGGCGCGCAGCCAGAGTGGTCCAGGAACGCAAAACCGATATTTTTACTGAAACCTCACGAGGTTTCAGACTTCCCGTTTGAAGGATTGGCGGCTGCTTCAGGGAATGCGTGTCCGCATGCGATCGTCCAAAGTGTGATTATCCGAAAAAAGGGGCGCAGCCTCGTGAGCTGCGCCCCTTCAGTCAGCATCGCGGGTACATCATGCCGTCGGTGACCCTTTCGACCCATCTCCACGCCACGTCGAGTCTCCTTATAGGGATATTGTCGCTCTGCTTAGTGTCCGGCAGTTCGCGTTCCGATCTCGACCCCCCGCCTGCCGGGCCAAGATCGCAAGTCGACGCGAAATATCTAGACGGTGCCGTCGGTAAGGCATCGGAAGATGAAGTTGCATCGACGCTGGGCTTCCCGAGCGAGAAACACGACCTGGATAACGGCGGGAAACTTTGGACCTATAGGTACAAATACCAAAGGACCCACTTAATCTTTGGGCATCGCTCGTTATGTACGGCGATTGTCTTGGCGTTCAACGCTGCAAGGACACTACAAAAGTGGAGTCAAGAGAGATGCGCCGAGGAATCGGGCAACAAATCGCAATAAGCTCCCACATACGTCCAAAAAAAGAGGCGGAGCCTTGTGAGCTCCGCCTCGTGGTTCCCCGGCCGTGTCCTACTCTCCCGTGACGTCAATAGACACAGTACCATCGGCGCTGAAGGGCTTAACTGCCGTGTTCGGGATGGGAACGGGTGTTTCACCTTCGCTATGACGACCGGAAACTTGGCGTCCGTCGAGTACGATCGCATAGCACGCGATAGTCGTCAGCCGGACTGAATTTTCGGCAAACTGATAGTAGGGCATATTCAAGCGTGGCCGTCAAAACCTCGCATGCGATCAAACCTTGCCGCGCGCGTCCGTCTAGCGATTAAGAATCCGGACACATCTGCGGCCAGTATCATCCGCCCTAAACTTCTTCGGGGATGATACTTAGCGGTCAAGCCTCACGGCCTATTAGTATCGGTCAGCTCCACGCCTTTCAGCGCTTCCACCTCCGACCTATCAACCTCCTTGTCTGGAAGGGGCCTTTAGGGCCTTACGGCCGGGATACCTAATCTTGGGGTGGGCTTCCCGCTTATATGCTTTCAGCGGTTATCCCGTCCGCACTTGGCTACCCGGCG
>Ga0209415_10009273_pt1 | contig 16931 bp, 18 predicted proteins | sample PeaSoiSIISIP2007_FD_187696 | JGI IMG/M metagenome (GOLD analysis project Ga0209415, IMG submission 187696) | Peat soil microbial communities from Weissenstadt, Germany - SII-SIP-2007 (SPAdes) (version 2) | ecosystem: Environmental > Terrestrial > Soil > Wetlands > Peat | place: Germany... | reverse complement strand
CCGCTCCTTTTGCGGGGCATAAAACCGGACAACTCGTGTGCTACCTAATCCGGACAACTCGTGTGCTTACGACAGCATCCCCACCTGGCCCAAGACCCACGCGCAAGGCCGCGATACAATCGGCCCCGACAAAAGACATCGGGAGGAGCCGACGGCCATGGACTTCACCATTCCGGCCGACATCGTGGCCTATTTGGCCGAGCTCGACGCCTTTATCGAGCGCGAGATCCGGCCGCTGGAGCGCGAGAACGACAACGTCCGTTTTTTCGATCACCGGCGCGAGTGGGCACGCACCGACTTCGAGGCCGGCGGGCTGCCGCGCCGCGACTGGGAGGAGCTGCTCGCCGAGATGAAGCGGCGCGCCGACAAGGCCGGCCATTTCCGCTTCGCCCTGCCGAAGGAATATGGCGGGCGCGACGGCACCAACCTCGCCATGGCGATCATCCGCGAGCATCTGGCGGCCAAGGGCCTCGGGCTGCACAACGACCTGCAGAACGAGAGCTCGATCGTCGGCAACCTGCCGACCGTCCTGATGTTCCGCGATTTCGGCACCGCGGCGCAGAAGGCCGCGTTCATCCCGGGCATCCTCGACGGCTCGATCAAGGTGGCGTTCGGCCTCACCGAGCCCGAGCACGGCTCCGACGCGACGTTCATGGAGACCCGCGGCGTGCGCGACCGCAACGGCTGGCGGATCTCCGGCGCCAAGATGTGGAACACAGGGCTGCACACCGCGACCCACGACTTCATCTTCGCCCGCACCAGCGGCGCCGACGGCGCCGCCAAGGGCATTACCTGCTTCATCGTCCCGACCGGGAGCGAAGGCTTCCGGATCGAGGAGTACCTATGGACCTTCAACATGCCGACCGATCACCCGCGCATTTCGCTCACCGACGTCCGGGTGACGGACGACGACATCCTCGGGGATCCCGACGACGGGCTCGCGGTGGCGCAGCATTTCGTCCACGAGAACCGCATCCGCCAGGCCGCCTCCTCGCTCGGCGCCGCCCAGTTCTGCATCGACGAGAGCGTCGCCTACGCCCGCCGGCGAAAGCCGTTCGGCAAGCCGCTCGCCGTCAACCAGGCGATCCAGTTCCCCCTGGTCGAGCTGCACACCGAGGCCGCCATGCTGCGCGCGCTGATCCACAAGACTGCGTGGGAGATGGACCAGATGTCGAAGCCCGAGGTGGCGGTCAGGCTCTCCGACAAGGTGTCGATGTGCAACTACCGGGCAAACCGGCTGGTGTGCGAGGCCGCCGACCGCGCCATGCAGGTGCACGGCGGCATCGGCTACTCCCGGCACAAGCCGTTCGAGCACATCTACCGCCACCACCGGCGCTACCGCATCACCGAAGGGTCCGAGGAGATCCAGATGCGCAAGGTCGCGGGCCATCTGTTCGGCCTGATCGGCGGCAAGGGCCGCGCTTGACCACCGATCCGGCATTCGCCGAGCGCCTGCAGGTGGCGGTCGCCCGGCATGTCGGCGCGCCCGGCACGCTGCACGACCTCGCGCGGCTGACCGGCGGCGCCACCAAGACCACCTGGGCGTTCGACGCCGACATCGCGGACAGGCGCGAGACCTTCATCCTGCAGGCGACCGATGTCGGGACGAGCCCGGTGGCGGACCCGCTGGCCGGCCTGACGCCGCACCTGACCGCGGAGGAGGACGCCCGCGTGATGATCGCCGCGGCGGCCTGCGGCGTGCCGGCACCGAACGTACGGGCGGTGCTCGATGCGCGCGACGGGATCGGGCCGGGCGTCATCACCGAGCGGATCGCCGGCGAAACCCTGGGCCCGAAAATCCTGCGCGACCCGCGGTTCGCGCCGGCGCGCGCCGTGCTGACCGGACAATGCGCACGCGTCCTCGCCGCAATCCACCGGGTCGACGTGAGGCCGCTCGGGTTCCTGCGCCGTCTGGACGCCGCCGCGCAGCTTGCCGCCTATCGCCGCGTCGTCGACCACTACGGGTATCGGCTGCCGGCGCTCGAGCTGGCGTTTCGCTGGATCGCGGAGCAAATACCGCGGTCGTCCCGCCACACCCTGGTGCACGGCGACTTCCGGCTCGGCAACCTCATCGTCGGCGACGACGGCCTGCGCTGCGTGCTCGATTGGGAGATCGCGCAGACCGGCGATCCGATGCAGGACCTCGGCTGGATCTGCTGCCGCACCTGGCGGTTCGGCGGCCCGCTGCCGGTCGGCGGCTTCGGCGCCCGCGAGCAGCTGTTCGCGACCTACGAGGCGGCGGCCGGCCAGACGGTCGATCCCCGCGACGTGCGGTTCTGGGAGGCGTTCGGCAATCTCAAATGGGCCGTCATGTGCCTGCGCAAGGGCCTGCGCTGGCGCGACGGCACCGAGCCGATCAGCATCGAGCAGGTGGCGATCGGGCGGCGCACCGAGGAGCCGTTGTGGGATTTTCTCGATCTCATCGAGGGGCGCGACTGACATGCCGAGGAGCAAGCCCGACGCCGACGCCCTGCTGGACGCGGCGAGCAAATATCTCGAGCAGGAGCTGCTGCCGACGCTGACCGGCTATCACCGCTTCCGTACCCGCGTCACCATCAACGTGCTGGCGACTCTGCGCCGCGAGCTCGCGCTCGCCGACGGCCACGCGGCCGCCGAGCGGGCGCGGCTCGCCGCGCTGCTTGGTCACGACGGCACGCCCGAGGCGCTCAACGACGAGCTGGCAAACCGGATCCGCGCCGGCGACGTCGCCCTTGACGATGCGGCGCTGCGCGACCACGTGCGCCGGTCGCTCGCCGAGGCGCTGGCGATCAACAATCCGAAGTGGCCGCGGGGCAACACGTAGGGTCGATGGCGTCGCTACTACGAAGTTCTCGGTCGCCGTGCTCGGGCGCTTGCGGAACCAGCAATTCGAGGCGACGGCCCCGAGCATTACTCCCCCGGCACCGCCTGTTCCGTCACCCGGACATGTTCCGGGCGCACGCCCATCCCGATCAGCCGGGCCGGGATGCGGGTGAGGAACGGCCAGCGGCGCATCAGCCGCAGCGGCAGCGGCAACGGCAGCGCGCCGGTGCGCCCGAGCACCGGCGTGATGATGCGGTTCTGGATCTGCACCTGCGCCCACTGGGTCGCCCGCGTCGGCCATTCGCGGCGGCGCTGGACGCTGTGCAGGTCCTCCGTCGTCACCGCGCTCCGGCGCAGCGGCGCGGCCAGGAAGTTGCCGGCGGCGACCGCATCCTGGATCGCCAGGTTGATGCCGATGCCGCCGATCGGGCTCATCGCATGGGCGGCGTCGCCGATGCACAGCAGTCCGGGCCGGTGCCAGCGGGCCAGGCGGTCGACCCGGACGGTGAGCAGCTTGACGTCGTTCCAGTCGGCCAGCGCATCGACGCGGTCGTGCAGGAACGGCGCGAGCCGCACCAGGTCCGCCCGGAACGCCGCGAGCCCCCGCGCCTGAAGCTCGGCAAATCGCCCCTTGGGGATGACATAGGCGCACTGCCAGTAGTCGCCGCGATCGACCATGACCAGCACCCGGCCGGCATCGAAGCGACCGAGCGACTGCTTCGGGTCGCTCGGCAGCTGCGGCAGCCGCAGCCACAGCACGTCGATCGGCGCACCGAGGTCGATGACGGCGAGCCCGGCCCGGCCGCGGACGGTCGAATGCCGCCCGTCGGCGCCGATCGTGAGGTCGGCGCGTATCTCCACGATGCCGGCCGGCGTCCTGGCGCGCACGCCGCAGATGCGGTCGCGTTCCACGACCAGATCGACGACCTCGGCCTGCATCTCGAGCCGGAAATTCGGAAAGCCCCGGGCCTGCTCGGCGAGGAAATCCAAGAAGTCCCATTGCGGCATCAGGGCAATGAACTTGCAGCGGGTCGGCAGGTGGGAGAAGTCCGCGACCTTGAGCGTCGCCTCGCCGATCTGGCCGTGCAGCTCGCGCACCTCCTGGTGCGGCCGCGCCAGGAATTGCTCGAGCAGCCCGAGCTCCGACATCACCTCGAGCGTCGACGGATGGATGGTGTCGCCGCGGAAGTCGCGCAGGAAATCGCCGTGCTTCTCCAGCACGATCACCGCGACGCCGGCGCGGGCGAGCAGCAGGCCGAGCATCATGCCGGCCGGGCCGCCTCCGGCGATGCAGCACTGCGCCGTCGCGCCCGCCGTCGCTGCGCGAACATCACTCGCCAAGGCAACCTCCCGACCGGTGATGCGACCGTCCGACTGACCCGAGGTAGTCCGCTCGCGCCGGCCGTGCCAGCTCTGCGGTCGCCGCAACGTTCCGTAAACCACGTGCATTAACGGCGGATTACGCGTTTCCACGTATGCGGGCGTCGACCAGGGATGCTGGCGGCCGATTGTGGAATTGCCGGATGATGATGACGCAGCTGCAGGACGACGACATGGTCAGGGCCACGCTGCACCAGCTGCGGGCGCTGGGCGTGCGCATCTCGATGGACGATTTCGGCTCCGGCTATTCGAGCCTGAGCTACCTGCGCCGCTTCCCGTTCGACAAGATCAAGATCGACCGCTCGTTCATCTCGGGCGCCGACCGCCGAGGGGATCGAGACCCAGGACCAGCTCGAGCTGGTGCGCAGCGCCGGCTGCACCGAGGTGCAGGGCTATCTGCTGAGCCCGCCCTGCTCGGCCGCCCAGGCCCATGACCTGATCGCCCGGTTCGGCCACAGCGCCGCCACGGCGCACGGGCCTGCTCGAAGTCGCCGCCGCCGCATGGTACCGGCTCGCGTCCCTGGCGTGGTGTTGCGCATTTGCTACGCGGTATTTTTTTGGCTGTCCGGCCGGGCGTCGCGGGCGCCGAATCGGTTGACAGTGCCGACCGCCGGGTGGTCAGTTGCCGCTCGAAGGGGGCGTGTGCATGCGCCGGCGATGCCTTGGCGGCCTATTTCTGCTCTCGATGACGGGGTCCTGGCTCGTGCCGGCGGGCAGCGCCGGCGCCGCCGATCTGACGTCGCCGTCGCCGCAGTACGAGATGGTGGCCCCCTCGACGACCGTGCCGGCGCCCGATCCGGACAAGCGCTACGGCATCCTGTTTCCGGCCTTCCTGGCGACTCCCGACAAGGAGGCCAACGGCTTCGAGCTTCGCGCCGGCGGCTTTGCTCACAGCATCGGCGGGCGCGAGGTGGGCAGCGCCGACGTCAATGTCGAGCTGCTCGGACCGCGGCTGGTCAACGTTCCGGTGGAATACTCCTATTTCATCCCGCGGCCGCAGGTCGGCGTGATGGTCAACACCGCCCGCCGCACCAGCTACGCCTATGCGGGCGTGGTGTGGACGCTGAACCTCACCCGGCAGTTCTTCCTCGAGCCGATCTTCGGCGGCTCCTACAATAACGGCCAGATCATCGCTCCGGACAACACCTGGAACTCGCTCGGATGCCACGCGATGTTCCATACCGGCCTCTCGGCCGGCTACCGGCTGGACGAGCGCTGGTCGGTGATTGCGACCTGGGAGCACATTTCCAATGCCGGCACGTGCATTCGCAACGTCGGGCAGAACGATTACGGCGTGAAGATCGGATACCATTTCTGAGTATTTTCGCCGGCTGAGTCGTGCATGGCCGCGGCTTTACAAAACTTTACCTTTCGGAGACATCGCCGAAAACGTCGCCTCCTAGATGCAGGTCGCGGGCGGAGCTGCCCGCACCCACCCATCGACAGGAGCACACCATGACAGACCAAGTCACTCCGGCGAGCGGACCGGACACCGGCTCGACCCCACCCCGCGGCTGCCGCGGTCGCGGCCGCGGCCGTGCGGCCGCCGTCGTGATCCTGGTGGCGCTGGTCGGCGGCATCGCTGGCGGCCTCGTCACCCGGGCGTTCGGCCAGGCGCCGTGGCACGCCGCCGGCTTCATGGCCGGCCCGATCGACCCCGCCCGGCTCGACCAGAAGGTCGAGCGCATGACCCGGCATTTCGCCGTCGAGGTCGACGCCACGGCGGAGCAGCAGGCCAAGCTCGCGGCGATCGCCAAGGCGGCGGCCAACGACCTGCTGCCGCTGCGCGAGCGGGAGCAGCGCGCCCGCCAGGACGGCCTCGATCTGCTGGCGGCGCCGACCGTGGATCGCGCGGGAATCGAGCGGCTGCGCACCGCGCAGATCGAGCTCGCCGAACAGGCGAGCAAGCGGATCGCCCAGGCCATCGCGGACGTCGCCGACGTGCTCACCCCGGAGCAGCGCAAGGCGCTCGCCGAACGCATCTCGCAGGGGCCGTGGAGCCGCTGGCATCACCGCGGTTGATCTCTTGGCCGAACGCATCCTGCTGATCGAGGACGACCCCCGCCTCGCCGCCATGGTGGCCGAATATCTCGGCGAGGCGGGGTATCGCTTGGTGCCGGCACGGACCGGCGCCGAAGGGCTCGCCGCCCAGGCGCGGCAGCCGTGCGATGCAGTCATTCTCGATCTGATGCTGCCCGACATGGACGGGCTCGACGTCTGCCGCCGGATGCGGGCCGATGGCGAGACGCCGATCCTGATGCTCACCGCGCGCGGCGACGCCATGGACCGCGTGGTCGGCCTCGAGATGGGCGCCGACGACTACCTGCCCAAGCCGTTCGAGCCGCGCGAGCTGCTGGCGCGGCTGCGGGCGATCCTGCGGCGGCGCGGCGCCGCCGCCAAGGCCGACGTGCTGCGCTTCGGCCGGCTGGAGATCGATCGCGGCGCCCGCGAGGTGCGCCTCGACGGGTCGCCGCGGCCGCTGACCAGCCACCAGTTCGCGCTGCTACTGGCGCTCGCCGAGCACGCCGGCCGCGTGATGTCGCGCGACCAGCTGATGGATCGGCTCGGCGGCGAGACCTTCGAGGCGTTCGACCGCTCGATCGACGTCCACATCTCGCGCATCCGCGCCGCGATCGAGGACGACCCGAAGAAACCGCGCCGCATCATCACGGTGCGCGGCGCCGGCTACGTGCTGGCCAGGGCGCAGGATTAGAGCATTTCCCGGAAAAGTGGACACCGGTTTTCCGCAAGGAAATGCGACAAACAAGGACTCTGATGAAACGCCTCTATCTGCAGTTCTACCTCACGATCGTGGCGAGCCTGCTCCTGGTGGTGCTCACCGCCGGCGCGCTGTGGCGGCTGGCGGTCGCGGCGACGCCGGTCAGCCTGGCCTTCGCGATGGCGGGCGAGCTGGTGGCGGTGGCGCTGGCACCGGCGGACGCGCCGCCGGCGGAGCAGCAGCGCGCGCTCGCCCGCGTCGCCGCCCGGCTGCGCACCGACGCCACGCTGTTCACCCCGGCCGGCGAGCCGATCGCATCGGTCGGCCGCCCGGTGCCGGCGCCCGACGAGCGCCGCGACGGCGGATGGCTGTACGGCCCGTCCGGCACCGCCTGGGCGCTGAAGCTTCCGGACGGCCGCCGGCTGGTGGTCCGCGTGTCGACCGGCCACGGCCACCCGGCCTTCGGCCTGGTGATGTTTCTCGGCGGCATCGCACTGGCGATCGGCATCGGGGCCTTTCCGGTGGTGCGGCGGGTGACGCGGCGGCTGGAGCGGCTGCAGGCCGGGGTCGAATCGCTGGGCGCCGGCGATCTCTCGGCGCGAGTGAAGGTCGAGGGCCGCGACGAGGTGGCGCGGCTCGCCGAAAGCTTCAATGCCGCCGCCGCCCGCATCGAAAGCCTGGTCGGCGCCCACAAGATGCTGCTCGCCAACGCCTCGCACGAGCTGCGCACGCCGCTGGCGCGTATCCGCATGGGCATCGAGCTTCTCAAAGGCCAGGTCGACGCCGGGCGCAAGGCCGCGCTCGAGGCCGACATCGTCGAGCTCGACCAGCTGATCGACGAGATCCTGCTGGCGAGCCGCCTCGACGCGGTCGCCGACCTGGAGGCCGACGAGGAGATCGACCTGCTGGCGCTGGCCGCGGAGGAATGCGCCCGCTACGACCACTGTACGCTGACCGGCGCGCCCGTCCTGGTGCGCGGCGATCCGCGCCTGCTGCGCCGGATGATCCGCAATCTGCTGGAGAACGCCGTGCACCACGGCAAGCCGCCGATCGCCGTCGCGGTGCGCGCCCGCAACGGCCAGGCGGCGCTCGAGGTGTGCGACGCCGGCCCCGGCATCGCGGCCGCGGAGCGGCCAAGGCTGTTCGAGCCGTTTCACCGCGCCGCCGGCACCGCCGCGACGGGGCGCACCGGCCTCGGCCTGGCTCTGGTGCGCCGGATCGCGCAGCGCCATGGCGGCGACGCCGGCTACCGCGCCCCGCCGAGCTGCTTTACAATCGTGCTCCCTATCGCGCGGTGACGTCCTCTCCCTCGCGCCGCTCTTGCGGGGCTGTTTGATTCGATAATCGAGGCGTCTGGACCGACTCAGGCCGGACTCCCTCACCCCTCATCCTGCGCTGCCGCGCGCCCCTTCTCCCCAGGGAGAAGGGGCTGTAGCCGCGGCAAGGGCGAGCAGCATCCAATAGCGCTGCCGCCGCCCGCCGCCTCATATCCCGCTGTACCAGTTGAAGCCCTCCTTCCCGTAGTAGGTCTCCGGGAACTCGTTGGTCACCTCGATCGCGGTGATCCATTTGGCGTTCTTGAACCCGAGCTTGACCGCGGTGCGCAGCCGCAGCGGGAATCCGAACGGGTCGGTGATCGGCTCCTTGGCGTATTTGGTCGCCAGGATGGTCTGCGGATGCAGCGCCGTCGCCATGTCGAGGCTCTCGGTATAGTCGTCGGCGCAACGGAACGCGATGTATTTGGCGGTGAGGTCGGCGCCGACGCGCTCGAGAAACATCCGCAGGTTGGGGCCCGACCACTGGCCGATGTAATCCCAGCCCTCGACGCAGATGTGGCGGATGATCAGCTCCTGCTCGGGAAGCTGATAGATTTGCTCCGCGGTCCACGGCCGCTTGTCCTCGATGCGGCCCGAGAGCTCGAGCTTCCAGTCATCGGCGTCCACCGGCGAGACCTCGTCGATCTCGTAATGGGCGTTGAAGCGTGGAGGCTTCACCACCTGCGCCTCCGAGTAGGTCGGCGCCAGATGGTTCGGTCTGAAGATGAGCTGCTGCACGCGATCGTTCCAGGAGGAGACGGCGCGCAGCACGGTCTGCACCTGGTCGGCCTCGGTGACGTCGCAGCCGGTCAGGAACGTCAGTGCACCGAGGCTGACGGCGCCGCGCAGCACATTGCGGCGGTTGATCATCTCGACCAGATCCCGGTTCGCCTCGAGAACCCTCTGGTCCGTACCGCGCTGCGGCCGGAAGATCGACGTCGACGGGGTACGAATCGCCATGGCGGTGTCCTCCTCCAGCATGTTCCGGCGAAGTGCGCGGTTCGCCGAAAAGAACATGCGCCAATCAGTGGGTGGGCTCGAGCTGCGCGGTCGGCTCCTGGGGCGCCGTCTCGTCGGCGACCACCGGACCACCGGTGATCATGGCGACCAGCGTGTGCGGGACGAGCAGCGCCAGCGCGACGTGGACGATCACGAATCCGACGATCGCCGTCATGCACAGGAAGTGCACGAGGCGCGCGGTCTGGAAGCTGGAGAACAGCGCCAGCAGCTCGGAGAACTGGATCGGCTTCCAGATCGCGAGACCCGACAGCACGATCAGCACCCCTACCGCGAGCACGCCGACATAGAGCAGCTTCTGCACCGTGTTGTACCGGGTCGGATCCTGGTGGGAGAGCCGCAGCCGCAGGGCGTCCGAGATGGTGGCGATCAAATCCTTCCAGCGGATCGGCAGCAGCATCCGACGGAAGCGGCCGGTGGCGATCCCGTAGGTGACGTAGGCGATCCCGTTGAGCACCACGATCCACATCCCGAGGAAGTGCCATTGCAGGCCGTGCTGCGCCCATCGGCCGATCGTCAGAAAGTCGGGGAAATGCAGCCATCCGAAGATGACCTCGTCGTTGTAGATCTTCCAGCCGCTGCCGATCATGATGAACATCGCGACCGCGTTGGTCCAATGCATGATCCGGATCGGCAGCGGGTGCAGCCGGCGCATGTGCGCCTTGGGCCCGTGACGCCGGTGGGAAACCGCGACGCCGGCGTCCGCAACGCCGTTGTCCGGCGCGGTGTCGGCAAACGGATCGGCAGCCTGCATCCCGCATCCTCCGGTCGCGGCCGTCCCCCGCAATCGGGTACGCCTTTGGTTGATGAGAGCACCGATATTGTACATCCGGATCGATCTGGATACATCCAAATCGATTGGGCCGATAACGTTCGCGTGGTCACGAGTTGAATGGCGCGGTCCGCGTGGAATGGTATTGGCAGAGCGGAGCGTCGTGACCACCGCCGCTCGCCGGCGCCAGGGTTGCGGCGGCGGAGCGTCTGGGCGAATCTTGGATCCACACGGCTCCGGACAGGGGAGAAACCGGATGGGCTCGCGCGCAACCTTGCGAACGAGGTCGAGTTTTCAGAAATCGGCGTGGCTCGGCATCGCCTTGCTGACCCTTGCGGACACCGGGCTTTGCGCCGACCCGATCGACGGCGGACGGCCGCTCATCGTTGCCCAGCAGGAGTCCGCGCCGAAGACGCCTGAGGAGACAGCGCCAAAAACCCCGGAGAAGTCCGCGCCAAAGGCCCGGGCGGCGGAGGAGGCGGATGAGGCGGAGAGGCCGGAGGCGAAGTCTCCCGAGGAGAGGATGAGCCGGCGCTTCCCGCAGAAAGTCAGGGTCGGGGACCTGATCGGGCTGCCGGTGCTGGACGACAATGACGTCACGCTCGGCCATGTCACCCAGGTCGTTCGCAGCCCGGAGGGAAAGATCAAGCTGATCGTGTCCTACAGCCGGTGGTTCGGATGGTGGGGCCGCCCGGTGGCCGTCCCGATCGAGGTCGTCGCCATTCTGGCGCGGCAGATCGCGTCGCTCGACATGTCGCGGCAGCAGTACCAGGCGGCGCCGACCTGGTCCGGGTCGAACGATCAGCGGATCCCCGACGACGACATCATCCGCATCGCCGTCACGCGACGGTAGAGCAGCGAGCGTCCGAGCCGGACCAGTCCAGTTTGCATGGCTTCGACGCTCAATGCGGCGGGCTTCGGCGGCTGGCTGTTTCAATCCGCCGGGGCGCCTCTGATGTCCGCATCGTGCGTCGTGCTGTCGATCTTTCTGATGAGCCGGATGGCCTCGCGCCGGAGCGTGCTGCTCATTGCGACGACGGTCCTCGTCGTGGTTGCCGGCTTCGAGAGCTCGACCTGGATCGGAGGCATCGCGTTCGTCGCATCGGCGCTGGTCGCGGTTCCGGTGCTCGTCATCCGCGCGCGCCTTCGGTTCGTGGCCGGACTGGCGGTCGCCGGCGTCGCGGCGGCCGGTCTGGCGGCGCCGTGTCTCCATGACCAGCTCGCCGCCGCGATGCGGGGCGGCGCGGCGGCGCTGATCGCCATCCAGCCGTTCGAGGTCGTTGGCGATTATGTCTCGGATGAGGTGCGCGGCCTCCTCGATCCTCCGGCCTACTGGCTCGTTCTGCTGGTGGTCGAATTGCCGGCCGTCTATGTGACCGGGTCGATCGTGCTGGCAAAGCTGGTGGTCTCGCGCCAGCTCGATCGCCCGCCGGATCCATGCCGTTTCGGCGTGGGCGGCGCTGGCCGGCGCCTGGCCGACGATCTCCTGGCTCGTGACCAGCACGCTGGCGGAACCCGTCGATGGGTTCCGCAAGTGCTCGATCCATCCGCCACGCCGGAATGATTCGAACTTCGCCGACGCCGACCTAGAACAGCTTCTTGAGCGCGCCGAAGACGTGGCTCACGCCGGTCTTGTTGGATGTGTGGCAGTCGAAGCAGTTCGAGCCGCCATTCGTCGTCGTGTTGTCCGGCCCCTGCTGGAACGTCTCCATCGTGGTATTCGCCAACTGGCTGGTGCCGACCTCATTGCTGCCGTTCGGGGCGGCACCACCGATCGTCCAGGTGGCGCCGGTCATGAAGTAGTTGTTGCGCACGTCGCCGTTCGGCATCATTCCGCGAATGCTGTTGTTGATCGATATGATCTCGGTATTCGAAGCCGTCGTGGAACCGTCGATCGGGTTGGGCGAGACATTCGACGCGGCGCCCCAGGCTTTCGACCGCAGCGTGTTGCTGGGGCAGATGGTCCCGGAATTCCCGCAGCCACCCTGGACGGATGTCACGCAGATGTCCGGCGCCAGGAATTGCTGGCGTGCGACGTTGAACGGGGCAGTGGCGTTGCTCACCGCGAACAGCCAAGTTCCCGCCGTGCTCTGAGCGACCGTCTTCTGTCCGCTGGTCGACTCGTATGTGTAGGCGGCGTTGGGGGTATTCCCGAAATGCTCGAACGTCGACCATATCATTTCCGGATGCCCGGCCGTGCTTCCGACGACATGCATTCCCACCAAGGCCAACTCGACCGTCTTCTCGCCGTTGGGGACCCATTTGAGCGGGTTCGACTTGTCGTAGGTCGGCACGGTGGCGGTCATCGTAATGTAGCTGCTCAAGTTGGGCAAACCGCCGGCCTCGACCCATGCCGACTTCACTTCGATCGCCAGGGCGTTCGGATCGATGAACGTCTTTCCGTGCAGCGCGGCGAAAGCCGTGATCTGGTTCAAATCGGCCTGGCTGGTCGGGAACTGGTTGTTGGTGTTGATTTGTTGATCCTTCAGTCCGGTCAGGAAATAGGCGTAGACGTCGTTGACCATCGTCACGTAGTAGACGAGCGAGCCGGTCTGCGCCACCTGCACGCCGCCGTCGGCCTGGCCCTCCTCGGTGTCGATCACGTTGCCATTGGGGTCGATGAGGATCGGGATCCCGTTGATGGGGAATTGGTGGACGCTGACGACGCGGCCCGGCGGCAGTTGACGGAATCGCGCGTCGGTCGCTGCCAACCGGTGCTCGATCGTCTTGCCGGCCGCGTCGGCGAAGACCGGCTTCTTGTCGGCGCCGAGCGTGGCTCGTCCGACCTCGATCAGGTCTCCCGCCGCGTTGCGGATGAGCGGCAGACCGTTGGGGCCGGTCTGCGGCGGCGTCACCTGCAGCAGCCTGCCGGTCTTGTCGAAAAGAACCGGAAATCCATTGGGGCCCGCCTGCGCGGCCCGCACGTTGAGATGCCTGATGAACCCGGGAAAATGCGGAATGAACGTGCGCTGCCCGGTCTGGCTGTCCGGAGGCGAGACGTCGAAGAACACCGGGCTGTCGAAAATCCGCCCGCCGCCCCCGCCGTAGGTCGGCGGGGCCGGCGATGTGAGCCACAGGAACATCTGCTCCGACCACTGATAGAACGGGCAATTCGGAATATCGGTGAAGGCGACGCTGTTGGCCGGATCGACGACCCCGTTGACCACGACATTTCCGCCTTCGAAGAAGCCTTTGAATTGCGCGGGCGTGACCGTGCAGGTGGCCTGCGCGTCGGCCGGGATCGTTTGGGCGCTCGCAAGCTGACCCGAGGACACGAGCGCCACGGCAGCCAGCACGGAGCGTAAGCTGCTCGGGCTCGTCTGGCGCTGTGCGCGAGCAACCGGGCGGCGATCGCGAATGAACGGTCGATGCCCTTGGTCGCCCAGTGGAGTTGGACCGACGACGCCGGCACGATCCCGGCCGGCAAGTGTCTTGCGGTTCGGAGATGTAGGCATGTCGAAGCTTCCAGTGAGGCTCGGATCTCCGCCGAGACGGGGATCGGGGCGAAACATGGCCGTCTCGGCGGCCGGCTTTTTTTGTCGGGTCGGGCAACCGAAATCGTCGCGGCACCGGCTCACGACGCGGCCTCTCTTGCCGGCGCAGGCCTGCGTCGATGCTTCCGCAACTCGTTGTCCGAGTCGCGCGAAAGTATCCTGATTTACAATCTCACTGATTGCCATCATCTGGTGTGAGGAGGCTCACACACGGGACGATTTTTGCAGCTGGAAGATGCGCTACACTGGCGCATGCGCCAGGCCCATCCCGTGATCACCCTGACCGCCGAGGATGTGCGCCGCCATCTCGACCGCCGGTCGCTGGTCGACGCGCTCGACGCTATCTTCCGCGACGGCTGCGAGGCGCCGGTCCGCCATCATCACACCGTGGCGGTTCCCGGCGGTCCCGACGCCACGCTGCTGCTGATGCCGGCGTGGAGTCCCGGCCGCTATGTGGGCGCCAAGGTCGTCAATGTGTTTCCCGGCAATGGCCGGCTCGGCATTCCGTCGGTGCAGTCGATCTATCTGCTGTTCTCCGGGCGGACCGGGGAGCTGCTCGCCACCCTGGACGGCGCCGAGCTGACGGCGCGGCGCACGGTGGCGGCCTCGTCGCTGGCGGCCAGCTACCTCGCGCGGCCGGATGCCGGGCGGCTCCTCGTCGTCGGCACCGGTCGGGTCGCCGAACAGCTCGCCGAATCGCACGCCGCGGTCCGCCCGATCCGCAGCGTCGGCGTCTGGGGCCGCGATGGCGACAAGGCGGCACGACTGGCGCGGTCGCTCGCCGACCGCGGGTTCGCGGCCGAGCCCGTCACCGATCTGGCGTCGGCCGTCGGCTGGGCCGACATCATCAGCTGCGCCACGCTGAGCGCAACGCCGCTGATCCGCGGGCGATGGCTGCGGCCCGGATCCCATGTCGATCTGATCGGCGGCTACACCCCGGCGATGCGCGAGGCCGACGACGAGGCGGTGAGCCGCGCCTCGGTGTTCATCGACACCGCGGGCGCGCTGGAGGAAGCCGGCGACATCGTGGTGCCGCTGCGCACCGGCGTGCTCGACCCCTCGCGCATCCTCGGGGATCTCTCCGACCTCGCGCGGGGGCGGCATCCCGGCCGCCGATCAGGCGACGAGATCACGCTGTTCAAGTCGGTCGGCGCCGCCGCCGAGGATCTCGCGGCGGCCGCGCTCGCCTATGAGCGGGCGACGGCGTAGGGCCAATCACGTCAAACGGGCCTGGGATTGACCTGAAATCCACGCGGCGCGCCGTCGAGCTTCGGTTCGGCTGCCTTCGCCGACACCGAAAAGAGGACCGCGGAGAGGACGAATGCAAGGACGAAGAAGATCGTTCGCCCGAGAACGAGCGCCGGTGCCGAGTCCACCGGCATCACCGATATCAGCACGCCGCACGGGATGTAGCACCAGACGCTGACCGCGATCAGGCGGCCGAGCGTTCCGAGCTTCCACAGGCCGAACGAAAACAAGAGAACGGACAGGTAGCTCGCATGGAACTTGATCTGAGAGGCGACCATCTGGAACTGTCCGTCGGCGATCGACAGCGGCAGTCCGTTCTCCATCGAATGCACCATGGTCATGATGTGATGGTTCTCCAGCGCGTCGAGGAACGCCGTGAGCAGCATGGCGGCGAGCGCGACGGTGAGGATGCGACTGTCCACCAGGTCGCGCAGGCGCGTTGCCAGCACGACGAAGAAGGCCGCGTAGAAGATCATGAACAGGTTGTCGAGGCCGAGGTTGAACCGCAGCCCCAGCGTGCTGAGCGGCAGCTCCACATGCGCCGCATAGGCTTGCAGCGATCTGGCGGTCTGGAAGAAATCCTGCGAGCTCTTCGTCGATATGATCGCCGCCACCATCAGGGCGACCACCGACGCCGAAAGGGTCGCCAGGATCGACAGCGCGCGGTCCAGTGAGCGAATGTCCATGGGGCTCTCCTCCTGCCGAGTTGGTCGGGTCATCGGGTCCGGTTTCGGGTATGATGGCATCAAACGCGCAATCAGGATACCCTATGATATCTAGAAATCAATAGATATCTGAAATTCAAACGATATCGTGAATTGGAACGAGCCCGTGCCGAGACTCAATCGCGAGGAAAGTCAAGCACATACGCGGAACCTGCTGGTTCAGGCTGCGCGCGACGCGATCGTCCGGAAGGGCTTCGCCCAGGCCTCCGTGCGGGACATCGCCGAGGCGGCGGGCTTTTCACAGGGGGCGTTCTATTCGAACTTTGCCAGCAAGGAGGACATCCTGCTGGAGGTGGTGCGGCGGCATCAGAGCGAGGAACGCGCCAAGATCGAGGGGGCGCTGGCGCGTGCGCAGGGCGATGCGGCCAGCGCGATGGCGGGCGTCGAGCGTTGGGCCGCCACCATCGATGCCGATCCGGGCTGGGCGGTTCTGGCGATCGAGCTGCAACTCCAGGCCCTGCGCAGTCCATCGTTCGCGGTGGGCTACCGCGCCCTGAACCGGGTGCATCTTCAGGAGCTGGGAGCGCTGATCGCGAAACTCTTCGCGCTGCTGCACAAGAAGATGCCCGGCGATCCGGTGGAGATCGCGACCGGCTTCATCGCACTCGGCCGCGGCATGGCGCTGCTGTCGCGGGACGGCGAGGAGGGCAGCACCGGCCGCGTCGTCCTGACGTTTCTCGAGGCGATCATCGCATCCGCCCCGCAGGCCGGATGACGCGCCCTCCTCATTCCTCCGGGGACGGCCCGCACCATCCGGGCAGGTAGTTGGCGTCCTCGCTCTTGGCGAACTGCAGCGCCTGCTCCATCGCGCGGGCGAAGTTGGTCTCGACGAGCTTGCGCTTCACCCGCCGGCGCAGGAAATCCGCCCACAGGAACTCGCTGAACGGCGTCGTGTCCTTGGCGAAGCCGCCGGCCCGGCGCAGCTCGCCGGCGAGCGAGCGGAACGGATCGTCGACCAGATCGCTCACCGCTTTCGGCAGGTCGTCGTAGTGGCGCCGGCGTCCCGCGTCGTCGAACGGGTGCATCCAGCTGCGATTGTCGAGCACCACCCAGAAGGCGTCCTTGTCGAGCTTGCTCAGGTTGGCGACGACGGTGACCAGGATGTTCGCTTCGCCCTCGTCGTGGAGTGCGCGGGACAGGTGGTGGTGGTCGATGACGTAGTGGCGGTCCCTCGGCCCGAGGATGACCGGGATCATGTGCTTGCCGAGGAATTCCCCGCGCTTCTTTGCGGTCATCGCCTTCCAGCGCGTGCGCTTGGCCGCGACCTCGCGCATGCCCACGGTGATCTGGGTCGGGCGCAGGTCGCTGATGGGAACGGGCTGAAGAACGGGTTCTCGGATGTTGACCATGGGGGCTCCCGGGGAGGCGACGGCGACATTGTCGCTAGTGCGGTGGATTTGAAGTTCCTATCAGATGTGCGGCACGCTCGTCATAGGAACTTCAAATCCAAAAACCGCA
>Ga0209415_10009272_pt1 | contig 16934 bp, 15 predicted proteins | sample PeaSoiSIISIP2007_FD_187696 | JGI IMG/M metagenome (GOLD analysis project Ga0209415, IMG submission 187696) | Peat soil microbial communities from Weissenstadt, Germany - SII-SIP-2007 (SPAdes) (version 2) | ecosystem: Environmental > Terrestrial > Soil > Wetlands > Peat | place: Germany... | reverse complement strand
CCAGCAACGTTTCGGTAAAATCCATTATCTGTCGGAGACTTCCACGCGATCCAGCTTCAGCGAACCGGACACTAGTGAAGGAACAGTTCGATTCCGCGCCGTCGGTAGAGACGCTGAACGACACGACGATCCAGCTTATCAGAAAAAACAGTCCGGCAAAGTATGAAGAAATGCGGCAGTATGCGCGCCTTGTACATGAATTGGGTATTGGCGCAGTCAGACGAATGCATAAGATGGTGCAACTGAATCCGAAGAGGTTCATGTTCAACACCGCGTACGGTTTCCTGAACGGCAAAATCGTCCTGGCTTATCGCAAGCAGGGCAACTTCAATGAAGAAGCGGGCTACGACGATACCTTCTTCCTGTCCGGCGGCCAGAGCGGCTTCCGGGACATCGAGGGCATCCGCTTCGGGTTCGAAGTCTGTCTGGATCACAACGTCGGCCTTCTGAAGCGACAACTTAGACCCGGCCAGGACGTCGATGTCCAAATTGTCCTGTCGGACGCCGTGCAGCCTGTTCCGGGTAACATTGTCGTGCAACATGGCGGCTTCTTCGTGCACGCCTCGACCGCCGCGCCCGTCGCAGGCTGCTTCATGCGCAATGGGGACACTATCGAGTGGGCACCAGAGATCGGCGTGGACACCGTGGCGGGGTCGCAACTGCATCACTGGAAGATGCATCTGGATGTCCATGATCCATTCGATCTCTCAGACAGCTTCATGACCAGGCTAGGGAAGTCCGGTCGCTGGGCATAGGCGCCCCACCGTCGCGAAGCCTGTCGCCGGCTCCGAACGATTGGTGGTGAGGCTCGGCCGGGTGGATCTGCGTTTGCGCCGGCGAGCGGCAGCCGGTTGTCAAGCAGCCAGTCGCCCTTTGCATTGGGATGCCCGAGGTCGGGTTTTCCCCTGAAGCGGCTGTTGAGCACACAATCCGGCCACACGGAAGAATTGGTCACTCCGAAGGCCGGCGGTTGCGCCGCGACGAACCCGAAGCCCGGAAATCGATTGTGCTGCCTGTCGGAATCATGTGCAACAGGGATGCAACGTCATCGACAGAAACCGGTGCAGATCAGCGCAACTGTCAGCTTGATGAGTACCTGATACACCAACCCAAGCGGCAGGCCGAATGCGACCACCCGCGAGGCCCGGGATGGGGGACCTTCATCCCGGTGTCATGATCGCGTAATAGGGTGGCAACACGTGGCGGGCTACGTCACGCGCCACCGCTCGCAACAAGGGAAACGCACACGATGCAACGCCGCACCCTGCTCGCCGGCACGGCCGCCCTGGCCGCCGCGCCGCTGCTTCACGCCCGGGCCCAGGCCGCCAAGACCAAGATCGTCTGGTGGCACGCCATGACCGCCGCGCTGGGCGAGCAAGTGACCCGGATCGCCGACACGTTCAATCAGAGCCAGAATGCGGTGGAGGTGCAGGCGATCTACAAGGGCAGCTACGCCGACCTGCTGAACGCGACGATCGCCGCGTCGCGCGCCGGCCAGGCACCCCATCTCGCGCAGATCTTCGAGGTTGGCACCGGCACCATGCTGGCCGCCGGCAAGGCGGTGAAGCAGGTCTGGGAGCTGTCCAAGGAAACCGGTGTGTCCATCGACCCGAAGACCTACATCCCCGCTGTGCGCGGCTATTATAGCCTGGCGGACGGACGGATGGCGTCGATGCCGTTCAACTCCTCTACCGCGGTGATGTGGTACAGCAAGGATGCGTTCCGCAAGGCCGGCCTCGATCCGGACAAGCCTCCGGCAACCTGGGAAGAGGTCGTGAAGGCGGCGGAGGCAATAAAGGCCAAGAACGCCGCCGAGGTACCCTCGACCAGCGCCTGGTTCAGTTGGATCCAGTTGGAGCAATATAGCGCGCTGCACAACATCCCGTTCGCGAGCGAGGCCGATGGATTCGACGGTCTGGGCGCGCAGCTCGAAATCAACAGCAAGCCGCACGTGAAGAACATGGAGCGGCTGTTCGAGATGTCGAAGGACGGCACGTTCAAATACACTGGCCGCGACAACGCGCCCAGCCAGTTGGTGGTGTCCGGCAAGGTCGGCATCCATTTCGATTCGTCGGGCACGCGCGGCGACCTGGTGAAGAGTGCCAATTACGACTGGGGCGAGGCGTACCTGCCCTATGATCCGGAACTCATCAAGACGCCGCTGAACTCAATCATCGGCGGCGCCAGCCTGTGGACGATGACCGCGCCGGATCGCACGCCGGCGGAATACAAGGCCGTTGCCACGTTCCTGAATTTCATCGGCAAGCCGGAGAACGACGCCTATTGGCATCAGCATACCGGCTACGTGCCGGTGACGCTGGCCGGGTTCGAACTGTCGAAGCAGCAAGGCTTCTACACGAAGAACCCCAGTGCAGACCTGCCGGTGCTGCAACTTGAGCGCGGGACGGTGACCAACAACTCGCGCGGCTTGCGGCTGGGTCGGTTGTCCGAGATCCGCAACATCATCTACGAAGAGGTGGAAAAGGGGTTCCAGGGCAACCAGACAGCGCAGCAGGCGATGGACAACGCCGTCGCCCGCGGCAACAAGGTGCTGCGGGAATTCCAGAAGTCGGTGAAGGAGTGAGGCTGCGCGGGGCGGGCTGACTGACTAACGCGTCATACCGTCCACCTACCCCACTGTTGTGCCCCACTGTCATTGCGAGAAGCGAAGCGACGAAGCAATCTCCAGCCCAGCGAGCGGCGACTCCTCACGCCGAGGATTGCTTCGTCGCTTCGCTCCTCGCAATGACAGTGGGGCGTGAGAGGAACTAGCCCATGGACCGCCGCACTACCTTCAACGGCTGGCTGCTCCCCCTGGCGCTGGTCCTGCCACAGCTCCTGGTGACCGGCTTCTTCTTCTACTGGCCGGCCGGCGAAGCCATCTGGGACAGCATGACGACGGCGGACCCGTTCGGGCAGGGCGCGGTCTTCGTTGGCCTCGATAATTTCCAGGACCTGTTAACCGATCCGCTCTACCTCGCCGCGATCATCCGCACCGTCGTGTTCTGCCTCGCGGTCACCGTCCTGGCGATGGGCGTGGCACTCGCTTTGGCGGTGTTCGCCGACCGCGAAATCCGTGGCCGCGCGATCTATCGCACCCTGCTCATCTGGCCCTACGCGATCGCGCCGGCGGTTTCGGCGGTGCTGTGGCTGTTCATCCTGAACCCGCAGGTCGGCTTGCTCGGCCGTTGGCTGAACGCGCACAACATGCCGTGGGACTACCACCTGAACGGCACCCAGGCGATGCTGATGGTCATCCTCGCCAGCGCATGGAAGCAGGTCAGCTATAATTTCATCTTCTTCCTCGCCGGCCTGCAGTCGATCCCACGCGCGGTCACCGAGGCCGCACGGATGGACGGCGCCCGCGGCTGGCGCCGCTTCCGCACCATCACCTTTCCGTTGCTGGCGCCCACCACATTCTTCCTGTTGGTGGTCAACCTGGTCTATGCCGCGTTCGACACGTTCGGGACGATCTTCGCGCTCACCAAGGGCGGGCCGGGCCAGGATACCGAGACGCTGGTGATCAAGGTGTATCGCGACGGCATGATCAATCAGGACATCGGCTCTTCATCGGCGCAGTCGGTGGTGCTGATGGTGGGGGTGATCGCTATCACCGCCCTGCAGTTCCGCTTCATGGGCCGCCGGACCGACGCATGACCAGCAGCTTCGATCCCGCCGGGATGGACCGGCTGATCGCCGCCGCCGAGGCGGCCGCCGACGTGGCCGGCGCCGTTGTCCGACCGTTCTTCCGCGCCGGGCTGGACGCCGACCAGAAGGCCGATCGCTCCCCCGTCACCATCGCCGATCGCACCGCCGAGCAGGCGATGCGCGCGGTGCTGACCGAACGGTTCCCGGGGCATGGCGTGCAGGGCGAGGAGTTCGGCCTGGACCACCCGCAGTCGAGGTTGCGCTGGGTGCTCGATCCGATCGACGGCACCCGTGCCTTCATCACCGGACGCCCCACGTTCGGTACGTTGGTGGCGCTACTGGATGGCGACCGGCCGATTCTGGGCGTGATCGACCAGCCGGTGACGCGCGAACGTTGGGTCGGCGCCGTCGGCCGGCGCACGCGGTTCAGCGGGCCACTGGGCGGGCGGATCGGCTGCGACACCTGCCCAACGCTGGCCACGGCAGAACTATCCTGCACCAGCCCGGAAATGCTCCACGGCGATGCCATGCCGCGTTGGCAACGGCTGGCGGCCGCGGTGCGCCGCAACTATTGGGGCGGCGACTGCTACGCCTATGGGCTGCTGGCGCTGGGCCAGATCGACGTGGTGGCCGAGTGCAGCATGAAGCTGTGGGACTGGGCCGCGGTGGTGCCGGTGGTCGAGGGCGCCGGCGGCCGCGTCACCGACTGGTCCGGCGCCACGCTGCGCCCCGACAGCGACGGCACCGTCCTGGCGGTGGGCGACAAAGCGTTGCTGGCGCCGGCGGTGGCACTCCTTAACGGCTTGTCAGTTGCCCCGCCCGCCACGCCGGCTCAGTCTGGGGCGTGATGAGCGATTTAGAGACTACTCGCCGGGAAACCCTGGCCGCCCTGCTCCTGTTCGGCCTTGGGACAATACCTGCCCGCGCCGACGAGCCCGCAACGACCCGCGGCAACGCCTTCGCGGTGCTGGGCAAGCCGGCCCTGCCGCCGGACTTCCCGTATTTTCCCCACGTCAACCCGAACGCGCCCAAGGGCGGCACGGTCACCCTCGCCGCTGTCGGCACCTTCGACAGTTTCAATCCGTTCATCCTGCGCGGCACCGCCGACGGCGACGTCGTGATGCCCTGGGTGATCATGCCCGGCGGCTCCGGCTCCGGCTCGACCGTCGGTCATGTCTGGGAGTCGCTCCTGATCTCCTCCGCCGACGAGGGCGCCGTCGGCTATTGCCACCTGGCGCAGACCATCGAGGTCCCCGCCGACCGCATGTGGGTGGCGTTCGAACTCCGGCCGGGTGCCAGGTTCTCCGACGGCACCCCGGTCACCGCCGATGATGTCGCCTGGACCTATCGCACCCTGCTGACCCAGGGCCTTCCCAGTTTCCGCATCCAGATGGCCGACGTGAAGGACGTGGCGGTGGAAGGGCCGCGCCGCGTGGTGTTCCACTTCACGACCAACACCAACCGGCAGTTGCCACTGGTCCTCGGCGGCTTGCCGGTGCTGCCAGAGCATTGGTTCAAGGGCCGCGACTTCACCCGCCCGCTGCCGGATGCGCCGATCGGCTCCGGCCCCTACCGCATCACCCATTTCGAGCTCGGCCGCAGCATCACCTTCGAGCGCGATCCCAATTGGTGGGCGGCTGACCTGCCCACCGGCAAGGGCACCAACAACTTCGACCGGGTGCAGGTGGAGTATTTCCGCGACTCCATCGTGGCGATGGAGGCGTTCAAGGCCGGCTCGATCGACCTGCGCAGCGAGAACATCTCGAAGAACTGGGCCACCGCCTACGACTTCCCGGCGGTGAAGAGCGGCCTGGTGATCAAGGGCGAATTCCACCACCATCTGCCGACCGGCGTGCAGGGTTTCGCGATGAACACGCGCCGCCCGGTGTTCGCCGACCCGCTGGTGCGCCAGGCGATCGGCACCGCGTTCGATTTCGAGTGGACCAACAAGAACCTGTTCTACGGTACCTATACGCGCGCCAACAGCTATTTCGGCGACAGCGACCTGGCGTCGTCCGGCATTCCGGAAGGCGACGAGCTCAAACTGCTGGAACCATACCGCGACGCGCTGCCGCCGGCTCTGTTCACTCAGCCGTTCAAGCTGCCGGTGACGGACGGCTCCGGCAACGACCGGTCGGAGCTGAAGGCCGCGCTGGAGCTGATGCAACGGGCCGGCTGGCAGGTGAAGCAGCGCAAGCTGGTGAACGAAGCCGGGCAGCAGATGCAGTTCACCGTCATGGTGGAGGATCCGTCGTACGAACGGGTTGTGCTGCCCTATACGCAGAACCTTTCCAAACTCGGCATCGATGCGCAGGTGCGGTCGGTGGACCCGTCGCAGTTCCAGCACCTGGTGAACGACTTCGACTTCGACATGATCATGTGGATCTACCCGGAAAGCGACGTGCCGGGGCAGGAATTGCGCGATTACTGGTCCTGCGCGGCAGGCAAGGCGCAAGGCAGCTTCAACGTGCCCGGCATCTGCGACCCGGCGGTGGACGCGTTGATCGAAAAGGTGATCGCGGCCAACGATCGCTCCAGTCTGCAAGCGGCGGCGCGTGCGCTGGACCGGGTGCTGCTGTGGCGCTGGTACCTGGTGCCGAACTGGGAGAACCTGGAGTTCCACGTCGCCTACTGGGACCGCTTTGGCCACCCCGACAAGCCGATCCGCGAGGGGTTCAACTTCGACACGTGGTGGGTGGACCCCGCAAGAGCCGCCGCGACCGACACGGCACGGCGCAGGTGACCTCCCGGTGTCATTGCGAGGTGCGAAGCAGCGCAGCGATCCCGTGCCTGACGAGCGGCAGCTCTCTATGGGGGGGATTGCTTCGTTGCTTCGCTCCCCGCAATGACAGGCCGGCTGTCCGCACGAGCGCTGAATGACCGCCTACCTCTTCCGCCGCCTGCTGCTGGTGATCCCAACTCTGTTCGGCATCATCGCGATCAACTTCGCCGTCATCCAGTTCGCCCCCGGCGGCCCGGTGGACCAAATGCTGGCGCAACTGCGCGGCCATGGCAGCCTGTCGAGCCGCCTTGGCAGCGCCGCATCGGACGTCGGCGGCAGCCCGGGCGCTTACCGCGGCGCCAGCGGCCTCGATCCGCACGTCGTCGCGGACATCAAGAAGATGTTCGGCTTCGACAAGCCACCATTGACCCGCTTCGTCGACATGGTCGGCGGCTATCTGCGCTTCGATTTCGGCCGCAGCTTCTTCCGCGACCAGAGCGTGCTGCAACTCATCGGGCAGAAGATGCCGGTGTCGATCTCGCTCGGTCTGTGGTCCACGCTGCTGGTGTACGTGATCTCCATCCCGCTCGGCATCGCCAAGGCGGTGCGCGACGGCTCGCGCTTCGACGTCGCCACCAGCGCCGCCGTGCTGGTCGGCTACGCCATCCCGAGCTTCCTGTTCGCCATCCTGCTGGTGGTGCTGTTCGCCGGCGGTAGCTACTTCCACTGGTTCCCACTGCGCGGCCTGACCAGCGAAGGATCGGCGGACTGGAGTTTTCCTGCGCGCATCGCCGATTATCTGTGGCACATGGTGCTGCCCACCTCGGCGATCGTCGCCGGCGGGTTCGCCAGCCTGACCATGCTGACCAAGAACTGCTTCCTGGAGGAAATCCGTAAGCAGTACACCGTCACTGCCCGCGCCAAGGGCGCCAGCGAACGGCGCGTGCTGTACGGCCACGTGTTCCGCAACGCCATGCTGCTGATCGTCGCTGGCTTCCCTTCGGCCTTCATCGCCATTCTGTTCACCAGCCAGTTGCTGGTGGAGATTGTCTTCTCGCTCGATGGTCTGGGATTGCTAGGCTTCCAGGCGGCGATTCAGCGCGACTATCCGGTGATGTTTGGTACGCTCTACATCTTTACGTTGCTCGGCCTGCTGATGCAGATCGTCGGCGACACACTGTACACCGTGGTGGATCCGCGGATCGACTTCGAGGCGCGGGAATGATTGGGAAGGTGGATGAGGTCACCCGTGCGGATGCTTCGGGTGCTATCGTTGACCTCTATGCATATGTTCACAACGACCCGCTGAACCTGACGGATCCATTGGGATTGTGCGACAATCCACAGGGTTGCGGGGGCGCAGGTAGCATCGTGAACGCGACGTATCAAACCGGCGGTAGCTCGGTGAATGCGGCGATTGACGCGGCCTACCAGGGACGCTTCCACGATCAGGTTGTGAACACTCTGGCCGACTACCTACGCAACGCGGGGCATACGGTTGCGACAGAGGCCCCACTGAACCTGGTTCAGTCGCCGGATATCCAAGCACGGCTGGATGTCCTTGCCCAACAACCTCAAAAGCAGATCACGTTTGGAGTGGAGGTCAAGACCGGTGAGGATCCGACCTATACACTCCAGCAGCGGATCGTATATCCGCATGTGCCGGTTGGCGGCATGGTGTTCTCTCCCAGCCAGAAGGTAATACCGTTCGGGTTCCAGCCGGGGGCCCCTTTGCCGCCGATTCCGTTGTATCAGCTCTGTCAGCAGGGGCCGAGCATTCGACCGCAAATTGGTCCGCTGCCAACTGAGTAGGGCACCGCAAGGATGAGCAAGCATTTGCACGCAGCTACAGGGTTGATCGCGCTGGTTTTTGTGGCCACGCTAGGAGTTGGGGTGAACATGAGCCGGGCATCTGATCCAGATCCCTCTATGCTTCTCCTGCAAGCAACCAACACAAAGCTGATTTCTGAAAAGATTGCGGTATCTCTTGCGAGAGACCTGATCGAAGAGGTTTATGGAAAGGACGAACTGAAGACACAGGAGCCGTTGAAAGCTTTAGACGGCGGGGAAACCTGGATTATAGAAGGAAACAGAAAATTTGGAGACAAGCCTACGGCCGAAAATCTGCCAGATTATGGGAAGGTCGAACTTGTCGTTTCCAAGTCAGACTGCCGAATACTGAAGTTTACGTGGGAATTTATGCTGTCTCCTCCCCGGTAGCCCCGTGGAGGGTAGCTGCACCGAGGACGCTGTCCCTTAGCTGCTGGTCCTATCTGCCGATGATTGCGAGCGCGTCGATTGCGCTGACGATTGGAATGCCGGCGTGGGAAGCAAGGACCAGCAAATCGGCGTCACCGGAGACGATCAGATCGGCTTGGGCTGCGACGGCGAGCGCCAGCACGTCGTCATCGTCGGGATCGCGGCTGATCGGCTCTGGCAGCGATGGCGGATCGACGATCTCGGCCAGTCGCCGCAGCTCTGTCCTCGACCTCCGCCAACCGCTCGGGCGGCAGCGCCTGGATCTTTTCGCGCAAGGTGTCAGCTTGCATGGGGCGGCTCCGTCAGCGCAAGAGAGAGTGCCGGCTCCTGCTGGTCAGGATGCCACTCAGTGAGCCCTGATGGCGGGTGTCAACAATATCGGTCTTGTCTCCCGATCCACCCAGCAATCGCAACCTGCCGACCAACGCCCGGCTTTCACTCTGGCAGACGGCGGCTGCCGGGCCTAGATTGTCTCCCATGAACACCATTAATCGCAAGCTGAGCGGCAGCACCGACGCTGTCCGCCCGGAGACCGAGGCCGAACGGCAGCGCCGGCTCGCCTCGGAGACCGAGATGATCGCCGAGGCCGATGCCGATATCGCCGCCGGCCGGCTGATCGACGAGGCGGAGATTGACGCGTGGATCGACAGCATTGGCTCCGACCATGAGTTGCCGCCGCCTCGCTCCGGCCGCTGATAGGGCGGCCGCGTGCCGCGACGGCTAAGCTACACCGAGACATCTCGCAATGACCTCGACGCCGTGCGGCGCTGGCTGACACAGCTTGGCTCGGGACCAGCGGCACGACGCCGCCTGGCGGCAATCCGTGCGGATATCCGGCGACTGAAGCAGTATCCATGCCGGCATCCGGTTGGCCAGCACCCCGGCGTGCGCGAGCTACCGTGCAACGGCGGCTATCGGGCACTATACCGGCTGAGCCCCGACACCGGCCGCGATGAGTCCGCCGGCAACATACTGGTGCTGCGACTGTTCGGCCCCGGTCAGTCCCGTGATCGACTCCGACCGCAGCGCATTCGATGACCCTCTCTCCCGTCACCCGCCGCCGGCTCGCGATCTTCCGCCACAACCGCCGCGGCTACGTGTCGTTCTGGATCTTCACAATCCTGTTCGGGCTCAGCCTGTTCGCCGAATTCATCGCGAACGACCGCCCGCTGCTGGTCCACTTCGACGACCATTGGTACGTCCCGGTCCTGCGTGACTACAGCGAGGACGCGTTCGGCAGCGACTTCCTGCCCACCGAGGCCGACTACACCGATCCCGACGTGCAGAAGGCGATTCGCGCGCATGGCTGGATGATCTGGCCCGCCATCCCCTACAGCTACGATACGCTGGTAAAAAACCTCCCGTCCCCGCCCCCCTCCCCGCCCTCCTGGCAGAACCTGCTCGGCACCGACGACCAGGCGCGCGACGTCATGGCGCGCGTGATCTATGGGTTTCGCCTGTCGGTGCTGTTCGGCGTCGTGCTCACCACGATCTCGTCGGCGGTAGGGATTGCCGCCGGCGCGGTGCAGGGCTTCTATGGCGGGCTGACCGACCTGCTGTTCCAGCGCTTCATCGAGATCTGGAACGGCATGCCGCAGCTTTACCTGCTGATCATCCTCGGCAGCATCATCGTTCCCGGCTTCTGGGTGCTGCTGGCTTTTCTCCTGCTGTTCTCCTGGATGAACCTCACCGGTGTAGTGCGCGCGGAGTTCCTGCGCGGCCGCAATCTCGACTATGTGCGGGCGGCGAAGGCGCTGGGTGTGTCGGATATCTTCGTGATGTGGCGCCACATCCTGCCGAACGCGATGGTCGCCACGCTGACCTTCGTGCCGTTCATCCTGTCCGGCTCGGTGACAATCCTGGCGAGCCTGGATTTCCTCGGCTTCGGCCTGCCGCCAGGCTCGCCGTCGCTCGGCGAAATGGTGGCGCAGGGCAAGAACAATTTGCAGGCACCGTGGCTGGGGTTCACCGCGTTCTTCGTCCTGGGCGGCGTCCTGACGCTGCTGATTTTCGTGGGTGAGGCGGTGCGCGACGCGTTCGATCCGCGGCGGTTGCCGGTATGACGCCTGTTGTCATTGCGAGGAGCATAGCGACGAAGCAATCTCCCGCGTATGGAGCAGCGATATTTCGTCTATATCATGACCAACCGTCACCTCACCGTGCTCTACACCGGGGTGACCGGCAAACTGGTGCAGCGTGTCTTCGAACACCGCACCAAGGCGGTGCGAGGCTTCACCAGCCGATACAACGTCGACAAGATCGTATTCTACGAGGAGGCAGCGGATGCAACGGCAGCGATTGCGCGCCAGAAACAAATCAAGGCGGGCTCTCGGCGGAAGAAGGTCGCGCTGATCACTGCGATGAATCCGGGATGGCGGGATCTGTACGAGGATCTCCTCTAGAGCATTGCCACCCTGACTGGCATCGTCGACCCCCCTGTCATTGCGAGGAGCAGAGCGACCAAGCAATCCCGCGCCTGGGGAGCCGTCGCTCGCCAGGCAGGGGATTGCTTCGTCGCTGCTCTCCTCGCAATGACAGAATGGTCGCACCCACGGATAGCGTGGTCGGCCCCACGGGCCGCCGCCGATGAGCCTCGTCGAAGTCGCCAACCTCTCCGTCGCCTTCGGTGACAAGCGTGTCGTGGACAACGTCTCCTTCACGCTCGATCGCGGCGAAACCCTTGCGCTGGTCGGCGAATCCGGTTCCGGCAAGTCGCTGACCGCGCTCTCGTTGCTACAGCTCCTCCCGCCCAGCGGCACCAATCCCACCGGTCACATATTGCTCGATGGGCGCGAAATAATCGGCGCCGATCCCGCGACGCTGCACCGAGCGCGCGGCGAACTCGCCGGCATCGTGTTCCAAGAGCCGATGACCAGCCTCAATCCGCTGCACCGCATCGGCCGCCAGGTGACGGAGGCCATCACGCTGCACCGCCGCCTGCCGCGCGCCGCCTTGCGCGCCCGTGTCATCGAGGTGCTGAACCAGTCCGGCTTCCCCGCGGCGCAAAGCCGCCTCGACGCATTTCCCCACCAGTTGTCCGGCGGGCAACGCCAGCGGGTGATGATCGCCATGGCGCTGGCCAACGACCCCGCGCTGCTGATCGCCGACGAGCCGACCACCGCGCTCGACGTCACGATCCAGGCGCAAATCCTGCAGCTTCTGGCGGAACTGAAGGCACAACGCAGCCTCGCCTTGCTGCTGATTACGCATGATCTACAGATCGTGCGCCGCTATGCCGACAGCGTCTGTGTCATGCAGGGCGGGCACATCGTCGAAGCCGGCCGCGTCGCCGACATCTTCGCCGCGCCCGCCCACCCGTATACGCGCATGTTGCTGGCGGCGGTTCCGAAGGGCGCTCCGGCGCCGTTGCCGAACGACGCCCCGACCGTGTTCGAGGCCGACGACGTGCGCGTGCATTTCCCAATTCGCCGCGGCGTGCTGCGGCGCGTGGTTGGTGCGGTGCGCGCGGTCGATGGCGTGTCGATCGCGGTGCGCGCCGGCGAAACCGTGGGGCTGGTGGGCGAGTCCGGCTCCGGCAAGACCACCATGGGGCTGGCAGCGCTGCGGCTTGAGCCCGCGCAAGGGCGCGTGCGCTTCGACGGGGTGGACATCGCGACGCTCGACCGGCGCGCGTTGCGGCGGCTGCGCGCGCGGGCGCAGATCGTGTTCCAGGATCCGTTCGGCAGCCTGTCGCCGCGGTTTTCGGTGGGCGATATCGTTGCCGAGGGGCTGCGCGTGCACGAACCCGCGCTGTCGCGGGCCGAACGCGCGCTACGCGTCGCCGCGGAGTTGGAAGAAGTCGGTCTGCCCGCCGACACCGCCGAGCGGTACCCGCATGAGTTCAGCGGCGGTCAGCGGCAACGCATCGCGATCGCCCGGGCGATGGTGCTGAAGCCGCGCTTCGTGGTGCTGGACGAGCCGACCAGCGCGCTCGACATGTCGGTGCAGGCGCAGATCGTCGAATTGCTAAGGCGGCTGCAACAGATTCACGGGTTGGCGTATCTGTTCATTAGCCACGATCTGAAGGTGGTGCGCGCGCTGGCGCACCGGATCGTGGTGCTGCGCGGCGGCCGCATAGTGGAGCAGGGGGAGGCGGATGCGGTGTTTGCGCGGCCGAGGGAGGATTATACCAAGGCGCTGATGACAGCGGCGTTCGCGTTGCAGACGCCGGAGGATGTGGCGGTGTGAGAAAGCTGGCGCAAGGAACGATGCTCCGCCGAGGCCGACCGCCGCATCCGAGCGCAGCACAGGTTGTTCGATGGACTGGTGGGAAATCAAGCTGGCACAGAGTTTCCTAGAGTCACACATAGAGATAAACTGTGAGTATCGTGTGGCGCTATATGCGCCGCCTCGCAGGTGATCACGTGGCGCGCATGTATAGTATCAACCGCGCGACACCCCTGTCATTGCGAGGAGCGAAGCGACGAAGCAATCCGCTGCCCTGGGACCCGTCGCTCGTCAGACAGGGGATTGCTTCGTCGCTTCGCTCCTCGCAATGACAGAGGTGTCATGGTGCAAACGCAAAAAACAACCTCGGGTTGCTATGCCAAACCCTGCTTTTGTTCCGCGATCCATTCCATTTGCGGCTGTGGCCGATTGCTGCCGTTGACCGCCCGATTTGCACATGATCAGCTGGCCTCTGGAGGGAACCGTGGCATCAGCGGCTCAAGACGTTCCAAGCCCGATTGATTTTGCCGACATGAAGCAGGCGCGTGAGTGGGTGTCCCACACAGTGGCGCGGCGGCCGTGGAGGCCCCGCTTCTTCGAGGCGTTCTGCGCGACATTAAACGCGCATTTCGACGGTCCGATCAGGATCGCCGAGCTTGGCTCCGGACCCGGCCATCTTGCCGATGCAATCCTGCGGCATTGCTCCATCGAGAGCTACGCCGCACTCGATTTCTCGCCAGCTATGCATGAGCTTGCGCAAGAGCATCTCGGGAACATGGCTGCCCGCGTCCGCTTCGTCGTGGCGGATTTTCGCGATCCGGACTGGGCGTGCGATCTCGGCGAGATCGACGCCCTGATCACCCTGCAGGCCGCGCACGAGGTGCGCCACAGGCGCCGCCTGCCCCTGCTCCTGGCACGCGCGCATTCGGCAGTCAGGCCGGGAGGGCTCTTCCTCTTCAGCGACCACTATGCTGAACCCGGCGCCGGCAAAAACGCCGAGCTTTATGTCGCGCGGGATGAGCAGCCGAAGCTCTTGGCGCAAGCTGGTTTCGACCCGGTCAACCTCGTCCATGACGAAGGCGGCATGACCCTCTACGCTGCCGGTCGGGGTTAGCGCCAGAGGTCCGCAACGGGTGTTACGGTGCTTGTCGCTCCGCGATGGGTTTTCCACCCGACGTATTGGAAATGGTGCAGATCAGCAATCTTGCCATGCCGCTTGCGTATTCCAGTCTAGAGCATTTCCACCCTGACTGGAATCGTCGCGGGATCGCTGTCATTGCGAGGAGCGAAGCGACGAAGCAATGACCGGGTGATGGCGGGCGTTTCCAGTCAGGGTGGAAATGCTCTAATCACCTGAACTCCAATGACCTGTTGGCCTTGAAGCTGGAACGAGGCCAAGAATTTACCCCGCGCCACCGTACTGCGGCTGTTCACTTTCGTCCCCCCTGTCCCGATCTCTTGGAGCTTGTCGGCCAGTTTCATTTTGCATTTGCGCCATAATATCGCAATGACATGCTCATCGGTGCCAGCGCGAGCAGCCCAGCCTTTCCGCTGCATGATATAAATTCTCTCGGTGCGCCGCTCAGACGCGACCACGGATTGGCGTCGTGATTGGCCGGGCCGGGCCGCCGCGGGCTGCGGGGACTGTAACTGCCGCCCGGTCCTGGGCATACTCGCCCGGCACACAAAGGCCGATCGCCATGATCCAGGGCACCCACCGCTTTCCGCCGATGGAGCGGGTGATCTACGGCATTCCGCTCGCCGAGGCACTGGCGCAGGAGATCGAGCGCACCGGCGTGCACGCGGTTTACGTTCTGGCCAGCGGCACCCTGGCGCGCGAGACGGATGTCGTTGAGACGGTGAAGCGTGTGCTCGGCAACAAGCTGGCCGGAATCTGCGCCAAAATCGGCGCGCACACGCCCCGTCCCGACGTGGTCGCCGCCGCCAACGCCGCGCGGGGGGAAAAAGCCGACGCCCTGCTGACCGTCGGCGGCGGCTCGGTCACCGATGCGGCGAAGATGGTCGGGTTGTGCCTCGGCAACGACATCACCGAACCCGGCCAGCTCGACGCCTTGCGGGCGCGCACCAGCGCCGACGGCAAGACCGTGCGCCCGCAGGTCAAGCCGCCGCCGCTGCGCTCGACCGCCATTCCCACCACGCTGTCGGCCGGCGAGTTCACCGCCATGGCCGGCTGCACCGACCCGGTGCGCCAGGTGAAGGAGAGCTACGCGCACGCCCTGATGATGCCGCGCGCGGTGATCCTCGACCCCGCCGCCACGGTCCACACCCCGGATTGGCTGTTCCTGTCCACCGGCATCCGCGCCGTCGATCACGCGGTGGAGGACATTTGCTCCGTCAACAGCCAGCCGTTCTCCGACGGCACCTCGCTGCACGCCTTGCGCCTGCTGGCGCGCGGGCTGGCGGCGGTGAAGGCCGACCCGGGCAACCTGGAGGCGAGGCTGGACTGCCAGCTTGGCGCCTGGCTGTCGATCACCGGCTCGCAGAACGACGTGACCAAGGGGGCGAGCCACGGCATCGGCCACGTGCTCGGCGGCACCGCTCATGTGCCGCACGGCTACACCTCCTGCGTCATGCTGCCGCACGTGCTGCGCTTCAACGAACCGGTGAACGCCGAGCGGCAGGCCTGGGTCAGCGAGGCGCTGGGCCGGCCCGGCGAGCCGGCGGGGGATACGGTGGCGGCGCTAACCGCCAGCCTGGGACTGCCCGGGCGGCTGCGCGATGTCGGGGTGCGACAGGACCAACTCGACCAGATCGCCGAGGAGTCTATGCATGACCGGTGGATTCATACCAATCCGCGAAAAATCAACGGTCCAGCGACGGTCCGATCGCTGCTCGACGCCGCCTGGTAGTCAGTCCCCCTTGGTTAGTCGGGTCAGCAGGTCCACCAGCTCCGCGCGGCGGAACGGCTTGCGCAGGATCGACACTTGCCCGCTTTCGTGGAATTTCGCCACGCCCTCGCCAAGACGCAAATAGGCGTCGCTGTAGCCTGAGGTGAGTATGATCCTGGCGGGGATACCGGTCAGCAGGATCTCGTTCAGCACGTCGATCCCGTCCTTTTCCGGCATTATCATGTCCAGCATCAGTATATCGGGCCGGTACTCGATGAATTCCTCGGTCGCGGTCGCCGAGCTGTTCAGCGCCTTGAACTCCAGCCCGAGCTGCCTGGCGATAAGCCCGACGACCTTGGTGATCCCTGTCTGGTCGTCGATGATCAGCAGCTTCTTCGTCATCTTCGCACGATCCCTTCGGCAGTCCACATTCCGCCGGCCATGCGGTGATTCGGCCGAGCGAGCTTCCCTCTCAATTAGTTTACCGAACCGGCCGCCCTGCGCAACCCAATAACAGAAGATTTCTGGGTAATAATGCTGAATTCTGACTTATTCTCAGGATGACTTTATTGGGTCCATCTTTTGACGCAATCGTCGTGGTCATGGGATTTCATTTGCAAAGAGCGCAATGACCTTCCCATCCTCCCCATGCGCTTTGCACAGCGCCGAGCACTGCCGCGAATCGCCAAGCCTGTTTTCTTTGTAACCGGACCCGGGCGGAGCATTGCCTTCCGGCGCTTGCAGGTGTCGTAAGAAATTCGCTATAATAACGTTAATTCTGATGATCTCGGCCACAATCGTCGAGCGGCTGGACATCGCCGTGCGCGGCTCGAAGGGACAAATTCCGATCCGCAACGCGTGAGCAGCGTTCGTTTGGGTTGCGGCGCCCTTCGGCAAGGACGATCATCCCGTGAATTTCGCGCCAGGAGGTTCCCGTCATGAGCGGAAGCGACATCATCCGCGTTCTCGGCATCGCCGGCAGCCTGCGGGAGGGCTCGTTCAACCGGGCTACGCTGCGCGCGGCGCAAGAGCTGGCGCCGGAGGGGATGCACATCGACAGCTTCGATATCGCGCCGATCCCGGTCTATAATGAGGACGTCCGCCAGCAGGGTTTTCCACCGCCGGTCGAGGACTTGCGGGCCCGCATCAAGGCGGCCGACGGCATGCTGATCGTCACCCCCGAATACAACTACTCCATCCCCGGGGTGCTAAACCGAGCTTCCCTCTTTCCAAAGTCGTAAACCACTATAAAGTAACGATAATTTCCAGTTCAGGCCTGCGGTTACTGG
>Ga0209415_10009270_pt1 | contig 16936 bp, 18 predicted proteins | sample PeaSoiSIISIP2007_FD_187696 | JGI IMG/M metagenome (GOLD analysis project Ga0209415, IMG submission 187696) | Peat soil microbial communities from Weissenstadt, Germany - SII-SIP-2007 (SPAdes) (version 2) | ecosystem: Environmental > Terrestrial > Soil > Wetlands > Peat | place: Germany... | reverse complement strand
TGTACAAGAAGTTGAGCAAGCTGAAGTCCTCGCTCGACTGCGTACTCCGGCTGGCGGAACTGTACACCCAACAGGGACTGTTCAACGACGCGCGCGCCCAATACCTGCAAGTGGCGGAAGAATTCTTGCGTAATGGAGAATTGGAGCAGGCGGTACGCATCTTCCAGAAGACTCTGGAGATGGACCCGGAAAACGTGGCTATGCGCACCAAGCTGGCCGAAGTTTACGTCCGGCTGGGAAAGAAGAATGAAGCCTGGCAGATTTTTTCTGCTGCCACGGAAACGCTGCGCTCCAAAGGCCAGTTACAGGCGGCGGAAGAGATTCTGCAACGGATGCTGAAGCTGGATCCAGGCAGCAGTTACGCATTGCTGCTGCGGGGCCGGAATGCGTTTGATGCCGGCGACATGGCTGCGACTATCGAGTGCTTGGAGAAAGTGGCTGACCTGGACAGCAATCCTGACGGTTTGCGCACGCTGTTGCAAGCCTATGTTCAGAGCGGGCGTCTGACCGAGGCGGGAACCCTGGCGGGGAAACTGCTTTCGGTGCACAACGACATCACCGCAGTGCTCAGCTATGCCGAAGCGTTGATGTCAGCGGGCCACTTTGCCGAGGCCCTACAGGTTTACCAACAACATTGTGAACGGCTACTGGCGGCGGATTCCGGCAAGACGATTGAGAACTTGCATTCTCTAATCGGGCATCTCCGTGAAAATCCCACAGCGCTCGAAACTTTGCTCGAACTGCTGAACAAGGCGGGAGACACAACCCACGTCACCGAGGTTTACGAACTGCTGGCGCACGCCTACGTGCAATCCGACCAGTTGGAGAAGGCGCGCGACTACTATTTGAAATTGACCCAGCTCGAGCCCGAGAACCAGATTCATGCCCGCAACTATCAACAGGTGCTGGGCAAGCTGGGCACTTCCTCTGGGGAACGGTTGATCAGCGCGGAAGAGGGCGCAGTGATGGTGGATGAACTGGAGGCCACCGCGCCATTCATTGATCAACGCTACGCCGACGACGTGGCGTTGGCAGTGCGCGCGGCCCTGACCGACGCTGAGCTGTTCATCTCCTACAACATGCCGGCCAAGGCGTTGGGGCCTTTGATGTCTGCTTTGCCGCAGGCGCCCCGCGATTTGCGCATCAATCAACGGCTGGCAGCCCTGCATACCCGGGCGCAGCGGTTCACCGAAGCAGCGGTTTGCTGCCGCACCCTGGAGAGTATTTACCACGAGGCGGGATGTCCTGACGAAGCCACCCGCTACGGGGAACTGTCCGCGAAGTACGAGGAGCGGGCGGCCTCGACGCCAGCGCTTTCCAGCAAGGCGGCTGCACGGGTGGAATCCGCGGTGGTAACCGAAGAAGCTCAGGTCAGCGAGATCGCCGAAGCGACGGTACTCCCGGCTCCAACCGCACCAGCAGAAGAAGCGGCAGAGTCTGGACCGTTCTTTCATGCTGGCGAAACCCAAGCGGAGCACACTGAATTCGCCGTGCAAGCCGCGCCCGCTGAAGCGATCGACATTTCGGCGGAATGGGAAGAAGGCTTCAGCGAGGTTCCGGCGGCTAACACTGAGAAGCGCGTGACCTCGGCCAGCAAACCGGCGGATGGTGCGTCAGAAGCTGCCATCTCCGAAGCGGTGGAAGAGATTCGCTTTTACTTGGCGAACGGCATGGCGGACGAAGCTAAGGCTGCCTTCCGTAAGCTGGAGCAACTGAAACCCGATGCCTCCAACCTGGAAACGCTGCGTGCCGAGCTTGAGGCTGCCCAGAAACAAGCGCCGGTGGCCGAAGCGGTCTCGGTGGAAGTAACGGAGAATGCGGTGCAGATCGATGAAGAGCCGGCGACTCCAGCCCAAGCCCCGGCTGCGCTGGATGCATTCGTCAGCGATCTGGAATCGTCGCTAGGAGATGGATTCCTGCCGCAGACAACCACGCGGGAATTTGCCGTCAAAGCCGAAACTGAGCCGGTCGTTCCCGTGGCGGCTGAAGCACAGCCGGCGCCAGCGCTCAACGCATTGGTCAGCGATCTGGAATCTTCGCGGGGAGACAGTTTCCTGGCTGAGGCTCCGGTTGCGCAGACCACACCAGTTCCAGCGCAGGCTATACCGGCGCCCGCGCCACCTGTGGTTCCAACAGCAATGGCGGCGGCCGCCGGGGCTGCACCGGCAGTGGCCTCTCCGACATTTACCTATCAACCCACACCTATTCGGCCGCTGGTCCCGCAAGTTCCCGGAGCAGTTCCGCCCTCCAAGTCCGATGCCGGCGCAGGAGTGGACTTGGCGGACATGTTCGGAGAACTCAAGCACGAACTGGAAGAAGAAACCACCAGCGCAGAGGAAGATCCGGAAACGCATTACAACCTGGGCGTTGCCTTCCGCGAAATGGGCTTGCTGGATGAAGCCATTGGCGAACTGCAGAAGGTATGCCAGTCGGTGGAGCGTGGCCATCCCTTCCCGCTGATCATGCAAACCTATACCTGGCTGGCGCAGTGCTTCCTGGACAAGGGCGTGCCGGAAGCAGCGATCCGCTGGTATGAAAAAGCGCTTACGCTGCCCACATTGGACGCAGACACCCACACCGCCCTGCACTATGAACTTGCTTCATCCTACGAAGTCGCAGGAAACAAGACGGCTGCCTTGAGCCACTTCATGGAAGTGTACGGCAGCAATATTGACTATCGTGACGTCGCCGAGCGCATTAAGACCCTGAAGTCGTAGAATGTCCCGATGGGTCAATCTTCCCCAACGCTTGGGACGTGGTCTCACGAAGCTCGGTTGCGCCCGAGCTTGCTTCTGCCGCTTAGGAGCACCGCGTGACGGCGAACCCCAAGATTTTCCAGGACAAGACCTCCCAGGACAGAACTTCAGGTGCCAACGGGGCAGGGATCGATTCCCGTGAGCGACCTGCCACTTCGTCCGCGGCGGCAGAATCGCAACCCGGAAAACGCGAAGCCGTCCGCGCTACCCGACTCGACCTGTGGCTCCATCGGATCATGGTGCTGCTGTTTGTATTTGTTTGCGCAGTGGTGGGGGTGCTGCTGGTCATTCTTCCCTGGCGGCCGGAGTGGACCGACAACCGTCTGTTGCTGACCTATCCTTCATTGCGGGCCATCGTGGCCAATGGTTTTGTGCGCGGGATTTGCAGCGGCCTGGGCATTCTGGACATCTGGATTGGATTCTGGGAAGCGATCCACTACCACGAAGGGGAACAGGCCTGAACCGATCCCTGGTTCACGAAAGAGAAACCTGATCATGAGCGATAGCCAATCCAAGCGCGCGCCCCTGGCCTACGAGAACGAAACTTTTCTCAATAGCCCCGATGGCCGAATTTTGCGCATTCTGTCCGAGTACCAAGAGCCTCTGGCGCGTTTTCGCCGGGAGCAGATCCAGGATACGGTGGTGTTTTTCGGATCGGCACGGTTTGCCAGCCGCAAAGTTACGGAGAAGAATCTGGCAGCCCTGGACAGCGGGAAAGTGGACGCAGCCCGGGGCCGGAAACAGGCTCTGGCAGCCGTAGATATGGCGAAGTATTACGAAGAGGCGCGCCGCTTGGCCTTTTTGCTGAGCCAGTGGTCGATTCAGATTCCCGCCCGCCGCCGCCGCTTTGTGGTCACCACCGGCGGAGGCCCGGGGATCATGGAGGCGGCCAACCTGGGCGCGAAAGAAGCAGGCGCGAAGACCGTTGGGTTGAATATCCATCTGCCCTTTGAACAGAACCCGAATCCCCACATCACTCCATCGCTGAATTTCGAATTTCATTATTTCTTCATGCGCAAGTTCTGGTTCGCGTATTTGGCAAAAGGGCTGGTGATTTTCCCGGGCGGATTTGGAACGCTGGATGAGCTTTTTGAGATCCTCACGCTGGCACAGACGCAAAAGCTGGCCAAGAAAATCCTAGTGGCTATCTATGGAAAGAAATATTGGAACCAGGTGCTGAACTTTCAGGCAATGGTGGATTCGGGGACAATTTCGGCGGAAGACCTCGATCTGTTCAAGTTCGTGGACTCGCCGGAGGAAGGGTTTGAGTTCCTGCGCGATGGATTGACCAAGTACCATCTGGGGCCGGAACCAAGGCGTAACGTTACCGCCATGCCGGAGATTGCGAAGACGAACCCGTAAGCGGAATCCTCGGCGTTCTTCGCGATCAAGTTCTTTCTTACCACAAAGTTCGCCAAGAACTGCCGCTAAGAACGCAAAATCAACCGACTTTGAAACTGATCTACTGCTCAACCACTTTGCTGCTCTACTACATCACCAACCGGACGCAGTTTGCAGGGGACGAAGTGTCCCGGCGCCGTGCTCTTCTGGACAAGATCGCGGAGGCAGCGCGCTGCGGGGTTGATTTCGTTCAACTGCGCGAGAAGGACCTCTGCGCACGCGACCTGGAAGCTCTGGCCCAAGCCGCCGTACGCACGGTGCGCGAGAATTCGTCTCGGACCCGGCTGCTTATCAACTCGCGAACCGACGTGGCCATTGCCTGCGGGGCCGATGGGGTGCATCTGCGGTCGGACGATGTCTTGCCCGGCGATGTGCGAGCCGCATGGAGACATAGTCTGGTTGCTATGCCGGTGATCAGCGAGTCCTGCCACTCCCCGTCTGAAGTGGCCCACGCGGCGGCAGAGGCGGCAGACTTGGCGGTATTTGCTCCAGTGTTTGAGAAGACGGGTTCCGTGGCGGCGGGATTGAGCGATCTACGGGCGGCGTGTGACCATCCGATCAAAGTGCTGGCGCTGGGCGGGGTCACTCTGGAGAACGCGCGGGCGTGTGTGGAGGAGGGGGCTGCGGGCGTGGCTGGGATTCGGCTGTTTCAGGAGAACGAGGTGGCTGGAGTGGTTAGGGCGCTTCGAGATGGAGAGTGACAGTTTTCTTGCGCCGCTACGCGGCTGCGCGGACAGGAGTGTCCACGCCCCACGAGTTTTCAGGGTGTCCACTTCTTGCCGGCCTTCACGATGTCCATAATCCGCGCCAAACGGCGGGCGCGAGTTTCCTCCTGCTTGGCTCCGGTGATGGCGAGCGCCATTTCTTTCTGATTGCTGAATGAATATTTCTTCCAGTTGGCTTGCGCCGTCTTGCTCTTGGCCAGGGCTTTCTTGAGGACGGTGGGCACTGTGACGATACGCGGAGCTGAGTCCCGCCCCATGACGACGGAGACTGTGTCTCCAGCTTTGCAGCCAGCGCCTTCCCGCATGGTACGGTTGACCGCCATGTAGTGACAGCCGCCCATAGGCATCAGCGAAGAGCGGAAGGGGAATCCGTTGATGGTGCCGCGCACCGGCACCCGGGCGATGGTGCCGAAGACCTCCTTTACATCGAAGGGCGCGGATAACGCGGCCACGGAGCTGCCCTCCTGACCCACGAGTTTCACTTTGAATGTGAGTTTCTTCATGCCGCTTCTCCTCCCGACTGGTTGTGCTAGGCTCGGCTTACTGTGAGCGCCATTCGGCAGCCAACCAGCCTACACCACACCGACGATGGGCCCAAGCTGGTATCGATTCCTGCGGGCTGGTTTCTGATGGGATCGGAGGACGGCCAGGATAACGAGTGCCCGCTGCATCGCGTATGGGTCGATGGTTTCCGGCTGGCCGAATGTCAGGTGACCAATGCGGAGTACGCGAGGTTTGTGCAGGCAACCGGGGCGGAAGCGCCTCCGCTGTTAGCGGATCCTGACTTCAATCACCCGCAGCAAGCGGTGGTGGCGGTGTCCTGGTACGAGGCGGTTCGGTATTGCGAGTGGCTGAGCGGCTTGCACGGAGGGAGCTACCGCCTGCCAACCGAGGCGGAATGGGAGCACGCCGCACGCGGCGAAGTTGAAGGCAAGCTGTTTCCGTGGGGGGATGCTCCACCGGAGTCGTTACCGGACTATGAGAAGCGCTGGAAGAACGGTCCAGAAACAGCGGGGTCTTCAGGTCCGAATGGATTCGGTCTCCGCGATATGTGCGCCAACGTGCACGAATGGTGCAGTGATTGGTTTCAAGCCGATTACTACGCGTCGTCGCCGGAACGCAACCCGCGCGGGCCGGAGTCGGGTGAGCGCCGCTCGTCGCGCGGCGGGTCGTGGCGTCATCACATTAAGGTGACGCGCTGCGCGGCACGTTCCAGCATTCCACCCCAGTTCAAATATGCGGACTACGGCTTCCGGGTGGCGCGTGACGGAAACTGAGGTCAGTGCCGGGTGGAGAGAAGGCCGAGAATGTCTTTCAGGCCCTGGCGGAGGTATTTGAGATCGGAGGCGCGCTCGGGGAAGGGCAACGGGGTCTGCTTCTTGTCGGTCTTGCTCTCCACCCGCAGTTGCTGGCGGGCGCCCGCAATGGTGAAGCCTTCCTCGTAAAGCAGCCGCTTGATGTGCAAGACACTCTCCACGTCCTTGTGGCGATACATGCGCTGGCCGGTGCTGCTCTTAACCGGTTTGAGGTGCGGGAACTCGGTCTCCCAGAAGCGCAGAACGTAAGCTGGCAGGCGGCAGAGCTGGGCCACTTCACCGATGCGGAAATAAAGTTTTTCGGGAATGACCACATCCGCGGCTCGGAGGTGGGGAGCGGTGGTCTTGTGCCGGGAACTCAACGCAACTCGGGAAGCGGTCGGCATAGGGTCGAGGTGTGTCTCACTTTCTAGCATGAGTAGGCGTCGGCTACAACCCCGTTGTTATTACTAACACTTTAGTGGGGGTGGGGCAGCCGGGCGGCTAAAGTTGGCAGGCCCGTTGCCGATGAAAGGATAGAAGGTTTGGTCAGGGTAGAGCGAGGGATGAGGAGATTAAAGACTCTTAACCCGCCGCCGATACCTGAATTGCATTGCAAAAGGGCAGTCGAGGTGACTTCGATGAGAATCGACTTAAACGCGAACGTGGGGCAGACGCCGGACGCCGGATCAGCCGGGAAAGCCAGTTCGCGAGCAGTGTCGGGTGCGGAAAACGCTGTCCCGGAAGGCGATAGCACGCGGCTGTCAACGGACCAGGCCAATGTGCAAGCCCTGAGTGCGGCAGTGTTGCAACTGCCGGAAATCCGGCAAGACAAGGTGGCGGCTCTAACGGAGCAGGTGCAGAAGGGCAGCTATCAAGTCACGGCGCAGCAAACCGCCGAAGCCTTGCTGACCGCATTGACCACAAACCGGGCTGCCTAGGGGCGGGAGAGACGGTATGAGCGAAATAGGGACCGAGCGCCTGGAACCAACCGCACCGGTTGTGGAACGGGTGAGCAATGAAAGTCCGCGCGAGCGCGGACCGCGCCCCCGCCGCCCGGTGGCCACCGTTCCCGCCGACCCCAACCCTGAACCCGCGGATCAATCCGAAACTGCGCCCCACCAGGTGGATAGCCTGGCTTGAACTGGAATCCGCATGACTCAAACCTCTCCCCCTTCGATCCATGAACTTCTGATCCGGCGGCTAGGGTTGCTGCTCGCGCTGGCGGATTCTCTCGAGCAAGCCCAATCGGCACTGGCGGCAACCACTCCGGAAAAACTTGACCAGCAAACCGCCCGACAACGGGAACTATGCCGACAGTTGCGCTCGCTCGCAACCGGGTTTCCGGATGAAGCGCGGATTCCGATACCCGCCGGATTGGCAGACGATTTGCAAGTAGCAGCGAGGTGGGTGGGAGATCTGAACCGTAAGTACGCAGCGCTGCTGCGGCGCAGGCGCCGCACGGTAGACATTTTTTGCCGGGTGCTGGCCAGTTCGGGAACGACGTACCCAGCGCCGAAGCCGCTTTCCCGCCCGGCTTTGAAAGGCATAAGACCGAAAGGATAAACGCGTGGGCAGTCTTTACGGGGCGCTTTCGATTGCGACCGGGGCTTTAGGTGCCGAGCAAGGCGCACTCGACGCCACCACCAACAACGTCGCCAACGCGAACACGCCGGGTTATTCGCGGCTGCAGCCGGTGCTGGTGGAGAGCAGTCCGATCGAAGTGGGTTCGGTGACTTACGGTACAGGTGTGTCGCTCGAGAAACTCCAGAGCCTGCGCGATCCCATTTTGCAACTGCGCATCCAGGAAGAGACCCAGCAGCAAGGCCAGCTGAACGCATCGCTTGCCGCGATGCAGCAGGCGCAGGTGCAGTTCACGACCAGCAGTGGAGACATTGGCACGGAAATCTCGAATTTCTTCAGCAGTCTGAATCAGATCTCCACCGACCCCACCAACCTCACCTTGCGCCAAGGAGCGCTGACCGCCGCGGGAAACATGGCGACCGCATTCAACAACACTGCCAACTCCCTTTCTTCGCAGCAATCCAGCCTGGACTTGAACGTCACCCAGGATGTGGGGCAGATCAATGTGCTGACTGGCCAGATCGCGACTTTGAACACCCAGATCAGCGAGTTGCAGGGCGTCAATCAAGATGCCAGCGCACTGCTTGATCAACGGGACGTACTTGTCGGAAACCTTTCCAATCTGATCGACGTTTCCAGCATCCAGGGCGATGGCGGCCTGACCCTTACCACCTCGAACGGGACGGCGTTGGTGGTGGGTGGCCAAAGCTTCGCGCTTAACACCCAAACCAACGCTTCGGGCTTACAGGACGTTTATGCGCAGGGCAACGACATTACCGCCGATCTGACTTCGGGAGACTTGGCGGGGGTGCTCCAGGCAAGAGACCAAACCATTCCCGGCTTGCTCTCGAACCTAGACGCGCTGGCAGAGGGAATCTCGAACGCTTTGAACACCGCCAATCAGCAAGGTTTTGACCTGAATGGAAAGGCTGGCGGGAATCTGTTTGTTCCGCCGCCCGCTGGCGGGCCAGGGGCCGCGGCGGGCATGGCCGTGGCCATCACCAATCCGGCGCTGATCGCGGCAAGTTCAGATGGGACGCCGGGAAGCAACGGCAACCTGACGGTGCTTTCCGCGGTGCAGAACCAACCGGTGGTGAGTGGTCAGACGCCCACCGGCTACTATTCCAACATCGTTTTCAGCGTAGGTAATGATGTCTCCAATGACACGGCGGAACTGAGCGCATCGCAGTCGATCTTGAGCCAACTGCAGGACCAGAGCAACAGTATCTCGGGCGTCTCACTCGATGAGGAAGCCAGCAACATGGTGCAGTATCAGCGCGCCTATGACGCAGCCGCCAACGTCGTCACCACGATCAACGACATGCTCTATACCGCGATCAACATGGACACGTTAACCGTATGAGCTCCATACGAGTCAACCCTTATCCGATGCCGGACCTTTTGGCGGCGCTCGAGAACCTCCAGCAGCAGCAGAATACCGCCACGCTGGAGCTGGCGAGCGGAAGCAGCATCAACAAACCCTCTGACAACCCGGCCGCCGCTGCCCAGCTTGTCCAGATCAATGATCTGAGCAGCCAGGTGGATTCGTACCAGCAGAGCATCAGCAGCCTCAGCGGCCAGTTCTCGACCGCCGATTCCACGCTGGACTCAGTGGTGACGGTGCTGCAGAGAGCCATTAGCCTGGGAGTTGAAGGAGCCAATGGGACGCTTTCTGATACCGATCGCGCCGACGTAGCGACCGAACTGACTGGAATCCAGTCCCAGCTTCTCAGCTTGGCCAATACCTCCTATCAGGGCCAGTATATTTTTGCCGGCACCGCGACCACACAACCCTTCGTAGCCGATCCTACACAGGCGTCTGGCGTCCGCTATGCCGGCAACAACGGAACCAACAGCGTGTCCATCGGCACCGGTTACCAGTTGCAGATCAACCTGCCAGGTTCCGAGATCTTCAACGGTCCAGGAGCGGACGTGTTTCAGGCCATTAACGATCTGATCACTTCCATGCAGAACAACACAGGCATCGCAGCGGCGGTGACTGAACTCGGCACTGCTCTCACCTATGTGAGCGGGCAACAGGTTTTCTACGGCAATGCGCTCGATCAGACGCAAAGCCAGCAAACCTATCTCAACACGCAAAGCCTGGGTCTAAGCCAACAGCAGAACACCGTCGGAGCAGCGAATCTGGCGGCCGTTGCCAGCCAGGTGGAGAATGACCAGATTGCTACCAGCGCGACGCTGGCGGCAATCGGAAAAATGCCACAAACCAGCCTGTTTGACTATCTGAAGTAAGAGGGGGACTCGGAAGCGAGCATTTCCTTGCTGCCCTGGGCCCAGGCAGCGGCTTTCGCCACATGTGCCCGCGCAGTGTCCAGGCGCGCTTTCTCGATTAGGAGGCGTGCTTGGACGGAGGGCAGGATTTTTCCGAACTGGTGCACATGGCTTCGATACTCGGAGATGTCGTCGGCCATCTCCGCATTCGGGATGGCGGCCGCTTGCAGGCTGCGCAAGCAACCGGTCGCGCGTAGTAGCTCCGCCCGCAAATCGGTAAGCTCGGTGAGCCCGATGACCGCGGGGCGATTGGGTTCGCCGGTAAGCCGGGCCAATCGGGCCCGTAGGCTGTGATTCACCGCCCGCAAACTTTCGATCGTGGCACTCGGCATCAGCCCATCCAGTCGGTGAGGCGATGCGAAGTGGACGAGGCCTGGTTCGCAGCCAGGGGTAACAGTTTCGGCTTCGGCGCGGCGGCTTCGGCGCGCTCCACTTCAGTCCAGGTTTCACGCAGGGTCAAGAGGTCGGTGATCTGCTGGGAAAGAATTGCCCGCGATACGCCGAACTGGGCTTTCACCAGGTTTCCTCGCAGTTGATCGTAAAAGCGTTCGAGATTGCGGGCCACTTGCCCACCTGCCTCCATGTTCAGGCTGGACTGCAAACAAGCGATCACGAAGATGGCGTGATTGATTTTGTTGGTGCGCAGTTCGACGTGGTTTTGTTCGATGGCATTCACCGCCTGTCGCAGGTCTTCGATCATCTGTTCGTATAGCAAGACCACCAGTCGTACGGGGTGGGCGCCGCGTGCGGCGTCTTCACGGTATGCGGTTCGGGGGTTCATGATGGTCATAGTCCTGAAGTTAGCGTCGGATTCGATGAATTGGAGGTGCTGGTTGTGTCGGAAGTGCCTAACGATCCCAGCGTTTCGGTAATCTCCTGTAGCAGCAGCGGGTACGATTGCAGCGAGGCGTTAACCGCGTCGTACTGCTGCGTCAATTGCGTCTGCTCGGTCGTCAACTGGGTTTGGAAGTTGGTGATGGTGGTGGTAAGGTCCGCCTGTTCGGCCTGGTTTTGCGCCAGGTCCACGTTTAAGGGGCCTTGCGTCGGGGCGGTCAAGTTGGTTAGATCGGCGTTGAAGTTATCGGCGAAACCCGTCCCAGAAGCATTCTGAAAAAAATTCTGCACTGCCGAGGGGTTGGCCGCCAGTACTTGAGCAAATGTCTGACTATCTGGTCCTGGAGTAGAGCCCACGGTCAGCGTGCCATCGTTGTTCATGTTAATGCCCATCGAGGCCAGGTTGACCAGCCCACTGTTCCCACCAATGGCGTAGCCTGCGTCGGTCAGGATGCTGGACTGCAGCGAACGCAAGGAAATATCCGCTTCCAGAGGAGGTGCGGGCGTGGCCCCGGTGGGGTCGACGACGTATTGCGTGTTGATGGTGCTGACCACGGTGTTGTAGGCGGAGACGAAGTTATTGATCGCGTTGGTGATCTGGCCGGTGTCCGGTCCCACGGTCAGTTGCACGGGCTGCACTGGGTCCCCGGGCGATTGGCTCACCAGGTTGAGCGTGACCCCTTGAATGGCTCCAGTCACGGTATTGCTGCTGCTGCTGAAGGGCACGCCATCGATGTTCAGGGCCGCATTCGTGCCGCCCACCGGGGTGGCGAAGTTCAGGGTAGTGTTGGTGTTGTTGACGATGGCCAAGGCTCCGCCGCTGCCCGTACTTTGGCTGAACAAGGCCAGCCGTGAACCGCTGGTGTCGCTGACGACGCTGGCAGTTACTCCCCAGGCATTTGCGGTGCTCTGGGTGTTGATGTAGCTGGCCAGCGTATTGAGCGTGTCGTTGCTACCCTGGGTGATGGCAATATCGTGGACTGTGCCACTGACTCCTCCCACCTGCAATTGAATGTCGCCACTGGTCTGTCCTGTCGCCAGAAAGGATGTATCGGCGCCGGCGGCGATGGGATCCGTATAGAGCGTGCCGGCAGTGGCCAGGTTGGTCACCTCGATCTGGTGAGTTGCGGCAATGGCCGTGCTTTGAGCAGTCGCGGTCACCACCCCGGGCTGCGAAGAGGTTGCCGCCTGCGCGGTGAGCGCTCCCGTCGGATCGGCCAGCGCGGCGACCGCGGTCTGCAGGTTGGTGAGATCATTGTTGATCCCCTCCAGCAAACCGTCCTGGGTGGCGAAGTTTGTCTGCTGTGCCTGCCACACCGACAACGGGCCGCTCTGCTCAGAGATAATCTGCTGCACCACGGAATTCACATCAATGCCTTGTCCCGAGAGGATGGTAGAGGGATTTAAACTAATGCCCACGGTTTTTTCCTCCTTCGATTCTGGCCGATTCCTTGGATGCGGGTTGCGAGTTTATTTCCTGGGAAATCCCATGGGCAAGGCGGTGTATTTGATTACCGGGCATTTGCCGAATGCGTTTCTCGCGGCTGGTTCAAGACCTCGGCCTGATCTGGACGTATGCATTTTGACTTCAATCCTGTGGGCCATTGGCCCCCCGCAGTCGATCTTTGCGACCGCTGGTTTCCCCAGTTGAAGGGCCTCCTGAAGCGGGAAGCGACGAAGTCTGCTCCGGGCCCCACCCCTCCCGGTTCGACCGGAGGCTCAGTCGAAGCTGGAAATATGAGTGCGGGACCCACACTCACATCGAGGTAATGGAGGATGTCAGAAGGAGGCGGATTGCCCCGCCTCCTTCCGGGCTGAACTTACTGCAACAGTTTCAGTACCAGCTGCTGTTGTTGATTGGCCTGGGCCAGAGCGGAGATGCCGGTCTGTTCCAGGATGGAATACTTGGTCAGGTTGGCCACTGCGGCGGGAATGTCGGCAGCGGTGATGGTATTTTCCGCCGAGGTGAGGTTTTGCACCTGACTGTTGATGACGTTGCTGGCGGCGGTGAGCCGGTTGACACTCGCTCCCAATGTGCCGCGTACGCTGGCGATGTTGGTGATGGCCGAATTGATCAAGGTTAGCGCAGTTTGAGCGTCTCCCTGTGTATCCAAGTCGGTGTTAGCCAGGTTTACGGCGTTTCCGCCGCTGCCGTTGGTAATCGCCGAGGTCGATAGGCCGCCAATGGTCACTGCAATCTGGCTTGATCCGATGGCGGTCGAGTCACTGAGGAAGATGTTGGTGGCGGTTGAACCGGTGGAACTTGGGTTACTGAGGGTCCCGAGCACGGTCCCGGTGTTAGTGGCGCCGACTGCTAGGTCACCCTCATTGTTGGGATCGGTGACCACCAGGTTGCCACTCGAGTTAAGGTAAGCCTCAAGGCCGGCCGGATCGGTGCTGGGATTGTTGATTGCGCTGATCAGGTCGCCAATGGTGTTGGTGTTGCCGGCGTTGGAGGTGAAGCTAAAGGTCTTGCCGCTGGCGGCGAAGCTGTAGACCTTGCTGGCGCCCAGCACGGTGGCCGTCGTCAAACCTCCGGCGTTGCCGACGAGTTGGTTGGTGTTGATGCTTGCCGTTCCGACGGTGTTAGGGGTCACAAAATTGGCGGAAACGCCGGACGCCCCCGCGCCGAGCACGGTGTCATTGGTGCTGACCGCGAGGTTGCCGCGATCGAGCGGATCGGTAATTTGAAGGACGCCGCTGACCAAGGCCGCCTTGGCGCCGATGCTGGTGTTCTGGTTAATGGCGTTGATCAGATCCTGCACCGTGGAGGTCGCCGCAGCGTTGGTTGTAAAGGCGCCCAACACGGCGCCCACGGTCTCCGCCGCGCTAACCGTGCCGTTATTTTGGAGATCCACAATTTCCAGCTTTCCGGTCGCCGAGAGCGCGCCCTGGAAGCTGCCGTGGCCCGAACTGTCAGTGCCGGAGACGGCAACGCCGAGGGCAGCGGTGCCTTGGCTGACGCCAGTGTTGATGGCGGTTAGCAGCTGTCCCACGGTTCCGCTGGTGCTGCCCGCCGTATAAATTGTGGTGCCGGTGGGCCGGGTCACGGTTATGACATCGCCAGCGGTGAGCACGGTATTGACCGTGAGATTGCTGGTGGCGCTGGTGATTTCATTTTTGTTTGCGCCACTCGGGTCCAGGGCGGCGGTGAACGTGAATGGGGTCACACCGCCTGCCGAGATGGTGGTGGTATCGCCCACCGTCAGCACGTCATTCGCGTTCAAAGTTCCGGCGGTGCCACCGCCAGCGGTTGCGGGAGTGTCTTGTTCGTTGAGGTTGGGCGCGGTGCCACTTTGAAAGACCGCTTGTCCGTTGTAGGTGGTGGCGGTGCCGATGCGGTTGATTTCCGACAAGATGGAAGCATACTGCGCCTCGATGGCTGTGCGCTGCCCATTGGAAACCGTGCCGGTGGCCGACTCGGTAGCCAGTGTGACCGCGGTGTTGAGCAGGTTGGTGACCTGAGCCAGCGCGCCATCGGCGAGTTGCAACTGGCCTACGCCCCCATTCGCATTGGCTACGGATTGTGTGAGGGCGCTGATGTTGGCCTGCAACCCGTTGGCAATGGACAGCCCTGCAGGATCGTCGGCCCCGCTGTTGATGCGCGACCCTGAAGACAACTGTTGCAGAGTGTTGCTCAAGGCGTTGCTGGTGAGAGTGAGTTGGTTTTCCGCCGCCAGGGACGGAATATTGTTCAAAATTCCTAATGGCATTGAAGTTCTCCTTTGATTGAGTGGGTTCCGTCCCCCGGAACCGCCGTCCCTGGGTTTTTCCGCAGAGGGCCTGTTCCTGTGCCGGTCCTGCCTTCACACATCCCATCGACCCATTGCGGAAAGGCTTTAGGCAACAGGTTGGATCGAGTTCAAACTTTCGTAATGGACGCGCTTTGGCGGCGGGCGTAACGATACCCGCACGACAGGCCGATGGTCGAGGAGGGGCACCACCCTGGGCGTGAAGGTGCTCGCCGGGAGTGCCAATGATCCAACTGACCCGCTTGAACAACAGCTCCCTGATCGTGAACTCGGACTTGATCAAGTTTGTCGAGCAGTCCCCGGACACCGTCATCACGCTGCTGAACGGTGAAAAGATCATCGTGCGCGAGAGCGCCGAGCAGGTATTGGAGCGGATCGTCCAGTTTCGCCGTGCCGTGTTGCAGAATGCCCAGGCTGCGGCCGGCCATCTCAGCCCGCTGTCCGCGGCGGAGTGCAGCAAAGAAGCGAAAGAACAGAGCGAGAGGTAAGTGCTCGTGGACAAGGCGAGCTGGGGCGGCGTCGCACTGGGGCTGGGTGGGATCGTGGGAGGTTTGCTGCTCGAAGGCGGCCGCCTGTCCCAGGTCCTGCAACCCACGGCTGCCCTGATTGTGTTCGGCGGTACCACGGGGGCGGTGCTGATCCAGTTTCCTCTACCGGTGGTGCTCGCGGCGGTCCGCCGGCTGGCGGATGTTTTTGTGCAACCCCGGCACGACCCGGCGGCCTTGGTGCAGGAAGTGGTCCGCTATGCCAACCAGGCACGGCGCAAGGGGATCGTCTCTCTGGATGCAGAACTGGAGACCATCACTGAGCCTTTCCTGCGGAGATCGTTGCAACTGGCGGTGGACGGTACCGAGCCGCAAGAGCTGCGCACCATGATGGAACTCGAACTCCAAAACAAAGCGGATCTGGAGGAAAGAATTCCCCAGGTGTTCGAGTCGGCGGGCGGTTTTTCGCCAACCATTGGGATCATCGGCGCGGTACTCGGTCTGATCCAGGTGATGCAGCACCTCGACAAGATTGACGAGGTGGGACGAGGCATCGCAGTGGCGTTCGTGGCCACCATTTACGGGGTGGCGGCCGCCAACCTCTTCCTTCTGCCCGTCGCCGGCAAGCTGAGAATCCGTATTCGGGAAGAAGAAGTGCTGCGGGAGATGACGCTGGAGGGAGTGATTTCTCTATTGGAAGGAATGAATCCTCGAATGGTGGAAGCCCGGCTGTTGAGTTTCCTGGCAGAAAATGACTCCGAGGACAAAGCGAAAGGTACGACCGCAACCCCCAAATGAAACGGCGAAGAAAGCACGTTCCCGTTGCCAGCCACGAACGCTGGTTGGTTTCCTACGCGGATTTCGTCACCCTGCTCTTTGCTTTTTTTGTGGTCCTATACTCCACCGCACAGGTTGACAAACGGAGGATGGTGGAGCTGGCCGCAGCCATCCAAGAGGGCTTTGAACAGATGGGGACGAATCCGACCTACTATGCCCCAATCTCTCCAGAGCTTCGGCCGGCCGCAATATTCCCTCCAACGCTTGCGGTCCCGCCTCCGCCCAATCCTCAAGGGGACGACCTGGGGGCTTTGCGAAAAGAGTTGGAGAAAGCCCTGGCCGGGGAGATTGCAAACGGTGAAGTGGCGGTGCGGAACACCCCGCAAGGTCTAGTCGTCAGCCTGCGGGAAGCCGGCTTCTTCGACAGCGGTTCGGCGGGAACGAAAGCGAGTTCGCAGCCGGCGTTTAGCCGTATGACCACGGTGCTGCGGGAGCGCGAATACAACATCCGCATCGAAGGCCATACCGACAACGTCCCCATTCATAACTCGCAATACACTTCCAACTGGGAGCTCTCGACCGCCCGCTCCACCGAAATGATTCGCCTGCTGATCCTGAAGTACGGCTTTGCCCCGGAGCGCCTTTCGGCCGGTGGATACGCCCAGTTTCACCCCATCGCCAGCAACGCGAGCGCTGCCGGACGAGCGCTCAATCGCCGGGTGGATGTGGTCATTCTCGCCCCGCCTCCGGTGGTGGGCGCCCAGCGCGATCCGGCATACCCGGAAAAGCCTTCTCCGGAGCGGAAGTGAGAGGTTCCTGGCTAAAGCCGCCGTTCCCGGCTGCCGATGGAATGCTTGCTTGGAGTGTTGCTCTGTGCGGGCTCGAATTCCTCCGCCCCGCCCGAGCAAGTGAACCAGACCATGATTGGTCCGGAGGTGCCAACAAATGCGCGACCTGAGCTTGAAAATGAAGTTGGCATTGGGTTTTGGCTTGATACTTGCCTTGCTCGCGACGACTGGTGGCTTCAGTTATTAC
>Ga0209415_10009269_pt1 | contig 16936 bp, 21 predicted proteins | sample PeaSoiSIISIP2007_FD_187696 | JGI IMG/M metagenome (GOLD analysis project Ga0209415, IMG submission 187696) | Peat soil microbial communities from Weissenstadt, Germany - SII-SIP-2007 (SPAdes) (version 2) | ecosystem: Environmental > Terrestrial > Soil > Wetlands > Peat | place: Germany... | reverse complement strand
GTTAAGCCCACTGGCGTTCCGCGCAGTACTGAAGTGCGCGAGCCTACGGGAGACGCGGAAAGCTGTCAGCCTCCGGGAACCGGCCGTGGGAACTCGCCGTTAGGTTAATCCCCCAACAGCGGTCCGGCGCGTGATGCGGCTCGGCGCGCACCTCGGAATCGCCGACGGCCTACCGGAGGCCGTGCGACAGGGAAAGGCGATCGGATGTGAGGCGATCCAGATCTTTTCCAAGAGCCCGCAGATGTGGGAGGGACCCCCCGTGGCTCCCGAGGCAGCGGCGGCCTTCCGTGCGGCGGTGAAGGCGGAGGGGCTGCTCAGCACGGCTGTGCATCACGGGTATCTCATCAACCTCGCCAGCCCGAAGACGTTCATGTTGCGCAAGTCGCGTAAAGCCTTCTTGGACGAGATCCAGAGGGCCGAGATCCTCGGGGTGGACGCTCTGGTCTTCCATCCGGGCGCCCACCTCGGCTCCGGCTCGGAGGCGGGCCTGCGGACGATCGCGGAGAGCGTTCGGAAGGCCCTGGAGACCGTGCCCGAAGGAAAGGTCCGCCTCCTCCTTGAGAACGCCGCGGGCCAGGGAACAGCGATGTGTTCCTCCTTCGAGGAACTGAAGGCCGTGCTGGCGGAGATCGACGATCCGAATCGAGTCGGCGTCACTCTCGACACCTGTCACCTGTTCGCGGCGGGACACGATTTCCGAACGAGAGAGGGATACGAAGAGCTCGTCGACCAGGTGGAGGCCACGATCGGGATTCCGGCCGTGCGCGCGTTCCACCTGAACGACGCCAAGGCCCCGTTGGGGTCCCATCTCGACCGCCACGAGAACATCGGCAAGGGAGAGATCGGCCGGGAGGGGTTCGCTCACCTGGTCTCCGACTCCCGATGGGCGACGGTCCCGGGGTACCTCGAGACGCCCTTGGACGACCGAGGGTACGACCGGTACGCCGAGGACCTCGGGCTCCTCCACTCTCTCGCCGCTCCCGCTCCGGAGGGGAAGGCCGCGGCGCGCCGGCCTCGAAGATCGAGGGCCGGGGAGGCTCCTTGACCGACGCGCGACGCTCCGAGAGCCTCTGGGAGGCCTACGGAAAGACCCTGGTCGAGCTGGGGGAGATCGACCCGAACGTGGTCGCACTTGCCTTCGAACCCCCGGGAACCAACGCGGCGGACCCGTTCCGGGAACGGTTCCCCGCCCGATACTTCAAGCTCGAGGCAGCGACGCCGGCAGCGATCCTGACCGCGGCCGGCCACGCCCGGGAGGGGCACAGCGTCTACGCCAGTACTACGGCGGCGTTCGCGGCGGGCACGGCGTACCATTCCGTCCGCGAGTCCCTCTGCGCTCACCGGGTGAACGTGAAGATCGTCGCCGACGAGGGCGGCTCGACCGCGGGGGGCCAGCCTGAGACGCACCCGTTCCTGGAAGACGTCGGGATCATGCGGGGACTCCCGGGCATGACCGTGATCGTGCCGGCCGACGCTCCCTCGACGCGGGGGGCGATTCTTGCGCTCCACGTGCACCCGGGGCCTGCCTATGTTCGGCTCACCCGTGGGGTCCTTCCGACCGTCACCGACGGGTCGTTCGAGGTCGGGCGGGCGTCCGAGCTGCGCGCGGGGAAAGACCTCACGATCGTGGCGGTCGGCGCGTTGGTCGCTCGGGCCCTGGAGGTGGCGCGCACCCTCGCGGAGGTCGGCATCTCCACGCGCGTGCTCGATTTCGCCTCGGTCAAGCCGTTCGACGAGCCCGCCCTGCTTCGGGCCGCCCGCGATACGGGGGCGATCCTCGTCCTCGAGGAGCACACCGTGCTGACGGGGGTGGGTGCCCTGGTCGCCTCGACGACCTCGGAGAACTACCCGGTCCCGGTTCGGCGAGTCGGGGTGCCCGATCTATTCGTGGAGTCGGTCGACCCTCAGGAGCGCCTCGATCGATATGGGCTCGGGCCGGAACGGATCCGGGACGAGGCCTGGGAGTTGCTCCGGCTGCGGGGCAGGGTGAGCTAGGATTAAGGCGGTCGGGCGCACGGGTCGATCGATGGCGGACACTCCCACTCCCCTCGCAGAGAAGTATCTTCGGCTCACACGCGACGCGCTGGCCCGCGTCCGAGCGACGCCCCCGGCGCGCTCGTTCCTCGCCGGGGCGAGCGATGATTTCCTTTCGATGGCGCGGGCCTACCTCGCGGACGCCGAGCATTTCGCGCAACAGGGGGACCTCGAGCGCGCGCTCGCGGCCGCCAGCTACGCTCACGGCTGGTTGGACGCCGGGGTGCGGCTGGGTCTCTTGGACGGAGGTGACGATGACCAACGGTTCACCCTCTACCGGTGACGTTCCCGTATCGCCCGGGGTTCCCGAGCCCGTGCTCGCCTCCATCGAGGCGCACCTGCGCCAACGCGAGCTGCGCCGGGAGGACCTCTACCAGAGGGCCCGTCGTTTGCGCCGCCTCTCCCAGAGCACCATGACCCGCATCCATTCGACGGGGAAGGTTCCGCCGGAGGTGACGGAGATCCGCCGAAGCATGGCCGAGCTCTCGGACTGGCTGCGAAAGGAGGGCCGCGGGGATGAGCCGATGGCTTCGGACGCCCTGCAGGAGGCGGTCGAGGCCGTGTTGCTCGCGTGCGCCGCGACGCATACCGTGTTTCCCGGTCCGTCGGACCTCGGGGTCGACCCCGAGCCGTACCTGCTCGGCCTCGGCGACGTGGTCGGGGAGATCCGTCGTCGGGTGCTCGACCGGCTCGGCCGGGATGATCTCCCGGGGGCCGAGGCCGAACTCGTTCTCATGGAACGGCTGACCCAGACGCTCCTTCGTTTCGATACGACCCGAGCCATCGTACCCCTGAAACCGAAGCAGGACACGGCCCGTGCGCTGCTCGAGCGCACCCGGGGAGAGGTCGTGATGTCCCGCCATCTGCTCCGGGTCCGAAGCCACCCCGAACCGCCCGCGAAGCCGGAGGGAACGTGACCGGCACGCCCCGAAAGGTCATCGGCGTGATTGGCGGGTCGGGGATCGAAGGGATCCTCGGCGGCGGGGGGAAGCGGTCGCACAACGTCGCGACCCCTTGGGGGGCACCGTCCGGGCCCATCGAGGAGGGAGAGGTCGGTGGCGTGAAGGTACTTTTCCTGGCCCGACATGGCCCCGGCCACACGATTCCCCCACACCGGGTCAACTACCGTGCGAACGTCGACGCGCTCCGATCCCTCGGAGCGGAGGCCATCGTCACCGTGAGCTCGGTCGGGTCCCTCCGGGAGGATCTCCCTCCCGGTACATTCGTCCTCCCCCACCAGTTCGTCGACCTTACCAAGAGCCGCCCGACGACGTTCTTCGATGGCGGACGGGTCTACCACGTCTCGCTCGCCGACCCGTTCTGCCCGGACCTCACCCGCCGGGCCGTGGCCGTAGGCCGGGAGCTCGGCGCCCCCTTCACGGAGCGAAAGACCTACGTCTGCGTGGAAGGCCCGCGGTTCAGCACCCGGGCGGAATCCGCGTTCTTCCGTGGCTTCGCCGATATCATCGGGATGACGCTGGTCCCGGAGGTGACGCTCGCCCGCGAGCGGGCGCTGTGCTATGTCTGCCTCGCGATGGTGACCGACTACGACGTCTGGGCGGACCGGCCGGTCGAAACGAAGGAGATCCTCGCGGTCATGCGGGCCAATTCGGAGAAGATGGGCCGCGTGCTCTCGGGGTTGCTTCCACGGTTGGCCGCGATACCGGATTGTTCCTGCGCGCGGGCGCTCGACGACGCCGGCGTGTGACGAACGTTCAATCGGTCAGCGCCCGGCGGACGGTGATCGGGATCCGCCCGGCAGCGAACTCAAGCTCGGCGATGTCGACGGGGTCGACGAGGGTCGGTAGCACGTCGATCAGGATCGGCGCCCCGAGAGAGATCTGCAAGGCGCGCGCGCCGAGGATGCGCGCCCGTTCAAAGCGAGTATACTTCTCCACGTCGAGGGCGGTCGAAGGAGTGCGGGTGGAGACCATAGATTCCAGCGGGGCCGCAGAGGGTACGGCCGCCGTCAAGGGCTCGGGGACTCTGGGCACCCTATTTACGCTTTGCTGGACCCGCGGCTTGGCCCAAATACTGGCTTCTGTGCGCGGGGCGTTGTGCAGGTAAGCCAGTGGTTGTGCTGGGCGCTCAGCCGGCTCATACTCAAATGAACCGGAAGACTGCGGGGCGGGTGGACGAGCCCGCGAGCAAGGCTGGCGGCCGGTCGTATCTCGGTCCGACTATCCGGAGATCCCTTCGCTCCGGTCGCATGGTTCTCGTTGTCGGGACGGCATGGAGCGTCATCCTAGGCGTATTGATTGCGGTGGGTAGCGGATCCGGATTCGCGTCCAGCTTTCCGCTCATCCTACCTATCTTCGGGGCGATAGCGGCCATCGGTGCGCTCACCGTTTTTACTAGCGACCGGATGAAAGGCGTTCTCGAGTACCTCATGGCGTACGGAATCTCCCCTCGCCGGCTCTTCACGAACTTCATCGTGGCCGCGCTGGTGTCTATCTCGATCGTGCTCGTCATCGCCGTCGTGGCGAGCGTCGGCGTGTATGTCGCCCGCGGAAACAGGCTCTCGACCAGCCTCCTCCTCCTCCTGGGAGTCTACGCGATCCCCATGAGCTACGTGTCGGGGGCGTTCGCCACCACCGTGGGGATGTACTGGTCGGCGCTTTCCTCCCCCCGCGAGGGGATGAACAGCCCCCTCGGGATAGCCCCCTTCCTTGGTATTCTTCCGCCCGTGGCCGTCCTCGTTCTCATTGGGGTCTTTGGGGCGACCGTCGGGTTCTCCACCAACGGATTCTTGCTTGTGACGGGAGCCGCACTTTCCGTGGTCGCGCTGACCGTCCTCTATCTGCTAGGGAACATCGGCCACTTGCTACGTCGGGAGCGGCTCCTCTCGAACGCATAGGTGAGGGAAGGATGGCTGCTTTGACACAGACGGTCGCCGGGAGCGAAGCGCCCCCCGGTGTCCCATGGATCGCGTGCCGCTCCGTATCTTCAGGGTACCTCGGGACGGAGGTCCTCAAGGACATCTCCTTCGAGATTACGGCGCCTTCGGTGTACGTCGTTCTCGGTCCGAACGGGGCCGGAAAGACCACTCTCTTTAGGACGCTCGCGGGAATCCTCTCCCCAAGCCGGGGGAAGGTGATCATTGGGGGGACCCCCGGGGACCACCAAACCGCTCGGGACCGGTTGCACTACCTATCCCACCTGGACGGGTTGCCGGAAGGGTTCACCGTAAGGGAGGCGCTCGCGTTCTACGCGAGGGCGGAGCTGGCGACCAGGGTCGACATCGAGCGCGTGCTGGACAAGCTCCAGATCCGCGACCTGAGCGGGAGCTACTTGGGTCAGTTGAGCGCGGGCCAGAAGAAGCGGGTCTCCATCGCGAGGATATTTCTCCGGGAGCGAGACATCTACCTCTTGGACGAACCCACCGCGAACCTGGACCCCAAGGTGGCCAAGGAGATCCGCAGCCTCATCCTGGAACTCAGCCGCGACAAGGTAGTGCTGTATTCATCGCACAATCTCTACGAGGCGCGGGAGATCGGCCGCTACGTGATCGTGATCAAGGAGGGTCGGCTCGCGGTCTTCGACCGGATCGAGAACCTGCGTGCGTCGAAGTTCCGGTTGGGCGTTCGGTTGCTGAATCCTTCGGACTCACTGGAGGGGTGGGCGAAGGAGGGCGAGTATTTCGTGCGGGAGCTGGCCGGGCCCGAGGAGGTCCAAAGTGTCCTCCACGACCTCGATGTTCGCGGCGTGAGGCTTCGCGAGGCGCGTGAGATGGACAATCCCCTCCAAGACATATTCGAGTAATCCGGACGAGTTCGCCGCGTCGCCTCGATGACAAAGGGCTCGCCGGTTCAAAATCCAGTTTCCGAGCTTCCCGCGAGGCTCTCCTGAGTTAGATAGACTAAGGTCCGGTGACCCCGTGAGAACGCCAGAAACTCCGCATCACGCGGAGCTCATGTCCATGGGGTTCGGTGTACGAGGCCAAGTTCTTGTGCAGGGGAGCGAGTCTTTGTGCGGGAGCAAGTTTTGGCACAGCCTGGACGCGCGGCTTTGCCCGAAGGCCCGAAGGTATCCGGGAACCACGAGTCGGACCGCGTGTCATCGGCTCGCGCGAAGATTTCCGGTCGTTCAACCAAGGTTTCGGCACCCGCCAAGGCCGGCAGGAGCGGGGCTAGCTGAACGCGGTCGGGGTCGCGACCATCGCGATCGTCGCAGGTACCGCCGGGTCGGGGTCTTTCGAGCCACTCCCGTCCGGGAACGAACGCACGACACGGCGGCTCACTAACGGTGAGCTAGGTCTATATGTATGAATCGATATTCCGATATCGGAAATACGAGTCATGTGGCACATGCGCAAGAAGCGAGGGCTCCGGAACTGGGTCCTCATGATCCTCCAGCGAGCCCCACGGAATGGGGCGGAGATCATGGACGACATGGAAGTGATGACCCACGGGTGGTGGAGACCCTCGCCGGGTTCCGTCTACCCGCTGCTGGAAGAGATGGTCCAGGAGGGCTCGCTCCGGAAGCGGGAGGACGGGCGATACCTGGTCGTCGAGGGCAGTGAGAGGGTCTGGGGCTGGCCCGGTCCGGCGAGCCCCCGGACCCCGGCGGATGTGCTCCGTGAGCTTTCGGGACTCACCGCCTATCTAGAAGACCTCAAGAGGTCCCAGCCCAGCGCCACCCAACCGATTCAAAGCGAGCTCGACGCGGTCGCGGACCGCCTTCGGCGGCTCAAGAACTGAGGAGAAGATCATGCAAACCGATGGAGCGATCGTTGCCGAGAACCTCGTGAAGGTCTACGGGGGCAAGGTGCGGGCCGTCGACGGGGTCAGCTTCAACGTGGCCCCCGGGGAGATCTTCGGATTCCTGGGGCCCAACGGAGCAGGTAAGACGACGACCGTCTCGATGCTCTCCGCCGGGCTGCGCCCGACGTCCGGCCGCGCGATGGTCGGCGGCCTGGAGGTCAGCCATCACCCGGAAGAAGTGAAGCGACGGATCGGTGTGATCTTCCAGGAGTCGACGGCGGACGGAGACCTGACGGGGCGGGAGAACCTGGAGGTCGCTGCCGGCACCTACGGGATCGCTCGTTCCGAGGGGCGGACCCGGGCGAACGCGCTCATCGCAGAGATGCACCTGACCGACGCCGCGGACCGGTATTCCAAGACCTATTCCGGTGGAATGCGCCGCCGCCTCGAGTTGGCGGTCGGGCTCGTCCATCAACCCAAGATCCTCTTCCTCGACGAACCGACCCTCGGCCTCGACCCCCAGGGTCGGGCCGGTTTCTGGGGGTACGTTCAGAAGCTCCGCAAGGAGACGGGCATGACGGTCTTCGTCACCACCCACTACCTCGACGAGGCCGACACGATGTGCGACCGGATCGCGATCATTGACCACGGGAAGATCGTCGCCGAGGGTACGCCGAACGAGCTGAAGGACAAGATCGGGGGCGACGTGGTCACCGTGAAGACAGCGCCCGGAGCCCCGGACATGACCGAGGTCATCCGACCGCTCGCGGGGGTACATACGGTGCAGCGTCAGGACGATTCCTACCGCATCAAGTGCACGAGCGGCGAGACCCTCGTGCCGCTGGCCGTGGAGGCGTGCTACCGGGTCGGCGCCGGCGTCACCGGTGTCACGGTAAAACGACCCAGCCTCGACGAAGTCTTCCTTGACTTCACCGGCCGGGAGTACCGCGAGGAGGAAGGGCCGAGCGCGACCGACCGGGCCGTCATGATGCAACGGGTTCGGGGCGCGATCGGGGGGAGGCGCTGATGCTGCGCGAACTCACGGCCCTCACTCGACGGGAATTCCTGAAGCTCGCCCGGAATCCGCAGGCGATCTTCACGTCGCTGCTGCTGCCCCTGCTGTATCTCCTCCTCTTCGGACAGGGGTTCAACATCAACCCGGCCTCCTTCGCTCTCCCCGGAACACCGCCCTCGGTCGTCCAGGGGATCGTGCTGGCCTACTTCCGAGGGGCTCCCAACTACTATTCCTACTTCGCCGCCGGGATGGTCGGCTTCGTCGCGGTCACCGCAACGTTGTTCATTGGCGCCAACGTGATCTTCGATAAGCTGTTCGGGATCTTCAAGCGGACCCGGGGAACTCCCGCGCCGTCCGCCGCCGTCTTTGGCTCCCGGCTGATCGCGGGGGCCGCCCAGCCCATCCTGCTCGCGTTCTTCGTGCTGGGGCTCGCGCTCCTGTTCGCGCACGTTCCGGGGCTCACCGGCCTCCAGATCACCGCTTCGATCGGGGTCGCCGGAGCCACCTACATCGTCCTTGCGATCGTGCTCCTCTCCCTCATGTTCGCGACGGTATTCCTGACGATCGGCATCCTGCTCGACGTGCCGCAGGTCTACTTTGCGGTCGTGAATCTGATCAACCTGCCGGTGCTGCTGACCTCGGATGCGCTCTACCCGTGGGGCTCCATGCCCACCTGGCTCCGGAACGCATCCCAGTTCAACCCGATCTCGCTCGCGGTGAACGTGCTCCGGGAGACCTTCTTCGGGTCCTCGTACTACCCGTACCCGCCGGAGATCTACCTGCTGGGCCTGTTCGCCTGGACGGCGGTCCTGGTCTCGATCGCGATCCTTCTGGTTCGGCGGGCGTTGCGTCCTCTCGAGTGACGCGGACCGTTCCCGCTAGTCGCCGGTGACGTCGGTCAGGAACTCTCGGATCGCGCCCAGGTACTCCTTGGGCTGTTCGAGGATCGCCATGTGGCTCGAACGGGAGAGCACCCGGAGGTGCGCCGGCTCGATCCGCTGGTCCATCTCGACCGACGCGTTCAGGAAGAAATCATACCGACCGACGAGGACGAGCGTGGGGAGCTCGATCTTCGAGTAGTACTTTCGCCCATCCCACCGGGCGATCGTCCCGTCGACCGCGAACTCGTCGCCCTTTCGACACATCATCGCCCGGTAGACAGGCTGGCTCGCCCGCGTCGCCTTCCAGTCGGGGTGCACGCCGGTGAGGAAGCGGGTTTGGAACGGCCGGAAGATCTCCTCGACGAGCGTCTTGTACTCCGGGGAGTCGAACGCTTTCGCGCGCGTCAGCGCCCGTAGCCGGACCCGCTGCTTCGGCGACGCGGAGCCGAGCACCATGCGGTTCGACTGGACGATCTCCTCGGCGCTGCCGGCCGTGTCGCACAGGAGGAGGGAGGTCAACCGGTCGGCATGACGGTGGGCGTACTCGAGCGCGACGAACCCGCCGGCCGAGAAGCCGAGCAGGTGGAGTTCCTTGATCTTGAGCGCCTTCCGGATCGCCTCGACGTCCTCGGCCATCTGGACGATCGTGTACGCGGAGGTGCGCCGCGGGGCCCAGCTATGGCCGACGCCCCGTGGGTTGAACAGGATGACGCGGAGGTGCGTATTGGCGAGGCGGAACAGGCCCCGAAGGTAGTGGTACGTCAGACCAGGCCCCCCCGGATGGACGAGCAGGGTTGCCGGGCCCTTCCCTTGGGAGACATACTCGAAGGACCGTCGACCGGCAACCGTCAGGCGACGCACTCGGGCCATCACCCGAGGTATAACGTTCGGAAGAAAAGCAATGCTCCTCCCCCGGCGCGAGGCGGGGGGAGTTCGGATCGACCCGTCAGTTCCGTTCCGAGCTGCGGGCCCGCGCTTCGGCGGGCGTGACCGGGTACGATCTGTACCTCGGAGGAACGCTCCCGCTCCGCCCGGTCCATAGAGGTCGACATTCGTGGTGGTCCACCGGAGCGAGAGGGGTCGCCCGCCGCCCTCGGGGTCCGGCGATCCTGGAGGGGTGCGGGCACCGGGATTTGAACCCGAGTTATAGGCTTGGCAAGCCTATGTGATAACCAGACTACACTATGCCCGCGTTCTGAAGATCGGCCGCCTGGGGCGACGGCGAGCGCCACCAATCCGACCAATATAAACTACCTTGGAGGCCTTGGAACGGGCCGCCTGTGCCCCGGGCCCGTAGAGTGTAGACCCGGCCCGGTGGCCACCGACGTTGGGACGAACGCCGGAGCCCCGGCGGCACCTCTCCGGGGCGTTATTACGCCCGGTCGGCCGTGGCGGTGGAGCCCCCGGAGCGGTATCGATGGTAGACTGCTGGGCGGAGGGAGAAGCGGTTTGCCTCATCGCGCCGAATGAGCCGGCCCGACTCGTCCGACTGGCCCGAGGCCCCCAACGGGTCGGCGAGGACAGCGTGCTCGACCTTACCGAACTGCTGGGCCAGCCGGTGGGGGGGATGGTCACCTGGCTCGGCACCAACTACCGGGCCATCCGGCCGTCGCTCTCGGACCTTTTGTCGACGCTGCGACGGGGGGCCCAGATCGTCACTCCCAAGGATGCCGCCCAGATCATCCTCTTGGCCGGGGTGGCCCCCGGCGGTCGGGTCGCGGAAGCCGGTTCCGGTAGCGGGGCTCTCACGCTGGTCCTCGCGAGCGCCGTGGGACCGACCGGACGGGTGCTCTCCTGTGATCGCCGTCCAGAATTCCTCGAGAACGCCCGGTCGAACGTCGCGCGCGCCGGGTGGGGTGACCGGGTCGAGTTCCGGGCGAGGGACGTGGCGAAGGACGGCTGGGGGGAGGAGGGGTTCACGAGCGTAGTGCTCGACCTGGCCGAGCCGTGGGAGGTCCTCCGCTCCAGCCACGTTGCGCTCGTGAGCGGCGGGTATGTGGCGACCTACACCCCCACCTACAATCAATTGGAACGGACGGTCCGCCGTCTTCGCGAGGTCGGCTTTGGGGACGTCCGGGGGGTCGAGATCATCGAGCGGGGCATCCACGTGGGAGACGGAGGCACTCGGCCCGAGTTCGAAATGCTCGGTCACACCGGATTCCTCGCGTCGGCCCGGAAGGTCGTCTAGCGATGGTGCTCCCGTCGCTGTCGATCGGTGCCGCGGTCGGGGTGATCCTCTCGGCCGCATTCGTCTATGTCGAGGTCGGGCGGTATGCGACGCCCCAAGTCCCGGTCACCCTTTTCGAAGAGCGCCGGGAGATCTTCGCGTACACGGCGGGTCTGTTCGTCGGGATCCCGTTCGCCGTCGCCTACCTCCTCTACGCGCTCGCGATGGTGAACGGGGCCCTCCCCGGCGCCCTGCTCTTCCTCGGCCTGTTGGTCGGAGGGACCGAACTGGCCCAATGGGCCCTTCTCCGGAGCGCGTACTGGGGTCGCTCGGCCAGCGCCCCGTTCTACGCGCTGGGATTTCGAGCCTCCATCGGTGGAATCATCTCGCTCGCGATCGTGGCGCAGTACCTGGGCGGGACCACCCTCCAGGTGGTGGGAGTGCTTCTCGTGCTCCTCCAGTCCGTAGCGGTGGTCGGGCTGGAGGTCACGGGGGCTTTGTTCTCGCATCCTCCCGGCGGCCCCGAAGGGCGCACCGGCGGTGGGCCGTTACGGGCCGGAGTGTTCTCCGCAGTGGGGTTCTTCCTGCTCGGGCTTGGCCCATTGGCGGGGGAGGCTGGAAGCTTCGGAGGCGCAGCGCTCGCCCTGCTCGGGGCGCTCTACCTCTACCGGCGACTCCGTCTCCGCCTGTCGCTCATCCCGGCTCCGGGGGCCGGTCCGAGGCCGGAGCCCTTGGCGGAATCGTCCGCGTACGGACGGACGAAGGGCGGCCGACGGTAGTCTGGAGCTGCCCCGGGTCGCCGCCGTTCTGAGCTACCCTACGTGAGGATCGTGACCGACCATCCCACGAGGACGAAGAGCAGCAGGATGCTGATGATCAGGAGGACGAACTCCCCCCGGCGACGGGCGATGTAGGCGCGGGTCTCCTCAGCGGACGCACCGCCGGTCAATCCGGGCCGGAACTGGAGGTGGAGGCCCGCACCGGTAGCGAGGCCGAACAGCCCGAGCACGAGCAAGAGGCGTGCGACCATGATCGCCCAATCGACGTTCGCGGCGGTACCTGAGTTGCAGTTCGTCGGGGTCGAGACACATCCCGGAGGGAGGACTCCCCCCGAAACCGCGACCAGGCCGCCCACGAACAGAAGGAGCAAGCCCACCGACTGGGCCACGAAGGCGAGGAACGACCACGGGATCTTATTCGTAAGGTTCTCGGGAGTGAATCGCTGGGTTATCGGCACGGACGGTGGGGGCGCACTCAATGGGGCCGGGGGCGGCATCCACGTGGCGGTCTGTCCGGGAGGCGGAGGCGGCATCGAGGAGGCATTCGGTCCTGACATGGGTTACCGGGCGGACGTCACATAGGTTCTTAAGCGAATCCGCTTCCCGCCCCCCGAGATGGTGGACGAGGAACCGAAAGAAGAGTTGGGCCGTCGGTTCCGCCACGGGATGCGGGTGCACCGCGCGGTGGTGTCGGTCGTGGTGTTCGTGGTGGGGGTGTTCCTGAGCGTCCTCGCGCTCGGGTTCTTCACCCCCCTGTCGAGCTTGTCGGTGTTCTCCGCGATCAACGCGGTCACGAACCCCTCGTACGCGAACTACAACCTGGTCTTCGTCATCGTCGGCCCCATTGTGGCCATCCTGGGCGCCTATCTGGTCGGCGCGTACTACTACGCCCGACGGAAGTTCGAGCACCTGATGGTCACGAAGAGCAAGGCGGAATTCCTCCGTAACATCCCCGAGCTGGAGGAGATCCTTTGGGACCTCACGCCCAACGACGAGGTCCGGTACGAGAACAAGCGCGCCGAGCTTCGCGTTCGGCGCTGACGGACTCGCCCATCGGCGGCCGGTTTAAGTACGGTCCCCGGATTCTCGCGCCGTGTCCGCGTCCTCGACCCGGTCGAGCTCGACCGGCTTCCGGATCCGGCGGCTCGAAAAGCCAGAGGAGTTCCGGCAGGTCGACGCGGTCCACCGCGCGGTCTGGGGGGAGGAGGCGACCGACTCGGTCCCAACCCCGCTCCAGCGCGCCGTCCAGGACAACGGGGGGATCGTGCTCGGGGGGTTTGCCGACATCCACCTGGCCGGGTTCACCGTCGCGTTCCTCGGCTGGGACGGCGCCGCGCTCTATGAGTACGTTCACTCGACCGCTGTCCGCCCGGAGTACCAGAACCACCACCTTGGATTCCAACTCCAGACGACCCTCCGCCAGGAGGTGCTCCGGCTGGGCCTCTCGGAAGTGCGACTCGCCTTCGACCCGCTCCAGAGCCGGAACGCCTGGCTCTTCGTCCGGCGCTTGGGGGGTCTGCCGGACCGGTACCTGCACCATTACTATGGCCAGTTGCCCGACGCCGTCAACCGGGGGATCGAGTCCGACCGGATCCGCCTCGTTTGGTCATTGTCCACCCCTCGCGTCGAGCGTCGGTTGGAAGGGACGTACCCCACGGCGGCGGAGGACGAGGCGCGGTGGCGGAGCGCGACGGTCCTCCTCCGCACCGAGCCCGGAGAGAGCGGGGTCCGGCTCCCGGTCGAGGTCCAGGAACCGGAAGGTCCCGTCGCCCATCTCGAGATCCCGTTCGACCTCGGCCTGGTCCGGGAGCACGAGCCCGCGGGCCTGGGGCGCTGGCGTCACGCCGCCCGGGATGCCTTCCGGGCTGCCGCCGACCTCGGTTACTCGGTCGACGATTTCGCGATCGTGAGCGTCGACCACGAGCGTCGCAGCTTCTACCTCCTCAGCCCCACACCCGCGGTCGCGTCGGAGGCGGTGGGCCCGACCTCCTCCGGAAGGGGTTAATCCCGCCCCCGCGATCGGCCGCCGGGTCATAGTGCGGCGGAATTCGCGACCTCGGCCCTCTCTCCTCCTTCTTCTCCTGCTGGTCTGCGCGCTCGCGGTCGGGGCGGCCGTGAGCTTCATCGCCTCGGCGCGGACCGCCGGCCCTCCGCCCCCGGTGGGTCCCACCTCAGAACTCGTTCTCCCCCCCTGGGTCGTCTCGGCGGCGATCGTCGGGTTCGCCTTGGCGATCATCCTGCCGTTGATCTACGCGCGCCTCCGAAGTGGAGGAAGTTCACCGTTGACCCGCCCCTACATCGTCTCCGCGCTCGCGATCCTGCTCGCCGGCGTGATCGCCGTTGCACTGCTCCACCTTCTCGGCGGCCCGGTGGGCGGATTGCAAACCGTGAGCGGGAGCGGCGGCAACAGCTCGAAGGGCGGGTCACCCAACTCCAGCACCAATGGCACGCCCGTCCCGGGTCCGGGGGGGGTCCTGGTTCCCTTCAATCTCCACCTCCCTTCATGGACGCTGTTCGCTCTGGTCGCCATCGCGGCCGTCGTAGTGGTCATCGCGGGCGTTCCGTCCCTCTCGGAGTATCTCCAGGATCGTCGGGATAATCGGCTCTTCCGGGCGCGCTCGGCCCAAGTCACGGCCCAAGTGCAGCGGGCGTTGCGTGACGCCGCGCACGACCTCGAGAGCGCCCTGGACCCGCGGGCGACGATCCTGGCTCTCTACGCCACGCTCTTGGCCCGGATCGAGCCGATGGCCTCGAACCTGGACCCGTCCACACCGGAGGAGATACGTCGGCTGCACCTCACCCGTCTCGGAATCCGAGACCCGGCGGCCGAAGACCTGACCCGCGTCTTCGAGGAGGCCCGGTATTCTAGCCATTCCCTCGGGCCGGAACAGGTAGCGCGCGCCCGGAGGGCCATCCGGACTGCCGAAGAGGATCTCTCGCGTTCGGAGGCGGCCCGGTGAGGCTCCCACGGGGTTGGCCGCTCCTGGTCCTCGCGGGCGCGGCAGTCGGGATCGCCATCTACGCCGGCCCGAACCAGGGGGTCGCCACGGCCGGCGCCCTCGTGGCCCTGGTCTCGATCGGCGTATTCGCCGTGGGACTGGCTCGCCGCACCGCCGTCGACCCTCGGACGCCTCCGCTTCCGCGACCGTTCGACGCCACCTCCCCGTTCCGGGTTTCGCTCCATGCCGGCCGTTCGGGGCGGACCGAGGTCGTCGTGCTGCTGGATGAGCTCGAGCGGCGATCGGGCCACCCGGACCGTCCCACCACCCCTGCGTCCGAGGTGGTGCGGCTCCGCGGCCTCCCCCGGACCGAATTTCGGGAGTACGTCCGAGAGCGTCTCGACGGGATCGAGGGGGCGTATCAATGAATTCGGACGATAGCTCCACGAGCCTGCGATGGCGACCCTCCGCGTTCCTCCTGCTCGGCGCTTCGATCGTGCTCTTCGGGACCGGGATCGCGGTCCGAAGCCCGGTCCCGGTCCTCTTCGCGTTCCCACTGTTGCTCGCTCCCATCTGCGCCGGCCTATTCGGTCCTCATGCCTCGCCGCTCGTCCGGGTCGACGGGCGCACCGACGGCAGCGGCCGTTCGGTCCGGGTCACGGCGCTCCTCACTCCCGAACCCCCGGTTCGCCCGGAATCGCTCGAAGTGTTCTTTCGCGTCCCCCCGGGGGTGGTGGAGGCGCAGCCTCCCCGGACGGAGATCGAGGGCCCGAGCCTGCGGGTGAAGCTGTCCTGGACCGTCCCGGACCCCACCGTGATGACCGTCCCGACGCCCGAGGTCCTCTGGAGGGACCCTCTCGGTCTGGTGGAGCGGACGGCCACGCTGGAGAACACGGACCTGTTCGTCGAGCGCTATCCCCCCGAGCTCCATCAGGCGGGCGCGGTCCGCCTTCGGCGCACGCTGGCGTTGCCGGGAGAGACCCGCTCCCGGTCCGTCGGTGAATCCGGGGAGTTCTTCGGGATCCGGGAGGCGTCTCCGGGCGACCCACCCCGACGGATCAATTGGCGAGCCACCGCGCGGGCGGGGCGACGGCTCGCGAACGAGTACGCGCTCGACCGCACGGGAGACCTGCTCATCCTGCTGGACACGCGTCCGACGGCGCTTGGCCCGGCCGTGGACGGCCGCCTTCTCGCGGTCTCGCGAGGGGCGGCCTTCGGGCTCGCTGAAGCGTTCCTCCGCGAAAAGAGCCGGGTCGGGATCGCCGCGTACGGGGAGTTCCTCCACGCCGTTCCCCTGGCGACGGGGCGGACGCAGCGGGTCCAGTTGCGAAACCTCCTCCTCCACACCGAGATCGCCGAGATCCCCGGGCCGGCAGAACGGTGCGCGGTCGCCCTCCGGCGCTACTACCCGCCGAACACCACGACGGTCGTGCTCTCTCCGCTGGCCAGCGAAGAGCAGCTGAACCTGGTCTCGCACGTGCGCCGGCGCGGCTTTCCGGTCGTCGTGCTGAGCCCGTCGTACCTCCCGATGATGGGCCGGCGCGCCGGTCTCTCCGAGGAGGATGAGGAGCTCGCGGTGCGGTTCGCGCGGCTCTGCCGACGCGAGGAAGTGGCCCGGATGTGGCGCGATGCACCCGTGGTCGACTGGGACGACTTCTGGTCGCTCGGGGGGTTTGTCGACTTCTTGCGACGCCCGACCGCCCGGGAGCGCGGTGCATGAGGATCGTAATCGACCGCCGATTCCTGGCGAGAGCGTTTGGCCCGGCGTACGGCGTTCTCGTGATCGCGGCGATCGGCCTGTCCCTGCTCACTCCCCTGCCCCTCGTGGTCGGCGTCACCCTCGCCGTTGCGGGGGCGACGCTGGCGAGCCTCCTGCGGGTACTGCTGCCTCGCCGGCTCCGTTTCCTGGGCCTGTTCCCTGCGCTCGTCGCCCTCGGGGTCTTCGTCGCCGACAGCCCCGTCGGAACGATCCCAGAGCTCGCCGGGGGGGTTGGCGGGCTCGCCCTGTTGCTCTGGTGCGCCGAGGACCCGGACCGGTATCCGGGGGGACTCGTCCGGGGTCTCGCCGGCCTGGCCGTCCCTGCGGCGGTCGTCGGGATCGCGCTGGCCGGTTCGCTCCTCCTCCCGTCCGGGGTGGGATCGCTGGGGATCGCAGCGGGGCTGCTTGCCGTCACCGTGGTGGCCGTCGCCCTCCTCCTCGGAGCGCCGCGGGCGTTCGACCGGGACCCGTCGGCAACCTCATAGCAGGCGCCGTGGTGACGGGGATGGTGCGGGTAACGCCGTGCCCGGGTACCGTCGAAGGGTCCCTCTTGACTCAACGCGGACGGGTCGTCCGCAGAGAATGACGTGAGGACAACCCCGGTGTCCGACACCCCCGGCCGGGGTCAGACCGCGGAGACGGCGTGCGCCCAGCCATGA
>Ga0209415_10009268_pt1 | contig 16937 bp, 11 predicted proteins | sample PeaSoiSIISIP2007_FD_187696 | JGI IMG/M metagenome (GOLD analysis project Ga0209415, IMG submission 187696) | Peat soil microbial communities from Weissenstadt, Germany - SII-SIP-2007 (SPAdes) (version 2) | ecosystem: Environmental > Terrestrial > Soil > Wetlands > Peat | place: Germany... | reverse complement strand
CTCAATATGAACTCGATAACCTGGTGGTCATCGTCGACCGGAACCGCATCCAGCAGGGGGATTACACAGAAAACATCATCCGCATGGACACTCTCGCGGACCGGTGGCGCGCTTTTGGCTGGACACTGCGTGAGATTGATGGTCACAACTATTTCGATCTGCTGGATGCGTTCACCCATGTGCCTCTGCAGAACGGCAAGCCGACGTGCATTTTGGCGAAGACGATCAAGGGACGGGGGGTTTCCTTCATGCAGGACCGTCCAGAGTGGCATCACCGGGTACCTTCCGCCGCGGAACTGGAGGCGGCGATCCAGGAGTTAAACGGGGCCTGCCATGAGTGATCTGCACGATTGCAGAGATGCATTTTCGCGAACCTTGATTGAGTTGGCCGCGCAAGATCCAAGAATCGTTGCCGTGGTCAACGACTCGGTGAGTTCCACCAAACTGAAAGACTTTAAGACGCACTATCCGCGGCGCTTTGTAAACGTCGGGATCGCCGAGCAAAACATGGTGGGGGTGGGTGCGGGGCTGGCCAACGGAGGCAAAGTTCCATTTGTTTGTGGAGCCGCGTGCTTTCTGACGGCACGCGCCCTGGAGCAGATCAAAGTCGACTTGGGATATTCGAAACGCAACGTCAAGCTGTGCGGCATGTCCAGTGGCGTAGCCTACGGTGAACTGGGCCCGACGCATCATTCGATCGAAGATGTGGCCTGGTTGCGGGTGATTGGCAATATGACCGTGATCGTTCCGGCCGATCCGATCGAAACGCAGTCCGCCCTGGAGGCCATCGCGCAATACGAGGGCCCGGTTTTCTTTCGGGTGAGCCGGATACCAGTCCCGAACGTTCACCAATCCACCTACCGATTCTCGATTGGCAAGTCGAGCTGTTTGCGGGAAGGCAAGGATGTTGCGATTCTCGCCAATGGCGTGATGGTGTGTCGCGCCCTGGAAGCTGCCGCGCAGTTGGCGGAGAGCGGGATTTCGGCAAAGGTGGTCAACATGTCCACAGTCCGCCCCATCGACCGGGAGGCAATTCTGGATGCAGCCACTACCAAGGGAATCGTAACGGTGGAAGAGCACTCCATTTATGGAGGGCTGGGCGGGGCGGTGGCGGAAATCGTTGCCCAATCGAAGCCGGTCCGGATGCGCATCCTGGGTATACCGGGCGGGTTCGCGCCGACTGGCTCGCCGGAGTGGCTGCTGGAGCACTTCGGTCTGACACCCGCCGGAATTTGCAAAGCGGCGCGCGATTTGATCGAGGCGGCGTAGCGAGAGCGATCTCGACTACAACAGGGAGCGGGCCGGGTCACGGGGAGAGACTAGTAAACCTTGCATGCAGCGAATGCCGGGAAGAGGAATATGTTAGCCACGCAGACGGAATTCGGCAGGGACGCGCCTGGCAAGCCGGGAATTGTGGCCGAGGCCAAGGGAATCGTGAAGCGATATCCCGGCACCGTGGCTTTGAAAGGCGTCGATTTCCGGGTGTACGCCAGACAGGTCAATGTTCTGGTGGGCGAGAATGGAGCAGGGAAGTCGACCCTGATGAAAATCCTCGCCGGCGTGGAATTGCCATCGGAGGGGCGGTTGTTCGTGGAGGGGCGGCCGGTTGTGCTTGAATCGGTTCGGGACGCGGTGCGATTTGGCATCACCATGGTTCACCAGGATCTGAACCTGCTTCCCAACCTGAGCGTCGCCGAAAATATTTTTGCCGGACGGGAACTTTGCAACCAGCTGGGATGGCTGCGCTCGCGGCGGCAGGAAGAGGAAAGCACTCGCGCGCTGAAGCTGTTGCGGCATCCGCTGGCTCCGCGGAGCGAAGTGGGGCTGCTGCCTTTGGGCCACCAGCAGATTGTCGAACTGGCACGCGCCATCACGCAGCAGACCAAGGTGCTGATCCTGGACGAACCCACATCCGCGCTCAGTCCAGCGGAAGTGCAGGTGCTGTTCCGCGTTCTGGGGCAACTCAAGCAGAACGGCGTTTCGATTCTGTATGTGTCGCACCGGCTGAATGAACTGCTGGAGATTGGAAACTTCTTCACCGTGCTGCGCGACGGACAGGTGGTAGGAGAAGCAGACCGCGCCGCCGTCGACCGGCAATGGTTGATCGAACGAATGACGGGGAAAACGGCGTTTCAACCGCCGCAGGCAACGGTTCAGGCGGCTGATGCGGCGGAGGCGCTCAGTGTCCACTCGCTGGGTTTGATTGAAGCATTGCCGAATGGCCACGAGAAAGTCGTCCTGGAGAACGTTTCGTTCGCGCTAAGGCGGGGAGAAGTGCTGGGTATCTACGGCCTGCTCGGCGCCGGACGAACGGAACTGCTGGAGTGCCTGGCAGGTCTGCGGCCGTGGTTCCGAGGGGAAGTGCGCCTCAAGGGTAAAGCGGTCAGTTTGGGCTCGGTGGTTGCCGCCATCAGCAGCGGGATGGCGTTGGCCCCCGAAGACCGTAAACAAGCTGGAGTGGTACCGGAACTCTCGATCCGGGAAAATATCAGCCTGATGGGGCTTCGGCAGTGTTGCACGGGGCCCTGGATTTCGCGAAGTAGAGAGCTGGAGCAGGTGAGAAGACTCACGGCTGATTTGAATATGAAGGCGGATGATCTGGAACTTCCAATCACTTCGCTGAGTGGAGGGAATCAGCAGAAAGCGATTCTGGCGCGCTGCCTGATGTGCCGCCCCTCCGTGCTGTTGCTGGATGAGCCTACGCGCGGGGTGGATGTGGGCGCGAAAGCTGAAATCTACCGCATTCTGCGCGGACTGGCCGCGCAAGGCTTGAGCGTTCTTTTTACTACGTCCGAGGCAGAAGAGATGCGGGCTCTGGCGGATCGGTGCCTGGTGCTCTCCCGCGGAAGAATCATCATGGATTCCGACGTAAGCAGGTTGACGGAGGAACAACTTTACAGTGCTGCGTCCAGGAACCAGGACGTTCCCGAGCAAGTGCGATGAATGGACCGAGCCAACCGACGATTGCGGCTGCGGGGGCCGTGGCCGGGCATCCCTTGCGCCCTGGGTTTCGCGGGTTCACCCGGGTCCTGTTGCGCATGCGCGCTCTGTTTGCACTCGTTGTGCTCCTGGTCGTCTTTTCCGCCAGCACTCCCAGCTTTTTCACCAGCAACAACCTGACGATTCTGACTAAACATGTGGCAATCACTGCCATTTTGGCCGTCGGCATGACTTTTGTGATCATCGCTGGAGGCATCGATCTTTCGGTGGGATCGGTGGCCGGGCTGGCGGGAATGGTCGCGGGCGCGCTGATCGCCAAAGGCATTTTATTCGGCCACATGCTGCAGCCCTATTTTCCCAGAGTGTGGGTCGTGGTCGTGCTGGCTCTTGGGACGGGTGCGCTGGTCGGATGGGTGAACGGAATCCTCACGGCGCGCTTTCTGGTGGCTCCGTTTATTGCGACTCTAGGAACGCTGTACGTGGCGCGTGGCGTTGCGCTGCTGATTTCAAATGGACGCACCTTCCCCGGTCTGGCAGGAGATGCGGCGCGGCACAACACGGGTTTCCCGGCATTGGGGCAGGGTCGATGGCTGGGGATTTCATTTCCTGTCTGGATCATGCTGGCGCTGGCGCTTGCGGCCTATCTGGTCGCCACCCGGACCGCATTTGGCCGCCACGTCTATGCGGTCGGTGGCAACCAGCGAGCGGCGCTGCTTTCCGGCATCCGGGTGGGGAGAGTCACGCTGCTGACCTATATTTTTTCGGGGCTGTGCGCGGCGATGACTGGGCTCATTATCGCCGCCCAACTGGAATCCGCGCACCCGGCGACCGGAGAGGCGTTTGAGTTGAATGCGATTGCCGCGGTTGTGCTGGGCGGGACTTCGCTCATGGGAGGACGTGGTTCCATCTTCGGCTCGGTGGCGGGAGCGTTTGTGATCGGAGTGCTGGCCGACGGGCTGGTGATGTTAGGGGTTTCTGAGTTCTGGCAAATCGTCATCAAAGGCATTGTCATTGTGCTGGCGGTGATCATCGATCAATCGCAGTCGCGTCTGCAGGCACGTTTCTTGAGGGTGGGATAACGAGGGATGGCAAGAGGCAAGAACCGGTTTCGGTGTGGCGCGGTGCTGACGGCTTTCGCCGCTTCGGTGCTGCTGGTTGGTTGCCAGAAGGGAAACCAGACCAGGCCGAAACTCATGGTGGTCATCGTGCCCTCGCGGGACAATCCCTTCTTCAAGACCGAGGCGGATGCGGCGGCGGAGCGCGCACGGCAGTTAGGGTATGCGGTGCGAGTGGATGCGCACAGCGACGATTCCTATAATCAGGACAACCTGATCGACATGGCCCTGGCGAGCAACGCGGCGGCAATTATTCTGGATAACGCGGGCGCCGATTCTTCCGTAGCGGCGGTACGAAGAGCGGAACAAGCCGGCATTCCATGCTTTCTGATCGACCGCGCGATCAACGCAACCGGGATTGCGCACGCGCAGATTCTTGCGGACAACGATCAAGGAGCAAGGCTGGTGGCGCAGGAGTTCGTTCACGAAATGGATGGCAAGGGCCGCTATGCCGAGCTGTTAGGCAAAGAGTCGGATACGAATGCGCAGGTGCGGACACGGGGGTTTCACGCGGTGCTCGATCGGTCTCCAGAGCTGGTCCGGGTGGCCGCCCAAAGCGCGAATTGGAGTCAGGCGGAGGCGTTCCAGAAGACGGAAACTATCTTGGAAGCGAACCCGGGTCTCAAGGGCATCATAGCCGGGAACGACACCATGGCGCTGGGCGCGGCGGCTGCGGTGAAAAACGCCGGCCTTAAGATCCGAATCGCCGGTTTTGACGGCAGTCCCGACGCTCTGGCGGCGATTCGTAATGGTGATATGCAAGCCACTGTTTTACAGCCCGCGGTCGAGATCGCGCGTCTGGCCGTCGATGAGGCGGATCGCTTTCTGAAGACGGGGTCCACCGGCCGCCCGGAAATGCAAACGGTGGCCTGCGATCTGGTGACGCGGGATAATACGGATGATTTCGAGGGATTTCAGCGCAAGAAATAAGAGCCGGAATGAGGCGGGTGCCATGTCGAAAATGACGCTGGGAGTGATTCTGGGGAACCGCGATTTTTTCCCTGATCCCCTGGTCTCCGAGGCGCGCGAGCAGATCCTCCGCGTTTTTGCGGAGCGCGGTATCGATGCCGTGCTGCTCGATGCGCAGGATACCAAGATGGGAGCGGTGGAAACCTGGAGGGATGCGCAGAAATGCGGCTCTTTGCTCTTCAACAACCGCCAACGCATCGACGGAGTTCTCGTCTGCCTGCCGAATTTTGGGGATGAAAAGGGAGTCGCGGACTCGATTCGTCTATCCGAGTTGCAGGTTCCGGTGCTGGTGCAGGCATCTCCCGACGAACTCGACCAGTTCGGGCTGGAGCGGCGGCGCGATGCCTACTGCGGCAAGATTTCGGTTTGTAACAACCTGCGGCAATACGGCATCCCCTTTTCGCTGACCGAGAAGCACGTGGTTGCGCTTGATTCGGAGGCTTTTCGAAGAGATTTGGAGAATTTTCTCCAGGTATGCCGGGTGGTAAAAGGCGTCCGCCGTGCGCGTATCGGCGCCGTAGGAGCGAGGCCCAACGCCTTCAACACGACGCGCTACAGCGAAAAGCTGCTGGAAGCCACCGGGATCAGCGTGAGCACGATTGATCTCTCGGAAGTATTCAGCCGGGCCGCGACTATTCTGGATTCCGACTCGAGAGTGCAGAAGAAACTTGAACAGATCCATCAGTATGCCGAAGGGGTTGCGCCTCCAGAAGCCTTTATACGCATGGCCAAGCTGGCGCTGGTGCTGGCGGACTGGATGGACGAGTATGGGCTGGTCGCAACCGCCATCCAATGCTGGAGTTCGATGCAGACCAACTACGGGGTCAACGTCTGCACCGTCATGAGCATGATGAGCGAGTCTCTCATGCCCAGTGCTTGCGAAATGGATATCGCCGGGGTGGTCTCGATGTACGCTTTGCAGTTGGCTTCCGGCCGTCCCAGCGCATTGGTGGACTGGAACAACAACTATGGAAATGATCCGGACAAGTGTGTATTTTTCCACTGCGGCAACTGGGCCAAGGAATTCTTGCCAGATATTCGCATTGCGACCGCCCCGATTCTAGGGACCAAGTTGGGCGAAGAGAACACCTATGGCGCGCTGGCAGGGCGAACGCCCTCTGGACCGGTGACCTTTGCGCGCGTGAGTACGGATGACTTGACGGGAGCGCTTCGAGCCTATGTGGGAGAAGGCTGGTTTACGGATGATGCGTTGCAGACGTTTGGGACCAAGGCCGTGGTAAGAGTGCCGGGATTGCAGTCACTCATGCGGTACATCTGCAAGAATGGGTTTGAACATCATGCGGCGATGAACGGGTCGCATTGCATGTACGGTGTAGCCGAGGCTCTGGAAACCTACATGAAGTGGCAGGTTTACCGGCACGAGTTGCCCGCCTGAAGCTGCATTTGACATTTTGATTAAGCGGCGGGGTTGGGACTGTTACCGTCGCCTGAGAGGGATTTTCGATCATGGAAAGTGGCGTTTCAAACAACAGCCTCAAGGTCGGACTTTTTGGCATCGGTCTGGACGCCTACTGGCCGCAATTTCCCGGACTGGAAGATCGGCTGAAGCGGTACACCCAGCAGGTCGCGGAGCAGCTCGGCCGGTCCGGTTCCACGGTGGTGAATCTCGGGTTGATCGATACTCCTGAGAAAGCTGTACTGGCAGGGCATGAATTCCGCCGGGCGGATGTTGATCTCATTTTTCTGTACGTCACTACTTACGCTCTGTCGTCGACGGTGCTTCCGGTGGTGAGGCGAGCGAAGATCCCAGTGATCATCTTGAACCTCTCTCCTATGCCAGCTATTGACTATGACTGGTTTAATCGTCTTGGCGACCGCACAAAGATGACGGGAGAATGGCTGGCTTACTGCCAGGCCTGTCCGGTGCCGGAGATCGCAAACGTTTTCAATCGTTGCCGGATCCCTTTTTTTCAGGTCACCGGCACGCTGGAGAACGATTCCATTGCATGGAGCGAGATCGCCGATTGGGTCGACGCAGCCCGCGTCGCTCATGCCATGGAGCACAATCGGCTGGGAGTGATGGGTCATTATTACGGCGGGATGCTCGACATCTATTCCGACTTAACGCAGCAGTGCGCCTATTTCGGCGGGCACATTGAGATTGTGGAGGTCGATGAACTGGCCGCATTGCGGCTGCAAGTCAACGCTTCCGAAATTGGCCGGCGGGTCGAAGAGTTCAAGAAGGCTTTCGATGTGCAGCCGGATTGCGCCAAGGACGAGCTGGAGCGCGCGGCTCGGACCTCGATCGCCCTAGATCGTCTGGTCGAGATCCACAAGCTGGGGTCGCTTGCGTATTACTACCAGGGCGTGGGAAACGCCGGCAACGAAGATGCCATCAGCTCGATCATCCTGGGAACCAGCCTGCTGACCGCCCGGGGAATTCCGGTGGCAGGCGAGTACGAAATCAAGAACGCGCAGGCGATGAAGATCATGGATTGCTTCGGCGCTGGCGGTTCGTTCACCGAATACTACGCCGTTGATTACGACGATGACGTCGTCCTGATGGGACACGACGGCCCTGGGCATATCGCCATTGCGGAAGGGAAAACCAAAGTGCGTCCCCTGCAGGTGTATCACGGCAAGGTAGGCCGCGGACTCTCGGTCGAGATGTCGGTCAAGCATGGTCCGGTAACGCTGCTTTCCGTGGTGCAGACGGTCGACGGAAAGTTGAAGCTGCTGGTGGCTGAGGGTGAATCTGTAGATGGCCCAATTCTGGAGATCGGCAACACCAACAGCCGCTACAGATTTTCGGTCGGCGCCCGGAACTTCATCAACCAGTGGAATGGGCATGGGCCGGCACACCACTGTGCGGTGGGCGTCGGACATCTCTCCCAGAAGCTGACGAAGCTCGGGGCGCTGTTGGGAATGGAATGCGTTTGCATCTGCTAATTGGGAGGAGGAGAAAGATTCGGAGATGGGCGCAAAATCCAGCGCCGCTTGTCTCGCTAGCCGTCATTTCCAGCCCTTCCTAGCTCTGGGCACTCTGCAAGCGGAAGTATGTGTCATAGCGTTCGTTGTGGATGCTGAAGTAAGGCCGGAACTGTAATGTTTGCTGCGGAAGGGCGTACTCGAAAATTCCGGGCGCATAGGCGAGGGGCTTCAGGCCCCCCGGCAACTCGAGCGGTTGGCTCGCAAGGTCTGCCGGAGGCGTGGCTGCCACCAGCATAAGAGGACCGTGCATGACGGCAGCGGTTTCGGGGTGCTTATCGTCGATCGCTTCCGTCCTGAAGCCGAGTGGCAGCGCAAGTTCGATGGTGTCGTTCCTGCTCCACTTGCGGCGGACAGCCGCGAAGGTCCGCTTTCGAGCCGGAACAGACACGGCTTTGCCGTTTACGGTTAGGGTTGGCGCGCCGTTGATCCATCCCGGGATGCGGAGGTACACGATGAATTCTTTTGCTGTGGGCAGATCCAGGCGCAGCTGGACTGAACCGTCGTACGGATACCGGGTCGTCTGGATCATTGTCACCGGAACGCGATCCACCTTCCAGCGCACCTCGGAAGGTGTAAACAGGTTCACGTAGATTCCATCTTCAGCGCGGAGGTAGACATTGAGGACATAATCCGCCACGCCTTGCACTAGGGTTCCGGAGCAGCACGGCCACTTCGATGGGTAGTAAGTCTTCTGCGCCCGCGCATTGTAGCTCGAATAATAAAAGTAGTTTCCGTCGCCGTCCGCGTCCTTGGCGCCGAGAATAGTGTTATAGAGCACGCGTTCCAGACCATCGCCGTAACGCGCATCGGCGGTGAAGCGCAACAGGTAACGCGCCAGCTTCATGTGCGCATAGCAGCCGCACGGCGTCTCGAAGTGATCGTCGATCGAAAACAGGCTGTCGTAGAGCTTGCCTTGGTGCGGCGCCATGAATGTTTCTTTGGGTCCCCAGCCTCCAGAAGCATACTGCTGTGTGGTTTCGAGCATGTCCCAGGCATTCTGAATAGCTGCCAGATATTTCGGATCTCCCACCAACAGGTAAGCCTTCGCCGCTGAGCTGAGAGAGATCACATGGCTGTAGGCGTGTTTGCCGGGCAGAATATTTTCCCCTTGGGCCAGCGGAACGTAGTACTCACTGTCGAGAAGGTATTTCCGGGCCAGATCGAAATAAGCGCGGTTGCCGGTCATTTCATAGGAATTGAAAAAGTTCTCAGAAAGAATGTAGGTTTCGTCGTAGGGAGCCTGCTTCGGGCTGTTCGGACCGCGATCGTAGGTGTGATCCGGAAGGCAGGGAAGTGCGCCCTGAATGACGCGCGAAAGCATGGGCTTGGCCTCTGCGACCCCGGCGAGCCGGTAAGCGTCCAGCAGGCCAACTTCGTACTTGTCCAGGACGTAGCACGGCCAGGTAGTTGCGGCCTTCTGGCTGGCATAGGGATAGCCATCGGCGCCAAGCGTCTGCCCAAAACCCTGCACCAGCGCATTCACCTTGGTGAAAGCGGCCGGTTCGCGCGTGGTGCGGGCATAGCGGGACAGTCCAGAAATATATTGGCCGAGGGTGTGTCCCGGCACAAAACCATCGGCGTCATACCAGCCGCCCATATCTTCGCCCGGAGCCGGCAGCCCGGCCCGCTGGCGATAAACTTTGAGCAAACGATCATTGTCGAGCGCCAGATAACTTGCCAGGACGCGGTCATACTGATCTTTCAGTGGTCCGCCAGTCAGGCGGACATCCGCGTAGTCGAACTCGTGTAATTGCTCGCGGGAGGAGTCGGAATCCGCACGCATTCTGACCGGCACGCCCGCGGAAGCCAGAGTCGCAGTTGCTCCTCGCAGAAACTCGCGTCGAGAAAATCGCGGTCCACGGGTCATCACAGTGTTCTCCCTGCCGTCGCAGGAATATTCTCACGCCGTTGCAAGAAGCATTTCACCCGTGTAGTTTCTCATGGGAAACATTTTCACACCAAACGGCCGTGTATCAACGTTTGTGCTTGCGCTGGCATTGAGCGTCACCCTTTGGTCTACCGGCGTTGTGCTGCGCTAGGATCGCCGTTCCCCCACTGCGCTGGCCTGCTCCTTCCATCGTTGTTCGTTCACGCCTATCACGAGTAGCCATAGGATCAGCGATAGCTCCGCAATGCTGCCGGGCACGAGAATGTAAGGGAAAAGACGGGCCGCAACCTCGGGTGAAAGGAAGGTTGCAAAACTGCTGGTCAGGTAGCATAAGCCCGCGATCGCCATCAGCACGCCCAGAATTCGAGGAAGGAAGGTCGATCTGAAAATGAGATATCCGACCAAGACGCAATAGGAACCGAAAAAAACCAGGCTGATGTTGTAGCCCTGAGCATGCAAGTTGAGAAACACGAGCGCCAGCGCCTGCAACTGCTCCACGTTAAATCCGCTCAAGTTGTGTGCGCCCCCCAGGACGATCAAGGGGGCGAGTTCAAAGAGGCAGATAACAGAGGCAATAGCGCATCCCACGAGGCTGAAGAACGCCGCAAGCAAAGAGAGGCTCCTGTTCACCGGCTTGAACAAGCCATAGAAGAGGAGCGTCAGGGCGATAAAGCACGGGTTCACGATGAGGTCGGCCGCGAAAGCCAGCCGAAATAACGGCTCGTGCGCCAGGATGTTGGTCGCTGTAGCCGCGGCGTCGCCATACACAACCAGCCTGCCGCGAACGAGCACGGAGAATCCTGTCATTGCGGTGAACAAATAAAAGACACCAGCCATTCTGGCCTTGAAACGCGGCGACGCTTCGGCAATCGGGTCCGTCATTTCAGATTCCTCCCTAGTAGGGCAATGCTCGCGCCAAGGTCAGCCTAGATCACGCCGGGCATCATAAGATTCACCCGGAGTAGCGGTTATCACAAATTGCGCGGGGCCGTAGAAATCCTAAACACGTAGGCCATGTCGTTCGGCTTTGCTTGCGGCAGATGGAGGACCAACCCATTGGCCGATTGTTCCCAGCGGACGCTTTCCTGCGAGCCGAGCAACTGAACCTGAGTGATCGCGTGGGGCAGATAAGGCGTTCCTTGCCACAGGGTCTTGATTGTCAGGGTGCCGCCATCTGGCCAACCGAGAGCGATGGCATAGAGAGTATTGCCCTTGGCCGTAAATCGAATATCCTGCGCGGTGTAGGTCTTGTTGTCGCTGCCCATGACCGCGCTGTTGGCGTCGCTGGTGGATCCTTCTCCGTAGACCATCCAGGGACGCGTTCCATAGATGGCTTCTCCATTCATGCTGAGCCACTGCCCCATTTCTAGCAGCACGGTCCGCGCCTCGTCAGGAATGGTTCCATCCGCCTTGGGGCCGACGTTGAGCAACAAGTTGCCGTTCTTGCTTACCACGTCGATCAATTCCCCGATTAGCGACTTGGCTGTGCGGTAGGTGTCATGGTCTACGTATCCCCACGACTTGATACTGACCGACGTGTCGGTTTGCCAAGGCAGCAGGCGAAGCGCATCCAGTTTGCCTCGTTCGATGTCCAGGACGGCGGCATTCTCCGGGAAAGCCTGCACCTTGTAGGTCAGGACCACGCCGGTGTGCCATTCGGCAGCGCGGTCATAGTAGTAAGCAGCCATCCGCTGCAGGTAGGGTTGAAAAGCAGGCTGGCCAATCCACCAATCAAAGTAGAGGATCTCGGGCTTGTATTTATCGACGATCTCGGTGCTGCGGCTCAACCAGTCGTCGAGAAATTGCTGGTTCGGAGGAAGCCAGCGCTCCAGGTGGTTGGGGTCAGGATCTTCGCCGGGAGTGTCTGCCGGGACGGTTGTGGGTTGTGCCGGGCCGTAGATGCCGGCGTATTTCGGATCATTCATGTCGGAGTCGAATTTCGTGCCGTCGTTGTACCACCACCAATGCTCGGCACGATGCGAGGAGGCTCCGAAGTGCAGGCGGTGGCGGCGCGCGGCAGCGGCGATCTCTCCCACTACATCCCGCCGTGGGCCCATCCGCGCCGCATTCCAGCCGGTAAAGTCCGACGCGTACATAGGGAAACCGTCACAATGCTCAGCCACCGGGACCACATACTTTGCTCCGGCTTGTTGGAACAGCTCCACCCATGCATCCGCGTCAAACCTGCTGCCGGTAAACAGCGGGATAAAGTCCTTGTAGCCAAACTTGCTTTGTGGGCCGTAAGTCTCCAGATGATGCTTGTAGGCAGGGCTGCCCTGGAGATACATGTTTCGCGAATACCATTCGTTTCCGAATGCGGGCACCGAGAACACGCCCCAGTGGACGAAGATGCCGAATTTGGCATCGCGGTACCACTGCGGCACCCGGTAGTGGCCGAGGGAGTCCCAAGTGGCGCGGAATTCTCCCTGGCTCACTTCCTTATCGATCAGTGCCAGCCTTGCCCGTGTTTTCGCTCCGTAGTCCTGTGGGTGCGCCAAGCCAACCATGGAAAAGATGAGCAGGCACCATCGGACCAAAAATCTGCCAGGCCTTGAGACGACCTTACGATCTGGCATGCAGTTCCTCCGCGGTTCGAAACGCCGGTCGCGTCTCAGTGTCACCCAGCGAGTATGCTTCCCCGACAAAAACTTAAAGATGATTTGCAATCCTGAACAGAGGTGTAATTTCAATAGACAAATAGCGTGGCTATTGACACAAAGGTTCCACGTATTCTACAGTTTCGCCCGTCAGCGCTTCTGAGTTTTTCGCGACGCCGGGACGGTGTCCTCCGTGGCCTGACTCAGCCGTCCGCGGATTTGGGGGTATGCGTCGCGTCGCCTGCTGAACCTAGTGCCTTCACCCTTTCCCCTGAGGGAGTCCGGTCTGCCATTCTATGGCGCACCGGACTCTCAGCTTTCCGATCTCCGCTTTTCGGTCATGGCCCGAATCGATAGACTTCCGACCACTGCTTCCACCATGGCATCAGAAATTGACAATCGGCGGCTTCGCAGGCTTGCCTTGATAGGTCTGCTTACGTGCATGCTCGTTCTGCCGACCGGTCTCGCGCAGACCGCACAATCCACTTCTCAGGTTCCGGTTGAGAACCGATCGGATCCGATAGCAACCGTCCAGCCTACCGATTTGCGATGCGAGTTTGTGGCCGATCCGCTGGGCGTTCAGTCGCCGCGCCCCAGGTTTAGCTGGGTTCTCGATCCCCGGAGTTCGGACTTGCGCGGCTTAGGGCAAACGGCTTATCGGGTGCTGGTCGCGTCGTCTCCTGAGTTGCTGTCGGAGGACAAAGCCGACCTGTGGGATAGCGGAAAAATCCCTTCTCGCGACTCCATGCAAACCGAATACGCCGGCAACCCCCTGAATTCGCAGGTCTCGTACTACTGGAAGGTTCGCGTTTGGGACCAGGCCGGCATGGCTTCGCCTTGGAGTGGCCCGGCGGCGTGGACGATGGGTCTGCTCCAGCCAGAGGATTGGAAAGCTCATTGGATCGCCGCCCACCAGGATTCGCCGGCTGAGTCCCAGAGTATCCGGGACGCGAATGCGGCCACGGGAGAGCCTCTTCCGCTGTTCCGGCATGTTTTCCAGGTAGAAAAACCGATTGCGAGGGCAACCGTGTTCGTCTCCGGTCTCGGCCAGTATGAATTGCACCTCAACGGGAAGAACGTGACGACAAGCGTCCTCAATCCAGGTTGGACAAACTACCGGAAGACGGTCTTGTACAACTCCTACGACGTAACCGGCCTGCTTCAACCGGGCGCCAATGCGATTGGCGTGATGCTCGGGAACGGCATGTACAACATGCCGCATACACCTGGCCGTTACCAGAAGTTCGCAGACACGTTTGGCCAGCCCAAGCTCATTCTGCAGATGCATGTCACTTTCACGGACGGCACTGCGACCACGATCCTGAGCGACCAATCCTGGAAAGTTGCTTCTGGGCCAATTACTTTTTCCTCCACCTACGGTGGCGAGGACTATGACGCCCGGCGGGAGCGTGTTGGCTGGGATGAAGCCGGCGCCAACGCCAACGACAACAACAACAACGCCGCCTGGGCCGCCGCGGTGGAAGTCGCCGGCCCTGGCGGGAATCTGGCAGAGCAACTCATTCCGCCGATCCGCGTCATGCGCGTCTACAGGCCGGTGAAGGTCTCGGAACCGAAGCCGGGTGTGCTGGTCGAAGACCTTGGCCAGAATTTCTCGGGTTGGCCGCAATTGAGCGTGCGTGGCCCAGCGGGCAGCACAGTCAAGATGATTCCCGGAGAGTTGCTGGACAGTGACGGCCTGGTTACACAGCGCAGTTCCGGCGGGCCCGCATACTTCTCCTACACGCTCAAAGGCAACGGCGTGGAAGTCTGGCATCCACGTTTCGGTTACTACGGATTTCGATACATCCAAGTGGAGACTACGGCCCCGGCCGGCTCCGCCCAGCCGGAGGTTCTCGCAATCGAAGGCCACTTCGTACACTCTTCAGCGCCGGAGGTGGGCGAATTTGCGACCTCGGACCAGCTCCTCGATCAGATTCACGTGCTGATCAATGCCGCAATGCAAAGCAATATGCAAAGTTTGCTGACGGATTGCCCGCATCGCGAGAAGCTTGGCTGGTTGGAGGAAACGCACCTGTTGGGCTCGGCGCTGTTCTTCAACTATGACCTGCACAATCTCTATTCCAAAATGGCGGACGACATGCGGGATTCACAATTGCCCAATGGCCTGGTGCCCGCAATCGCGCCGGAGTACGTGGCGTTTCTAGGCAAGAATGTGGACTTCCGCGATTCCCCGGAGTGGGGCAGCGCCTCCGTCATCAGCCCTTGGATCGCCTATCAACATGCAGGGGACCCGGGCTTGCTGGCCGGCCACTATCAGGTGATGCAACGCTATGTGGATTACCTGGGCGGACGCGCCCATAATTACATGCTTTCCTACGGCCTGGGCGACTGGTACGACCGCGGGCCCGGTCCTCCGGGATACTCCCAACTCACCAGCCGCAGCGTCACTGCGACTGCGATCTATTACGACGATCTCACCATTCTTGCGCGGGTGGCCACTTTGCTGGACAAGGGCGCCGACTCAAAAAGATATCGGCAGCTCGCGCGAGCGGTGCGAACGGCTTTTAACGCTCGGCTTTTTCATCCTGACACCAACCAGTATGATCGCGGCAGCCAGACGGCGAGTGCGATGCCGCTGGTGCTGGGATTGGTTCCGGAGGAACACCGCCAGGCGGTGCTGGCCAATTTGGTGGCCGATATCCGCAACCATGAGAATCACACAACCGCGGGTGATGTTGGCTTTCATTTTGTGGTGCAGGCCCTGTTGGCCGGCGGGCGCTCTGACGTCGTGTACGACATGCTTTCGCGCACCGATTCACCCAGCTACGGTTATCAATTGAAGATGGGCGCGACCACGCTCACTGAAGCCTGGGATACGAATCCGAACAGCTCTCAAAATCACTTCATGCTGGGGCACGCGGAGGAGTGGTTCTATCGTGGGCTTGCCGGGCTTGATTTTGATCTGTCGCGGGCCGCGCCTGAGCAGATTATGATTCGGCCGGCAATGGTGGGGAATGTTACTTCGGCGAGCGCCCGCTATGACTCGGTCCTGGGCAGGATCATGGTTAGCTGGAATCGTGACCAGAAAGCCAGGATGCTCGAGGTGACGATTCCACCCGGTGCCGTCGCGACCGTCTACCTGCCGTCCGGGAAGTTGAGTTCGATAACTGAGAGCGGGCGGCCGGTTGGCGAGGCGCCGGAGGTGCATCTGATCCGCTCGGAAGAGCAGACTGCGGTATTTCGCATCGCCTCTGGGACCTATCATTTCGAGTGGCCGAACTAAGCGGTCTGGCATTACGCCAGGAGCGCCTTTGAATCCCATGTTCGGAGAATAGAATGCTTCGCTCCTTCATCTCTACCCTCTGCTTGATGTTGTTTTTGGGCCTGTCGTGCCCCTTGCAGGCTCAGGCCGTAGAGGGGGAGCAGCGGTTCGCTGACCTGGGTGTTTGCCGGTTGGAAAGTGGGGCGGCAATCGAAAACTGCAGAATCGGTTATCGCACTTTTGGTTCGCTCAACGCGAATCGCAGCAACGCGATTTTGTTTCCTAGCTGGTACAACGGAACCAGCCAGGACCTGACGCAATTCTTTGGCCCAGACCGGATGGTGGACACGGCGCATTATTTCGGCGTGGCCATCGACGCGTTGGGCGACGGCGTCTCTTCCTCTCCCTCGAACAGCCTCACGCAGAAAGGAACAAAATTTCCAGCCATCACGATTCGAGACACGGTGAACGCGGAATACCGGCTGGCGACCGAGATTCTGAAAGTCAAGCATGTCTACGCCGTGATGGGTATTTCCATGGGAGGAATGCAGACTTTCGAATGGGCCGTGGATTATCCCGATTTTATGGATCGAGCGGTCCCCATTGTGGGAACACCGCAGCAGACTTCCTATGACCTGCTGAACTGGGATGTACTGGGCAAGGCGATTGAAGCGGATCCCGCCTACAACAACGGAAACTACGAGGCCGAACCCCCGCTCAAGCTGGCGAATGAACTCTCAACCATGATGCTGCCGACCCCCAGTTTTTGGGCGCGCGAGATCAGCCGCGCTGACTTCCCGCATTGGCTGGAGCAGATGCAGCAGAATACAACTCTGGATGCGAACAACCGTTTATGGCAGTTGCAGGCCATGATGTCGTTGGATGTGACCCACGGGCGAGGCGATCTGGCTCAAGCCGCGGGCCGCACGAAAGCGAAATTCTTTATCGTCGTCTCGGACTACGATCATTTGGTCAACCCGGCGCCGGCATTGCAGTGGGCGAACCTGCTGCATGCCGGAACGTATGTGTCCCACAACGATTGTGGTCATCGGATGTTGTTGGCCGAGTGCGATGGCGAATCGCTGACGGCTGTGGTACGCCAATTCCTGGCAGAGAAGTAGCCCAGTTTAGTCCTGTTACCACGGGCGCGAGCGCGCGACTGAAATCCCGCGGATCTCATTAGGCCATTTGCCGGAAACCGCGCAATAGAAATGGTAGAGGTCACCCTTGAATGTCAGCACCGATGGTTTGTG
>Ga0209415_10009266_pt1 | contig 16940 bp, 16 predicted proteins | sample PeaSoiSIISIP2007_FD_187696 | JGI IMG/M metagenome (GOLD analysis project Ga0209415, IMG submission 187696) | Peat soil microbial communities from Weissenstadt, Germany - SII-SIP-2007 (SPAdes) (version 2) | ecosystem: Environmental > Terrestrial > Soil > Wetlands > Peat | place: Germany... | reverse complement strand
GCAGTCAACCATAAATCATGGGACAGCGCAAGCGCAAGATTCTGATGTTTTCCAAGGGCGGTCCCGGACAGTATTGCGAAAAGTGTCTCATTCTGTCTCATTCTGTATCACCCGGTTCAATCCCCGCCCCTGCTCGCAACTCGTAACACGCAACTCGCAACCCTTCATTCGGCAATCAGGAAATAGGCAATAGGAAATGGGAAATAGGAAACAAACATTTACCCCGGATCCATCTTGATCACCCCGCGTTGCCGCTTCACCGCGATCACCCTTTGCTTCAGCATCTCGTAAATCGGTCGCGGATTGGGGATGCCGTGAAGCTCCAGGTGCGGCATCGTCTCGTCACGCGATAACACCGTGATCGTGCCGACGCTCAAAATTTGATTGAGCAATGACTGGTGAAAATGCAAATCCTCGACGTGCCAGAGTTCCATCGTATCGATGTTCTTCGTCAGCAGGCCACGCTCGAAGTCGATGCGATAGTTGCTGATGCGATAGCGGACGCACTTGGTGAGGATCCACGGAACCAGCGGCATGACCAGTGCCGCGACGATGAATGCTGCCGATATCCACCAGGGTCCGACGTGTTTATGGATCAGCCAAACCGCGATGGCCAGCAGCGCCAGGCCGATCAGAACGTAAAGGCACATTTTTCCCGCCAGTGCCCGTACCGGCGGCGAGCCTTCGAAATAGATTTCCTCGCGGTCATCCGGCTCGGCATGCGGGCCTTCGCCCGGCGTCGGAGCGGGGGTTGGGTTGACGGTGCTCATGGTTTGTCCTCGGCCAGCGATTCGATCCGTTTCCAGAGTTCCTCCGGCACCGGAACGACGCTCAATCGGCCGTTGCGAATAAAAATCCACCCGGCAAACGCGGGGTCGGCTTTGATGTCCGAAATCGTCACGCCTCGCGAAAGCTTCCGTTTCGGCTTCACGTCGACGACCGCCAGGCGTTCATCTTTTTCCTTCGGATCGGGATAGGGATTGGAAACGATGTCGGCGATTCCGACAGCCGTCCGCTCGTCGCCCGTATGATAGATCAGGGCCGAATCGTTCTTTTTCATCGCGAGGATATTTTTCAAGGCCTGCGCGTTGGTGACGCCGTCCCAGACCGTCTTCTTATCGCGGACCAGGTCGTCCCACGAATAGCAATCCGGCTCCGTTTTCAGCAACCAATGGCCCATTTCTGTCACGCAATTCTCGTGTCAATTCCCCGGCGGCTTTTGCCCAGCCGCGCCGGCCACCGCATCCGATAGCGGACGCTGATAGGTCTGGCTGATCTTTCGCAGCAGATCGACGAACTCCATTTGTGCCAGATTCAGATTCTTGATCTTGATATGCGAGACGATCTTGGATTGCAGGCCTTCCAATTGCATTCGCTGGGCATCGGTGGCTGGGTGGCCTTGCTGTTCCTGCCGGCCGAGGGCTTCCAACTGCCGCTCGAATTCCGCGAGCAATCGGCTGGCGTCGGGGTCCTCGGCCACGGCCTTTTGGGCCGATTTGAATTTCTCCACCGTCGGGTGCTCCTTGAGCAATTGCCCGACCTTCTCGGCCGCCTGAAGAATCTGCTGCGTGTCTACCGGCATGTCGCTCCTTTGCAGCCGGCCACTATAATCGAGTCAACGGGCATTTGTCATGGGCCGATATGACCGCCAGCAAGTTCTCCCGCAGATTGGTCCGCCGGGCCAGCAGCGCCTGGGCCGATCGCGCGCCCTGCTGGTGGGCTGCGGCGCGTTGGGATCGGCGGCGGCCGAGTTGCTGGCGCGGGCGGGACTCGGGTTCCTCCGCATCGTCGATCGCGATCTGGTGGAGCTGAGCAATCTCCAGCGTCAGGTGTTGTTCGACGAGCGTGATGCCGCCGAGGAATTGCCCAAATCCGTCGCCGCCGCCCGCCGATTGGCCCAGATCAATCGCCAGGTCCGGATCGACCCGATCGTCGCCGATGCCAACGCGACCAATATTGAATCCCTGGCGGACGTCGATCTGATTCTCGACGGCACCGACAACGTCTCGACCCGCTATCTCATCAACGATCTGTCGGTGAAGAATCGCATACCCTGGGTTTATGGCGGGTGCGTCGGCGTGGAAGGACGAATCTGGGGAATCTGGCCCGAGCGGACGGCTTGCCTGCGTTGCGTTTTTCCCGACCCTCCGAAGGCAAGCGAATTGCCGACCTGCGACACGGCCGGCGTGCTCGGCCCGGCAGCGGCGGTGGTGGGGGCCTTGCAGGCGGCCGCCGCGATCCGATTCCTGGTCGAGGGTCCACCGCCAATCGGCGGATCGCTTCCTTTGATTGCCATGAACGCCTGGACCGGCGAATTCCGCTCGTTGTCCTCCACGGCCATCGCCGCTTGCGATTGTCCCTGCTGCCGGCAGAGAAGTTTTCCCTTTCTCTCGACGAGCGGCGGTGATTTCACTACAACCCTCTGCGGTCGCCAGGCCGTGCAGGTCCTTCCCGCCGCTTCGAACAGGTCGATTGATCTGGCCGCGACGGGACAGCGCTGGCAAAAGATAGGAACGGTTGTTCGCTCGCCTTGGTTTGTTCGCTGCAAGCTGGACGATCCGCCCGGCATCGAGTTGACTCTTTTCCCCGATGGCCGGCTCGTCGTCCACGGAACCACCGAACCGATGCGAGCGACGTCACTTTATGCAAGATTCGTTGGAAGTTAGAGTTATCAACGACGATTGACTACACCCCGTTTACCTCTAATATTAGTAGGAAATATGGCTCTCACGGCGGTTCATCAGGCAAAACACGCACGGTCGGTGTTGGAGTTGATCGGCAACACGCCGATGGTGCGCTTCAAGCGGATCGGCGCCGACATGCCCGGGGTGGAACTGCTGGCCAAGGCGGAATGGTACAACCCGGGCGGAAGCGTCAAGGACCGTGCCGCGCTCAGCATGATCCTCGACGGCGAGCGCCGCGGGCTTCTCACCAGGGGAAAAACCATCATCGACGCCACGAGCGGCAACACCGGAATCGCTTATGCGATGATCGCCGCCGAGCGCGGATACAAGGTAACGCTGGCTCTGCCCAAGAATGCCAGCCCCGAACGCAAGCGATGCCTGCTCGCTTACGGCGCCGAGTTGATCCTGACCGATCCGCATGAAAGCACGGATGGGGCGCAGCGGCACGTTCGCAAGCTCGTCGATGCTGATCCCGACAAATATTTCTATCCCGATCAATACAACAACGATGCCAACTGGCGCGCCCATTACGAAACCACCGCGATGGAAATCTGGCGGCAAACGGAAGGGCGGATCACGCATTTCGTCACTGGCCTGGGCACCAGCGGCACCTTCGTCGGAGTCACTCGCCGCCTCAAGGAGCTTAATCCCGCCGTCCAGTGCATCAGCATGCAGCCGGATGCGCCACTCCATGGATTGGAAGGCCTGAAACACATGGCCACCGCGCTGGTTCCGGGGATTTACGATGAATCACTCGCCGATGACCGGATCGAGGTCGATACCGAGCATGCGCAGAAGATGGTTCTTCGTCTGGCGCGCCAGGAGGGTCTGCTGGTGGGCGTTTCATCCGGGGCAAATCTTCACGCGGCGATGCAGGTAGCCGCGAATCTGAAAGAAGGCGTCGTCGTCACCATTTTTTGCGATTCCGCGGCGAGATATCTCTCGGAAAGTTTCTGGCAGGAGGCCAGTCCCGAGGCGGAGAATTGGCCATGAGCCTGATTCTAAGCGCGGAGCAGATCGGGCAGATCGAGAGTGAAGGCGTGGCCGCGTATCCCAAGGAATGCTGCGGGGCGATGCTCGGACGCGACGTTGCCCACGTTTCGGGCGTTCGCCGGGTGGTGGCCCGCCTCCAGCCGCTGAATAATTCTTTCGCCGCCGACGAGCAATATCATAGGTTCTCGCTCGATCCGCGCGAGCTGATGCGATTGGAGAAGGGCGCCGCCGAGGCCGGCCTGGCCGTGCTGGGGTTTTATCACAGCCATCCCAACCATCCGGCCCAGCCCAGCGAGACCGATCGCCGCCACGCCTGGCCGTTTTACAGTTACGTCATCGTTGCCGTCGCCAACCGCCAGCCGGTCGATCTGACGAGCTGGCAATTGAACGAATCGACGGAACAGTTCCGGCCGGAGCAGATTATCCGCGAGACCATGGAAGGGAGACCGACATGAGATTGCCAATTGCCGATTGGAATTCCGACGTCCGCGTTTGCCTTTCTTGTAATCGGCAGTTGGCAATTGGCAATCGGCAATTCGCCAAGGCTTGGCGTCGGCGACGTGAAGAACTACGATGAAAGCCGGCGATGAAATTGACCCATAACTGAAGGAGATTCCCATGGCTCTCAAACCCCAGGGACGCATTTTCAACGACATCACTGAAACCATCGGCGGAACACCGCTGGTGCGCCTTAACCGCATCATTCCCAAGGACCACGCCACCGTGCTGGTCAAATGCGAATTCTTCAATCCGTTGTCCAGCGTGAAGGACCGGATCGGCTTGGCGATGATCGAAGCGGGCGAACGCGCCGGCAAGATCAACAAGGAGACCGTCATCGTCGAACCGACCAGCGGCAACACCGGGATCGCCCTGGCGTTCGTTTGTGCCGCGCGCGGCTATAAGCTCATCCTCACCATGCCCCAGAGCATGAGCATCGAACGCCGCCGGCTCCTCAAGGCCCTGGGCGCCCAGGTGGAACTGACTTCCGCCGAGGAAGGCATGCGCGGCGCCATCAACCGCGCCGAAGCCATCCTCAAGGAGCACAAAAACAGCTTCATGCCCCAGCAGTTCAACAATGAGGCCAACCCCGAGATTCATCGCAAGACCACTGCCGAGGAAATCTGGCAGGACACCGGCGGGAAAGTGGACATCCTGGTTTCGGGCGTGGGAACAGGCGGCACCATCACCGGAGTCTCGGAGGTGATCAAGCCCCGCAAACCCGGCTTCAAGGCCATCGCCGTCGAGCCGGTCGCCAGCCCCGTCATCACCCAAACCCTGCAGCACCAGCCCGTCAAACCGGGCCGGCACAAAATCCAGGGCATCGGCGCGGGTTTCGTCCCGAATAATCTGCATACCAACATCATCGACGAGGTGATTCAGATCACCGATGAGGAAGCCTTCGCCTGGGCAAGGCGACTGGCCAAGGAGGAAGGGATTTTCGGCGGCATCAGTTCCGGCGGCAACGTCGCCGCCGCCGCCAAGGTCGCCGCACGCCCCGAAAACAAGGGCAAAATGATCGTCACGATCATGTGCAGCTTCGGCGAACGCTATCTCAGCACGCCGCTGTTCGAAGAGGAGTAAGGAAGTTGCAACTTGCACTTGCAACTTGCCACTCATTCCCATGACACCACAAAAGGCCACCAACATCACCTGGCACGAAGGTTCCGTCAGCCGGGCTGAGCGCCAGGAACTTCTCAACCAGAAGGGCGTCACCGTCTGGATGACCGGCTTGTCCGCCTCCGGCAAAAGCACCATCGCCTGCATCCTCGAGCAGATACTGCTTCACAAAAAGAAGCATGCCTATCGCCTCGACGGCGACAACGTTCGCATGGGGCTGAACAAGAACCTCGGCTTCTCGGCCGAGGACCGCGCTGAGAACATCCGCCGCATCGGCGAAGTCGCAAAACTCTTCACTGATGCCGGCGTCATCGCCATCACCAGCTTCATCAGCCCGTACAAAAAGGACCGCGATCTGGTGCGGTCGAGTTTGAAGCCGGGCGAATTTATCGAGGTGTACGTTCACGTTTCCCTGGCCGAGGCCGAGAAGCGCGATCCCAAGGGTTTGTACAAGAAGGCCCGTGCCGGGCAACTCAAGAATTTCACTGGCATCGACGATCCTTATGAAGCGCCGGAAAAGCCGGAGATTCTGATTGAAACGGAAAAGCACAAGCCGGAGGATGCGGCCAAGCTGATCCTCGAATACCTGGAACAACGCGGCTATCTGCGGGCGTGAGTTTTATGCCATCGTCATTCGTCGATCTTCACTGCCACTCCACGGCCTCCGACGGTACGTTGCCGCCGGCGCAGGTCGTGCGCCTGGCCGTCGATCAGGGCCTTTCAGCTTTGGCCCTGACCGACCATGACACCATCGCCGGCGTCGCAGAGGCCGCGGCCGAAGCCAAGCACCTCGGTCTGGATTTCCTGCCCGGCATCGAAATCAGCGCGGAGTATCCCCATCCGGGAACGATGCACCTGCTGGGCTACGGCGTCGATCCACAAAGCCCCGCCCTGCGCGATCTCACCAAAGCGCTTCTGGCCGGCCGCGACAGCCGCAATCCGAAAATCGTCGATCAATTGCAAAAGCTCGGCGTTGCCATCACCATGCAGGAGGTCCAGCGGGAGGCGGGCGGGAAAGTCGTCGGCCGGCCGCACATCGCCGCGATCCTGGAACGCAAGGGATATGTCAGCTCCATCAAGCAGGCCTTCAACAAGTATCTCGCCCCCGGTGGACTGGCGTATTTCGACAAGGAGCGCCTCACTCCCACTCAGGCTGTCGCGATGATTCTCGATTCCGGCGGCCTGCCGGTGCTGGCACATCCGATTCAGCTTCGCTATCAAAACGACGCCCAACTCGAGCGGGTCGTGAAGGATTTGCTCGACCTCGGCCTGGCCGGCGTCGAAGTCATCCACACCGATCACGACGCCCCGATGGTGGAAAAGTACACCGCCCTGGCGGATCGCTTCGGATTGCTGAAAACCGGCGGCAGCGATTTTCACGGAACCAATAAAGCCGACATTCAATTGGGAATCGCCAACGGGCGGCGCGTGCCGCGGGAATGGTTCGACCAGTTGATGGTAGCCTTGCGTGATAAGAAACAATTGGGAATCTCCGCGGCCAAATCCGTATGAGCCTCGCCACCCAACAACTCGATCTGCCGACCTTGAACCAGATGTTCCAGTCCAGCGATCCGGCGCGCATCATCGAATGGTCGGCGGCGCAGTTCGGCGACGACATGGTCATGTCGTCCTCGTTCGGAGCCGATTCGGCAGTCCTGCTCGATATGGTTTATCGCGTCAAGCCGGGCATGCGCATCATCTGGGTGAACACCGGCTATTTGTTCCCCGAGACCCACGCGTTCATGGAAAACTTGCGGTTGCGGCTGAACCTGAACGTCTGGACCTATCGAACTCGGAACGATCCGATGACCTATCTGCGTCAGGCCGGCGAGGAGAATCCCGCCTGGCGGAAGAACGTTGACGCCTGCTGCGCCGCCAACAAGAACGAGCCGTTCGAGCGCGCCATGACTGAGCTTGCGCCCAAAGCGTGGCTTCGCGGCATCCGCCGTGACCAGGCCCACACCCGCTCCGACCGCCAATTCATCGAATGGTCTCAGCGTTTCAACTGTCACGCGATCTCCCCGCTGCTCAACTGGACGAATCGCGAGATTCACGCCTATCTGAAAAAGCATGATCTTCCCCGCCATCCGCTATGGGAAAAGGGATACGCCTCGATCGGCTGCAACCCGTTGAGCTGCACGCGTCCCGTCGGCGAAGGCGAGGACCCGCGCTCCGGCCGCTGGACCGACCACGGAAAGGTCGAATGCGGAATCAATCTCGACAAAAATTCCCTGGATTCGGCGAACTTGTAAGGGAGAAGCTCACGCAGAGGCGCAAAGGCGCAGAGAAGTGAGAGAAGTATAGGCCTCTAATTCCTTCCCTTTGCGCCTTTGCGCCTCTGCGTGAGACTCTTTCTCTCCTTGGATAGTGCATTCGCTTCGGATATAACCAATACGCACAATGGAACGCACGCTCATCATACTCAAGCCCGATGCCGTTCATCGCGGGCTGTGCGGGCGAATTCTCGACCGATTCGAGCAAAAGGGCCTGCAAATCGTCGGCGTGAAATTCATGAGGATCGGCCAGTCCCTGGCCGAGTCGCATTACGCTCCGCACAAGGGCAAGCCGTTTTACGACGGCCTGGTGAAGTTCATGACCAGTTCCCCGGTGCTCGTGATCGCCCTGGCCGGCAGGGACGTGATCGCCATTTCGCGTAAAATGATGGGGGCAACGTTTGGGTCCAAGGCTGAGCCGGGCACCATCCGCGGGGATTTCGGCGTCAGCAACACTTTCAACCTGGTTCACGGCTCCGATTCCGTTGAGAGTGCCCAGCGCGAATTGGGATTGTTTTTCAAGCCCGAGGAACTGCTGGAATGGAATCCGGCGATTCAAGGCTGGATATATGATTTTTCCAAGGGTCAGGCGGAGTGAGATGATGACGCAGTGAGATCAGATCGGAGTGGGATCACCAGGGAGTGATATCATGGGCTTTCGGAATCAGGTCAACGACGGCACTTCCAATCCACCCCGGCTTCGATTGCAGCAAAGCGCGTGGGCGCTGAGTCAGTTGCCTCCCGGTGGAGACGAAGGGTCCACCGCCGAGCGGCTGGACAAGATCGCGGCCGCGGGGTTCACCGGCTTTGAAGCCTCCTGCCAAAGCCCGCAGGAGGCGGATGATTTGGCTGCCATGCTGCGCGACCGCAACCTGGGGATCGGTTTCTCGACTACGGCAACCGAGGCGGACGATCTTCTTCCCTTCATCGAACTGGCGCATCGCATGCGCGCCGATTACCTCACCGTCCAGGTGCCCGGATCGCTCAAGGCCTCGCCCGAAATCGCGGACCTCCTGAAGGAAATGTACGACCTGGTCAACGACGCCGCCTTGCCCCTGTTCATCGAGACGCATCGGGGAACGGTCACTCAGGACCTGCGCCGGACGGTCAAGGTCATCAATCGGTTCAAGAAGGTTCGCTTCACCGGCGATTTCAGCCATTACGTCGTCGCCGGCGAACTCGGCGGAGCCTGGAGCGACGACGTCTGGGAACATTTCCAGCAGATCGCCCGGCGCTGCGGCAATTGGCACGGCCGCATCAGTTCGGGTGAGCAGATTCAGAACGACGTCGGCGACGGCGCCGGCGAACCGGCGCGGCAATTCAAAAAGCTCTGGACCCTGGGATTTTCAACCTGGCTGGAAAAAGCCCGCGCCGGCGACGTGTTGCCGTTCGGCTGCCAGCTTGGTGCGGCTCCCTACAGCCTCACCGATTTGTCCGGCCGCGAAATTTCCGATCGCTGGGAGCAATGCCTGGTGATAAAACGTCTGGCCGAGGAGGCCTGGGCCGACGCCCAGCCCGCCGAAGAGCCCGCCCAACCAGAACCCCAGGCGACCGATTCGCAGGCTTCCTTACGATGAAAGCTTTGCCTTCGCCTCGTCCGGCACTTCAATCTTGGTGGTGCCGACGTCCTTGATGTCCGTCGTGACCGTGCGGTCCACGTCCCGATCGTTCCCATTAAAGCTGACCGTCCCCGTCAGATGGAATTCGATCTGGGTCAGGTTTCCATCCTTGACTGCCAGCTTGAGCGTTCCCTTGGCGTTGCTGACCTCGATCTGCGGCGGCGCGTTGCCGTTGTCCGGATTGGTCGTGGCAGCACGGCGCGGCCGGAACGTCAGCATCCTCTTGGCGGCGTCGGCGCTCAGATCCGCGGTGTAACCGTCGTCCGTCTTTTGGATATTCTGAAGATCGTCGAGATTCCCCTGCGTCTGGTCGACGGGAGATTTGAAGTTCTGCGCGAACATGGCGGCGAACCGTTCCGGCGGCGGGGGGCCGCCGCCATCGTCGGCGTTTTCCGCCATCAGTTCTGCCGCCGATTTCCAGCCGGAATCCGTCTTGATTGCCGCCTTGTCGCCCTTGATGATGATGTCGAAGGAACTGTCGCGCATCTGCATCGTGAGCGACGTGTACCCATCCTTCTCCGTCTTGCCATCCTGCGGCCCTCGTCCGAAGCCGCCCTGAGTGGTCGTGGACCAACTGTAGTTCGGACTATCCGCCAGTTTTTGCACCACGGATTTTACGTCGTCCTTCGGATCGGCATGCACCGAAACTGCGGATAACGCCAGGACGGAAACGACGCCTAAGACGACTCGCTTCAACATGAATTCCTCCGCGCAAATGACAGGGTTATCAGATCAACAGATTCATCATACTTAAATGGCCGTGTTAAGTAAGTCAAGAAATATTTTGCCATCGTCCCCGAGCGGCTCCTTCGGCCGGGCCACAATTATGGAGCAATGTTCATGAGCGGTTCCCGGCCATTGCCGTCAACTCCTGACGGATTCGTTCGACGACCGTTGCCCAATCGCCGCGCGCCGGTTGCCGGAACAGCCGGGCGGTCGGATACCACGGGCTGTCCTGGCGTTTGAGCATCCAACGCCAATCCGGAGCAAACGGCGTCAAGATCCAAACCGGCTTGCCGATCGCGCCGGCGAGATGGGCCATGGCCGAATCGACCGTGATGATCAGGTCGAGATTCGACGCCAGTGCGGCGGTATCCGCGAAATCGTCTATTTCCGCGGTCAGATCGACCAATTTCATCCCCGCCGGCACGGCGCTGGCCTGTTCCGATCCCGCGCCTTTTTGAAGGCTGTAGAACGTGACGCCCGGCACTTCCGATAGGGGGGCAAGCTGCGAAAGGCTCAGCGTTCGCCAACGATCGTTCACGTGCGTCGGCCGGCCCGCCCACGCCAGACCCACCTTCAAATCCGCGCTTTGCGCCAATTTCCCGCTCCATCGCCGGCAAAGCTGCGGATCGGGCGTCAGGTATGGAATGGTGTTCGGGATCGAATCCAGCCGGGTCCCGAACGCCAGCGGAAGGTCCATCAGATAGCAATACGTCTGGCAGGCGGGCAATTTCTTTGGATGCGGCGCCACCCGCTCAACCCCCGGCACGTCCTTCAAAAGCCTGCACACCTCCGGCTGAACGCACAGAATTACTTTTCCACCGCGCGCCGCGACCATCGGGGCGTAACGGATGAACTGGATGCTGTCACCCAGTCCCTGCTCGCCATGCAGCATGATTGTTTTGCCATCCAGCGGCTCCCCGCGCCACGGGGGAACGGGAAAGCGCGTGGGAATCTTTACCTCCTGGCACTTCCATCGCCATTCGTATTCCTGCCAGCCACGCTCAAAATCGCCCTGAAGCAGCAGCAGAACGCCGTGATTGTAATGAATCACCGGTTGCTGCGGCGCTTTGAGCAACGCCTCGTGGAAGGCTTCGTTCGCCGATTCAATCCGCCCCTGGGCGATGTACACTCCCCCGAGATTGCAGAACGCCTCGCCCCAACCCGGCTTGATTCGCACCGACTCGCGCAGCGCTTCCGCCGCCTCATCCAGCTGGCCGATTCTTTTCAGCGCGTTGCCCAGGTTATTCCACGCCACCTCATGACGGGGATTGATCGCAAGGCATCGGCGATATGCATCGATCGCCTCGTCGAACCGCATATTGGCAATCAGCCCGACGCCCAGATCGTACCAGGCATCCGCCTTGAGTTGATCCGGCGCAAGCTCCACGAACCGTCGCAGACACGCCACCGCCTCTTCCACCCGCCCGGTTTCCAGCAGTGTCGCGCCTGCCAGTTTCTGGAATTCGGCGGATTCCGGTTGACATTTCGCCGCCTGCACGAATGCCGCGGCCGATTCCGAAATCCGGCCCGATCGTCGCAGCGCCTCGCCCAAGTTGATCCACGCCGCCGCCAACCGTGGCTGAAGCTGAATCGCTCGCCGCGCCGCTACGATTGCTTCCTCGTACCGCGACCGATCGCCAAAAAATTTGGACAGGTTGGTATGGAATTCCGCCACGTTCGGGTTGGATTTGATCGCCCGGCCGATCAGGTTGATCGCTTCGTCCGTGCGGCCGATCGCTCCCGCCGAGACTCCCAGCAGGTGCAACGCTCCGGCATGGTTCGGCTCGGCCGCCAAGACCTGCTGGCAGAGGCTCTCCCCTTCCGACCAGCGCCCGGCGCGCATCCGCTGGGCGGCGATCTCGACGGCTTCTTGGCTATTTAATTCCATGGCTGGCCTGACAATTACGCGATATTAGCTTATCGCTGGCGACCCCGACCGGTGCGGCACAGTTGCGCGGGGCATTTTTATTGACACGGGCTTGCAAGCAGGCTATAAGATCAATTGTCGCCTTTGGAGCTAGGGACATAAAAATCTCGGTGCAAAAGCCACGAATCTTCCGTTTCGGACGAGACGGAGGGGTCGTGGGCGTTTTCTTTTGCGCTTAACGAGTGACGTATAAACGTTGTAGTCCCTGCCATTTACAGCAATCCCCGGACGCAAGAGGAGCTATCAGCGCACCGGACTAAAAGCCGCTTAACTATACGTAAGGCGGCTAATTTTATAGGGTTAACGAAATCCAAGACCTGCCTGGGAATTTAGGCAAAAGGAAATCCTGATGCGATCGTATGAGCCGCGCGATTTCAGCAAGCGTGGTGACACGCTGCCGATTCCGAATTTAATCGACGTTCAGATTGAGTCGTACAAGAGGTTCCTGCAAAAGGATGCGGACCCCAAGCATCGAAAAAACGAAGGGCTGGAGGCCCTGCTCCGCGAAGTGTTTCCTATCGAGAGCTACGATGGGAACCTGCGCCTGGAGTACCTGAGCTACGACCTCTCCGAGCCGCGCTACACCACCGATGAATGCCGCGCGCTGCGCCTGACCTACGGAATGCCCTTCCGCATCCAGGTGCGGTTCGTGCGCAAGGACAAGGACGAGGTCGTCGAGGATTCCATCTATCTGGGTGAAATCCCCATCATGATCGGCGGCGGTGAGTTCATCATCAACGGCGCCGAGCGCGTGATCGTCAATCAGCTTCACCGTTCGCCGGGCGTCGATTTTCTCGTCGAGGTGCAGGAAGGCGACCGCCCCCTGCACGGCTGCCGGGTCATTCCCGAACGCGGAAGCTGGATCGAATGCTCCGTCACCAAGAAGGACGCCCTGGCCGTTCGAATCGACCAGAGCAGCAAAATTCCCGCCACCACCTTCCTCCGCGCCCTCGACGCCAAGTACAGCACCAGCGAATCGATCATCAAGGAGTTTTACACGATTGAGAACGTGAAGGTCGGGCAACTCCAGCCCGCTTATTACTCCGCCGCTCCGATCATCGATGCCGAAAGCGGTGAAGAGTTGGTCAAGCCCGGCGCGCAGATCGGCGAGGCGATCAACAAGATTCAGGCCAGCGCTCTCAAAACCGTCGCCGTGGTGACGAAGGTCGCCGACCCCCTGATCCTCAACACCCTGGCCGACGATCCCGCCGAAAGCCACAACGATGCGCTTCTGCGGATTTACGCGCGGCTGCGGCCCGGCAATCCGCCCCAGATCGACAAGGCCCAGACCCTCTTCGAAGAAAAATTCTTCGACGAAAACCGCTATCGGCTCGGCCGCGTCGGCCGATTCCGCATCAATCGAAAGTTCGACCAGAACGTCCCGGAAACGGTGATGACCCTCCGCAGCGAGGACCTGGTCAACTCCCTCAAGTACATGTTCAAGCTCCGTAGCGGCGAGGGATACGTCGATGACATCGACCATCTCGGTAACCGCCGGCTGCGTACCATCGACGAACTGGCGGGCGAGGAACTGCGCAAGGGTTTCCTCAAGCTCAAGCGCACCGTGCAGGAGCGCATGAGCCTCAAAGACCCCAACGAGTTGGGCCGTATCGCCGAGATCGTCAACTCCAAGAGCATCAGCAGCTCGATCGATTTCTTCTTCGGCCGCGGCGAACTTTCACAGGTCGTCGACCAGACCAATCCTCTCAGCCAGTTGACGCACGAGCGGCGGCTGTCGGCGCTGGGGCCGGGCGGGCTGAACCGAAAGCGCGCCGGATTCGAAGTGCGCGACGTACATATTTCCCACTACGGCCGAATCTGCCCGATCGAAACCCCCGAAGGGACCAACATCGGGCTCATCGCGTCCCTCTCCATTTACAGCGACATCGACGAGTACGGCTTCCTGATCACTCCCTACCGCGTGGTGGAGGACGGAAAAGTCAACGGCCAGCACAAGTATCTCCGCGCCGACGAGGAGATGAAGGCCATCCTCGCTCCCCCGGACGTCGTCGAAAAAGACGGCCAGCTTCGCAAGGGGCTGGTGCTGGCGCGCGTCCAGGGCGATCTGGCCACCGTCCCCAGCCGGGACGTCCAATACGTCGACATCAGCCCGCGCCAGACCGTTTCCGTCTCCGCGGCGCTCATCCCCTTCCTCGAACACGACGACGCCAACCGCGCCCTCATGGGCAGCAACATGCAGCGCCAGGCCGTCCCCCTGCTCCGCACCGATCCGGCCATCATCAGCACCGGAATGGAAAAACCGGTCGCGCAGAACAGCGGAATGGTCGTTCGCGCCGAACGCGGCGGGGTCATCACCTACGTCGATTCCGCCCGCATCCTCATCGACAACGCCGATGAATACGTCCTTCGCAAATTCGTCGGCCTCAACGAACGCACCTGCCTCAATCAGAAGCCGATCGTTCGCAAGGGCCAACGCGTCAAGAAGGGCCAGATCATCGCCGACGGCGCCGCCACCCATCAGGGCGAACTGGCCCTCGGCCGAAACGTCCTCGTCGCGTTCCTGACCTACGACGGATACAACTTCGAGGACGCCATCGTCATCAGCCAGCGCCTCGTTAAGGAGGACACGTTCACCTCCATCCATATCGAAGAATACGACGTGGAGATTCGCGAGACCAAGCTCGGCCGCGAGGAGTTCACCCGCGACATTCCCAACGTCTCCGAGCGGGCCTTGGCCAATCTCGACGAAAACGGCGTCGTTCGCGTCGGCACCCGCGTCGGGGCCGGCGACATTCTCGTCGGCAAGATCGCCCCCAAGAGCAAGAGCGAACTCACTCCCGAAGAGAAGCTTCTGCATGCCATCTTCGGCCGCGCCGGCGAGGACGTGAAGAACGATTCCCTGGAAATGCCCGCCGGCGAGGAGGGCGTCGTCATCGCCACCCAGCGATTCAGCCGCCGAATGCACATGACCGACGACCAGAAAAAGGCGCTGAAGAAGGACATCGATAAATACGAAAAGGAAATGAACCAGCGCGCCGTCGCGATCTTCAAGCAGATGGTCGCCGAGATTAACGAGGTCTCCGGCCAGCAGATGGTCGACCCCGGCACGCGCCAGAAGGTCGGGCAATCGGAAAACGCCGACGTCATCCTCGAACAGATCGAAGGATTCACTGCCGATTGGATCAAGGGCAGCAAGGAAGCCAGGGAGCAGGGCCTGAACACGCACAGCCGATTCTGGCCTCGCGTCCAGGCCGTGCTGAAGGAAAAGAACCGCCGCATGGAACACATGAAGCGCGGCGACGAATTGCCCAGCGGCGTGCTGGAAATGGTAAAAGTCTACGTCGCGACCAAACGTGCGTTGTCCGTCGGCGACAAGATGGCGGGCCGGCACGGCAATAAGGGCGTCATCGCCCGCATCGTTCCCGAGGAGGACATGCCTTTCCTCGAAGACGGTTCGCCCGTTGACATTCTCCTGAACCCCCTCGGCGTTCCCAGCCGCATGAACGTCGGGCAGATTCTCGAAACGCATCTCGGCTGGGCCATGGCCGTGTTGGGCCAGCAGGCCGTCACCCCCGTCTTCGACGGCGCCACCGAGGACGAGATTCACGCCGCCGTCGAGCAGTCCAACGACGCCATCCGCGAACGCCGCAAGGAACGCAAGAGCCAGCGCAAGCCGCTGGCCGAACGCGAACTCGACATCGTCATGCCCTGGGGCGGAAAGATTCAACTCATCGACGGCCGCACCGGCGAGAAATTCGAGCAGAAGACCACCGTCGGATACATCTACATGATGAAGCTGCATCACTTGGTCGACGACAAGATTCACGCCCGCGCCACCGGCCCCTACAGCCTCATCACCCAGCAGCCCCTGGGCGGCAAGGCCCGCACCGGCGGACAGCGCTTCGGCGAAATGGAAGTCTGGGGCCTGGAAGCCTACGGCGCTTCCTACGTCCTCCAGGAACTACTCACCGTCAAGAGCGACGACGTCGAAGGCCGCACCAAGATTTACGAAAGCATGGTCAAGGGCGCCAACACTCTGGAAGCCGGCACCCCCGTCAGCTTCGACGTCCTTTGCAACGAAATCCGCGGACTTGGATTGAACATCCAACTTGAAAAGAAGAAAGGCGTCGGCCGCGAGGAGGAAGATGCGGATTTGATGTGAGAATTGATGATGCCTGAAAAGGAAGAATCAACATTGGACACGATCCTCCACCTGAGAAGGAGAGATCCGTTTAACCCGTTCCGGATTGTAATGGCGAGCGGCGATAGATATTTGATCGAGAATCCCGATGCGTTGGCAGTGGCAATGGCGCAATTGCACTATTACCCCGCGATCGGGAATGGGCATTCACTTGCGGCTCAATCAGATCGCGACCGTCGAAGAAGAAAATGAAAGGCCCGCAGCGTGACGGGAGTTGCCGTAGATGTTGCAGCAAATACAAGAATTGCTTGACCGCGACCCGTTTGTCCCGTTTCAAGTCGTGATGACGAGCGGGGACAAATATGTCGTGACAAGTCCGCATATGTTGCTGCTCGGCAAGTCGCTGGTTTTTTATTGTTTTCCCCGTTCGGACCGCTTGGCGTGGCTACGTTACAACCAGGTGGCGGCGGTGGAATTGGTGAATGGTAAACACGGGTCGCGACGCACGAGATTTTGAAAAGACATCACGGGCAAGATGCCCGTGCCACTGAAAAGAAAGAGAACACCATGGCTGAAAGCGTTTACGATCGCATTAATGATTACGGCTCGGTCCGGATCCAGCTCGCCAGCCCGAACGACATCCGTTCGTGGTCCTTCGGCGAGGTCAAGAAGCCGGAGACCATCAACTACCGCACCTATCGCGCCGAAAAGGACGGGCTGTTCTGCGAGCGCATCTTCGGCCCCGAACGCGATTGGGAATGCTCCTGCGGCAAATACAAGGGCACCAAGTACAAGGGCATCATCTGCGACCGCTGCGGAGTGAAAGTCACCCACAGCCGCGTCCGTCGCAAACGCATGGGGCACATCAACCTCGCCGCTCCCATCGTTCACATCTGGTTCTTCAAGGCCCTGCCCAGCCGTCTCGGTTCGCTCCTGGACATGAAGACCAGCGACATCGAGAAAATCGTATATTTCCAGGACTACGTCGTCACCGACACC
>Ga0209415_10009265_pt1 | contig 16941 bp, 18 predicted proteins | sample PeaSoiSIISIP2007_FD_187696 | JGI IMG/M metagenome (GOLD analysis project Ga0209415, IMG submission 187696) | Peat soil microbial communities from Weissenstadt, Germany - SII-SIP-2007 (SPAdes) (version 2) | ecosystem: Environmental > Terrestrial > Soil > Wetlands > Peat | place: Germany... | reverse complement strand
TCTCATTGTCGTCCACCGTCATGAGTGCCATGTTGGCTCCTCTCTATTCGGTGTCCAACTCAACCGGGGGCGCGCCAACGCGAAATCGCGGATCCACGTTCTCAACGCGCAAGCACGCGCCAGAGTCGTCGCCGGTCCTCGTCCCGTCGGCATGACCATGGGGATATCGCGACGGCTCCAAAAGGCACAACGGCACGCGAAGGGTTGAAGAGATCCCCAGCTTGACTAGAAACTGAACCAATGAACGCGCAGGAGCAGACATCGGTGAGGCCGCGACGGGGCTGGTTGTGGGTGTTGGTCGCGATGATTGTCGCGACCGCAATCACCGTTCCTCTCGCCGTTCTGGAACACCAAAAGACGGCTGTGCTCATGGGGGATTCCCTCACGGCAGAGTCAGCTCCCTCCATTTCGATGTTCCTCGAGGCTCGGGGCTATTCCGTTCATCCAGTGGCACTTGCTGGCAGTGGCCTTCTCGACACGGAGGTCAACTGGTTGGCCCGTGGCCGGGAGTTCATCGCTCAGTACAACCCAAACGTCGTCACCGTCGAGTTCATCGGGGACTTCGGCAATCTCGGCACGCCACCGGGGGTTCAGGCGAACACACCAACCTTCTACCGTGACTGGGCTGCGGTAGCGCAAGAGCTCGAGAACATCCTGACTTCGCGCGGCGCTCAGGTGTATTGGGTCATTGGGCCTCCGGTCGAAAATCCGTCGATCCAAACAACCATTACGAACCTCGACTACATCTACGAGCATCTCCACGCGCCGAACACGGCATCAGGAACGCCACTCCTCATCAACGTCACTCCCGCGCTGACCGAACCCGGCGGGAAGTACACCGAGTACCTGCCCGGTCCGGGCGGCGGCGCACCGATCCAAGTCCGCACGCCCGACGGAACCCATCTCACCATCTATGGAGTCGCGATCTTCGCGCGGGCGATCGCTGAAGGGATCCACTCATAGGGAGCTATCAGGGGCCAGGGCCACCCCGGGCCTGGCGCAGGCGCAGGCGCAGGCGCGAATTCGAGCAGACAACGCCGGTTCTTCGGAAATGTGCGGTCTGACAAACCAAGTGGATCGGTCGCCCGGCGGATAGTCGGTCAGTTTGGAGGCGGGCGCTTCGTCCGCCGCTTCGCTCGCTGATCCCGAAAGTCTTCGCTCCCGCACTTAGGACACATGCGATAACTGTCTTTCGCGGCCTGGAGCTGTTCCCCTCGATCGAGGTCGGATCGCCCTGGTCCGGCACTGGAGGCATAGAGAACTGCGCCCCCACCGCCTCCCATCCCTTCACCACGGAAGATACTGCCGAAGTCGAAGAAAGACCCCCCACCCTTCTTGACGTAACGCGGGATTTCCCAAGCTGTACCGCACCGAGCGCAGGTTCGTAGGTAGTTCGCCAAGGTGGGAAACTGTAATTGGTTGTTCAACCTGGACAGGGAAACGGCTTACCTATCGGCCACTCAAAGGCCAATAGCGTCCTAGCCCAGCGACCGTCAGCGCTAGGGTCCGCCGAACCCGAGGCTGGTCACAACCGCTTCGGGGTTGTCATACCCCACGATGAACTCGTCAAAGGTCGCCCCCTGGAGGCGCACCCGGACGCCACGCGGGGTGTTGCGGTGCACCACGGCGAACTGGCGGAACCCGCGGGAACCGTGCGAGTGGAAGGCGCCGATCCCGAATGACCCGGGGAAGGCCGCACCCATCAACGTCACCCATCCGACGGCATGCTTGGCATCGTTGACGACCTCGACCCCCACGACCGAAGACAGTGCCACCCGGAGAGATCCGTGCTTTGCCAATACCTTCTCGATAAGCGAGAGATCCAGAACCAGGTCGGTGCCTTCTTTCCTCAGATCCGCCACAACGATCCCCCCAATCACGCTGAACGGACGGCATGATACGCGTCTCACGGTCACGACGAGGATCTGACCCACCGTGGGTCGGATGCGGACATGGGTCCGTCAAGTCACACATCGCCGTGGGTTTGTCCAACCGCACATCGCCGCTTCTTCGGGTTTTCTTAAGGTCGATTGGACGTCCTCTTAGGTCCTTCGTCGAACATGGAAGGAGACCGAGGAGGAGCCGTTGTTACACACCCGACCCATCCGCCATCGCGACGCCCAAGGACGCGAAGTAAGAAGCAACCGTGTCCGCCGCACCATTCGTCGGGCGCTCGAGGCCGGAAGGGTACGCACCGAGGAGATCGTCGGGTCAGTCTCCGCCCACTTGACCGGGCGCGCCACCCGGTCGCTGACGATCATCCCGGTGCGGGTTCAGGCCGGTTCCGCGCCGTTTGTGCGCGGACAAGCGCCCGGCGGCTGTTCCACGGTCGGGGTCGCCTCACCCTCAGCGACCCTTGCACGCCAGGGGTAGGGGCTCTCACCCCTACCCCTGGCGTCCCTTCGCCCAGGGCGCCCGGAAGAGCGCTGTCTCCTTCCTGCTAGCCTGCCGCCTGGCATGGGTTCCCTCATCAAGAAGCGCCGCAAGCGCATGCGCAAGAAGAAGCACAAGAAGATGCTGAAGGCGACCCGCTGGCAGCGCCGGGCCGGGAAGTAAGAGAAAACCCCCTCAGCCGGTCCTTTGGGCGGCCGAGCGCTCCGGACCGACGGTCCGCACCGGAATCAACCGCCCCATAAGCCCGTCCAGTTCGACGTGGCGCGCCTCGGCCAGGCCGAGCTCGGCCCTTGTCCCCTCGACGAACCACGTGGCCCCGCTGCCGGCCAGCCGCGGCGAGCGCCCGGTCATCTCGGCTAGCCGGTCCCGCCAACGGGCGAGTTCGGGCGCGACCACCAGCGCCGCAGCGGTGAGGTCGTTCTCGTCCTCCTCCCCCGACGCGCGTTGACGAGCCTCAGGCAGCTCGTCCCAGGACCGATAGACGGCGGCGGTGTCCACCGCCAGCGGCGGAACGAGCAGGACGAAGGACCTCGGCTGGTGCTCCAACGGAACCACTCGCTCCCCCAGACCTCCGACACGGGCCCTCCCACCCCGCATGCAGAACGGCACGTCCGCACCGAGGCGGGCCGCCACCTCGAGGTCGTGGCAGCCGGCCCACCGGAGTACGGCCGCGGCATCGGAGGACCCGCCACCCAACCCCCCGCCGATCGGGATCCGCTTCACCAGCCGCACCGCGGCGCGCCGGCCGACCGCGTCGAGGGCCCGGCGGACCAGGTTTGCCGGGCCGTCGCTCACGGGTCCGGCCACCTCGTCGAAGACGACCTCGAGGCCATCGCCGTCGGCGTCGATGTACAGCTCGTCGGCCAGGTTGAGTGAGACCATCTCGGAGTCGAGCTCGTGGAACCCGTCCGGCCGGACCCCGAGCATCCGCAGGGACACCGTGAGCTTGGCCGGGGCGAGGACCCGGGCCACGGGGCCGAGCCGGCTCACCGCCCCACCCGGGCCAGCTCGCCCCACGCGGCCACCCCGAGCTCCTCGGCCCGGGCCGACGGGGCCACCCCGGCCACCTCGAACGCGGCCGGCTCGACCGTCCCGGCGAGGCTCCGGCGGAGCATCTTGCGCCGATGGGCGAAACCGGCCCGAACGACCGCCTCGAACCGCGCGTAGGAAACGACGGTCGGGTCGACCGCCGGATCGGGCCGGCGCCGCAGCCGGACCAGGACGGAGTCGACCTTGGGCCGCGGAACGAACACCGTGGGCGGGACCCGGCCGACCACCGAGGCGCTGGCCCAGTAGGCGATCTTCACCGAGACAGCCCCATAGGCCGGGTCGCCCGGCGCCGCCACCCAGCGCTCCCCCACCTCCCGCTGGACCATGACCAACAGCCGGTCGATCCGGGGTGCTTCTTCGAGGACCCGCACGACGACCTGAGTGGCCACGCTGTAGGGGAGGTTGGCCACGAGGGCCACCGGGCCAGGCACATCCGCCAGCAGGTCCCCCCAGTCCAAACGAAGCGCGTCGGCGTGGATCACCTCGACGTCGAGTCCGGCCACGGTCTCTCGGAGGACGGCAACGAGCCGCGGGTCGATCTCGATCGCGAGCACTCGCGCCCCGGCACCGGCAAGCGCTAGGGTCAGCGACCCCAGTCCGGCGCCCACCTCCACCACCGTCGAGCCGGCCGGCAACTCGGCCAGGCGCGCGATCCGTTCGACCGTGTTGGGGTCGGCGACGAAGTTCTGGCCGAGGGCCTTGGTGGGGCGGATGCCGTGCTCGGCCAGCAGTCGCTGGAGCGCCGAGCGCGACAGGGTCACCAGGAGATGTTGACCTGGATGACGCCTTGGCTCAACGGGGCCATCCCCTCGAACCCCGAGGGAGATAGGTCCACGGCATGCGGGGGGCCGGCCGCTTCCCGGTCGTCCACCACACACGTGATGGAGGCGCCGGTGGCGATGTCGGTGACCGTGAGGGTCGTTCCGAAGGGAAGCCAGGGGCTGGCGCATTTGCCCGGAGGGGCCTCTGCGTACCAGGTCGCGATGCCTGTCGTCGATCCGGTCGGCCCCGTCGGCCGGGCGCCGTTCGCCTGGGGCCCGGTGGTGGTGGTCGCCGGCGGCCGGGTGGTGGTGGTCGCCGGGGGCCGGGTGGTGGTGGTCGCCGGCGGCGCGGTGGTGGTGGTCGCCGGCGGCGCGGTGGTGGTCGTGGTCGGCCCGGGCGAGGTGGTCGATGCCGGGAACTGGAAGGCCAGCTTCAGGTTCGCGACGGTGCCCGTCTCGGGGCGCGCCGAGGCACTCGCAGCAGTCCGACCACCGCCTGCGCCTCCCGGAGCGGCGCTTGTCAGCGTCGCCCCCGTGCCCAGCAGCAAGAGAGGCACCACCAGCATTCCGAGGCTCAGCAGTGAGCCAACGAGAAGGCGCCTCCCCCCGGTGCGTTGTGCCCTCAGACCTCCGCCCTTCTCCGGGACATCCCACCCGTGCCGACCAGGGGACCGGCGCAGGAATGATGGGGATACTAGGAACGGGCGGCCGGAGCCGCAAATGACAAATCCCGCAGTTCAGGGCGCGACCCGAGGGCTCAGGAAGTCGCGATGGCAAACACGTCGGCCGCCGCCTGCCACGACGAGGAGGCCACGACCGACGGCTCCAGCCCCTTCAGTCCGGCGACGAAGGCGCCGACGAGCGACACGTTGCCCGGCTCGTTCCGCTTGCCACGATGGGGTGCCGGCGCCAGGAATGGGCTGTCGGTCTCGACGAGCAGTCGATCGAGCGGGCACAGCGTCGCGGCCTCCCGGACCTCGGTCGCGTTGTTGAAGGTCACGATGCCGCTGAAGGAGAGGAAGAGCCCCGCGTCGAGACAGCGTCGGGCCTCGGTGGGGCCACCGGTGAAGCAGTGCAAGACCGTGCGATCGGGCACTCCCTCCGCGGTCAACACGTCGAACAGATCGTCCCAGGCGTCGCGAGCATGTATGACCAGGGCCAGGTGATGACGTTGCGCGAGCCCGATCTGGGCCGCGAACACGTCACGCTGGGCACTGCGCGGAGAGTGCTCGTAGTAGTAGTCGAGTCCGCACTCCCCTACCGCCACCGGCCGCGGCCCGTCGGCCATCGCCCGGTCCAAGAGCGCCGCCACCTCGTCGATCCCTCGCGAGGCCTCGTGGGGATGGAGCCCCACGGTCGCCCAGATCCGCGGGCTGCCCGAGGGGGGCGAAGCGGAGAGCTCGAGGGCCTGCGCGGACGAGGCGGCGTCGGTCCCCACGCAGACCATGTGGGTGACCCCGAGCTCCGCGGCGCGCGCCAACACCTCGGTGTCGGGCTCGTAGTGCTCCTGGACATGGCAGTGCGAGTCGAACCACGACAACGCGTCTTGGGACGCCACAGCTCAGCCCTTCCGGCGCGGGAACAGCGGGTCGCCCTTGGTCACCGGCAGGCCGCCCGGGTAGCCGCCCCAGCTCGCGTCGATCGGCACGCGGCACGCCTCGGGCGAGCCGGACAGACCGATGCGACGCCAGATCTCCTTGGCCGTCTCGGGCATCGCCGGGCTGGCCAGCAGGGCGACGATGCGCAACGCCTCCAACGCGCCGCCGAGCACGGCGTCGACGTGTGGGCCCGGCTCCTGCTTCCACGGTTCGGTCGCCTCGAGCGACGAGTTGGCCGCACCGATGAGCCGCCAGGTCGCGGCCAGGGCGTCGTGGGGGGCGAAGCGTTCCCACGCGTCCGAGGCTTCCGAGACCGCGCTCTGGGCGGCCGACGCCAGCGGGCTGTCCGCCACCGGGGCCGGGCCGACACCCCCGCACTTGGACCCGACGACGGTGGCCACCCTGGCCACCAGGTTGCCCAGGTTGTTGGCCAGATCGGAGTTGTACCGAGAGACGATCCCGGCGTAGGAGAAGTCGCTGTCGGGGCCGAGCGGCGCCCCGCGCAGCAGGTGGTACCGGATCGGGTCGACCCCGAAGTCCTCGGTGAGCACGTCGGGGGCGACGTCGCTGATCTCGACCTCCTCGGCCGAACGCCGGAGCTTCTGGAGCATCGTCTTGGAGAGCTTCTCGCCGCCGAACAGGAGCCACCCGTGCACGAAGACGTTGGCCGGGGGGTCGATGCCGGCGGCCATGCACATCGCCGGCCACCACACGCAGTGGAATCGAAGGATCTCCTTGCCAATCAGGTGGTGCACCGCCGGCCACCACAGAGCACAGCGCTCCTCGTCGACGCCGTAGCCGATGGCGGTGAGGTAGTTGATCAGCGCGTCGTACCAGACGTAGAAGACGTGGCCCTCGTCCCAGGGGACCGGAACGCCCCAGCGCAGCGAGGTGCGGGTGATCGAGATCGGGCGCAGCCCGCCCCGGATGAACCCGAGCGCCTCGTTGCGTTTGGCCCCGGGCCGGACCGCCCCGGGGTTGGCCTCGTACCAGTCCAACAGACGGTCCTCGAAGGCATCGAGCTTGAAGAAGTAGTTCTCCTCCTCCATCTCGATGACCGGGGTGCCGTGCACCGGGCAGTTGCGGTCGACCAACTGCTCCTCGGTGTAGTAGTCCTCGCACCGCACGCAGTAGAGGCCCTCGTAGAGCCCCTTCTCGATGAACCCGTTGTCGTAGACCCGCTGCAAGAAGACCTGGACCGACTTGTGGTGACGGGGCTCGCTGGTTCGGATGTAGTCGTCGTAGGAGATGTCCAGGCCCCGCCACGCCTCGACGAAGCGGGCCGAGGTCTGGTCGGCCCAGGACTTGGGGTCCATCCCGTGCTCCCCGGCCGACTCGGCGACCTTGGCGCCGTGCTCGTCGGTGCCGGTCAGGAAGAACACGTCATCGCCGCACAGGCGATGCCAGCGCGCGATCGCGTCCGCGTTGACGGTCGTATAGGCGTGCCCCACGTGGGGCGCGTCGTTGACGTAATAGATCGGCGTCGTAAGGAAGAAGCGGCCCACCGCCGTAGGTTACCGGCGGCCGGATCGACCCTCGGTGGGCCGATCGAGGCGGTCAGCGTGCGCCGTCGCGCTGCGCGACGGCGACCGAGTAGGCGCGCCGCCGGGCCACACCCAACGCCGCCGCCACTGCGTCGGCGGCCTGCCGGGGCGTGTCCCCGGACCCGAGCCGTGCCTCGACAGCCGCCGCGACCACGTAGTCGTCGGGTCCGGGCGGCGGTTCGGCGCCACCCAGCACCACGACCACCTCACCCAGGAGCTCTCGATCCGCGAAGACATCGACCGCGTCGGCGAGCGATCCCCGCCAGATCTCCTCGTGGAGCTTGGTCAGCTCCCGGCAGATGGCGACCGGGCGGTCCCCGCACGCCTCGGCCAGGTCGCAGAGCAGCTGGGCGACGCGTCGGGGGGCCTCGAGCACGACCGCGGTGCGCTCCTCGGCGGCCAGAGCGCCCAGGCGGCGGCGGCGGTCGACCCCCTTGCGGGGCAGGAACCCCTCGACGCAGAAGCGATCGGAGTCGAGCCCGCTCACACTCAGCGCGGCCAGCACCGAGGAGGGGCCGGGCACCTCGGTCACGACGAACCCCTCGGCCGCTGCTGCAGCCACCAGTCGCCGCCCGGGGTCCGAGACCGCGGGCGTCCCGGCGTCGCTCACCAGCGCCACCGTCTTGCCTTCGCGCAGCCAGGACAACACCTCGGGAATCCGGGCGGCCTCGTTGTGCCCGTGTAGCGAGACCAGGCGTCGGGGGTTGGACGCCAGGCCCGACGCGCTGAGGAGCGTCCGGGTCCGTCGGGTGTCCTCGCAGCAGACCACGTCGGCCGAACCGAGCACGTCGCGCGCTCGGGGGGAAAGGTCCCCCAGGTTGCCGATCGGGGTCGCCACGAGCACGAGGGACCCCCCGGCGTCCGGCCGCCCGGTCACGGCGTGGGCCGGAACTCGAGGCAGTCCCCGAGCCGCAGCCCCCAACGGTCGAAGGAGCCGGCCTTGGCCTCGAGCGCCTGGTTCGCCCGCAGCCGCGGCATCGTGATGCGCCACCGCGAGAGCCGCACCATGGCCACCACCTTCATCTCCTTGTCGAGGAACGCCACGTCGACGGGGAAGCGGACGCCGAAGGAGTGGATGGAGCGGGTCCGGGGCAGGATCATCGCCGCGTCGTAGGTCTTCTTGCCGAGCAGGCCGCGCGTGCGGTCGACGAAGGAGTCCGCCAGGTCGGCCGCCGCCAAGACCTGGCCGTCGCGGAGCAACCAGCCGGTCTGCATCGGAGTTCTTTCGCCCCTCGCCTACACGTTGAAGCGGATCTCGAGGACGTCGCCGTCATTCACCGGATAGTCCTTTCCCTCGACGCGCAGCCGGCCGGCCGCCTTCGCCTCGTTCCACCCGCCCAACTCGATGAGCTCGTCCCAGTGGATGACCTCGGCGCGGATGAACCCGCGCTGGAGGTCCGAATGGATGACGCCCGCGCACTCGGGGGCGAACGCGCCGGACCGGAAGATCCAGGCCCGGGACTCCTTGTCCCCGGTGGTGAGGAACGTGCGCAGCCCGAGCAGATCGAAGGCCGCCCGGGCGACCCGGGGAACGACGCCCTGGCCGAGGCCGAGCCCCTCCAAGAGCTCGTTGCGTTCGGCCGGATCGAGCTGGGCAGCCTCCGCTTCGAGCTGCACGCACACCGCGATGGCATCGCCGGTGCCGCCCAAGTGGGCTGCCACCGGAGCCACCAACTCGTCGACGTCGTCGAGCTGGTCCTCCCCGACGTTGACCACCGCCAGCACGGGCTTGTCGGTCAAGAGGAACGAGTTGTGCAACCGGTCACGGACGTCTTGACGCAGCGTCGAGCGGAACAGCGGCACGCCGGCTTGGAGCTCGAGCGCCGCTGCGTCGATGGCGTCGGCCTCGGCCGCGAGGTCGGCGCCGCCCTTCAAGCGGACCTGCTTGCGGCGCTTCTCGGATTGGTGCTCGAGCGACGCGACGTCGGCCAACACCAGCTCGAGCTCGAGGGTCTCCAGCGAGTCCAACGGATCATCGGGCCCCGAGACCGAATCGTCGTGGAACGCCCGGAGCACCACCACCAGCGCGTCGACCTCCCTGATGCCGGCCAGGAACCGGTTGCCCATGCCCTCCCCCGTAGACGAACCGGCAACGAGCCCCGCGATGTCGACGAATTCCACGCCTGCCCGCACCACCTTGGCACTGTGGCTCAGCTCGGCCAGGGCGTCGAGGCGCGGGTCGGGCAGGGGGGCCACCCCGACCGTGGTCTCGATGGTCGAAAAGGGGTGCGCGGCCACGGGCACGTGGCCCCCGGTCAGGGCGTTGAAGAGGGAGGACTTCCCCGCGTTGGCCAGACCGACGAGTCCGAGGCGCTGCATCCGACCGACGCTACAGGGCCGTACCGGCGGTCCGTTAGGCTGCTCCTCTATGTCGAAGCGGACCGTCAAGCGCAAGCTGCGCAAGAAGAACAAGGCCAACCACGGGAAGCGCCCCAACGCCGGACGGGGCTGAGCACAACCGCCATCGGCGAGACTGCGCCTAGCCGACCCGCCCCGACCCGCCCCAGTTCACCTTTCGGTCATTCAGAACCCCCACCAACACGGTGGGCACGTCCGAGATGATCCCGTCGACCCCGAGGTCGACCAGCCTCTCCATCGACTCGGTGTCGTTGACCGTCCACACGTGGACGGCCACCTCCGCGAGATGGGCCGCCTCGACGAAGCGCTCGTCGACGATCACCACGTCGCCGTAGCGCTCGGGCACCTGGAAGGCGACCGCTGGGATCGTCGGCGGCTGCTCCCCACTACGAACGGCCTGGAAGAAGGTGGCGGTCGCGGCCGTGCCGGCCGAGGTCGGCACCCCGGGGGCGAACCCCCTGAACGTCTCGGTGACCCGGTCGTCGAACGAGGTGACGATCACGTCGTCGGTGCGGCCGAACTCGGCCAAGAGGTCGGCGACCGCCCGTTCGTATGGGGCGACGGCCGGTGCCGACTGCTTGATGTCGAGGTTCAAGATGACGCCGGGGAACGCCTCGAGCACCTCGGCCAGCGAGGCGATCCGGAAATCGGGGTCAGAAGCCGCCCGGCCCCGGTACGGGTAGGCCGACTCGGGCCGGTCGAGGGTGACGTCGGCGCCGGGGATGAACCAGTATGCGGAGTCGAGCGCCTTGACCTCGGCCAAGGTCAGATCTGCGATCGCGCCGGCGCCGTCGGTCGTGCGGTCGACGGTCGGGTCGTGGCACACCACGATGTGGCCGTCGGAGGTGGCGTGGGCGTCGAGCTCGAGCGCGTGCGCGCCGGCGGTGAGCGCGCTGCGCATGGCGAAGAGGGTCGATGACGGCCACTCCCACGCCCCGCCCTGGTGCGCGTAGGCAAGCACGCGTCGTTCGAGCCAGGGGTGCGAATCGGCCATGGCACCGAATCGTACCGACACCAGGTCGGGGTCACCTTCCCCGGAGTAGCCTCGACCCCCCGTGATCGATCATCTGCTCGTGGACCTCATCGAAGCCGTCCACCACTCGTTCGACCAAGCGCTCCTGCAGCGCCAGGCGGTCGAGGAGCGCTTCCAGGTCGACGTGTTCTTGGGCGACATCTCCTTTGAGACCTCCTACAGCCTCCCCGGTGAGGAGCAGCCTCCCCGGGTCCGCGCCGACCTGTCCATCGACTGGCCGACGTGGAGCCAGACCGCCTACCGGAGCTGGTCGATCGGCGAGACGCCGAGCGAGCTCCCCGAGGTCATCGTGGAGGTCGCGCTGCGGATCCAGCGGCTGGCCGAGCCGCCCGCCTTGAACACCGTCCTGGCCTCGCTGCCCCCCGAGAGCCCCCATCTCGGGGCGGACGCCCTTGTGCGCACCTCGGCGACGGTCGAGCAGGTCTTCGAGGAGATGCCCGGCGCCGACCCTCCGACCACCCCGATCCGGTGGGCCGTCGAGGCCACCTACGAGGGTTCGATCCGCTTCGAGGAGCACCACCTAGAGGACAGCACCACCATCCGGCCGATCATCGACGCGCTGACCCGGTGGGTCGCGTCGATCCTGGTGCAACTGGCCGACCTTCCTCTGGCCTTCCTGCCGCCGGATCCCCAGGCGGCCGAGTAGCCCGGTATCGGCACGCGCTAGTGGTCCGTCGCGGATTTGGCTCTGACGAGGGCTGACCTTCCGCGGCGCACCTTTCGGTGATCGACAGGAGGTTCACCAAGTGGAAGCCCGAAGGGCCAGTCAGTCGGCGATGGGAGCCGGCCTGCTCCGAGCCGCCCATGTGCGTGAGGATCGCCAGCCGTGGATCTTTGAAGACACGCTCGCCGAGCAGCTTCTCGATGGGTCCGAGGTGGCCAACCTCGAGGCCTCGATGGTGGAGTGGACGCCGGAGGTCCGAGCTGCTTTTCGGACGGCCCACGCGGTGCGGGCGAGACTGGCGGAGGACGAGGCGATCGCTGGCTTGGCCGCAGGGCGCGATCAATACGTTCTCCTCGGTGCCGGCCTCGACACCTTCGCGTGGCGTCATCCTCGGGCGTCCGAGTTCGTCATCTGGGAGGTCGACCACCCAGATACGCAATCCTGGAAGCGTGCCGCCCTTCGGAGGTCTGGGCTTTCCACCCCGCCGAACGTCCGCTTCATCGCTGCGGACTTGTCACAGATTGCCGTTGAGGACCTCGACCTCCCAGAGCGAGCCACCTGGAACTGGATGGGTGTCACGATGTATCTCGAACGTTCTGAAACTGAGGCCATCTTGCGCGCCATCGCCTCGGGGCGAGCGGACACCACCCTCGTCGCTAACTTCCTCCTCCCGCCTGACGCAATGGACACGCTCGGTAAGGCGGTCCGCACAACCTCAACTGTGACGCTCAGAGCCGCCCACGAACCGGTGGTCGCCAGCTACTCGACAGATCAGGTAGTAACCCTCCTACGCGACACCGGGTTTAGTGGGATCAGCCTGCTCGACGCCGATGCACTCAGTGAGCGTTACCTACGCGGGAGAGCCGACCTCCGACTTCCCAAGTCGACGGTGATCGCCGTAGCGACCATCTGAGTGATCACCAGCCGCGAAAAGCCGATCCGCCCGAGCGGAGGATGTCAACCGGCCCTGTCATTCTGCAGACGGACCACTAGTCGCCCGGCACACCAACGTCGGGCAATGACGACGAGGTTTCCCCGGCCAGACGCCGCACCACCTGGCGCTCGACCACGAACGCCACGAAGGGCACGAACCCCGCCGCCACCATGGCGGCCAGCTGCCACAACCCGAACCGCGCCCGCCGGGCCAGGTCGAGGGCCGCCAGCAGATAGACGATGTACAGCGCGCCATGGATCGGCCCCACCACCTTCACCACTCCCGGGGAGTGCGCCGCGTACTGCAGCGGGACGCCGATGAACGCCAGGATGATCAGCCCGACGCCGACCGTGTAGGCCATGATCCGGTAGCGCAGCAGGGCTCTGTTCACGAGGCTGAGGCGACCGTCGTCATGGCGGCGAGGTCCGCCAGGTCTTTGCCCGACCATCGGTGGCGAGCCGGGCCAGGCGGTCGTTGTACGCGGCCAGCTCCTCGTCCTCTTCCTCCCGGCGCCTCTCCGGAGCCATCGGAGCGATGCCCGCCCGCTCCCGAGCGTCCTGCATCCGTCGCTGCGCCCGGACGCCCACGCTTTCGGGGTCGGTGTGGATCTGCACCCACCACACCCAGATGCCCACCAGGGCGAAGCAGGGCCATTCGACCGAGTAGAGGTAGCTGAGCCCGTTCCCGTCGAATGCCCTGGTGACCTGCCACCACCCGGCCACGAGACATCCCGGGACCCACACCACGACCGTCAGGTGCAGCGTGAGCGCCCGTCGGGACAGCCACCGCGCGCGCACGATCGAATCCTACCGATCGGCCGGTCGTGGACCATAGGCGAGGAGGCTCACTCAGAGGAGCTTGGCGTCCTCGGCCAGGGCTCGCAGGTCGGCCTCGGGACGGGCGCCCAAGTGGCTGATGACCTCTGCGGCGCACAACCCGCCCAATTCGGCGCAGCGAGAGGGGTCGGCGCCGTGGGTGAGGCCATAGAGGAAACCGGCCGCGTACAGGTCGCCGGCGCCGGTCGTGTCGAGCACCCGGGCAACCGGGGCCGCGTCAACCGCCACCGGCCCGTGCGGCGTGGTCACCACCGAGCCGTTGGCTCCGCGGGTCGCCGCGACGAGGATGCCGGTCTCCTCGGCCGCTTCGATGGCCGCGTCGAACGAGGCGGCGCCGAACAGCGCCACCAGTTCCTCTTCGTTGCCGAAGAGCACGTCGACGTCCTCGCGCAAGAGCTCGAGGAACTCGTGCTGGTGCCGGTTGACGCAGAACGGGTCCGACAGCGAGAGCGCCACCGAGGCGTTGGCACCGTGGCCGGTCGAGATGGCCCGTCGCATCGCCTCGATGGCCGGCGGGAGGTCCCAGAGGTAGCCCTCCAGGTACACGATCTTGGACCGGGCGACGAGATCGAGCGGGACGTCGGCCGGGACGACGGTGGTTGCGGCGCCCAGATAGGTGGCCATGGTCCGCTCGGCGTCCTCGGTCACGAGCACCAGGCATCGCCCGGTGCCCAGACCGGCACCGGTGGAGTCGTCTCCACCGATCGGCTCGAAGGTCACCCCGGAGGCCCGGATCTCGCGGGTGAAGACCTGACCGAGGCGGTCGTCGGCGACCTTGCCGACGAAGCCGGCCCAGCCGCCGAGCGACGCCACGCCCGCCATGGTATTGGCGGCCGATCCCCCCGAGACCTCGATCGAGCCGGTGACTCCGGCGTGGATCGATTCGGCCCGCTCGAGGTCGACCAGGGACATCGAGCCCTTGGGCAGCTCCATCGCGTCGAGCTCGTCGTCGGTCGCCCTCACCAACACGTCGACCAACGCGGACCCGATGCCGACGACGTCAAGAAGACCCTCGGCGGGGTCGGCCGGCCCGCGATCGGTCGAGGTCGCTTGCCCCGAGGGCTCCGCCATGGCGCCTGAGGCTACTCGGCGGCCGATGTAGCCTCTGGCCGATGGCCTTCGCACTTCGATCGGGTGGCCCGGACGCGCCCGACGAGCCGTTCCGGCTGCCCCGGACGGTCACCCCACGCCACTACCGGCTGACCCTCGACGTCGACCTCGAAGCTGCGAGGTTCACCGGCACGGCCGATATCGAGGTCAACCTCGAGACCGGGCTCGACGAGATCACCCTGAACGCCGCCGAGCTCGAGATCGACGGCGCCAGCCTGGAGCTCGACGGCGGGAAGGCGATCGCCGCCACCGTCAGCCTCGACCCGGCGGCCGAGCGGGCGGTGTTCTCACTCGAGCGGCCGGCCCCGGCCGGTCACGGGGTCCTGCGGTGCCGCTTCGTCGGCGTCTTGAACGACAAGCTGCGCGGCTTCTACCGCAGCACCTTTGTGGACCCCGGCGGGTCGACCCGGACGATCGCGACGAGCCAGATGGAGTCGACCGACGCCCGGCGGGCCTTCCCGTGCTGGGACGAGCCGGACCGCAAGGCGGTGTTCGAGATCACCCTGGTGGTCGACGAAGCCCTGGCCGCGTACTCGAACTCGCCCGTCGTCGAGGAGACCGACGCCGGTGGCGGGCGCAAGGCGGTGCGTTTCGCCCCGACCATGGTCATGTCGTCGTACCTGGTCGCCCTCATCGTCGGCCCCCTCGAGGTCTCCGGGCCCCGCGACGTGGACGGGGTGCCGGTCCGCGTGGTGCACGTGCCCGGGAAGGCCCAGCTGACCGGCTTCGCCCTCGAGATCGCGGAGCACGCCCTTCGGTTCTTCTCCGACTACTTCGCCATCGGATACCCGGCCGAGAAGCTCGACCTGGTGGCGATCCCGGACTTCGCGTTCGGGGCCATGGAGAACCTCGGTTGCGTCACCTTCCGGGAGACGGCGCTGCTCGTCGACTCCGCCTCGGCGGCGCGCGCCGACCTTGAGCGGGTCGCCGACGTGGTCGCCCACGAGATCGCCCACATGTGGTTCGGCGATCTCGTGACCATGCGCTGGTGGGAAGGGGTCTGGTTGAACGAGGCCTTCGCCACGTTCATGGAGGTCCTCTGCGTCGACGCGTTCCGGCCCAACTGGGAACGCTGGGTGAGCTTCGGCCTGGAGCGGGAGGCGGCCCTGGCCGTCGACGGGCTGCACAGCACCCGCCCGATCGAGTACCGGGTCGGCTCGCCGGAGGAGGCGGACGCCATGTTCGACGTGCTCACTTACCAAAAGGGCGGGAGCGTCCTTCGGATGCTGGAGCAGTACTTGGGTGCCGAGGTGTTCCGCGACGGCGTCCGCCGCTACCTCGCCGACCACTCCTACGCCAACACGGTGACCGCCGACCTATGGGAAGCGCTCGAGTCGGCGAGCGGCAAGCCGGTCCGGTCGGTCATGGACTCGTGGATCCTCCAGGGGGGCCACCCGGTCGTCACGTCGAGCGGGTCGACCCTCACCCAGGAGCCCTTCGCCTACGGCCCCCGACCCGCTCAGAGCTCGATCGGCGAGCGGTGGAGCGTGCCGGTCCTCGTGCGTTCCCTGGAGGGAGGCGAACCCGAGCGGGTCCTTCTCGAGGACCCATCCGCCCCCGCTCCCCCGGTGGGCGGACACCCGGTGATCAACGCCGGAGGGTGGGGCGTGTACCGGGTCGCCTACGACGCCGAGCACCTGGGCCACCTGGGCGGACACCTCGCCGAGCTCAGCGCGCTGGAGCGGGCCAACCTGTTCGCCGACACCTGGGCGCTCGTGCTCGGCGGCCGTGCACCCCTCTCGGCATTCCTCGACATCGCGGCGGCCCTCGGGCAGGACACCGAGCCGGTCACCTTCGCCACCGTCGCCGGTGCCCTCGGCCTGTGCGACCGCGCCGCCGCCGAGGACGCCCGCCAGCCACTCGCGACGGCAACTCGGGCCCTCTTGGGACCGCGCGCGGCCGCACTCGGGTGGGAGCCGGCCACCGGAGAGGGCGAGCGGATCCCCAACCTGCGCTCGGTGCTCCTGGCTGCCCTCGGCACGATCGGCAAGGACGACTCGGTGCGCGAGCAGGCCGCGACGCGCTTCGACGCCGCACAACGAGGAGGCCCCCCGCTCGACGCCAACCTGGAGTCGGCGGTGCTGGCCGTCCTGGCCGACCAGCTGCGCCCGGGCGACTACGACACCTTCTTCTCCCGCTACCAGTCGGCGGCAACCCCCCAAGAGGAACACCGCTACCTGAGCGCGCTGAGCGCGTTCCCGGACATCGAACTGGCCGAGCGGACCTTCGAGCTGGCGCTCCACAAGATCCGGACCCAGGACGCCCCGTACCTCATCATCGGGCTGCTCACCAACCGGGTCACCGGCCCGGCGGTGTTCGAAAGGCTCGCCGACCGCTGGGACGAGGCCCTGGAGCGGTTCCCGATCAACAGCCACTCCCGGATGCTCCAGGGGGTCCGGACCATGTGCGGCGACACCGCCGGCGCCCGTCGGATCACCGAGTTCCTCTCCACCCATCCGATCCGATCCGGCCAGCGCAGCGTGGATCAGGCCATCGAGCGGCTCTGGATCAACGTCGCCTTCGTCGAGCGGGAGCGCGACGGGCTCGAGGAGACCCTGGGGCGCGTCGCCGCCGTGCGGGGGAGCTAATGGCACCAGATCGGCTTGTTCGGCAAGCTGATCCCGAGCCATCAGCAGATGAGCACTCCTGGCAGCTGGAC
>Ga0209415_10009263_pt1 | contig 16943 bp, 13 predicted proteins | sample PeaSoiSIISIP2007_FD_187696 | JGI IMG/M metagenome (GOLD analysis project Ga0209415, IMG submission 187696) | Peat soil microbial communities from Weissenstadt, Germany - SII-SIP-2007 (SPAdes) (version 2) | ecosystem: Environmental > Terrestrial > Soil > Wetlands > Peat | place: Germany... | reverse complement strand
CTGCGCCGGCTGCCGCTCGCCGGCGGGAGCTGCGCGGTGGTGATGCTGCTGACGGTGCTATCGGTCATGGGCTCGCGCGATGATGTGCTGGCCGCGCTCGGCGAGGTGCGCCGCGTGCTGGCCCCCGGGGGCTTGGTGGCGATCTGGGAGGCGCGCGTCCCCAGCGCCAACCGCCACACCCGCAGGGTGGGGGTGGAGGAGCTGCGCGGGGGGCTGGGCGGGGAGACGGCGGTCCGCTCGCTGACGGTCCGCTCGATCACCCTCGCTCCGCCGCTGGCCCGCCGCGCGGGGCGCCTGTATGGGCCGCTGGCGCGCGTCCCGCTGCTGCGCACGCACCGCCTGGTGCTCGCCCGGCTGTAAGCGCGCATACAGCTCCAGCAGCCGGTCGCGCTCGCGCGCCCAGCACAGCTCCCCGGCGGCGCGGGCGAGTCGCTCGTGCAGGGCCGGATCGTGGGGGCCTTGCAGGGCGAGGCGCAGCGCTTCCGCCAGCGCGGCGGGGTCGGCCGGTGGGACGCACCAGCCCACGCCGTGGCCCTCCACCAGCCGGCGGGTCTCGGGCAGGTCGGCGGCCACCACGGGAACCCCGGCGGCGATGTACTCGAACAGCTTGTTGGGCAGCGCCAGGCGGTGGTTGAGGCAGGTGTCCTGCAACAGCGTCACGCCCACGTCGGCCTCGGCGGTGTGGGCCAGCAGATCCTCCAGGGGGATGCTGGGGAGCAGCGTCACGCGACCGGCCAGGTTGTGCTCGCCCGCTCCGCGGAAGGCCATGGCGTGTTCGGCACCACCGCGACCGGCCAGGTCGTGCTTGGCGATGACGCGACGCAGCGTCGTGGCGTAGCCCGGCTCGGGGTCGCCGAGGAAGGCCAGGTGCACGCCGGGCAGGCGGCTGACGGCCTCGACGAGCACCTCGCAGCCCCGTGCCGGAGCGGGGGCGCCCTGGTGGAGCACCAGCGGCGTGTCGGCGGCGATCCCCAGGCGCTCGCGCAGACCGCCTCTCCCGTCGGGTGAGAGCGCGCTGACGTTGCGCACCACGGTGGGCGTGCGCGCCAGCCGGTAGCGCGCTTGCAGCCGCTCGGCGATGCCCTCGGAGACGGTGATGAGGGCCGCGCAGCGGGGCACCACCAGGCGCTCGATCCCCGCCACGAACGTGGCCCACAGACGCTCGCGGTAGGGCACGGAGGTGGCCAGCTCGTGCGAGTCGTACACCAGCTGGGCCCCGGTGAGGCGCGCGCCGAGGATGCCCGGCAGGAGCATGGCGGCGTCGTGGGCGTGCACCACGTCGGGGCGCACGCGCCTGACGCCCGCCACGAACCGCCACAGGAAGGCGGCGCGGTAGAGGTGGAAGGGCAGCCGCCGGCGCAGCCACGCGGGGGGCAGGACCGAGCGGCGCTCAAAGCCGTCGAGGCGTGCGCTCCCGCCCACCCGGGAGTGCCCGCCCACGGCGCCCACTGCGCCCACATCGGCCAGCTCCAGCACGGTCACCTCATGACCGGCGGCGGCCAGCGCGGAGGCCTCGCGGCGCACGCGCGAGTCGAACTCGACCGACTTGTGCAGCAGCATCGCAACGCGCACGGCGGCGCTCAGGCGCCGGCGCTGGAGGCGATCGCGAAGATCAGCACCAGCACGGTGCAGGCGCCGAACAGCAGCCCGGCCTCGGCGCGGCGCACCTGGGGGTCGCCGGCCATCCGCCCGGCGACCTTGGCGAGCGGCACGAGCGTCGTCTGGGCAAGGATCCTCAGGTCTCCGCGCAGAGTGCGCGTGCGGATGTAGTGCAGGTCGATCTCGATCTTGCGCGGCATGATCGACTCCTCGTAGAACTTGATCGGGTCCTGCTGCAGGCTGAGCAGGTGCGACTCACTGGCGTACTCCACTGCGGCCGGACCGGTGATGCCGGGCAGCACGCTCAGCAGCTCCTCGTACTCCTCGCTGAAGCGCGCGACGAACTCGGGCACCTCCGGGCGGGGTCCCACCAGGCGCATGTCGCCCTTCAGCACGTTCCACAACTGGGGCAGCTCGTCGAGCTTGGTCATTGCCAGGAAGCCGCCGATGGGGGTGAAGCGCTCGTCCTCGCCGATCGTCAGGGGGCCGCCCCGGGCGCTGCGGCGCATCTTGCGGAACTTGAGCATCTGAAATGGACGCCCGCCCCGCCCCATGCGCGTGGAGCGGTAGAAGACCGAGCCGGGGGAGTCGACGTAGATGAAGAGGGCGGTGACGGCTCCCACGACCAGCACGAACGGGAGCAGGAGCAGGCAGACCACCAGGTCGAAGGCCCTCGGCGCCGCGGGGTTGGCGCTCCGTACGGGAACGCGGCTCCCGCGAAGCGGCTGGGTGGCAAGCCGCCCGCGGGCCGCGTGCCGGACACCGCTCTCCGGGCCTATCTCCTGAGCTGTGGTTTGGAAAGCCGACATGTTCACGTCCCTGTCGTGTCGTATCGCGTGCGGCGCAGCCATAGTCGCTCGCCGGCCGGTGCTCGTGTGTGATTATTGGGTGAAGCCCGCAGGGGGCGCGGGAGTAATCACATGCTCTTCACAAGCCGCGCGGGTGCCTTGCCCAGCGTTGCGGTGGCATGTGCGTTCTGGGCTCTTTGGCAGGGTGTGACCAACGAGTGAAAAATCCTCTCGGCGGCGGCGCCCGCTGCAAATCTCTCAGGCGATGTCCCGGACGAGCTCAGCAGCCGACTCCCACAGGCCGGCGCCGCGGCCCTTCACCGGCGCCTCGGTGGCGCTGCTCTCGCGCATCGCCGCACGCGCGCTGGGCGTGGGGTTCGTGGTGCTGCTGGCCCACCGCCAGAGCACCAGGACGTTTGCCTCCTACAGCTACCTGCTCGTGCTGGCGTCCACAGTCAGCGTGATCACCGATGCCGGCGTGGGGCTGGTGGCCAACCGCGAGGTGGCCGGCGGCCGGCTTGCCACGGCGGTGGCCTACCGCGCGGCGCTGCCCACCCAGCTGAGCACCAGCGCGCTGGCCGGCGCCGGCGTGGTGCTCGTGGGAGCCCTCCTGCCGGGTCCCGTGATCGGGCACTGGGCGGTTCTGTGGACGGCGGTCTTCATCTTCGTGAACGGGCTGTTCGACGGACAGGCGGAGCTCTTGCGCGGGTCGGGGCGACCGTGGGTGGAGGCCACCCTGCAGCTGCTCGCCGCGGTCCTGCAGGTGGGGCTCGGGGTGGCGGTCGTCTTCGGCGGCTACGGCCTGGCGGCGCTGATGGCCGTGCTGGCGATCAAGCAGGCGCTGGTCGTCGCTCTGGCGCAGCTGTGGTTGCCGGCCCCGTTGGGTCCCCGCGAGCCCGGGCTGTGGAGGTCGTTCCTACGGCGCGGGGTATGGCTCGGTACGGCGAGCACCCTTGCCGTGATCGCCGGCCGCACGGCGCCGCTGGTACTGGGAAACGTGGGAGGCACGACCCAGATCGCGCACTTCGCGGTGGCATCGCGGTATCTGGAATTGGCGACCATGATCTGCGCCACCGCCGCCTTCGGCCTGCTGCCCTCGATGGCCCGGCGTGCCGCGCGTGACGCCGACGCGCAGCGCAGGTTCCTGCGACGCCTGCTCCTGCTGGCGCTCGTTGCATCGGTGGCGCTCACCGCTCTGCTGGAGCCGATCGTCCCGTGGCTGACGGTCGCGGTTTTCGGGGCCCGCTACCGGGGAGCGGTCGCCTCGAGTCAGGTGTTCGTGGCGCTGCTGCCCGTGCTCGCGCTCTCGAGCCTTGCCTGGTACGCCCTGATCGCCGAGCGTCTGGAGCGCAGGGTCACCGTGGCGGCAGGGCTCGGCGCCGCTGTGGCCGGGGTGGCGGCGGTGTGGATCGTGCTGCACCCGACCGCGGTCGTGGCCGCCGCCGCCACCGCCACCGGCGTCGGGGTGACGGCTGCGGCGGCGCTCGCCTCGCTGAGCGCTCGCCGGCCCCAGCCGGCACGCACCGCGGTCGCCGCCTACGCGGAAGGTCGATGAGCCAGGCGCCGATCAGGTGCGCGCTGCTGGCCTGGAATCGCTTCGAGTGGTTGTGTGAGGCGTGCCTGCATTGCCCCGGCCTGGAGGTCGCGGCGCTGGACCCCTCCCTGCTGGGGCTGCCGGGCGAGCACAATCCGTTCGGGTTGCCCACCGTGCACCAGGCTGAGGTGGTGCTGGTGAGCAGCGCTTGGTACGGGTGGCTTGCCGGCTGCCATCCGGGGCTGGTCGAGGAGGTCTTCTCGCTGCTGGAAGGCGCCGCGGAGGTCATCGTGGGAGTCGAGAGTCACGACGAGCTGCAGCTCAACCTGCCGCCCGGGGCGGTGGGACGGATGGCGTGCGTGCTCAAGGGAGGCGGGCTGTATCGCGACCGCGAGCTGTACAACTACGAGGTCGGGCCTCGCTTCCCCGAAGGGGTGTGGAGCGAGCGCCGACGCCCGCGGCGGCGTCGATACATGCCGGAGGAGCTGGAGAAGCTGCGGCTGTCGATCCCCTGCTTCCTGTGGGTAGCTCCGGGAGCGCGTCGGCGGTTGCGGGGGCGACGGGAGGGTCTCTCGCCCGCACGGCGGGTGGCGCGCGACGCGGCGGAGCGCCTGCTGGACCCGGCGCTGAGCATGGTGGCTGGCGCGGGGCGCCCGCACGGGGTCCACTGTGTGGGGCGTCTCACCCACGTCCAGCGCCTGGAGGCGGTGCGTCTGCTGGAGGGCCTGGGCGGCCACCACGGGATAACGGAGGTGCCCGAGCGGATATCCGGGCTGGCCGGCGGCTTGGCCAGCGGATCGGCAACCGAATCAGCGTGCGGGTTGGACGGCGGATCGGCGGACCGATCAGCCGGCGGCTTGGCCGGCGGACTGTCCGGAGCTGAGCCCTACTGGTACGGGAAGCTGCTCTCCTCGCGGGAGCGCCGGGCGTTGGAGGCGGCGGCCCGGCCATACATGCGCGCCCCGGTTAGCCGTCCCGCCTTCCAGCTGGATCTTCGCCGCCACCGGGTGGTGGTGGCGGTCACCGGTCACGGCGAGCTCACCTACCGGCACATGGAGGCGCTGGCGGCGGGAGCGGTGCTGGTGTGCCAGGACCTGAGCCATGCCGAGACGATGTTCCCCTTCGAGGACCGGCAGAACGTGCTGTTCTGCCGCCCCGATCTTTCCGACCTGCGGGCGATTGTCGAGGAGGCGCTGGGCGACGAGGACCTGCGCCGACGCGTGGGCGGGGCGGGCCGGCGGGCATACACGGAGTGGGCGGGGCGCTGGCGCGAACATCTGGTGGGGGGCATCGAGATGCCGATCCGTGAGGCGGCCGCACTTCACACGCCTTTCACATAGTGCTTGCACTCGGTTGTCACCATCTCTGTGGTGGAGATGCCCGAGTTGGACATCGTGATCGTCACCGCTGCCGGGGGTCGTGAGCTGCTGCGGGCCTGTCTGCTGTCTCTGCAGAGCCATTCTCTGCATGAGGGGAGGACGAATGTGCACGTGGCCGACAACGCCAGCGGCGATGGTACGGCCGAGATGGTGCGCGAACAGTTCCCATGGGTGGATCTCCTGGAGGTGGGCTGGAACTCGGGTTTCAGCGTCGCCAACAACCTTGTGCTCGCTCGCACTCACAGCCCGTTCGTGCTGCTGCTCAACCCCGACACCGAAGCCACCGAGGGCGCTCTGGAGCGCTGTGTGAAAAGCATGTCCGAGCACTCTGAGGTGGGGATGCTGGGCTGCCGGCTGGTGCTGCCCGACGGCAGCTTCGACCACGCGGCCAAGCGCTCGTTCCCAACACCGCTGGGGGCGCTGTCGCACTTCGTCGGCCTCGCCCGCTCCGCGCGGGGCGGCGCCCTGGCTCAGTACCGGGCCAACGAGGTGGGGGAGCACGAGCGGGGCGAGGTGGACGCCGTCAACGGTGCCTTCATGCTCGTGCGTCGCGAGGCGCTCGAGCAGGTGGGTCCACTGGACGAGGCCTACTGGCTGTACATGGAGGATCTGGACTGGTGCTTTCGCTTCCGTCGCGCCGGGTGGCGCGTGTGGTACGAGGGAAGCGCGAGCTTCGTGCACGTCAAGGGAGGCCTCTCGAAGGTGGCGGGCCACCGGCCGCTGCGTGCCAACGTCGCCTTTCACCGTGGCATGGGGCGGTTTTATCGCAAGTTCTATGCGGGCCACCGACCGCTGCTGGACGGCGCGGTGTACTTGGCGATCGGGGCCAAGCTCTTCGTGTCGGCCAGTCGCAGCGCCGTGGCTCGCCGGGGACTCAGTTGGGCGTGACGGTGCGATCGCGCTCGCCATCTCCGTGCTCGACCGCTCACGGCCGGGTGGGTCTGCGCTCGGTGGACCCGTGCTCGGTGGTTCTGCGCTCGGTGGTTCTGCGCTCCCCGGCGCTGCGTTCGACCGCTCATGGCTCGATGGGTCTGTGCTCGACGGCCCAGCGCTCGACGGCCTCTCGCATCACCGCGGCGAGTGCGGCGCCCTGCTTGCGCGCGTCAAAGCGCTCAGCAACGGCCAGCAGCGCGCGCTCTGCGAGTCGCGTGCGCAGCGATTCGTCTGCGAGCAGCCCCATTATCGCCAAGCGCAGCTCGCGCGGGTTGCCTCGCTCCACCAGCACGCCGCGCCGGCCGTGGTCGAGCAGCTCGGGGATCGCGCCCACCTCGGTGGAGAGGACCGGCGTGCCGCAGGCCATGGCCTCGATCAGCGCCCACCCCATCGAGTCGCCAAGCGTGGGCAGGCACAGCACGTCGGCCTGCTGGTGGAGCTCCAGCAGGCGCGGGTCCTCACGGCTCAGGCGGTGCACCCGCAGGCCGGGACGCTCTGGCACGGGGTCGCCGCTGACAACGTCCAGATCCACCGTGCGCCCCAATTCCTCGCCGAGCGCGGCGAGCAGGTCGTGGCCGCCCTTCTCGGCAAAGCGCCCACCGACGAACAGCACCCGTGGGCGCTCGCGCGCCTCTCGCGCGGCGGGTCGGAAGCGTGCGGTGTCAACCCCTGGACAAATCGTGAGCACGCGTGCCCCCGGCGAGGAGCGGCGCACCGCGGCGGCGGCCCAGTCGGTGAAGGCGATCACCCCGGCCGCGTGCGCGAAGGCGCGTCGCTCGAGCGCCAGCGACGGCCACAGCGCCGCGCGAGAGTGGCGCGCCACAGGGCGCCAGATGGCCATCGCGTGCCACTCCCGCACAGGGACGTCCACCGCCAGGAAGGTGGGCACGCGCCGCATGGCGTCGCCGATCAGCAGCGCGGGGGTGTGGCTTGTGACGTGTAGCGCATCCACCGTGCCGCCGGCCACGCGGGGCGCTATGAAGCGCCGCCCGCGCAGAGCCTCAACCATGTGCCAGCGCGGTACGTGTAGGTCGAGGTCGTGGCGCGCCAGCCCCGGAATCGGACGGACGAGCGCCCTGGCGGCGAGCGTCCAGGGCGGGAGGCGCTCGAAGCGCGTCCCGACGTCCTGCAGTCGCTCCATGCCCACCCGCAGCGCGGACTCGGTGGCCACATGACCCTGCACGCTGGAGCCGATCGCCCCCTGGTTGACGAACAGAACGCGCAAGGAAGGCCGCCAATATATCCCGCCCGCGCGGCGCGGCCTGCCGTGTCGGTGATCGCGACGGTACTCGACGAGCGCGACGCGGTGGATCGCCTGGTCGGGAGCATCCTCCCCCAGCTGGGCACGGGGGACGAGCTCGTCGTGGTGGACGGAGGCTCGCGCGATGGCACCTTCCAAAGGCTGGTGGAATACGCGCGGCAAGACGAGCGCGTGCGCGCCCTGAAGGCCGCCGGCGCAAACATCGCAGCCGGTCGCAACGTGGCCGTGGCGGCGGCGCGCAACGAGTTGATCGCCTGCACCGACGCCGGCTGCATCGTGGCGGCGCACTGGCTGGAGGAGTTGACGCAGCCGTTCGCTGTGCCCGACCCGCCCGGTCTGGCGGCGGGAGTTCCGCACGTGCTCGCCAGAGGTGCCCTGGAGCGCGCCCAGAGCGCCGCCTGCTACGCCGATCCCCACGAGGCGAGCGACCCGCCGCGGTGGGTGCGTCTCTACGGGCGGGTGTTCGGCGGAGTGTTCGACCCGAGCCTCCCGTTTGCGCGCTCACTGGCCTTCACGCGCACGGCGTGGCGCGGCGTCGGCGGCTTTCCGGAGCGCCTGCGGTGGGTCGAGGACGGCGTCTTCGGGCGCGCCGTGGCCGCTGGCCACCGCTGCGTCGTGGCGCCCGGCGCAGATGTCTACTGGGAGCAGCGCGGGTCGGTCCCGGCCACCTTCCGGATGTACTTCCGCTATGGGATCGGCGCCGCCCAGAGCGGCGAGCGTCAGCTGCAGGCTCGCGACGGTGTGCGCGTGGGCGCGTACGTGGCCGGGACGTTGCTGCTGGCCTCGCGCCGGCGTGGCGCCATCGCCCTCGCGCTGACGGGCGTCGGCGCCTACTACTCGCTGCCGCTGGCCCGCGTGGCGCGCCGCCGGGCGGGAGTGCGCGCCGCCGCCTGCATCCCGCTGGCGCTGGCGATCAAGGACTTCGGCAAGGTGGCGGGCGCCGCCTCGGTGCATCTGCGACGCAGCGGCTGGAGGCAGCGCGATGTCTGATCGGTTCACGGCGATGCCCGATCGGTCAGCGGCGACGTCCGCCTGGCCTGCCGGGTACCACATCGAGCCTACCCCCGTACGCGTGATGTTCGTGACGCCCGATCTGCGCACCGGCGGCGCCGAGCGTCACCTCGTGACGCTCGCCGGCGCGCTGGATCGCACCCGCTTTCAGGTGGCCGTGCTCTGCATCAAGGGCCTCGGCCCGCTGCACGCAGAGCTCACGAAACGGGGCGTGGAGGTGCTGTGCCTGGACGCTGGCGAGAGCAACCTCGCGATCGTGGGAGCGCTGCCCCGGCTGGCCATGCTGATGCGCAGACGGCGCATCGAGGTGGTCGTCACCCACAGCCTCAGCGCCAACGTCCTCGGGCGTCTGGCCGCCGCGCTGGCGCGCGTGCCGCGGCGGATCGCGTGGAAGCACAACTGCGGACACCTGGGCCACCACGGTGTGCTCGAGCGCTGCTCCGAGCGCCTGCTGGGTGGGCTGTGCACGCGCTACATCGGCGTGGCCCACGGCCAGGTGCCCTACCTGCTCGACTATCTGCGTCTGGCTCCGGGGAAGGTCGAGGTGATCCACAACTCGGTGGACCCTGGGCTGTATCCGCGCACGGAGGTGTCCGCACAGCAGCAGTCAGCACAGCAGTGTGCGACGTCCGCGCCGCGCCGCGCCGCCCTCGGCCTGGGCGAGCACGACCGGGTGGTGGCTGTCAGCGCGGTCCTGCGGCGCGAGAAGGACCACGCCACGATCCTGCGCGCGATCCAGCGGCTGGTGGGAAGAGTGCCCCAGCTCAAGCTGCTGCTGATCGGCGACGGCCCTGAGCGTGAGCCGCTGCGGAGGCTGGCCGCCGAACTTGACATCGAGCAGAGCGTCATGTTTCTGGGGCACCGCGCCGACGCAGTGGAGCTGCTGGCATGCGCGGACGTTGTCACGCTCGCCTCCCACACGGTGGAGTGCTTTCCCTACGCGATCCTCGAGGCGATGGCGATGCGCCGACCCGCAGTGTGCACGGCGGTGGGCGGGCTGCCCGAGCTGGTCGAGCACGGCGTGACCGGGTACCTGGTGACCCCGCGCGATCCCGATGCGCTGGCCGCGGCGCTCGGCAGGGTGCTGGATGCCGAGGATCGCGGTCGGGCGATGGGCGAGGCGGCGCGGCTGCGCCTGGAGGAGCGCTTCCCCTTCGCGGGCATGCTGAGCGCCGCGGAGCGCGCGCTGGGCGGGGAGGTGCGGAGGCCGACGCTGAGTGCGGAGACGCGGGGGTCGAGCGCGATGACATGCGAGCGAAGCGCGGCCGGTGCGTGGCGCGCGGGCCCACGTGAGCGGAGCGTGGTGGCGCGATGAGCTCCGAAGAGCGCCTGCGCTTCGCCCTGCGGCGCTTCGCGCCGCTGATCCTCGTGTGCGCTCTGCTCGGGGCGGCGGCGCTGGTCGGCGTGAGCGAGCTGGAGGGAGCACAGTACCGGGCCTCCTCGCAGGTGATCGTCGTGGACCCTGACCTCAACGCGGCGCTCACCGAACCCGGGGCCTCCGCAAACGCCGAACCGCAGACCCTGGGGGCGACTGCAGCGTTGCTGGCGGCCTCGCCGGGCTTCTTCCAGTCCGTGGCACGCGAACTGCACGAACCTGACTGGAAGGCGCTGCAGCGCAACATCGAAGTGAGCCAGTCCGGCAGCACGCCACTGCTCTCCTTCACGACCACCGCCCCCACCGCAGCGCGAGCGGTGGCCCTGGCCAGCGAGCTGGCCCATGCCTTCCCGCTTTACCGGGCGTCGGTTGAGCTGGCGCCGATCCGGCAGGCGCTTGCGGCTGCTCGCCGCGAAGCGGTCCGCGCTCCCCACAACCAGCAGCTGCGGGCCAGCATCGTGCGACTGGGGCTGCTGCAGACGGTGACCACGGGCGGGCTGCAGATCGGCACTGCCGCCTCGGCCAGCAGGGTCCGCCCGGTGGTCGGCCGCTCGGCGCTCGAGGGTGCCACGGTGGGGCTCGTGGTGGGGCTCCTGCTGATGGCGGGCCTGGAGGCGTTTGACACCAAGGTGCGCAGCCACACCGAGATCGAGCGCGCGCTTGGACTGCGCACGCTGGGCATCGCTCCGGTGGACCCACGTCCCGGTGCCCCCACCAACTCGGGCACCGCCGAGCGCGCGGCGGGGAGCACGAACGGCTACGACCGCGAAGCGCAGCGGCTCGTCGTCGCACTCGATGATTTCCGCGCGCTGGGCGAGGGCACGGTGGTGGCGATGGTGGGTGCGACCGAGGAGTCGGGGTTGGTGGGCACAACCGCGTTCCTGGCAGAGGCGCTGCGCGCCCGGGAGGAGCGTGTGTGCGTGATCGACGGCGGCGCCAGCCTGTACGAACGTGATTTGTCCCCGAATGGCGCGGCCGGAGGTTCCGGCGCGGGAACCGAGGGCCGGACTGAGGGCGCGGCGACCGTGGCCGGCGATGGCCGCACAGGGAGCATGGCCGATGGGTCCTCCGTAGCCTCGTCGCTCGCCACGGACCCTCCCGGCGCCGATGAATCGCTGACCATCGAAGTGCTGCACGCCTCGGGCGCCGCCGCGGACCTGCGCCCCTGGCTGACGCCCGTGATGGACGACCTGCGCATGCGCTTCGACTGGATCCTGATCGACTCCTCGCCGGCGCTCAGCTCGGCTCGCGCCGGCCGGCTGGCTGGGGCAGTCGATGCGGTCGTCCTGGTGCTGAACCTCGGCAGGATCACGCGCAGCGAGCTCGAGCGCGTCGGCACGGAGATCGCTGGCTGGCCGCGTGTCCCGGTGGGGACGATCGTCCTCGACACGCGGGTGGACTGAGAGCCCAAGGCTCTTTATGTCTTCGCCCACCCTGGTGCTCGGGTCTGGGCGCGCTCGGAGTCTGTCCACCAGGGCTCGGCGTCCCGGCGCCGCACAGCTGATGGCTGTGGCGGTTGTGTTTGGCTTCGCCGTGCAGCCGGCGCTGGTCTTCTTCGTGTCGCTGGCCTTCGGTCCTGCAAAGGACGCCCTCACCCTCGCGGGTCTGGTGTGGCTGCTGGCGGCGGCGGCCTTCGGGCTGCCGGCTGAGCGGCGCGGCTATGACGCCTGGTTGGTGGGCGCGATCGTGGTGCTGCTGGGGATGTACGTGGTCAACCCAGCCGGTGGCCACGGCGCGCAGTGGTCTGACGCCGCCAGACTGACGATCGAGGCGTTCGGGCTGTTCCTGGTGGGGTATCTGGGGCCTCAGCCGCGGCGCACCTGGCGCTGGGCGATGTGGGCGCTGCTGGGCGTCGCGCTGCTGAACGTGGCGGTGGGACTGGCCCAGCAGGGCATCGGGGTGGAGCGACTGGTGCACCAGTTCGGCTACCAGTTCGGCGATGAGGTGCGCACAACCGCTGGTGGCAGCTTCCGCTCCTTTGGGACCCTTGACGATCCCTTCAACTACGCGGCGCTGCTGGCGCTGGCGCTGGTGTGCGCCACCTTCGAGTTGCGCTCGCGGCTGGCCGTGCCGTTCGCACTCCTGTTGGGGCTGGGCATCGCGATCTCCTTCGTGCGCACAGAGATCGTCCTGATGGCCGTGATCGCCGCCTTGGCGCTGGTGCGCGCGCGGCGCGCCCCCTCGGCCGTGGGCCTGCTGCTCGCGGTTGTGATCGCCGCGGTCGGGCTGCTCGCGCTGGAGCCCCAGCCGACCGCCTCGTCCACCTCGGGCGGGTCGGTGTTGGGCACGCTCAACGGCCGCACCACCGGCTGGAGCGAGCTCCTGTCCACCCCCTCTGACCTGGTCGCCGGACGCGGGGTGGGCGCGGTGGGCACGGGCTTTGCGCGCAGCGCCGCCTCTGGCATCTACGAACCGGGCCGCTTCACATCCGGCCAGGCGCCCGCGACGGTCCAGGAAGGGGACCTGCGCAACGTGGACTCCACCTACCTGGCCACCCTTGCCGATGTGGGACTGGTGGGGTTGGCGCTGCTGGGGGCGATTCTTGTGCGCGCCTTGATGGCGATGCGCCTCGGACGGCCGGATGGGGAGGGCGCGATGTGGACGTGCCTTGGCCTGTGGCTGGTGGCCGTGCTGGATGCCGTCACCCGTTCCTCGCTGACGGCCTTCCCCTATGGCTTCATCGCGCTGTACCTGCTGGGGCTGTCGCTGGCACGGCGCGAGGCTGAGTCGAGTCAGTAGGCCCCATGACCCGCGAGCACGCCCAGGGTCTTGGCGGCGATCTGCAGGTCGAGCTTCAACGACCAGCTGGTCATGTAGGTCAGATCAAGGCGCAGCCGCTCCTCATAACTGACGTTGGAGCGGGCCATGACCTGCCAGTAGCCCGTGACCCCGGGACGGATCGAGTCACGCTCCCAGTAGCCGGGAGGGAGGTGCAGCGAGATGGCATCCTCCTCGCTTCCGGGCTCGCCGCGCGCGGCGAGGTCGAGTTGGTCGTACTCGTACGCTGTCACCGGGCGTGGCCCGACCAGGCTCAACTCGCCGCTGATGACGTTGAGCAGCTGGGGCAGCTCATCCAGCGAGGTCCGACGCAGGAGCGCGCCGAACCTGGTCACGCGGGGGTCGTTGCGCAGCTTGCGCACACGCTGGAACTCGGCGCGGCGCGCCGGATCGCTCATCAGCTGCTCGAACAGCGCCTCGGCCTCGGCGCCACCGTAGCGCTCGCCGCGGCAGGCGTGGGTGTGCATGGTGCGGAACTTGCACAGCCTGAAGCGCCTGCCGTTGCGTCCGACCCGCTCGCCGAGATACAGCGCGGGACCGGGCGAGTCGAGCTTGACGGCGAGCGCCACCACCGCCATCAGGGGCAGCAGGGCCACCAGCGCGGCGGTGGACACGGTGACGTCGATCGCGCGCTTGAAGGCGAGCGCTCGCGCGGAGGGCAGCGAGGGGGTCAGCCCGATCAGGGGCAGCCCCTCGAGCAGGTGCAGGCCCGCGCCCAGGCCCACTGTCTCGAACAGGCGCGGCACGATGTCGATCTGGATGGGCTCGGCGGCCAGCGCGCGGATGGCCTGGAGCGTGCGCGCGTCGGAGTCGCCCGAGAAGGCGACGATCACCCGTTCGACGTCGTGCTCACGCACCAGCTCGCACAGCTGCTCGGGACCCCCCAGCACCGGCAGATCCTCGAGCTGGAGTCTGCGCTGGAGCGGTCGCCCGTCGACGAACCCCACCAGCTCCAGGCGCAGGCGCGGGTTGCGCAGCAGCTTCTGTGCCACCCACTGGCCCACCTCGCCGCTGCCGAGGATCAGCGTCCGCTGCCTGCGGCCTTCGCGCCGCGTCACGGCGCGCGCCGCGACGCGGGCGCACAGCATCAGCCCCATCGCCGCCACCCACAGGACGACGAGGCCGCGCGGATCCCCCAGCTTCGAGCCGGTCTCAAAGCTCGCGGCAATGAGCAGCCACGCCGACAGCGTGACCGCCTGGAAGAGCGTGAAGACCTCGTCTGCCGTGGCGTGGTCGACGCTCTCCAGATCCCTGTTGTAGAGGCCCAGCAGGTGGGCCGTCGCGAGCGTGACCGCAATGCTCGCCACGGCGAGCGGAAGCGCGCTGAAGCCGTGCTCGCCCAGGCCACCCCACAGCAGCTCGTAGAGTCCCAGCGCAAGCGCCAAGCCGAGGACGTCGCCGCAGACCAGCGCGCGGCGCACGGTGTGCCGCCGCGAACGCCGCCGACGTCCCTCCGCGGCGCTCCTCGATGCGTACCAGCGTCGGCTCGCGCCGGCTGGGCGCCCGTTCGCGCCGGGTGCATGCAGGGGTGCGCCGGACGGGCGCGTGCTCGCGCCGGGTGCGTGCAGGGGGGTGGCGTCGATCTTGTCGATCCCCACGCGTGCGGTGGGATTGGCGCTGCCCATGTACATGGTCGTCTGCTCTCGGCCCACCTGCATGTCAGGCTTCCTTGCATTGCTTGGCGAGCGCCGATCCTAGACCCGGCCGGGAGGGCGCTTGTTACCAAACCGAGTCGATTGCCCGCTTGCGCGTGCATCGGGTAACCTGCTGCCTCGCCGACGATAAATGAGTAAGTTTCAGATATGAGAAATAGTGCTTTGCAAAGAGTCCTTCTCGCGGGCGCCGTGGCAGGGATGGTCCTCGCGGCAATCCTCGCGCCCGCCATGGCCGGGGCCGACCCGGTGCCGGCGGTCGCGTTCACCGCGCCGGCACCCGGCGCGGTGTTCACGGGCGCCCAGGCAATCCAGCTGCAGGTGAGCGCGGTTGATTCAAGTGGCATCCGCACCGTGCAGATCCTCGTTGGTGAACAGTCGCTGTGCCTGGATACGACCGCCCCCTACACCTGCACGTTCACGCCCACCGCGGAAGACCTCGGCAATGTCACCTTCGTCGCTGTGGCCACCAACGGCGTCGGAGGGCAGGCGATCGCGGTGCGCACCGTGCACGTGAACCCCACCCGCCCGCTGGGGCTGACGATGCGAACCGCCGTGAGGCATGGCCGCTCCCAGGACAGGCTGCTGACCACCGGCACGCTGCGGCTGCCAGTGGGTGACGCACCCTCCTTCTGTGGCCAGGGCGCCGTGCAGGTCCAGTACAGCTACGGGCAGACCAAGACGTCCTTCCTGGCCTACGTCAACGCCCAGTGTCGCTTCTCCGTGCCCGTGGTGCCCGTTGCAAGTTCGGTGAAAACAGTCCTCCTCCAGGCTCGCTTCCTGGGCAGTCGCTCGCTTACGGGATCCTCGCCGTTGCAGCAGTTGGTTTCACTGCACGGGCAGGCACCCAGGAAGGGTAAGGCCAACAAGCGCTCGGTGTTAACTCATCGTTGACAATCGGTTCACTCATCAACGTGGCGGTTGGTTCGCTGCTCATCGTTGATGATCGGTTCACTGCTCAAGGATTTCGCAGGGGCAACCGCCGCTGGCGGTGCCGGTAGATAGATATAGGTGCCCACCGTCAGGCGCTGCCGAGAAGAGGTTGGGCGGAGCATCTTCGGTCGTCGAGGTATGTGTGAAGAAGTTGTAGAAGCTCACGACCGAGGGAGTCCCGATCAAGCCGTCTCCCGGTTCCACCCAATAGGCTTCCGCGGCCGTAAGGCCCGCTCCGAAGAACTCGACTCCCGTGGGGTTGGGAAGTTGAGGGGTGGGGTTCGTTGCCTGCGTTCCCTCCGCCAGGAGCTTCCGGCTGCCGTCGAGGGTGTCGAGCACGACCTCGGTATCCAGCCCGCCGCCCGCGTACCAGCTGGAGACCACGCGCGAGCCGGCGAGCCGCAGCGAATCGACGCTGTCGTGGGCAAGCGTGCCGCCGGGAAGCGTCGAGTGCCTGTGGCTCGCCAGTGAGACCACCTCGATCTGCTCGCTCCCCCGTGGGGTGCTCGCAACCACAGCCACCCGCGAGCCCCACTCGCTGGGGTGGGTGAGCGAGTCCGCCGCTCCTGTGCCAAGCGCCAGCGGCGCGAGGGTGTGACGGGCGGGGCTGTAGGCATAGACCCGGCACCTGCTCCCCGCCGCCTCGAAGAGCAGCTGGGAGGGGTTGCTCCTGTAGCGGGCGCAGCGCGAGAACAGCACGACGACTTCGCCTCGCTGGTTGTGTCCCACCGAGGCGTCGAACGGCTGCGGCTCGGGTGGTGTGGGCACCGGCGTCACCGCGCCCGCGGCGCTGAGCATCAGGTGGTAGGCGCCGCCCGTGAAGGTGCTCCAGGCGACGAACCCTTCGTAGGCGCTCACCGGCGTGGGCTGGCTGGTCCGGGCGATTGATGTGGCGGCGCTGGCTGCGCTTGCCCCGAGGCCCGGCAGGCTCAAGAGGAGCAGCCCGCACAACAGAGCCCCGTACCGGCGCGGTCGGAACGTGCCGCCGCGCCGCGACCGTGCGCGAGCGCACACCTCACGGAGCTTTGGCATAGGCATAGAAGGCCGGCTTGGGCTGGCCTTCGGCGGTCATCAGCCCGTTGGTCAGATTGCCGGGTTCGCCGGCGGGCTGGTCCAGCAGCTGATACCACCCGAGGCCGGCCACGTAGCTGACAGAGTCGACGAGCTTGAAGGCCGCCGTCGCCCACTGGGCCTGGGCTTCGCGGCTCACGTAGAAGGAGAACGCGCGGTTGGCGTGGTCGGAGGAGACCGAGAACTCCGACAGCCACAGCTTGGGGGGGCCGCCGGGCCGGTGCCTGTAGACGGCGGCGAGTTCGCTCTCCACCGTGTCGATGTCGTTGATGTCGCGCACTCCCGGCGAGTAGGGCCCTTCGGCGAGATCGGGGAAGCGCACCGAATAGGGGTTGTGACCGTAGTAGTCCAGGCGCGGGGGCCTGCCGTCCGGCAGGCGCATCCAGTGCAGGAACAGCGGCGTGCTCACCTGCCCGAGCGTGTAGGTCATGCCGCCGATCACCACGTTGGCGGGACTGACGGCCTTCAGGGCGCCATAGGCCGCTTCGAGCAGTTCCGCGTAGCGCTCGGGGCCGACGGGCGAGTCGGGGGGCATCGGGTTGAAGTTGCCAGGGCGGGTGACCTCTCCCCAGATCATCCGGTCGTGCACGCTGGGGTAGCGGCGGCTGGCGGCCTGCATGAAGCTGGCG
>Ga0209415_10009262_pt1 | contig 16943 bp, 11 predicted proteins | sample PeaSoiSIISIP2007_FD_187696 | JGI IMG/M metagenome (GOLD analysis project Ga0209415, IMG submission 187696) | Peat soil microbial communities from Weissenstadt, Germany - SII-SIP-2007 (SPAdes) (version 2) | ecosystem: Environmental > Terrestrial > Soil > Wetlands > Peat | place: Germany... | reverse complement strand
CGCTCCCAATAGGGGCAGTCCATGTACGTCTCGTGCGCGTTCATCCGGGCGGTGCGCGTTCCCGTCTCCCAGATCCTCACGATAGCGGGGTCGCTGGCCTCGATGGCAGCCCGTTCCTTGAAGGGGTAACCGGTGAAATAGGCCCTCATCGACTGGAGCTCGATGGCCTCGTCCCCGGTCTGGACATCCAGCTGAAGGTACCGCCAGGCGCGCCACGAAAGGGTCGACCACACGCGCGGCGTCCAGCCATCGCAAGCATAGGCGTCGGTAAGCCCGAGGATCGAGCGGTTTGCCGTCTCGTTTCGGTTGCCCTTGAGGCCCTTTGCGTCCACGAGCGCCTCGGCATAGGTGATCCGCAGGGTCGCCCCCTTTCCCCGCGCCGTCGTGAGCTCGGGATAGGCCGTCGTCATCGCGCCACGGTCGATCAGGACCCGCGCCCTGGTGTGGGCGGGAATCGTCGCCGGGAGGCGCTCGAACCCGCTCGCGCCTTCAACGCGGACTACCCTGCCGATTGCAATCTCGGAGTGCTCCATCTGCGGCAGAGCGTCCGCCACGAGGAGCCACCGGTTGAGGCCCGAGCCTGTGCCGGTGGGGTAGCCGCTGGGGTACCGGCCGGGCTCTCCCGCGCCGACGGTGCCCGCCGGCTTCCAAGCTGGGGAAAAGGCCCCGGCAGCCTGCCATTGCCAGTCGAAACGGGTGCCGTCCAGGATCTCTCCGGGAGGCGCCGCGTAGTAGTTGGGCAGGTCGGAGGCGCTGATGGCCATGAAGCCCTGGCCCGCCTCCCGCTCAACCTCCCATGAATTGTCGGTGTTCGCGGCCGATTCCGCCGCGGAATCGCCCTGCATCAGGAATGCGGCCTGATCGCTCATCTGCGCCATCGGGGCCAGCGTCCCGTAATTCCAGACGGACGCCGCTATGACATTGTCGCCCGCCCGGAGCAAGGGGCCGATGTCATAGGTCTCATAGCGCCAGTGGTCGAGGTCGCCCTGGGCGGGGCCGTCGCCGACCCGGATGCCGTTGACAAAGAGGACGAACCGGTTGTCGGCGGAGACGCGGACGGTGAAGTTCCCGGGAGCCGCCTTGAGGGAGAGCCGTTTGCGGAAATGATAGACGGCGGGGCTGCGCGGGTCGGCTCCTGGGCAGTTGATCCACTTCGAGGGCCAGGGCGAATGGACCAGGTCTATTGCCGGGGTTTCGGCCGATCTGCCGGCAATGGGCAAAGCCGCGAGGGCGAGGGCGGCAAGGCCGATCGATAGTGTGGCCGGAGGCTTCAGGTGGATGATTTGAATGACGCGGGCGGGCCGCGCCAAGCCTGATCGTCGGGGCCCCGGGCGACCCGTGCGCCGGTCAGCGACTCGTACACCTTCACCACGGCCGCGTCGTCCTCCTTCGCGTGACCCGAGGCTGCGGCCATGATGAACAGCTGGTGGGCGAGGGCCGCGAGGGGCGCGGGAAAGCGCAGCTCGCGCGCCATGTCGAGAACGATGCCCAGGTCCTTCACGAAGATGTTGACGGCGCTCAGCGGACGGTAGTCGTCGTCCAGCATGTGGGGCACCCGGTTGGTGAACATCCAGGAGTTGCCGGCGCTGCTGGAGATGACGTCGAAAAGCACCTGGGTGTTGACCCCTGCCTTGGCGCCGAACGCCATCGCCTCGGCGGCGAGGGCGATGTGCGCGCCCGCCAGCAGCTGGTTCACGGTCTTCACCATGGACCCCAGGCCCGGCTCGTCGCCAATCCTGTGGAGTTTTGCGGAAATCGCGGCGAGAACCCCCTCGCTGGCGGCAAAGGCCTCCTTGCTCCCCGAGGCCATGACGGAGAGCGTCCCATTACCGGCGGCGACCACCCCGCCGCTCACCGGCGCATCGAGCATGGGAAAACCCGCCCGTGCCAGGCGCTCTCCCAGCTGCCGGCTGTACGACGGCGAAACCGTGCTGTGGACGATGACGACCGTGCCGGGCGCGAGCGCCGAGAGTGAACCCTTCGCATCGAAGAGCACGCTTTCAACCTGGTCGGAGCTTGCGACCATGAGCACGAGCGCCTGCGCGCCGAGCGCCGCCTCGGCCGGCGACGCCGCCCATCTGCCGCCGAGCCGGATCCATGGGTCGCGCAACTCCGGGCGGATGTCGTGAGCGGTGACACGATGGTCCTTGGCGAGCAGGCGCGAGGCGATGGCCATGCCCATGGCGCCGAGGCCGATGAATCCTATCGAGCGGCTGTCTGTCATGGTGGGGTGCGGTTGTCTGGGAATGCTGCGGGCAGGCGGCCGGAAGGCCGCGCCGACTCGTGCCTCTTGGCATGGTTTCGATGATGATTTGGAAAACGCCAGCTAACCCGCTGCTTAAATGACGCCATTGATGACGCGAGAGTCCGCAGTTTCCGCCGGCTATTGGCTTTCGGTGCCAGTGATTTGTTATGTAGAATGCATGGCGCGTGGATAGCGGCATTCGCACGCGACTGTTGGCCGTGTAGGATTAGAATTCCACCGCCACGGACTTCATCGCCGCCAGCGCCAGGGGCTTCGTCAAGTCAACGGATTCACCCGTAAGGACGTTGCGGCCTCGCGCGCGGGCCTTGATGACCGGCGCGAACCGGCCCAGGTCCAGCGTTGAATCATGCAGATTCTTGTTTAGCACGACCATCACGGTCTGTGTGCCGTCGGTGCGGAAGTAGACGTAGGTGCCCTGGCGAGGGATGTAATGCAGCAGGTCGCCTTTCGTGACAGGTTTGCTGGTCTTGCGCCAGTTGAGCAGCTTGCGGAAGTAAGCCTGCACCTCGAGTTGCTGCGGGGTCAAACCCTCCCCGGTGAAGGCGTTGACCTTGTCACCCGCCCAGCCGCCAGGCATGTCCGCGCGCAGCCGGCCGTCGTCGCGGTTGATGGGGCTCGTGATAAGCACCTCCGTGCCGTAGAAATACTGCGGGATGCCTCGTGTGGTGGCGGTGAAGAGGAGCGCGGTCTCAAGGAGGTCTATGTTTTCGTGCAGCACGGAGAAGATTCGAGACCGGTCATGGTTGTCCGGGAAGATCATGAGCTTCATCGGGTCGGCGTAGATGAAATCCGCCGCGATCTCCTCGTACAGCTTGATTAGACCGCCGCGGCTCTCTTCGTCGGCGCTTAGGGCCGGGGCGAGGAGATCTACCACCGGGAAATCCATCAACGTTGGCAGGCCGGAGGCGTAGCCGTCGCGGTTTACCACGCCCTTCTGCCAGTAAGCGACTATGTATGGATTGCCGTTCATCTCCTCACCGACGATGTTGAAGCGCGGGTATTCCTCCAGGACAGTGTTGCACCAGCGGGCGAGGAATTGGGTGTCGGCGTAGGAATAGGTGTCCTCGCGGATACCGGCGAGGTCCGCGTATTCGATCCACCAGATGCTGTTCTGTATGAGGTAGCGTGCGACGTGCGGGTTGCGCTGGTTGAGGTCAGGCATGGTGTCGGCAAACCAGCCGTTGAGGAAGCGCTCGCGCTCCTCGGGCGCCGCATGGATATCCTGAACTGTTGTGTGCTGATTGTTTGTGCGCTGGAAGCCCTGCTGGTAGTTCAGCCAGTCGTCGGCCGGCAGGTCCTGCATCCACCAGTGTCCCGTCCCTATGTGGTTGAGCACGATATCCTGTATGACGCCGAGCCCCCGCGCTTCGGCGGAACGGACGAACTCGCGGTATTCCTCGTTGGTGCCAAAGCGGGCGTCGACCCGGTAGTTGTCGGTGATCGAGTAGCCGTGGTATGAGTGGTGGGGCTGATTGTTTTCCAGGAGTGGGGTGGGCCAGACCATTGTGCAGCCCAGGCCGGAAATGTAGTCGAGATGCTCGCGCATGCCCTTGAGGTCGCCGCCATGGCGGCCGCTGGGATTCGTGCGGTCGGCTTTTTCCACCAGTCCGGGTTGGCTGTCATTAGATGGGTCGCCGTTGGCGAAGCGGTCCGGCACGAGCAAGTAGACGGTGTCCGTCGAGTCGAAGCCCCGTCGTTCTGCGGAACCCCGGCGGCGCGCATCAAGCCGGTAGGCTGCTGTGGTGACGACAATGTCGCCGCGCTTGAATCGGATCTCAAATGACCCGGCTGCAGTCGCGGGCGAAATCAAAAGGTTAAGAAAAAGATAATTGGGGTTGGAGGTCCGCTCCACGCTCGCGAGAGAGACGCCCGGGTAGTCTATTTCGGGGGTTAGCTCGGCAATTCTCTCGGCGTGCACCATCAGCTGCAACTCGGGGTGCCGCATGCCGACCCACCAATTCATCGGCTCGAGATGCTTGATCTGATAGGGTGTGGCGGAGGCGACGGTGACCAGCGCCAAGGTGATCGCCCAGAGGCAGCTCTTTTTCACGGCATTCAAAATATTCCGGCACCGTTGCCGAGGCGACTGAAATTCCAGCCGCAGAATCCTCACGGACCTCGAACCGGGGACCGCTCTCTGGAGGCATCTAACGGCGCAGAAGGTGCAGTGCCTTCCATTCGCCGTGAAGCGCTCAGCTATTCCCTCGGAGACATTGACGCTAGGCTTGCTCAAACCCACCAGAGCTATTTGCCAGTCGCCATGATTTCCGGGAGGTCGCGTATAGCATTGAAGGGGCACGGCCGCCGGGAGTAATTCTTCAGACCCGATATGCAGATCGCCATCACAGGCGGCGGCGGATTTCTTGGGCGCCGGCTCGCCCGGTCCCTGCTCGCGGATCCCGACGTCGAGCGCGTCGTTCTGGCGGACGCAGTCCCGCAGCAGCCCTTCGTCGAGGACGCGCGACTAGTCATTCTCAAGGCCAATCTCACCGATTGCCGGGCGGCTGAGACGGTAGCGCAGGGCGCCGACGTCATCTTCCACCTCGCCGCGGTCCTCAGCGGGCAGGCGGAGGCCGAGTTCGACGTCGGCATGAGCGTCAACATCGACGCAACCCGCAGCCTGCTGGAGGCCGCCCGCGCCGGGGGCCGGCGGCCGCGGTTTGTGTTCACCAGCTCCCTCGCGGTGTTTGGGCCGCCGTTGCCGCCGGTGGTCACCGACGAGACGGCCGTGCACCCGCAGTCATCCTACGGGGCCGAAAAGGCCGTTGGCGAACTTCTGGTCGCCGAATACAGCCGCCGGGGCTATGTCGACGGCCGGGTGCTGCGGCTGCCGACCGTTTGCGTGCGGCCGGGCAGGCCCAACGCGGCCGCGTCGTCATTTGTGAGCGGAATCATCCGCGGGCCTCTCCATGGCGAGACCGCGATCTGTCCGGCGAGCCGGGAGCTCGAGCTCTGGCTCTCGTCGCCGAGGGCCGTCGTGCAGAATCTGTTGGTTGGAGCGGCCCTGTCGGCGGAGGCGCTCGGGCCGCTGCGGATCGTCAACCTGCCGGGGATCACGGTGACAGTTGCGGAGATGATAGCCTCGCTTGAGCGCGTGGCGGGGTCCGAGGTCGCCGCGAGGGTCGTGTTCAACGAGGACCCTGTCGCGCGCCGGATTGTTTCGAGCTGGCCCGCCAGATTCGACGTGAGGCGGGCGCTGGCGCTCGGCTTCGGCCGGGACAGGGAGTTCGAGGATCTCATCCGCGAGTTCCTCGCGGACGAGGCGGCCGAGGGGGCCGTCAGGCCAGCCTAGCGATCAGGTCGCGCAGAGCGCCCGGCCCCCCGACATTTCCGGGCCAGACAACAAAATTGAGGCCCGGAAACCGCGTTTCCGGCCCCATTTGCCACACGGGGACCCCGGGGGCCGCCTGGCCAAGGACGTGCGCGCGGCGCATGCCGAGGGCGCCAGTGGCCACGTCGCTGGACGTGATTCCGCCCTTGGCGATCAGGAAGCGCGGCCGGGCCGGGATCGCGCGCACGATCTCCGCGAGCGCCCCGGAGACGATCCGGCCGGCGTCAAGATCGCCCGCCTTGCCTAGCGCAGTCTCAAGCTTGCGGCTTGTGAAGACAACGGCGTGGCGGCCGGCCCGCATGGCGACCAAGGCGGCGGCCGCCGCGCGGCCGGTCTCGTCGGCGCGGGAAGCCGGCTCGGCCAGCCTGTCGACGACGACCTCTATTCCGGCGACCCCGGGCAGGGTGAGCACCGATTCGAGCTGGGCAGTGGTCCTGGCGATGTAGGAACCCACTACCACGAGTCCGCCGCCGCGACCCGGTCCGCTGATTTCCGACGCGCCCAGCAGCGGCCGCGGGTCGATTCCGGCGCGGACGCGAACGAAGCTCGCCGCCGTGCGGAACAGGTACCGCCGCCCGGCGGCCTCGGCCTGCAGCAACCCGTGCACAAAGACCTCCAGGTCGCAGTAGGCGGCCGCGTTCACAACCAGGAACGCCCCTCTTGGCAGCGCCAGCAGCTGGCGCCTGACCCCCTCGGCTCCGTTCGGACGGCGCAGGGTGGCGATGTCTATCGCGGCAACTTCTGCCGCCCTGACGGCGCCTCCGGTCTTCTCCTCGATCCAGTCCGTCAGGTTGGACTGGCGGTACCCAAAGGTCGCATCCCTGGCGAATTCGGTCTGCGCGGCGGGCACAAGGCGTTCGCCGTCTGCCACGTAATGGACATTGCCGACCGTGTAGCGGCCGCCCTCAAAGAAGGCGGGTATCACGATCTTCCCGTCGATTTCGTGGGCGAGGCCCCGTTCGAGCGCCTCGAGCTCCGCTGCAAAATGGCCCCGCAGCGTGGAGTCGCTGCGGCTCGCCACGGCAAACTCGGCTCCAGAGGCGGCTGCGGCCTCCGAGAGATTGGCCGCGACAGAGCGGACCAGGGCCGCTGCCGCCTCAGCCGGCAGGCTGCGCGTGTTGGTGAGCACATAGAAGCAGGGTCGCGGATCGGCCAATGCGGCCGCCAGCGACGGCACGGACCAGTCGGCGAGGACATCGACGCCGTGCACGGTCTGAGTGCCCGTCGGGTCGTCGTCCAGCACGACCACCTTCGTCCGGCTCGCGCGAACAAGCTGCCGCACCCGCTCGAAGTCATCCCCGCCTGCGGGAATGGGAAGGGAATCCAGGACGGCGCTTTGCATCGGTGCGAATGGCCGCGGGGGCGGCGAGGTGCGCCCCGTTGGCGGGCGGATCCTCGGCGATTTGGGTGCGGTTCGCTACTCGAATCCAGTTGAGTCCGAAAACCGCATTGGGCAGAAGATAGGACCGGTCACATGGAGATCGATCGGCGCCAGTTTCTCGTGATGTCCGGGGCGGTGGTCCAGGGCAGCGTGTTGGCGAGCCTCGGGGCGCGCACGCTCCAGGGGGGGATCGCCGACGCCGCGGGCGGGGCTGCGCAACCGTGGCACCAGCAGATCCGGCGGATCGGCCAGCTCAATTTCAACGAGCGCGACCCGGTCGAGCTCGATGTCGAGGCCTGGGCCGACTACTGGGCCAGCCTCAAGGTCGACGCGGTGCTCGTAAGCGTGACGGGCATCCTTGCGTTCTACCCCACGCAGGTGCCCTTCCACCGGCGGAGCAGGTTCCTCGGCGACCGGGACCTATTTGGCGCCTGCGCGGCGGCGGCGAAGAAGCGAGGCATTCGGGTGATCGCGCGCCTGAGCCCCGACCTCAACTGGGAGGATGCTCTCCAGCCCCATCCGGAGTGGTTCATGCGCGACGCCAACGGAGGCTTTCTGGCGCACACCGAGGAACCGCGCCTCTACCGCACCTGCACGTTTTCATCCTACTTCACGGAGCACGTGCCCGCGATCATGCGAGAGATTCACTCGCGCTACGACGTCGATGGGCTGTTCACAAACGCCTGGCCGCCGCTGGACGGCCTTCCCGTCTGCTACTGCGACGAGTGCCGCAAGCTGGCCAAGCCCAAGTCGCCGGAATACTGGCACCAATTCACCGAGCGCGTCGTTTACCTTTGGGAATACTACGACAGGATCGCCAAGGAGAAGAAGCCGGACAACCTCTTCTTCGCCAACCTCGGCGGCGGCCTGCGCGCCACGCCGAACCTCAAGAGGCTCGCGCAGGTCTGCGCATGGTTCAACTGCGACAACCAGGGCCGAGGCGGCGAGGGAACGCCGATCTGGGGCGCCGCGCAGCAGGGGCGCGTGGCGACCGCGGTCATGAAGGGGCGCACGGTCACCAATGTCACGGGGGCGTGGTCGACCTGCGGCGCGGTGCGCTGGCGCAACGTGGCCAAGTCCCGGGCCGAGGCCGAGATCTGGATGGGCCAGACGGCCGCCAGCGGCATGACGATATGGTACCACTGGGTCGGCGGGCAGGGCGGCCTCGGGGAGGACCGGCGCTGGCAGCAGGTCGGCCGCCGCTACATGGAATGGCTGGCGCGCCATGATCTCCATTTTGAGCGGCGGCGCACCGTGGCGAACGTGGGGGTCGTCATGGGGCAGCGCTCCCATCTGTTCTACACGCCGCCGGGCGAGGGCGGGATGCAGCAGTTCATGGACGGCCTCTACTACGCGCTGCTCGAGGGCCGCTTCCTTTTCGATTTCGTGCACGAGGACGACCTGGGCCCGGAGACGGTCGGCCGGTATTCCGCGCTCCTGCTGCCCAACGTCGCCTGGCTGAGCGACGCCCAGTGCCGGCAGCTGCGCGACTACGTGGCCGCTGGCGGCTCGCTGATGGCCTCGTTCGAGACCGCGATGTTCGACGAGAATGGCCGGCGCAGGGAGAACTCGGGGCTGGCCGACCTCTTCGGCATCGAGTCGGTCGGGCCGGTGGCTGGCCCCAACGGCAACGGCTTCTATGCGCGCATCGAGCGGCCGCACGAGATCCTGGCGGGGTTCGACGACACGAACTGGATCCCAGGCGGTGCCTACCGCCTCCCGGTGAAGGCGGCGGGCCCGATGGTCCTGTCGGTCGTGCCCGCGTACACGGCGTATCCGCCGGAGCTCTCGGTCGCTCCGGAGGCAAGGACGGACGAGCCCGCGGTTGTCGTCCGCGAGGATGGCGCCAGCCGCCTGCTATACTTTCCTGCGGACCTCGAGCGCACGGCCTGGCGCTCGGGGCACACAGACTTGAGCCGCCTGCTTCAGAATTCCATTGCCTGGCTCATCCGCGGGACGCAGCCGGTCAATGTCGAAGGCGAGGGAATCATCGAGTGCTTCGCCTGGGAAACGTGGTCCGGGTTCGCCGTGCACCTGCTAAACTACACGAACCCCAACATGCACCGCGGCTGGCTTCGCCGCCATTTCCCTATCGCCGAGCAGAAGGTGCGCATGAGCGTCCCGGCGGACCGCAAGGTCTTTCGGGTCGAGCTCCTGCGCGCGGAGCGCGAGGTCGCGTTTCGCCAGGACGGGGGCTCGGTTGAATTCACGATACCCAAAGTTGCGGATTACGAGGTGGCCGCCCTTTACGCATAATGTCCTTTCAGGTGCCCGGTCCCGGGGAGGCCGGCGCGCACTGCGGCCCGGGAGTTTCCCCCGCGGCACCTAGACGAGATCGGCCCGCTCAAAAGAGACCAATCAGCTGCGACGGGAAGAGCCCGAACCACACGATCAGGACGGCGGCCGCCGCCAGGGTGAGCGCAGCCACGCGCGGCACCCTGATCGGACGAGCATCCGCCGCGGGGGAGGCCACCAGCGCCTGCTTGAGGACAATCAGATAGTAATACAGCGCCACGGTGCTGAGCGCGATTGCCAGAATCGCGAGCCAGCCGGCCGGGCCGGCCACCCCGCCCAGCCGCAGCGCCGCCGAAAAGACCGCGAACTTGCCGAAAAATCCCGCGAGCGGCGGAATGCCGGCGAGCGACAGGATAAAGACGGCCAGGCAGGCCGCAAGCAGTGGCGACCGCCGGTGGAGCCCGGCGAGATCGGTGATCTCTTCGCAGCGCCCGCCGGCCTCCATTGCGGTGATCACGCCGAATGCACCAACGGTGGCGAGCCCATACGTCGAGGCATAGTAGAACAGGGGCGCTGGCCCGGACTTGCCAAAGGCCATCACGCCGAGCAGAAGCGCTCCCGCGTGGGCGATCGCGGAGTAAGCGAGCAAGCGGCGGAGGCTGGACTGCGCCAGCGCGGCAAAATTGCCGAGCAGCAGGGACAGGGCTGCGATGACGGCCACCACGGGGAGCCAGCCGGGCTCGCCGGTGAGCGATGCGACATTGCCCGCCGCGGCCCCGAAGCCGGGCCATAGCAGCCGGGTGAAAAGCGTGAAGCCGGCAAGCTTGGAGGCGGATGCGATAAGCGCGGCGGAAGAGGCGGGTGCGCCCTGGTACACGTCGGGCGCCCAAAGGTGAAAGGGAGCCGCCGCGACCTTGAAGCCGAAGGCGACCAGGACCATCACGAGGGCGACCAAGAGGAGCGGGTCCGCTCCCTGCAGCGAGATGTAGGCCGCGATCCGCGGAAGCTCGATCGATCCGGTCACCCCGTAGATCAGGCTGAAGCCGAATAGAAGGAACGCGGCGGCCATGCCGCCAAATAGGAAATACTTGAGGGCCGCCTCGGCCGAGTCGCGCCGCGAGTGGTCGAAACCGGCGATGACATAGAGCGAGAGGCTGGCGAGTTCCAGGGCGAGGAACACGAGCAGAAGCTGTTGCGCCGCCGCCATCAACATGAGCCCGGTGGCCGCAAAAAGCATCACCGCAACATACTCAGCCGGCTGGCGGAGCTCGGCCGCGGCCCGCGTGACGCCGAGGGTAAGGAGGGTGAGCACCAGAACCCCCAGGCGGGTGGCGACCGCGAGAGGGTCGAGGATCAGCACGCCGCCGTAAATGGGGCCGCGCGGCCCCAGCCAGACGCTTGCGCCGGCCGCCAGCACCGCGAGGGCCGCGACCGAGAGGGCGAGGCGAAGGCGGTCGGCGCGAGTGCGGCTGCGGAAGACCGAGAGATCCAGGCCGAGCACGGCGAGGGCGCCCAGCACCAGCGCCGTCTCGGGCCCAAGGGCCGCAAATAGCCCCGAATAGTCCGGATTCATGGCGTGCCTGCCTTCAGCGCCGCCTGAAGAAGCGGCGATTGGAGCGCCGGGTTGATCCAATCCAGCAGCAGATCCGGCCTCAATCCGATGAGGACGGTTGCGCCTATAAGGAGCAGCGCACCAATCTTTTCGGCTGCCGACACGGGCTCGAATTGCAGGGGGTGATCGGCCGCGCCGACGGGAGCCGGCTGCTGCGCCGTCTCCTTCGACCCAAAGAAGCCGAGCTGGATCGCGCGAAGGGTGAAGGCCGCGGCCACCAGCACGCCCAGGGCGGCGACCGCCGCCCAAGCCGGATCCCTCTTCCACGCGCCGATCAGGATGGTCAGCTCGGCCGGAAATCCGCTGAAGCCCGGCAGGCCCATTGACGCGACGCCGGCAACGACAAACACCGCGGCCGCAAAGGGGAGCAGCCGGTAAAGCGGCATGGCCCGCAGGTCGGCCAGTTTCCGGGTGTGGGTGCGGTCGTAGACCATCCGGCCGACGACGGCGAAGAGCAGGCCCGCGATGACGCCGTGCGAGAACATCTGGAGCACGGCCCCGCTGACCGCCTGGAGGTTGGCCGCGGCCAGGCCGAGCAGGACGAAGCCCATGTGGCTCACGCTCGAGTAGCCGATGACAAACTTCAGGTCCTCCTGCATCAGCGCCACGAGGCCCGCGTAGACGATGCCGACCACCGCGAGCCACGCGATGGGAGCCTGCCAGTACGCGAATCCCACGGGGGAGAGGGGCAGCGCCACCCGCAGGCAGCCGTAGGCTCCCAGCTTCATCACCACGCCGGCGAGCAGCATCGAGGCTGCGGTCGGGGCCGCCACGTGGCCTGTCGGCGCCCATGTGTGCAACGGGAAGATGCCGGCGAGCGTGGCGAAGCCGAAGAAGACGAGCGCAAAGACGGCGATCTGCTGGTGCCGCGACAGTCCGGCGGTCGCCTGCGCGAGATCGGCGAATCCGAAGCCATGCCCGCCGCCTACCGCGTAGGCCCACAGCAGCCCGGCCAGCACCATGCTGCTGCCGGCGAACGAATAGAGCGCGAGCTTCATCGCTCCGTACTCCCGGTTCGTCGAGCCCCAGTTCGCGATCAGGAAGTACTTTGGGACGATGGCGACCTCGTAGAAGATGAAGAGCACCAGCGCATCCGCGCTCAGGAAGACGCCGTAGACGCCGGCCACGAGGACGAGGAACAGGGCGAAGAACTCTCCGGTGCGCTCCTCGATGTTCCACGAGAAAAGGACCCCGGCCGTGGCGGCTATTCCGGTGAGCACCAGGAGCGTGAGGCTGATGCCGTCGGCCGCGAGATGGTACCGCACCCCCATGGAGGGAATCCACGAAGCGTCGACCAGCGTCTGCAGCCCCGGGCCCGGAACGAATCGGGTCGCGGCCAGCAGGGTCAGAATCCACGCTCCGGCCGCGGTGAGGAGCGCCACCCACCGCGCGGTCCCGGCAGAGCGCCTGCCCCCGGCAAGCGCGAGCAGGGCGCCGGCGAGCGACAAGTAGATGGTCCAGGGCAGCAGGCTCACGGCAGCGACAAATGATTGGCCCACATGGTGATGAGCGGGTTAAATAGCCGCGTCAGGATCTGGGGCAGAACGCCGAGGATGAACATCAGGGCGACCGGCGGGCACAGGACGGCAAGGTCGAGACCGGCCAGGTCCGCAAACTCGCCCGCGGCCGCGCCTGCGCGAGGCCCGTGGAACACCCGCTGCCAGAAGGTGAGCAGGAAGAAGGCGGTGGCGAAGAGCCCGAGGCAGGCCACCGCCGCCGCCCAAGGCACGAGGCCCCACACGCCGCGGAAGATGAGGAACTCGCCGATGAAGCCGTTGAGCCCGGGCAGGCCGAGCGACGAGAACATCGCGATGCCGCACAACCCGGCGAACACCGGCGCCGCCGATTGCACGCCGCCGAAGTCTCCGAGGCCTCTGCGGCCTCCGGCGCGTGTTTCCAGCACGCCCGCGCAGTAGAACAGCGCCCCCGCCGAGAGGCCGTGGTTGAACATCTGAAGCAGCGCTCCGCTCAGCGCGGCCGCCGCCGCCTCGCTCGTCAGGCCGGAGCGCCCGGTCGCCGCGGACACGGCGAAGAGCGCGAGCAGGCAGTAGCTGACGTGGTTGACCGACGAATAGGCGATCATGCGCTTCAGGTCGGTCTGGCGCATCGCGGCGAAGGCGCCCAGGACGGCGCCCCCGAGCGCAAACCACAGGAGCGGCACGGCCGCGGCGTGCAGGGGCCCGGGGAAAAGCGGCCAAAGCAGGCGCAGAAAGCCGTAGACGCCCATCTTTGACATCACGCCTGTCAGGAACATCGACACGCCGGTCGGCGCCTCGGCGTAGGCCGGCGGCAGCCAGGTGTGAAAGGGAAAGAGCGGCACCTTGACGGCGAACCCGAGGAACACGCCGAGAAACACCGCCTGCGGCCAGAAGCTTCCGAGCGTGGCGAGCCTGGCGCCGAGGGTGCCGTCGGCGCCCAGGGAGGCGAGCTGCACAAAATCGAGCGTGCCGGTGGCTGCGAAGATCGCCACGAAGCCGAGCAGCAGGAACGCGCTGCCGCCGATGGTGTAGATCACGAACTGGTAGGCCGCGCGCGCCGCCCCGGAACCGCCCCACAGCTTGATGAGAAAATACGCGGGGATCAGGCTCAGCTCCCAGAAGATGAACCAGTGGAAGAAGTCGAGCGCGAGGAAGACGCCGAGCGCGGCTCCCTGCAGGAGCAGGAAGAGTAGACCGAAGAATCGCGGGTCGCGCACGCGGCGCCACGAGGCAAGGAGGCTGGCGGGCGACAGCAGGCCGGTGAGCAGAACCAGCAGGAGGCTGAGCCCGTCGAGGCCGAGGTGGTAGTGGACGTTGAGCGCGCCGATCCAGTTGTGGCGCTCGACGAACTGGTAGCCGGTCGACGCGCACTCGAAGGATCCCAGGCAGGCGATCGCGAGGGCGATCGTGGAGAGACTGAAGGCCAGCGCCAGCACGCGGCTGGCCCTCTCTCCCAGCCTCGGGAGCGAGGCGAGCACAAGCGCCCCGATCCATGGGACGAAAATGACGAGGGAGAGCACGGGAATTGAGCTCATCGGCCGCCCCCCAGCAGGACCAGCAGCGCGAGCACAACGAAGGCGATCGCGAGCGTCCGCAGGTAGCCGTGCGCCTCGCCCGTCTGCGCGCGCGAATACGCGCGCCCGGCGCCGCGGATCCTTTCGCTGACCGAGTCAAAGCCGGCGTTGAGGCCGCCCTCGTCGACCCCTCGGTTCACGAACCCGGTGAACTCGCCGAGGAGCGCCAGAAGCGAGACCGCGCCGCCCCAGACCCAGCGGTCAAGGATGTCGGCCAGCGCCGCGCCGAAGGAGTTGAGGCGCCCCAGCGTGGCGGCGTAGAGCTCGTCGAGCTTCATACGGGCGCCGAGGAAGGCGAAGGTCCGCGGGGCGGCCGCGGCGAGCGGATCCGGGTCGGCGGCGGAAACGCGCGGCCGGCGGCCGTAGAGGGCCCAGCCGGCCCCTAGGCCGGTGGCGACCAGGACCACCGAGAGCGCCATCAGGCTGCCCCCCTCCAGCAGCGAGTGGGCGGGGACATCCTTGCCTGTGAGCCGCGACTGCAGCCATGGCCAGGCGGGAGTGCCGAGGAAGCCGAGGGCGATGGCGCCGACCGCAAGCGCGACGAGCGGCAGGGTCATCACCGCGGGGCTCTCGTGGGCGTGGGCTGGCGCCGGGGATCGGGGCGCTCCCCAGAAGACCTCGCACAGGAGCCGCGTCATGTAGAAGGCGGTGAGCACGACGCCGGCGAGGCCCGCGTAGAGGGGCAGTTGCGAGACGCTCCACTGCGACGCGGCATGCAGGATGGCCTCCTTGCTCCAGAAGCCGGAGAAGACGAAAGGCACGCCGGCCAGGGCCATCATGCCCACGGCAAAGGTCGCGTACGTCGTGCGCATCGGTCCGCGCAACCCGCCGAGCTGGCGGATGTCCTGCTCGTGGTGCGCGGCGTGGATCGCGGAACCGGCCGCAAGGAAGAGGAGCGCCTTGAAGAAGGCGTGCGTGAGCAGGTGGAAAATAGCCGCGACCCAGGAGCCGACCCCGAGCGCGAGCATCATGTAGCCGAGCTGCGAAACCGTGGAGAAGGCGAGGATGCGCTTAAGGTCGTACTGGGCGGCCGCGATCGCCGCGCCCAGGAGCGCGGTGATGGCGCCGATGCCCGCCACCACGGTGAGCGCGTGGAGGGGCGCGCTCGCCAGCTCCAGGTCGGCCGAGACGAGCGGGAAGATTCGGGCGATGAGAAACACGCCGGCCGCAACCATGGTCGCCGCGTGGATCAGCGCGCTGACCGGGGTCGGGCCCTCCATGGCGTCGGGAAGCCACACGTGGAGCGGAAACTGGCCGGATTTGCCGGCGGCGCCGCAGAAGATCAGCAGGCCGATCGCGGTCGAGGCCGCAATTCCGCCCGCGAGCATCTGCGAGGCCAGGTCGCCGAGAACGTGGGTCTCGAGGACGCCGTTGCCCCCGTCGTACAGGAGCAGCGATCCGGTGGTGTCGTAGAGCCAGACCAGCCCGAGCAGGAATCCGATGTCGCCGATGCGGGTCGTGATGAACGCCTTCTTCGCGGCGGCGGCGGCAGCCGGCTTGTGAAACCAGAAGCCGATGAGCAGGTACGAGGCCAGCCCGACCAGCTCCCAGCCGATGAAGAGCAGCAGCAGGCTGTTGGCGACCACGACGCACAGCATCGCAGCGGCGAAGAGGCTGAGAAAGCAGAAGAACCGGGTGAAGTCCTCGTCTCCCTCCATGTAGCCCACGCTGAAGATGAAGATCAGCAGGCCGACGAGGCTCACCATCACGCACATGAAGGCGTTGAGCGGGTCGAGCAGCCAGCCGAGGCGCACGGCGCCGTTGCCCAGGTCGAACCAGGAGAAATTGGAGGTGAGGTGCGCGGACGGGTCCGCAAGCGCGGCGCGCAGGGCGAGGATCGAAAGGAGGAGCGCGCCGAGCATCGCCGCGATCGCGGCGCCCGCGGCAAGGCGGCGGCCGCGCCGGGGCGTCACCGACCCGACGGCCGCCGCCAGGAGCGGGAGCGCGGGAATGAGCCAGAGGTGCGCGGCCGAGAGGTTCATCGCTCAGCCCTTCAGGTGCGACGCCTCCTGGAGGCGGATGTTCTGCTGATGGCGGTAGATCGAGATGACGAGCGCGAGGCCGACCGCGGTCTCAGCCGCGGTGACGGCGATGGCGAAGATGACGAAGATGACGCCGATCGCGGAGGAGGGGGACGGACCGTAGCGCCAGAACGCGATGAAGTTGAGGTTGGCCGCGTTGAGCATCAGCTCGATGCCGAGCAGGACGAGTATGCTGTTGCTGCGCGCGAGCGCGCCGGCGAGACCGACCGCGAACAGCACGCTCGAGAAGACCAGGCACAGCTGAAGCGGGCTCACGGCGCGCCCCCCGGCTTCTCGGGCCCGCCGCCGCCGGCGGCCAGGACGACCGCGCCGATGAGCGCGACGGTGAGCAGCACGCCGACGACGAGCAGGGTCGCGGCGTACGGCCCCATGAGCAGGCTGCCGAGCTGGCTCACGGTGACGGCCGGCGTGGGCGACCGTGCCGCGGCAAGGGACCCGCGGGCCACGGCCGACACCAGGACGCCTGCAACCGCGCCGCCGGCCAGGATGGCATAAAGCGCGCGGCTCCCCGGGGCGGGCCCCGGAGCAAGATCCACCCGCGAGCGGCGCGTCAGCAGCACGGCGAAGAGAAGGGCCATCGAGATCGCGCCCACGTAGATGAGCACCTGGGCGAAGGCGGCAAACTCGGCGCCCGCCCAGAGGTAGAATGCCGCGACGCCGGTCCAGCTGCCGGTCAGGAGCAGGACGCTGTGCAGCAGGCTTCGCCTGCTCATCGCCGCGACGGCGGTGCCAACAGTCACGAGGGCGATGAGGACAAGGACCGCGTTCATGCGAAACGGTAGGTGCGGGGGCCGAGGCCGGCGCTCAGCCCGCGGCCCAGGACATAGAACGGCCCGACCACCAGGCCGGCGGCGACCGCCCACCTCACCAGCTGGAACGGGCCCTCCCACTGGAAGGTGATCGACCAGAAGGCCGCCGTGCCAAGGTTGACGAGCGCGAGGGGCACGAGGAATTTCCAGGCCAGGCGCATGAGCTGGTCGATGCGCAGCCGCGGCATCGTGGCGCGGATCCAGATGAAGCCGAG
>Ga0209415_10009259_pt1 | contig 16945 bp, 15 predicted proteins | sample PeaSoiSIISIP2007_FD_187696 | JGI IMG/M metagenome (GOLD analysis project Ga0209415, IMG submission 187696) | Peat soil microbial communities from Weissenstadt, Germany - SII-SIP-2007 (SPAdes) (version 2) | ecosystem: Environmental > Terrestrial > Soil > Wetlands > Peat | place: Germany... | reverse complement strand
GAGCAACTCGAGCTTGCCCTGCGCCTGCAGCATGGTCTCGAGTTCCACGTTGGTATCGAAGTGGTCCTCGATCGCGCGTTTGGAGCTGCCCGTGATGAACACCAGCGTCTCGGCGCCTGCACTAAGCGCTTCGTCGACCGCATATTGGATCAGCGGCTTGTCGACGATCGGCAGCATCTCCTTCGGACTCGCCTTGGTCGCGGGAAGGAATCTCGTACCGCGTCCGGCAACCGGAAATATTACTGTCTTGACCGGAATTTTCGACATGGATGAATCGTCAGCCTTGGAGTGCAATCCCAAAAATCGACGCTCAATCGCGAATTGGTTGATCCGCGCCGTCGTTAACGCGCTCGCGCAGGTCTTTGCCCGGCTTGAAGTGCGGCACGTGTTTACCCGCCAGCGCAACGGCCTCTCCGGTCTTCGGATTGCGGCCTTGTCGCGGCGGACGGAAGTGCAGCGAAAAACTGCCGAATCCTCGAATCTCGATGCGCTCTCCGGTCGCGAGAGCGTCGCTCATGATTTCCAGCAATTGTTTGACGGCGAGTTCGACATCCTTCGCCGGCAAATGCTTTTGCTTGGCCGAAATGATCTCAATGAGTTCCGATTTCGTCATTATCGATCCGTGAGAATCACTAATCATAGTAGGCCACGCATATGCAGCGGGCCGCCGCTGCGCATGCATTCGATTCCTCAGTCCTGACCGGAAATTTGTTCTTTGAGCAGGTCACCGAGACTCGTACCGGTCGGGGAATCCGTCCGGTAATTCTGCATGGCCTCCTGTTCCTCGTGGATGTCCTTCGCTTTGATCGATAGCGAGATGCTGCGGCCCTTGCGATCCACGCCGGTGAATTTCGCCTCGACTTCCTCACCCACCTTCAGCAGCAAACGCGCGTCTTCGACGCGATCTCGCGACAGTTCCGAAGCCCGCAACTGGCCATCGACGCCGTTGCCGAGATCGATGATCGCGCCCTTGGCGTCCACTTCGCGCACGGTGCCGCGCACGATCGTGCCTTTCGGGTGCTCGGCGATATAGGCCGAGAACGGATCCTTGGCGAGCTGCTTGATGCCCAAACTGATGCGCTCGCGCTCCGGATCGATCGACAGGACCATCGCGTCGACCTGCTGCCCTTTTTGATAGCTGCGCACGGCCTCTTCGCCCGGCATATCCCAGGAGATATCCGACAGATGCACCAAGCCGTCGATGCCGCCCGCGAGCCCGATGAAGATCCCGAAATCGGTGATCGACTTGATCTGACCGCCGACCTTGTCGCCGCGATTGTAGTTGTCCGCGAATTCCTTCCACGGATTGGCCTTGCACTGCTTCACGCCGAGGCTGATGCGACGACGCTCTTCGTCGATATCCAGCACCATGACTTCGACTTCCTGACCGACGTGAACCACCTTGGCCGGGTTGACGTTCTTGTTGGTCCAATCCATCTCGGAGACATGCACGAGGCCTTCCACGCCCTCTTCGATTTCGACGAAGCAGCCGTAATCGGCGATGTTCGTGACCTTGCCGAACAGGCGCGTGTTCGCCGGATAACGGCGCGCGATGTTCTGCCAGGGATCGGAGCCCAACTGCTTCAATCCCAAGGAAACGCGCTGCCGTTCGCGATCGAACTTGAGGATCCGCACGTCGATCTCTTCGCCGACCTTGACGACTTCCGAGGGGTGCTTGACGCGTTTCCACGCCATATCGGTGATGTGCAATAGACCATCGATGCCGCCGAGGTCGACGAACGCACCGTAGTCGGTAAGATTCTTGACGACACCTTTGACGGCTGCGCCTTCCTGCAGATTGTCGAGCAGGGCGGAACGCTCCGCGCTGTATTCTTGTTCAACCACCGCGCGGCGCGAAACCACGACGTTGTTGCGCTTTTGATCGAGCTTGATGACTTTGAATTCGAGCGGCTTGTTTTCCAGATACGACGGATCCCGGACCGGGCGCACGTCGACCAAGGAACCCGGCAGAAACGCGCGGACATTGTCGACTTCGACGGTAAATCCGCCCTTGACCCGGCCGGTGATGATGCCGATCACGATTTCCTGTTTTTCGAATGCCGTTTCCAGACGTGTCCAGGTCCGTGCGCGCTTCGCCTTCTCGCGTGAAAGACGCGTCTCGCCGGAGCCGTCCTCGACGCTATCGAGAGCCACTTCGACGGTCTCGCCGACGGTAACCTCGATCTCACCTTTTTCGTTTTTGAATTGGTCCGACGGTATGACCGCTTCGGACTTCAGTCCGACGTTGACGATGACGTAGTCTTGGCCGACTTCGACGATCAAACCATTGAGGATAGTACCGGGGCGTATTCGCTGGCTGGCGATGCTCTGTTCAAACAGTTCCGCAAAACTTTCTGTCATGTTTTCTCTAGTGCGAGCCTATGCTGGCTCGATATATTCCCTTGCACGGGTCCCGTGTGCCTTAGGGGTTGACCAAAAAATACGGCATTCAATCCTTAGAAAGCCGCAACCTAAATCTTAACAATCTGACGCTCGCGGACTATTTCCAGCACGCGCTCCACCACGGCAGCGACGGGCAAGCCCGTCGTATCGAGCAGAACCGCATCGGCGCTTGCGACTAGAGGTGAAACGGCACGCGTCGTATCGCGACGGTCGCGTTCCGCTATCTCCAGCGAAAGGGCGGCAAGGTTAGCAGTAACCCCCTTTTCTTTCAACTGCTTATACCTTCTCACGGCCCGTTCTTCGGCGCTTGCGGTCAGGAAAATCTTGAGCTTCGCCGAGGGAAATACCACGGTACCCATGTCGCGCCCGTCGGCCACCAGGCCGGGCGCTACCGCAAATCGCCGCTGGCGGTCCAAGAGCGCCGCGCGCACCGCAGGCAGGGCGGCGACTTTTGAGGCATCGTTGCCGGCCGCTTCGGTGCGTATCGCCCCCGTCACGTCCTCCCCGGCAAGCCAAACGGTCTCTTCGCCGGCCTCGCTCGAGCCAAATCGGATATCCATGCCCAGTGCGAGCTCGCCGAGCCGCGGGGCGTCCGCCAGGCCGATTCCCGCCTGGTGCCCGGCCAGGGCGACCAATCGATAGAGCGCACCACTATCGAGCAGCGCCCAGCCGAGGCGCCGGGCGACCGCGCGAGCGACGGTTCCCTTGCCGGAGCCCGAGGGGCCGTCGATGGTTATGACAAATTCAGCGCTCATGCAGATCGAACCCCACGCCACGGGCCAGCGCGACGAAACCGGGGAACGAGGTCGCCACATTGGCGACATCGCGGATGCGGATCGGGCCGGCGGCGCGCAGGCTGGCGATACTGAAGGACATCGCGACGCGATGATCGCCGCAACTGTCGACTTCGCCGCCGCCAAAGGCCGCTCCGGCGTCCCTGCCGGTGATCCGCATACCATCGGGCAGCACGCTATGTGCGACGCCCAGCGCCTGCAGACCCGCGCTCATGGCCGCGATGCGGTCGCTCTCCTTGACGCGCAGCTCCTCGGCCCCGGTAACCAGAGTATCTCCGCTCGCGCAGCAGGCGGCGATGAACAAGACCGGCAACTCATCGATGGACAACGGCACCATCGCCGGCGGGACCTCGATGCCACGCAGCCGCGAGGCATAAACAGCCAAATCGGCGACCGGCTCGGCGCCGCTTTGGCGGGGATCCAACACTTCGATTTTGCCGCCCATGCCGCGCAGAATCTCGAGCAAACCGATGCGCGACGGGTTCAATCCGACATTGCGGATCAGCAGGCCATCGGCACCCGCCCCGATGAGCCCGGCAACGATGAAGAAAGCGGCCGACGAGAAATCCCCGGGGACCTGCAGATGCTGGCCCCGCAACTGCTGCGGCGGGTACAGGTCGACGCTCAAATCCTGCACATCGACTCGCACGCCGAAACTCGCGAGCATGCGCTCGCTGTGATCGCGGGAGATCGCCGGCGAAATCACGGTCGTGACGCCATCGGCGTAAAGGCCGGCAAGCAGAATCGCCGACTTGACCTGGGCGCTCGCGACCGGCATTCGATATTCGATGCCGTGTAAATGGCGGCCGCCGTGGATCCGGACCGGTGGCGTGCCGCCGGTGGTGCGGACCTCGGCGCCCATCTCGCGCAGCGGCTTGGCGACCCGCTCCATCGGACGCTTCATCAAGGACGCGTCGCCAATGAGCTCGGAGTCGAATGTCTGGGCGGCCAACAAACCCGTGAACAAGCGCATCGCGGTGCCCGCATTGCCCATATCGAGTGCGTGCTGCGGCGCGCGGAGCCCCCGCAATCCGACACCGTGCACGATCACGTGCGTCGCGCTGGGCCGTTCGATCCCGACGCCTAGGGCGCGCATCGCTCCCATGCTCGCGAGACAATCCTCGCTAGGCAAAAACCCGCTCACCTCGCTGCGGCCCGTGGCGATGCCGGACAACATCAGCGACCGGTGCGAGATCGATTTATCTCCGGGCACCGCCAGCTCGCCCCCGACGGCGCGCACCGGATTCGCCTCGTAGCTGCTCATCAGAGCACCGCGCGCGGATAAGAGCCGAGCACCTTGAACAGCGAGGCGCGCTTTTCGAGCGCGGCCAGCGCCTCGGCGACCGCCGGGTCGCTGACGTGCCCCTCGATGTCGATGAAGAATACGTAGTCCCACTTGCGCTTGCGCGACGGGCGCGACTCGATCCGCGTCATGTTGACTTGATGCTCGGCGAGCGGCTCCAGCAGCCTGAACAATGCGCCCGCGCCGTCGGTATCTCGCGCCGACACCAGCAGCGTGGTTTTATCGATGCCGCTGGCACTGAACAGCTTGCGACCTATGACGAGAAATCGCGTCGTGTTGTCGGGCCGGTCCTCGATTTCATTGGCGAGCAAGTGCAGGCCGTAGATTTCGGCGGCCGCGCGGCCCGCGATTGCCGCGGTATCGCGCTCGTCGCGCGCCCGCCGCGCGCCCTCGGCGTTGCTCGATACCGGCACGCGATCCGCGTCCGGCAGCTGATCGTCGAGCCATCCGCGGCACTGCGCGAGCGCCTGGGGATGCGCGCAGACGCGCTTGACGTCGGCCAGGCCGGTCATGCGCCCCATCAAATGATGGTTGATGCGCAATTCCACTTCCCCGCAGATCTTCAAGCCGGAGCCCAAGAACATATCGAGTGTGTGATTGACCGTGCCTTCGCTGGAATTCTCGATCGGTACGACGCCGAAGTCGGCAATGCCGCCCTCGACCTCGTGAAACACCTCGTCGATCGCCGGCAGCGGCAGCGCACGCACCGAGGCGCCGAACTGTTTGAGCACCGCGGCCTGCGTGAAGGTTCCTTCCGGCCCGAGGAATGCGACCTTCAGCGGCTCCTGCTGGGCGAGACAGGCCGACATGATTTCCCGGAACAGGCGCACGACTTCCTCGTCGCGCAGCGGGCCCGCATTGCGCTTCAAGGCCTTGCGCAGCACCTGCGCTTCGCGCTCGGGTCGGTAGAAATCCACGGCCTTGCCGCCGGCCGTCTTGGAAATGCCGACGAGCTGCGCGAAGCGCGCACGCTCACTGAGCAAGCCCTGGATGCGCGCGTCGATGTCGTCGATACTTTCGCGTATCGAATCCAGATCGACGCCGCTGGGCTGTGCGCCCGGTTTGGCCTGGTCGGTCTTGCTGACTCGTGCCGCTTTTCTCTTGCCTTTGGCCATGTTCATCCTCGAGGATGTTCGCGCTGAAACTCGTGCATGAACTCGACGAGCGCCTCGACACCCGCGAGCGGCATCGAGTTGTAGAGGCTCGCGCGCATCCCGCCGACCGCACGATGACCCTTTAGATTCTTCAATCCCGCGGCTTCGGCTTGCTCCAAGAACGCGGCGTCCAAGTTCGGATCGCGCAAGGTGAAGGTCACGTTCATCGTGGATCTCGCGTCCCGGGCGACCGGGTTGCGATACAGGTCGGACGCGTCGATCGCCGCATACAGCATCTCGGCTTTTCGGCGATTCCGCTCGCCCATGGCGGCGAGTCCGCCCTGCTTTTTCAGCCATTTGAACACGAGGCCGGCCATGTACCACGCAAACGTCGGCGGCGTGTTGAGCATCGAGCCTTCGGCGGCAACCCGTTTGTAGTCGAAGACGGCCGGCGTGGCCGGCCGTGCCCAACCGAGCAAATCCTCGCGCACGATGACGACCACCAAACCGGCCGGTGCAATGTTCTTTTGCGCGCCCGCATAGATCAGACCGAATTTCGAGACGTCGAGCGGGCGCGACAGGATATTCGAGGACATATCGGCGACCAGCGGCACGCGCCCGGTGTCGGGCACGTAGCCGAACTCGACCCCTCCGATGGTTTCATTGGGCGTGTAGTGAACGTAAGCGGCGCGATGCTCGAGCCGCAGCGCGGATTGCGGTGGAACCGTCGTGTAATTGCCGCCGGCATCGGCCGCGATGTTGACCGTACAATAGCGTCGCGCCTCGAGTATGGCTCTGCGCGACCAATGTCCGGTGTCGATGTAATCGACGGTCGAATCGGAGCCGCTCAAATTCAAGGGCACGATGGCGAATTGCGCACTGGCGCCGCCTTGCATGAATAGGACTTTGTAGTTGGCCGGGACGCCGAGCAAATCGCGCAAATCCGCTTCGGCCTCGGCGGCGACGCGCATGAAGGCCTTGCCGCGATGACTGATCTCCATGACCGACATGCCGCTGCCGTGCCAATCGACGAATTCGTCGCGCGCCTGCGCCATCACCTCGGTGGGCAGCGCCGCGGGACCCGGGGAAAAATTGAAAACAGGCATGGCGTCCCCAAGCGTTCCCTTAGGGCCGCTAGGGCTCGGATCCGGAACCATCGTCCGCGGCGTCCTCGCCGCCGGGTTCGCCGGCCTCGCCCGCGGTGTCGCCCTCGCCGGATCCGTCGTCCTCGACGACCAAACCGTCGATACGTTCGAGGCCTGTCAATTGATCGCCCTCCTCGAGGCGGATCAAGCGCACGCCCTGCGTGTTGCGCCCCACGACCGAAATATCCTTGACCGGAGTGCGCACCAAAGCGCCTCCCTGGCTCATGAGCATGATCTCATCGTCGAGGCTCACTTGCAGCGCACCGACCATGCGCCCGTTGCGGTCCGTCACCTGCAGAGCAATGACGCCCTGGCCGCCGCGGCCGTGTCGAGGAAAGTCTTCGAGCGGCGTGAGTTTGCCGTAGCCGTTTTCGGAAGCGGTCAAGATAAAGCCCTGGTCGGCCACGATGAGCGCATTGACGCGCTGATCGTCGCTGAGGCGAACGCCGCGCACCCCGGCGGCCTCGCGGCCCATCGCGCGCACTTCGTCCTCGACGAACCGAATCGCCTTACCACCGGTCGTAAACAGCAGAATATCGCGACTGCCGTCGGTGACCGCGGCACCGACCAGCTTGTCGCCCTCGTCGAGCGCGACTGCGATGATGCCATTGGCGCGCGGGCGGGAAAACAGCGCAAGCGAGGTCTTCTTGACGGTCCCGAAACTCGTCGCCATGAAGACATACTTGCCTTCCTCGAATTCCTTGATCGCGAGCATCGCGCTGATACGCTCGCCTTCCTGCAACGGCAGCAGATTGACGATCGGCTTGCCGCGCGCACCGCGGCTCGCCTGCGGCAATTGGTAGACCTTCATCCAATAGAGTTTTCCGTGGTCCGAGAAACACAGCAGCGTGTCGTGCGTATTGGCGACGAACAGCTTGTCGATGAAATCCTCGTCCTTGACGGTGGTCGCCGCTTTGCCGCGGCCGCCGCGCCGCTGCGCCTGATACGCCGAGACGGGCTGCGCCTTCGCGTAGCCGCCGTGCGACAGAGTAACGACGACGTCCTCCGGCGTGATCAAATCCTCGATCGTCAAATCCTCGTGATTGCTGATGATCTCGGTGCGCCGCTTGTCGGCAAAATTGTCGCGTATCATCTCGAGTTCTTGGCGAATCACCGTCATGAGCCGCTCGGGCCGCGCGAGGATGTCGTTCAAATCGCGAATCTGAACCAAGAGCTCCTGGAATTCGCTGACGATCTTGTCCTGCTCGAGGCCCGTCAACCTGTTCAAGCGCATTTCCAGAATCGCCTGCGCCTGTATGTCGGTCAGGCGGTAACCGCCCTCGAAGATACCCAGCGGACTGATCTCGCCTTCGGGCCGAGTGCTGATCGACCCGGCGCGAGCCAGCATCTCGGGGACTGCGCCAGCGCCCCAGGCACGCGACGTCAAGGCGATTTTCGCATCGGCCGGCGAAGCGGAGGCCTTGATCGCGGCAATGATCGCATCGATGTTCGCTAGCGCGATCGCCAATCCCTCGAGGATATGCCCGCGCTCGCGCGCCTTGCGCAGCTCATACACCGTGCGCCGGGTGACGATTTCGCGCCGGTGTCGCAGGAACGCGTCGAGCATCTCCTTGAGCGACAGCAAGCGCGGCTGGCCGTCGACCAGGGCGACCATGTTGACGCCGAACACCGTTTCCATCGGCGTCTGCGCAAACAGATTGTTCAATAATATTTCGGGCACTTCGCCGCGCTTCAATTCGATGACGACCCGCATGCCGTCCTTGTCCGACTCGTCGCGCAAGCCGTCCGATGCGATGCCGTCGATCAACTTCTCGCGCACCAGATCGGCGATGCGCTCGATCAGCCGGGCTTTATTGACCTGATACGGCAGCTCGGTGATGATGATCGCCTGGCGATCAGCCTTGCCCACGTCCTCGAAATGCGTGCGCGCCCGCACGTGCAGGCGTCCGCGTCCGGTCTTGTAGGCCGCGACGATTTCCTGTGCGCCGTTGATGAAGCCCGCGGTCGGAAAATCCGGTCCGGGCACGATTTGCATGAGTTGCGCCAGCGTGATGTCGGGGTTCTCGATCATGCTGATGCACGCGCTGACGATTTCCCCCAAGTTATGCGGCGGTATATTGGTCGCCATGCCGACGGCTATGCCTGAGGAGCCGTTGACCAGCAAGTTCGGAACTCGCGTCGGCAACACCGACGGCTCGCTCTCCGACTCGTCGTAATTGGGAACGAAGTCGACGGTCTCCTTGTCGATGTCCGCAAGCAGCTCCTGCGCGATCTTCGACATGCGCACTTCGGTGTAGCGCATCGCCGCCGGTGGATCGCCGTCGACCGAGCCGAAGTTTCCCTGCCCGTCGACCAGCAAATAGCGCATCGAAAACGGCTGCGCCATTCGCACGATGGCGTCGTAAACGGACGCATCGCCGTGCGGGTGGTATTTGCCGATGACGTCGCCCACGACGCGCGCCGACTTCTTATAGGCTTTGTTCCAGTCGTTGCCGAGTTCGCGCATCGCGTACAGCACGCGCCGATGCACCGGTTTCAAGCCGTCGCGTACGTCGGGCAAGGCGCGTCCGATGATCACGCTCATCGCGTAATCCAAATAGGATTTGCGCATCTCGTCTTCGAGATTGACGGGCAATATTTCGCGAGCGATCTCGGCCATTTGCGAGAGTCCGGTGAGCCTTACTCAGGCTTCTAGAAAGCGGGTTTAAACGAGACGATTCGGGGTCTCAACATCGGACTAATTCTAGCACAGATCCCGCCGGAGCTTTAAGCTTCCCGAGGCGTGAAATCGCTATACTTGACACTTGGCTCGACGCTTGCCGGATGATCTTTAAGCCGCCCATGGGGAAAGTCACAATGTCCGCCTCACCGCACAATTCAGACCCCGTCGAAATCGCAAAATTCAACGGGATCGCTCAAAGCTGGTGGGACCCTCATGGGCCCTCCAAACCCTTGCACGATCTGAACCCGCTGCGCTTGGCCTATATCGAACGCATCGCCGCCGCGGCGGGTAAACCGCTATCGGCCAGCCGCGTACTGGATGTCGGCTGCGGCGGCGGAATCCTCGCCGAATCCATGGCGCGCGCCGGTGCCTCGGTGCTCGGGATCGATCTCGCGCCCGCGGTTCTCGAGGTTGCCGAACTGCATGCCCTCGGAGCCAAGCTTGCCGTGAGCTATCGGGCGATCGGCGCCGAGGAACTCGCGCGGGAACAGCCCGGCGCATTCGACATCGTCACCTGCATGGAAATGCTGGAGCACGTGCCCGACCCCGCAGCGAGCCTCGCCGCGCTCGCGGCGCTCGCAGCACCGCGAGGCCACGTCATCGTATCGACCTTGAACCGCACGGCTCGGGCGTTCCTCGTTGCGATCCTCGGGGCCGAGTACCTCGCCCGCGTACTGCCGCGCGGCACCCATGAATACTTAAAATTCATTCGCCCTTCGGAGCTCGCGAAGTGGGGGCGTACCGCGGGCTTGGAACTAAAGGATTTGACCGGCATTACCTACAACCCCCTGACGCGCGCATTTGCATGCTCATCGGATCCGTCGGTGAATTATCTGGCCCATTTCCGGCGTAGCGAGCCTTAAGCCTTGAGTGCACCACTGCGTGCCGTGCTGTTCGATTTGGACGGGACGCTGCTCGACACCGCCCCCGACATGTGGAGCGCCATGAACGTCCTGCTCGGCGAGCAGCGGCGCGCGCCGCTGCCCTACTCGGCCGTTCGGCCGTGGGTCAGTCATGGCGCCGCCGGCGTGCTGCGCCAAGGCTTTGCGGACGTGGAGCCGGCCGTGTTTGCCGAGCTGCAGCGGCGGTTTTTGGAGATCTACCGCACCGATTTGAGTCGCGGTACGCGCCTCTTTCCCGGCATGGAGCGCGTGCTCGACGCGCTTTCCGAGCGCGGCTTGCATACCGGTATCGTCACCAACAAGGCCGCCTGGCTCACCGAACCGTTGCTCGAGCAGATGGCGATTCGCGCCCGCTTCGCCTGCGTCGTCAGCGGCGATACGCTCGCAGAGCGCAAGCCGCATCCGCTGCCCTTGCTGCACGCGGCGAGCTTGGCAGGTGTATCCGCAGCCGAGTGCATCTACGTCGGCGACGCCGAGCGCGACGTGCGCGCGGCACACGCGGCCGGCATGCCGGCATTAGTGGCACTGTACGGCTATCTGGGCGCCGATGAGGAACCGCGCGCCTGGGGCGGCGAAGGTCACCTCGCCGAACCGCTCGATCTGGTGGCCTGGCTCGACGCGAGCGGGCGCCTATGACCTGGACTGCGCCGCTGCTCGACTTCGCGCTCGGCGCCTTGATCGGCGCCGTGATCGGCGCGCTGTTGACCCTCTGGTGGCGCTCGCACGCCCGCGACCAATTGCAGGCGGTGTTCAGCGAGCTCGCCCGCGATACCTTGCAGAGCAATAGCGAGGTGTTTCTGCAACTCGCCCGCGAACGACTGGACCGGCAGCAGCAAAGCTCCACGCAAGCGCTCAAGGAGCGCGAGATCGCGATCGAGTCGCTGATTGCGCCGATCCGCGAAGCCCTCGCCAAAACGGAGGCGCAGGTCAAGGAAATCGAGCGGGATCGCATCGACGCATTCGCAACGATCAAAAACCAAATGGAGGTCGTCGCGAGCGGTCAACAACTGCTGTCGCGCGAAACCCGCAACTTGGTCACGGCGTTGCGGCGCCCCGACGTGCGCGGCCAATGGGGCGAACTGACTTTGCGGCGCGTCGTCGAACTCTCCGGCATGACCGCGCACGTCGATTTTACCGAGCAGCTCCACATAGCCGGCGAATCCGGCGCCGTGCGCCCCGACATGGTAGTGCACATGCCGGAGCAGCGCGATATCGTCGTCGACGTCAAGACGCCGCTCGATGCCTACCTCTCGGCCGTCGATGCGCCGGACGACGAAGAACGCAAGGCGCAGTTGCGGCGCCACGCGCTGATCGTCGGCGCGCACATACGCGAACTCGCGGCGAAACAATATTGGTCGCAATTCGAGCGGAGTCCAGACTTCGTCGTGCTGTTTTTGCCGGGCGATCAATTCCTCGCGGCCGCGCTGCAGGAGAATCCCGATCTGATCGACGAGGCGCTGCGTCAGAATGTCATGCTCGCGACTCCGACGAGCCTTGCGGCCCTGCTCAAAGCCGTCGCCTACGGCTGGAAGCAATCGATTCTGGCCGACAACGCCGCCGAGGTACGCAGGCTGGGTGAGGATCTATACAAGCGCTTAGCGGTGTTCGGCGAACATCTCGGCAAACTCGGCAAGACGCTGGCCGGCAGCGTCGACTCTTTCAACAAAGCCGTTGGTTCGCTCGAACAACAGGTGATGCCGGCCGCGCGGCGCTTTCCCGAGCTCGGCCTGCGAATCAGCAAGGAACTGCCACCCATCGAACCGATCGACAGTCTCGCGCGCACGCCGCGCTCCGCGGACGCCGCAACCGCGGCGGGCGCCGATGAGTCCCAAGTCGATGCATCTTGAGAGTTTCACGCCGCGCGCAGGCTCGCTTGCGGGACGCGCGATATTGATCACCGGCGCGACCGGGGGTCTAGGCCATGCGCTGAGCTTGGCCTGCGCGCGCGCCGGCGCCAGCGTGATCATCTGTGGCCGCAATGCTGCGAAACTCGACCGGCTCTACGATGAAATCGAGGCGCTTGGAGGCCCTCAGCCCGCGATCGCGGTGCTGGATCTCGCGACCGCGACCGCAGCGGATTACGACAGCCTCGCGCGCACCGTGAGCGCGGAATTCGGCCGGCTCGACGGGCTCGTGCATGCGGCGAGCATCCTCGGCGATCGTACGCCGCTCGAGCAATACGACGTACCGACCTGGTGCAAAGTGCTGCACGTGAATCTCACGGCACCGTTCATCTTGACCCAAGTCTTGGTGCCGAGCCTTCGCCGGTCGGCAAATGCCTCGGTGATTTTCGTCAGCAGCGGCGTGGTCAAGAATTCGCGGCCGTTTTGGGGCGCCTACGCGGTGGCGAAGACCGGCCTCGAATCGGTGCGCAGCCTGTTTTCACTGGAACTACAGGACGTGTCGCAGATACGCGTCAACAGCGTCAATCCCGGCCGCATGCGCACGCCGATGCGTGCCGCGGCGTATCCCGGTGAAGATCCGAATTCCTTGCCCAGCCCGGATTCCGTGACCGGCGTGTTTCTCTATTTGCTGAGCACCGACAGCCTGGCGGCGCGCGACGGGCATTTCGACGCTCAGTGAGTCGGCGCCGTGGTGAGCGCCGCGGCTTCCGGTTCGCGCGCCTCTTTAGCCGCCTGTATCTCGTTGATCAAGACATTGCGCTCCGGTGCAGTCATCGCGCGCGAATGGCCGCGAGGCAGCTCGCGCGTCAAGTGAATCGGTCCGAAGCGCACGCGCATGAGCCGGCTCACGATGATGCCGCGCGCGCCCCACCAATGCCTTACGAGCGCCGACCGCGTCGAGCGCACCGTGACGTTCAACCAATGATTGAAGCCCTCCCCGTACTGCGCTTCGGCGCGCAGTATCGTCATCGGCTCGCCCTCGCAATCGGTGGCGGCGCGGAATTCTTCGACCAGATCGTCGTTGAGCGGTCCGCGCATGCGCAGTACGTAATCGATCGTCAAGGCGTGCACACCCTGCGAGACTCGATGGGCCCAGGTGCCGTCGTCGGTCAAAATCTCCAGACCGCCGTCGACGGGCGGCATCGGTTGAATCGCAAGCCATCGGCCCGACACGCGCGGCAATTGCAGATGCTCCGCCGCACGCGATGTCGCGGCCTTCAAATCGAGCGTTTCCCCCGGCGAGCGATGAAATAACAAAACATGGAGTTCTTTGGCGGCGGGCGCGCGAATGCGCACCGGACGGCCGTCGAGCGTGATGCGATCGCGCGGCAGCCATTTGGCACCCAACTCGGGCACCGCACCGTTGACCTGCAATCGGCCCTCGCGTATCCAGCGCTCCACTTCACGGCGCGAGCCGATGCCCGCGGCCGCCATGACTTTCTGCAGGCGATCTGCTCCCGTCGATTCGTCGACGGGGACGGCCTGACGCTTGGCTCGCGATGAAGGTGTTCTATCGCGCGACGTCCGCGGCTTACCGCGCGGCGCGGAATTTCTGCTGCGCGGCGGATGCGGCGGCATCTGACTTACGACGTTTGCGCAGAGCCGCGCGCGACCAAGCCCTGGCTGCGCTCGGCCGTATCTTGCGGCTGGGCCGATTCGTCGTCGGCGGCCTCCTCGTCGTCACCGGCCACTGCGTCGTCGTCGATTTCCTCGGGGCCCACCGGCAGCGAGGCCGTGGCCTCGGCGACCGGCTCGGCGCCCGGCAGAGCCAACTGCACGCGCAGATCCTCGAGTTCCTTCAGTTGAGCGAGCGTCGGCAAATCGTCGAGCTTCTTCAAGCCGAAATAGTCCAAGAACTCACGCGTCGTGCCGAGCAGTTCGGGGCGGCCGGGAACGTCGCGATGGCCCAGGACGCGTATCCAATTGCGTTCCAGCATGGTCTTGATGATGTGCGGATTGACGGCCACGCCGCGAATCTGTTCGATCTCTCCGCGGGTGATCGGTTGTCGATAGGCGACCAGTGCCAAGGTCTCGAGCAAGGCGCGCGAATATTTGGTCGGCCGCTCGACCCAGAGTCTCGAGATCGGTTCGGCTACCGCGGCGCGAATCTGAATGCGATGGCCGCTTGCGACCTCGACCAATTCCAGGCCCCGAGTCTCGTACTCGGCACGCAAGGCGGTGAGCGCCGCCAACACGCCTTCCACGGCCGAGCCGTCGCGTTCATCGAATAAGGAAACGAGTTCGTCCACGCTCAAGGGGCGGCCGGCGGCCAGCAGCGCCGCTTCGATGACATTCTTGACGTAGTGTTCGTTCATTGAGGTCTCGCAAGTTCTTCGTTAGCCGCGTCTTCTTCGGCCAGCAGCTTCAGACGGCGGGCCGGATTGCCGCCGCGTACGTGCAAGGGAGCATATGGCTCGGATTGCACGATTTCGATCAAACCCTCACGCATCAATTCGAGGATCGCGACGAAAGTCACGGTAACCCCCGCCCTGCCCTCCTCGGCCCGAAACAAACGCACGAACTCGACGAACTCCTGCGACGTGAGCGCCGACATCACATCGGTCATGCGCTGCCGCACCGACAAGGGCTCGCGCTGAACGTGAAGATGGGCGAACATGTCGCTGCGCGCCAACACCTCTTGAAATGCCGTCAACATCTCTTGCAGCGTGACCTGCGGCGCAATGCGCACGAACTTGCGCGCGGACAGTTCCGCGGACGCAACCCAGGTATCCCGTTCCATCCGCGGGATGCGGTCGATACCCTCGGCCGCCCGCTTGAAGCGCTCGTATTCCTGCAAGCGACGCACGAGTTCCGCGCGCGGGTCGGCTTCGTCCGGGGACTCCTCGCCGTGAATGCGCGGCAGCAGCATGCGCGATTTGACCTCCGCGAGCGTCGCGGCCATCAGCAGATATTCGCCCGCGAGCTCGAGCTGCAGCACCTGCATCAATTCGATGTAGCGCATGTACTGGCGCGTGATTTCGGCGATTGGAATATCGAGAATGTCGAGATTCTGCCGACGGATCAAATAAAGCAGCATGTCGAGCGGGCCTTCGAAAGCCTCCAGAAACACTTCGAGCGCTTGCGGCGGAATGTACAGATCGCGCGGCATCTCGGTGATCGGCAGGCCCTCGACGACCGCGAACGGCATCTCGGCCTGGGCCGGCGCAGGCTCGGGCGCGGGTGTCGCGTGGTCGTTTGGAACTAGCGTCAATTCGGGTTTCATCGGTAATTCATCGACATGGATTGGCGCACGACATCCAGGGTATCCCGCGCCGCCTCGCGCGCACGTTCGCAGCCCTGCGCGATGATACCGCGGACGAGTTCCGGATTCTCTTCGAACTCCTGGGCTCGCTTGCGGATCGTCGCAATCTCCTCGACGACCTTTTCGATGAGCGGCATTTTGCATTCCAGACAGCCGATTCCCGCGCTGCGGCAACCCTTTTGCACCCAGGCCTGCGTTTCGGCGCTCGAATAGATCTTGTGCAAGTCCCAAACCGGACAGCGATCCGGGTCGCCGGGGTCGGTTCGGCGCACGCGCGCCGGATCGGTTTGCATCGTCTTGAGCTTCTTGACGACCGAATCCGTATCCTCACGCAGACCGATGGTATTGCCGTAGGATTTGGACATCTTGCGCCCATCGAGACCAGGCACCTTGGGCGTCACCGTCAGCAATACTTCCGGCTCGGGCAAGACCGCGATGCCGGTGCCCTCCAAAAATCCGAACAGACGATCGCGGTCCGCGACCGTGAGCCGCGCATTCGATTCGACCAGAGAGCGAGCGCGCGCCAATGCCTCGGCATCGCCCTTTTCCTGGAATTCCTTGCGCATCGTTCGATATAGCGCGGCGTTCCGCGAACCTAAGCTCTTGATCGCCTTTTCGACCTTTTGCTCGAACTCCGGCTCCCTGCCATAAATGTGATTGAAGCGGCGTGCAACCTCGCGCGTGATCTCGACGTGCGCCACCTGGTCCTCGCCGACCGGGACGTATTGCGATCGGTACATCAAGATATCTGCGGATTGCAGCAACGGGTAGCCCAGAAAGCCGTACGTGCTCAAATCGCGATCCGCCAATTGCGTCTGCTGGTCTTTGTACGACGGCACGCGCTCGAGCCACCCCAAGGGCGTAATCATCGACAGCAGCAGGTGCAGCTCGGCATGCTCGGGCACCTTGGATTGAATGAACAAGGTGGCGACACCGGGATTGAGGCCGGCGGCAAGCCAGTCGACGGCCATCGTCCAAACATATTCTTCGAGCTGCGAGGTGTCCTCATAGCCGGTCGTCAACGCATGCCAATCGGCGATGAAGAAATAACATTCGTATTGATATTGCAGTTCGACCCAGTTCTTGAGCGCACCGTGATAGTTGCCCAAGTGCAGCAGGCCGGTCGGGCGCATACCGGAAAGCACGCGCCGATTCTGTATCGGTCCGCTCATGCGGAAGTCCGTATCAGCGCGCCGATGAGGTGACCGACGAGTCGATAGGCCGGATCGAACAGTCCACCCAACGGGCCATAGGCGACCAATACCATGAGCGCCATGATGATATAAAAGCCGAAGGGCTCGACACGCTCCACCTTGGCGCCGAGCTTCGGCGGCAGTATACCCGTGAGTACGCGGCCCCCATCGAGCGGCGGAATCGGCAGCAAATTGAACACCGCGAGTATGACGTTGACGATGATACCGGCGCGCGCCATGAGCGCGATCCAGCCGATAATCG
>Ga0209415_10009258_pt1 | contig 16945 bp, 16 predicted proteins | sample PeaSoiSIISIP2007_FD_187696 | JGI IMG/M metagenome (GOLD analysis project Ga0209415, IMG submission 187696) | Peat soil microbial communities from Weissenstadt, Germany - SII-SIP-2007 (SPAdes) (version 2) | ecosystem: Environmental > Terrestrial > Soil > Wetlands > Peat | place: Germany... | reverse complement strand
TGCCACCGGCGGCGCCAGCCAGCGCCCAGCCTGCGCCCTCTCCAAAATCAACAAGCATAGGGGCGTGAACAGTTACAGAAAAACCGCTCACAATGAGCGGTTGGTTTATTTTAAAATCAATAACTTACGTGGGAAGACCGCTCAAACATGAGCGGTCTTCACGGCACTATCCGGGTCGGATCGCGCCGCCTGTTCCAACCGTAAGATACTTACGGTTTTGGGTTCGTTCCCCGACAATGTGGCCGGAAGAGGCGGTGGTGTTGCTCCCCGGTTCAGTTCAAACTGCCCGCGCCCACTCAGGAAATCCATCTCCTCCTGATTTCAATCTAGCAGACAGACTTGCATCGACAGGGGGGTGCTCCGCTGGGTGGGTGGGGGTAAGTGGTTTTAGAATCAGTGGAGGGTTGAGTTGCAAAAATAGTTTCTGGGGGCGTGACTGAAACGGTGAACTAAGCGAGGCCGCCTCATCGCAATGCGAGGCGATCGAGGACGAGCTGAGGCACATCGGCCGGGCTCTTGACTTCCAGCACCTCAAAGCCCGCGGCGCGGCCGCTGGCGATGCCGGCCTCCGAATCTTCCACTACCAGGGCGGTTCGGGCCGCGAGGCGTTCCGCGGCGAGCAGATACGGGTCCGGCGCCGGCTTGTGGCGCGGGGCGTCGCGCGCGCAGACGAGCGTGTCGAAGTAGTCACGGAGACCGCCGGCTTCCAGCAGCGGCTCGATCTCGCTCCGCCCGCTGGAAGTCACCACCGCCATCCGGTAATTTCCGCGCAGCCGGCCGAGCATCTCCACGATGCCCGCGGGAAACGGCGGTGCGGCGATCGTACGGGCGCGGAAGATTTCCTGCTTGGCGGGGTATCGTTGCCAAAGCTGGTCCCAATCGCGCGGGGGATCGGAACGGCCAGCCATCATGCGCAGCATCTCGCGATCGTCGATGCCGATGCAGCGGCCGCGGTAGAACTCCCAATCGAGAGTGACGCCGAGGGGCGCCAGCACTTCCGCCCAGCAGGCCCAATGGACCGGCTCGGTATCCACCAGGACGCCGTCAAAGTCGAACAGGATGGCGTCGAACTCCGGCATGGGTGGTGATGTTTCAGCGTAACATGGTGAGGTGTGGTATCACTGAAAGCAGACCAACATGCCTACGGAAGAAGATCTCAAAGCGGAAATTGAACGGCTAAAAGCGGAGAACGAGACACTGAAAAAACCCGCGCGCGGGCAGATGTATCTGAAGGTGAGCGAGAAGGGCGCGCTGTCGGTGTACGGATTGGGGCGCTTTCCCGTCACCCTGTATCGCGAGCAGTGGGATAAGCTCCTGGGTTTGGCCGATCAGATTCACCAGTTCATTCAGGAGAACGACCACCTGCTCAAGAAGAAGGAATAGCCGATGCCGAAAGGCGCCGCCCTGATCACGGGCGCTTCCAGCGGGATCGGAGCTGAGTTAGCCAAGCTCTGCGCCGCCGGCGGATACGGGCTGATCCTGGTGGCGCGTAACGGGGAGCGGCTCGGCGAGCTGGCGGGCAGCCTGGCGAAGGCCCACGGGATCGAGGCCAGGGCGCTGGTGGCGGACCTGGCCGATCCGGCGGCGCCGCAATCGATTTTCGAGCGGACGCGGCGCGACACGGTCGAGATTCTGATCAACAATGCCGGGTTTGGCCTGCGCGGCCCGTTCGCGGAGACGGACTGGCCGGCGGAATCGCGGCTTATCCAAGTCAACGTCACGGCCCTGGTGCAGCTTACCAAACTGTTCCTGCCGGAGATGCTCGGGCGGCGGTCGGGCCGCATCCTGAACGTCGCGTCCACGGCGGCGTTTGTGCCCGGACCCCTCATGGCGATGTACTATGCCAGCAAGGCGTTCGTGCTCTCGTTTTCCGAGTCCGTGGCCAACGAAGTCGAGGGCACCGGTGTGACCCTTACGGTGGTGTGTCCGGGGCCGACGCGCACCGGGTTCTCCGAGGCCGCGGGGATCGCGGATTCCAAACTTTTCAAGGGCTCCAGCATGGGCGCGGAAGAGGTGGCGCGCATCGGCTACCGGGCCATGATGGAGGGCAAGACCGAGGCGATCGCGGGAGCGCGCAATCGCTGGATGATGCGGGGCGCGCGCCTGGCGCCGCGCAGCCTGCTGGCGGCCGTCACGCGGCGATTGAATTCGAGCGCATAAGATTCCATGCAGGAACGTTATGAAGCGAATGGAGTGCGGGGCGTGCTGCACTGGCCGGACGAGCGCGGCGGCGACGCGATCGTGCTGACGCACGGCGCCGGGTCGAATGCCCACGCACCGCTGCTGGTGCGCCTGGCGGAAGCGTTTGCGGACGGCGGGTACGTGGTGCTGCGATTCGATCTCCCGTTCCGGCAACAGCGCGCCAAAGGACCGCCATTTCCCGCGGCAGCGGCCGGCGATCGCCAGGGGATCGAGCGGGCGGTGGAAGCGGCCAGAGGCCTGGTGGGCGGCCGCGTTTTTGCCGGGGGGCATTCGTATGGCGGGCGGCAAGCCACCATGGCGGCGGCGGAACGAGTCGGCATGGCCGACGGACTGCTGTTGCTCTCGTATCCCCTGCATCCGCCGCGGCGTCCCGAGCAGAAGCGGACGGCCCACTTTCCACAGTTGCGGACGCCCGCACTGTTCGTACACGGAACGGCCGATCCGTTCGGATCGATCGAGGAGTTGCGGGAAGCCGTGGCCCTGGTTCCGGCGCGGACCGATCTACTGGCGGTGGAAGGCGCGGGGCATGACCTGAAGCGCGCAAGCGGCCTGGCGGGCGAGATCCTGATGAGGCTCGGAGCGCTGCTGGTGTAGGGCGGGTTATATCCTGGTTATATCCAACGCTATCCCCTGCCGCCTAACGAAAGGAATATTGTTGCCGCCTGCCGGGCGCGGATATGCTTTAAGCGCCAAGAGGATCCTTGTGCCGGTTCGAACAGATAGCCAATGGAATCTTCCGGAGACCCTTCAGGAACTCGCCAGGGACGGCGAGGCGGAAGTGGTACAGGAGATCCTGACCTCCTTTCAGTCCGACACCAGTTCCCGTTTGCTGCGGCTCCATCACGCCCTGGAAAACTCCGACCGGGCCGCCATTCGTCTGGAGGCGCATGCCATCCGGGGCAGCGCCGTTCAAGTGGGAGCGGATGCCGTGGCGGCGGTCTGCCAAGTCCTCGAATCGGCGTCGGCGCAGCAGTCGGCAGTGGATATCGCCACTCTCCTGATGCGGGTTCGGACTTGTTTCGACGAAGTCTGCCGCGCCATGGGCCGGAACGGTGCGGAAAGCCGATGAACTCCGTCAGCCGGGTCTGCCTGGTGGCGGCCTGTCGTCCGGCGTGGGGCAGGTACTTCACGATCTGTTTTGTGGAAGCCGGTGATGTGTCTTCGTCATAGCCTCGGTGCGTGCGCTGCGCTGATTCTGACGTTGCATGGCGCTGGTGTTGCCCAGCAGTACAGTTTCCGCCACTATGGGGCTGGCGATGGACTCCAGAACCTGTCCGTCCTATCCTTGGCGCAAGATGGGGCCGGTTATATCTGGGCCGGATCGGAAGGCGGACTATACCGCTATGACGGGTCTCGCTTTCGTCTGATGGCCGCCGCCCAAGGGTTGCCGTGCGCCTCGGAAGTTCATGCCTTGCACGTGGCGGCTGATGGCGCACTCTGGGCCAACACCTGTGCACAGGTTTTCCGTTTCGACGGGCGGCGTTTCCACCCTATCGCCGGGCTGACCGGCATGCTGTCCTCCGCGCAGGGGATGGCGAATGACGCGCACGGTCGCGTGATGGTGGCGACTCCTTCCGGCTTGTACGAAGCAGCGCCGGACGGTGACGGTTCCTTTTCCGCGCATCCCTATCCGTTGGGGCCGCAACTTGCCGGCACGCCCGCGCGGGGAATCGCGCGGAACGGTTCGCAACTCTGGTTTGGCTGCGGGCGGCGGCTCTGCGTCGAAGACGGTGGGCGCGTTTCCATATTCGGGCCGGCGGAAGGATTGCCGGACGACGCCTGGGACGCCATCGGCATCACGCCGGACGGCTCCGTATGGAGCCGCAGCCCCAGCAAGTTGTACCGGAAGCCGGCCGGCGCGGCGCGGCTGGCGCAAGAGAAGCCGGAGATCGCGTCCAGCATCTACTGGGGCGCCTTGGCGGCCGGGCGGGATGGATCCCTCATGGTCCCGACCGACAAGGGATTGGTCATCCTTCACGAGGGCAAATGGAGTGTCGTAGACGACCAGGCGGGGCTGCGCAGCGCGATGGTCAGCGCCGTGCTGGAAGATCGCGAGGGGTCGCTGTGGGTGGCACTGGTCGGGTCGGGCGTGGCCCGCTGGCTGGGTCACAACGAATGGGAGGCCTGGACCAAGGCGCAAGGTCTGCCGTCCAACCTAGTCTGGAGCATCCGGCGCGACAGGAGAGGCGCGCTTTGGGTGGGAACATCCCTGGGCTTGGCACGGCTGGACGGACATGAGCCGCCACGGACCTGGACCAGGAAAGACGGCTTGGGAGGCGACAACGTTCGATGGCTGGGCGAAACTTCCGACGGCGCCATCTGGGCTGTCATGAAGCCGGGCGGCGTGGCACGCATCGATTCGACGACCGGGAAGATTCGTCTGTTCGGCCAGGCGGACGGGCTCTGCGGGACTTCGCACCGTGGTTTTGTCGACCACCTGGAGAGGCTGTGGGTTGCGACATCCTGCGGCGTTCTTCGCAACGACCACCCGTCCGCTTCGGATCGCTTCCACCGCATCGACCAACCCGCATCGATGGAGCACGGCGCGTGGGCCTTTGCGGAAGACCAACAGGGGGCCATGTGGGTCACCAATCCCGACGGGTTGTGGAGGTTGAGCGACGGCCGGTGGCGCCAGTACCGGAAAGCCGACGGGCTGCTCAGCGACAATCCCTATATCCCGGTGATCGCCTCGGACGGCGCTCTCTGGCTGCACCACCGCTTAGATATCGGCATCGAAAGGGTAGAGTTTTCGGGAGACCGCATGGTTCGCGCGACGCCGATCCTGCGCGCCGACGCCCTATCGGTCGAAGTTACAGCCTTTCACGGCTTCGATGCGTTCGGCCACCTTTGGCGCGGCAGCGATAACGGCGTGTCTGTCCTGGTGGACGGCTCCTGGAGGTACCTGAGTACAGAAGACGGCTTGATCTGGAACGACACAGACGGCGAAGCCTTCTGGGCCGATCCGGACGGCAGCGTCTGGATCGGCACCAGCGGCGGGCTGGCGCATTACCGGCCTCCCCGCAGTGGCCTGCCGGGACCGCCGGTTGCCGATCCTGTCATTACCTCGCTGGAGGTCGGCCAGAAGTCGCGGGTCGTCCGGGCCGAGTTCTCCTCGCTCAGCTACACGAGCGAACAACTGGTGCGCTTTTCGTACCGGCTCGACCAGGCGCCCTGGACCGACACCACGGAGCGCAGTATTTCTGTTGCCGGGCTTGCCCCGGGCCAGCATTCGCTGGAGATCCGGTCGCGAGTGCGTGAAGGGCCAGTCTCCGCGACAGTCGCTGTCGCGGAGTTCCAGGTCGAGCCGAGGTGGTGGGAAACCTGGTGGTTGCGATCGGCCGCTGTGCTCGTGGTTGCCTCCGCCATCTGGGGCTTCATTCTGTGGAAGCACAAACTGCTGCGGCACAGGAACCGCCAGTTGGAACGCGCGGTGCAGCAACGGACGGCCGAACTGGAATCGGAACATACCAAGCTGTTGGAAGAAAAGAAGCGCGCGGACGCTGCGAGCGAAGCCAAGGGCCGCTTCCTGGCGGCGATGAGCCACGAGATCCGTACGCCGATGAACGGCGTGATCGGGATGACGGGGTTGCTGCTGGATACAGAGCTGTCGACGGAGCAACGTGACTACGCGGAGACCGTGCGGCGGTCGGGCGAGAGCCTGCTGAGCGTAATCAACGACATTCTGGACTTCTCGAAGATCGAAGCTGGCCGGATGGCGATCGAATCGTTCCCGTTCGACCTGCGCCTGGTGATCGAAGAGGTCAATGAAATGCTGGCGCCGAGGGCCGAAGACCGGAAACTCGACCTGGTGCTGGAGTATCCGCCAGACGTGCCGCGGCATTTGATCGGAGACGCGGGGCGCATTCGCCAGGTGGTGACGAACCTGGTCGGCAATGCTGTGAAGTTCACGCCGGGCGGCCACGTGCTGATCACGGTGACCGCTGAATCGCAGGACGGGGGAAAGGCGCAAATCCGGGTAGGGGTTGAGGATACGGGTCTGGGAATTCCGGCGGAGAAGTTGCACGGACTGTTCGAGGAATTCAGCCAAGTGGATGGCTCGATCACACGGAAATTCGGTGGTACGGGGTTGGGGCTGGCGATTTCCAAACAACTGGTGAACCTGATGGGCGGCGAGGTGGGAGTGACCAGCCAGTTGGGCAAGGGCTCAACGTTCTGGTTCACGTTGCCCTTGCATCTGGATGCGCAGCCGCACGCGGAGCCAGTGCCGGTGGCCGACCTGCGGGGCTTGCGCCTGATGATCGTGGACGACAACGACGTGAACCGGCGGGTCCTGCACGAACAGATCACCAGTTGGGAGATGCGCAACGGCAGCTATGCGGCGGCGGGGCAGGCGCTCCAGGCGCTGCGCGAGGCGCGGACGGCGAGCGATCCGTACCAGGTGGTACTGCTGGATTACCAGATGCCCGAGATGGACGGAGCGACGCTGGCGGCGGCCGTCAAGGCGGACCCTTTGTTGAAGGACATAGTGGTGATCATGCTCACCTCAGTGGGCCACTGGAGCGAAGTGCGGCACATGCAGGGAGCCAGCATTGATGCCTGCCTGGCAAAGCCGGTGCGCCAATCGCAGTTGCTGAACACGCTGGCGACGGCGTGGTCGAGACATTTGAAGCAAGCGGCGCCGGAACACCCTCAAAAGGCCCACCCCATCGAGGAGATGAAGGCCGCACTCGACGAGCGGTTCGCGGGGTCGCCGGTTCGCATCCTGATCGCCGAAGACAACGTGGTCAATCAGAAGGTGGCCAGCCGAATGGTGCAAAGGATGGGGCTGCGCGCGGACGTAGCGGCAAACGGCCGGGAAGCGGTGGAGATGTTCGATCTGCTGCCCTACGACCTGATTTTCATGGACTGCCAGATGCCCGAAATGGACGGATATGAGGCCGCGCGGGCGATTCGTCACAGGGGACCATCGGAACGGCGCGTGGCGATTGTCGCCATGACGGCAGACGCTCTGGCAGGTTGCCGGGAGCGGTGCATCGCGGCGGGGATGGACGACCATATCGCCAAGCCCGTGAAAATGCAAGATGTCTTCGAAGCTTTGCGGACGTGGATCCCGGCAAGGCGGATTGCAACGGGAGTGCGAATGACGACTCCAGGTTCGGTGTGAGGCGCCCGTATGGCTGGTGAGACCGTCTTGATTGTAGACGATGCACCGGTGAATCTGAAGCTCACCGACATTCTACTGCGGAAGGAAGGATACAAAGTTCACACGGCTTCGGACGCCGAGGAGGCACTGAAGTTGCTTCGCAGCTTCCGCCCCGATCTCATGCTGGTCGATATCCAGATGCCCGGCATGGATGGTCTGGAACTGACCCGCCGCCTCAAACGCAACCCTCTCACGCGCGATATCGTGGTGGTGGCGCTGACGGCGTGCGCCAGGAAAGAGGACGAACAGAACGCCATCGCGGCGGGCTGCAGCGGCTTCATCACCAAACCGATCGACACCCACACGCTGGGGAACCGCGTGCGGCAGCATCTGGATGGCCGGGAGGCCGAGCTGCCAGCGCAACCGGAGCGGACCGTGCGGGGGTCCGGAGGCCGTTTGTTTTCCGATCCCGACCTGGAAGGACTGCGGCGCCGTTTCCTGGAGGAGGGAATCCTGCAAAGCCGCCAGATACTGGAGTGCGCCGGCAGCAACTTCGACGCGCCCAAGACGGCCGGGCTTCTCCACACCTGGATCGGTACCGCCGGCATCCTGGGCTATACCGCAATCTCGGAGGTCGCGCGGCGCGTCGAGGAGTTGGTCCGTTCGGACCGGCCCGACGCGGGCCGGCTGCACGAATCCCTCACCGATCTGGTATTCGCCTTCTCCGAGCCGCGCGAGGCCGCACCAGACCCGATACCGGCCTTCATCCTGGAGACGCTTTCCCGGAAGTCTATCGCGCTGGTGGGCTTTGCCGTCGAGGAAGGAGAACGACTGTGCGCCGCCTTGGAACTCGCGGGCGCGCATCCGCGGTCGTTCGATCCGGCAGACCTGCCGGAATCCGGAGCCATCCTCGATTGCAGCGTGCTGCTGTTTCACGTGCGTGAGGAGACCATGGATGCCTGGTGCATTAGTCCCGGCACAAAGGTACCCCCCGATATGCCGCTGATCCTGGTGGGCGGTCGCGAGCGGATACTGGCGGTCGACCGCTCGGTGCTGACGCGGGCCAGCGAATTCCTGATCGATGGCTGGCAACCGGAAGAGGCGCTCATACGCCTCAGTTTCGCGCTGTCGCGCAGCGTTCCTGGCGCGGCGCCGGCGCCGGCCGCCGCGCGTCCGGCTTCTGGCGAGGCCGAGATCCTGATCGCCGATGACGATCCCGTGGTGATTTCGCGCGTGCGAACCACGCTTGAGGATTACGGGATGAAGTGCATGGTGGCTTCGAGCGGAACGGTGGCACTCGAAATGATCCGCGACTACCGCCCGCGTGCCGCAGTGCTGGATGTGAACATGCCCGGCATGGACGGATACCTGGTGCTGGCGGCCATCCGCGAGGAAGCTCTTCCCGTGCGCGTGCTGCTCCTCACTGCCCGGCGGCACGAGAACGACATTTCCCGGGCCTTCACCCTGGGCGCCGACGACTATATGGTGAAGCCGTTCAACCAGGTCGAGCTGGTTGCCCGTTTGAAGAGACTGCTGCGAAACTAGCTTTCAGCGGTCAGCCGTCAGCGATCAGCTTTCCATGGTGCGATGAAGCGCACTCGACAACAGGCTGACCGCTGAATGCCGATCGCTGACAGCTTGGCACCTATCGGCTGGCCATCAACACACCGGTGCAGAACGCGCAACGCTTCGCGCCGATGGGAACGTCGCTCAGACACTCCGGGCACTTCTTGGTAGTGGGGTCGGGCGGGGCCTCCCCGCGCCGCGCGCGCGCCACTATGGCGTTCACCGGCAGGACGACAAAGAAGTACACCGCCGCGGAGATCAGCACGAACGCCACCAGCGCATTCAGGAAGTCGCCCAGCTTGAACTTGCTGCCGTTCATCGTGAACACAATCTGCGAGAAGTCCGGCTTGCCCACCACCGCCGCAATGATGGGGTTGATCAGGTCTTCGACCAACGCCGTCACCACTTTTCCGAACGCCCCGCCCATGACCACGGCAACCGCCAGATCGATCACGTTGCCTCGTAACAGGAATTGCTTGAAGCCTTTCAACATTGTCGTATCCCCTTTCCGATTACACGCCCGCCCGCAAGAACCGGGTCAGGCGTTCCATGGCGGGCTCCAGAATCGAACGCTCCGCCGCGTAACAAATACGAATCGACCCCTCGCCGCCCGCGCCGAACGCCACGCCCGGCGCGAGCCCTACCCGAGTCTCCTCCAGCAGCCGCTTGCAAAATGCAAAGGAATCGGTCACCCCGTCGATGCGCGGGAACAGGTAAAACGCGCCATCGGGTTTCGGCACCGTGACGCCGGGCAGGCCGCGCAGCGCGTCGAGGCAGAGATCGCGGTTCTCCTTAAAGCGCCCGAGCATCCGCACCAGATCCTCCTCGCCTTCGGCCAGGGCCGTTTCGCCGGCCTTCTGCGCGAAGGTGGGCGCGTGCGAGACGATGAACTCGTTCAACTGCGTAGCCTTCGCCGCCAGGTCGCGCCGCGCTACCAGCCAGCCGAGGCGCCAGCCGGTCATGCAGTAGCTTTTGGAAAAAGAGTGCACCACCATGACGGCGTCGTCGCGCGTGGCCTTGCGGAGGATGGAGGGCACGGGATCGCCCAGGCGGCCGCCTTCGTAATAGAGCCGGTCGTAGACCTCGTCGGCCATCAGCCAGAGACCGTGGCGCCGCGCGAAGTCCAGCAGGCCCTGCTGCTCCTCTTCGGTGGCCACCCAGCCGAGCGGATTGGAGGGCGACGTATACAGCAGCAGCCTGGTGCGCGGTGTGACCGCGGAGTGCAAGGCATCGAAATCCACGCGGTAGCGCTCGCCGCAGAGAGGGTGGGGAATCTGCCGGGCGGCGGCGTTGGCCATGGCCACGCTGGACGAGCCGTTGGGCCAGGCGGGCGTGAGCACCAGCGCTTCGTCGCCCGGATCGAGCGCACAGCGGATCCCCACGTTCAGCGCCTGCACGCCCGAAGCGGTCACTACGATTTCGCCGGCGGGGTCGAGCTCCACCGAGTGCAGCCGGCGATAGTTTTCGGCGATCGCGCGGCGCAGCGAGGGCAGCCCGGCGTTTTCGGTGTAGAAGGTGTAGCCCTCCTGCAAAGCGCGAACGGCGGCCTGCTTGATGTAATCCGGGGTGGGCAGATTGGATTCGCCGAAATACAGGCGCAGAACGCCATCCATCGACATGGCGACTTCCGCCAGCTCGCGGATCCGCGATTGAGGAACGTTTTCGGCCGAGGTTGCAAGTTGCGGCATCTTTGCTATTCTCGCACTGATGACTCCGCACTTTCGAATTGCCGCCATCACCGACGAGTTCTCGCCGGATCTGGAAACCGCCATTCGCTCCATGGCGGAAATCGGCATGACCGGGGCCGAGCTGCGCATGGTGTTCGGGAAGAACATCGTGGACCTCACGGACGAGGAACTCGACCGCGCCATCGGCATGGCGCGCGGCCACGGGTTGGAGATTATCTCGATCGCCTCGCCCCTGCTGAAATGCGTGCTGCCCGATGCGCCGGAGGTGGACGCGCGCTTCCAGAAGGACATGTTCGCGGCCACGCAGAAGTTCGAGGATCAGGAGCGGATCGCGGCGCGGGCGTTCGAGGTGGCTGAGCGCACGGGCGCGCGCATCGTTCGTGTGTTTTCGTACTGGCGGACGGTGCGGCCGGAAGAGTGTTTCGGCCGCGTGGTGGAGGCGCTCGGCGGGCTGGCGCACCAGGCGTCCGGGCGCGGCCTGACCATCGCCATCGAGAACGAGCACGCCTGCAACATCGCGACCGCGGAAGAAACGGCGCGCGTACTGGCGGCGTTGGAACATCCGAGCCTGAAAATGGTTTGGGATCCGGCGAATGCCCTGGTCTCCGGGGAGACGCCGTTCCCCGATGGCTACGGCAAGCTGGCGCCGGCGCGCATCGCGCACGTACACGCGAAGGATTGCGTGCGGGAGGACGGAAAGCTGGCCTGGGGGCCCCTGGGCGAGGGCGCGATCGACTGGAAGGGGCAGATCGAGGCGCTGCGGCGCGACGGATATACGGGGTGGATCAGCCTGGAGACACACTGGTCAGGGCCGGGAGGCGATAAGCTTGAGGCCAGCCGGATCTGCGGGCGGAATCTGAAGCAGATGGTGTGACGCGGCCGGTGGCAAGACCACCGGCGTTACCGTTTTTTCTCCTGATTCCACAACTGCCGCGAGAGGACCCTTCCGCAGAAGGGGCAGTAATTGACTCCCGCGAACTGGTGGCGCTCCTCGCCGAATACCAGGAAATACTCGGTGTCGATTTCGGTGATGATGGTGCCGTTGCTGAGTTGATACGGCTGGGCGTGGCGCGCGAGGTCGCGGTCCATCAGGCGATCGAATTCGCTGCAGCAGGTCATAGGTTCAATCCGTGGGGCTCGCCCATTTTACACCTGAACCATGCGCGGAACGAGACCGTTGGGCGTGCCTGACGGGCTGGATTGGTCCTCGTTCTGTAGGCTTCCTCGCGGCTGATCTGTCTGGAATCTACGCAATCGCGCGTCCCCGGTAGAACCCCACCAACGCATGCATCGTGGGCGGTTTTGAAGTCGCCTCTCCAAGTGGCCCTGAAGTCCGTTCATTCTCAGCCAAGCCCACATCAGTCCCGACGACTGGCACAAGCTCGGCTAACCACTTCGCGCTACTTCTTCTTTGCCGGAGGCTTATCCGGCTGCGCAGGCTGCTCCTTGAGCTTATCCGCGGGGACCGCATCGGGCGTCTCGAAGGAAATGCTGGCGTCGGCGCTGTACTTGTGGTAGGAGTGATAGCTCACTTCGTTCCATGACAGGAGCTTGCCTTCGCGCGAGCGAACCTCCGAGAGCAGCGGCAACACGAATTGCTGGCCGGAAATCTCCACCGTGTCGTAGTTCAGTTCGAGCGCCACGCTCTGAATCGGAAAATCCGCCGGAATGTCGTCGCACTCCAGGTTCACCTTCATGACCATCTTGGTGTCGCGGTTGGCGAAAATGAGCCCGTGGAAACCGGTGACGACGGTGCGTTTCGATCCCTCGTGGTGAATGCTGTAGCGTTGCTGGCGCACGCGGAAGTGAAAGACGTAGGTGCGTTTCCCTCCCAGCGTGGTCCACCGCTCCCAACCGAAGTCGGTCTCGGTCCCGGGATCGAAGATGGTGCGCAGAATGGACGCGAACTCGCCCGAGGAACTGGCGCCGCCCAACTGATCGTGCTGGAGGTTGTTGGTCACCAGGTGGTCGTTGACCATCACCACCTTGTAGTTCTCTTTCTGGTCGACGTAGCTGAGCTGCTCCATGATGGTGTCCGCCACGCGCCAGCTTTCGGTGCCGGTGGGATCGACGTGCCGCTTGGTTACCTGGGTGCAGATGTAGTTCGGCAGGCTCTCGGTGTAGTTGAGCGCGTTCGCGCGGATGGCCGCGAGGATCTGCTGGAGCTCCGCCGGATCGGGAGGGGCCAACGCGGTGGGCGCCGCTTTGGGCGCGCCGGCAGCCGCGGGCAAGCCGGCGGACGCTTCGGCGAGCTTGTGCAGCGCGGCGATGGTCTTCTGGCCCGCGCCCATGTGCTGCACCTGTTCGACGGTGGCTGCATCGAGCCGATTGACCAGCTTGATCTTCAGCACCTCGTCCGCGATTTTCTTATCGTCGTACTTGGCCTGGATCGCCGACCGGATGAAGCTCACCAGCTCATCCACGGTCCGTCCGGACTGGGATGGCGCCGCCAGCGAGAGCAACAGCAGCAAACACAGGGATCGCATCGTGCCCATGCCTATATACTAGCCCCGCCATGTCCGGGAATTCGGGAAGGGGCAAGCGGGAAGATTGACAGGCCTGGGGGCCCGTCCCACTAGCTGGCAGCTATAATGAAATCACACCAACAATGAAGCAGAAGATACGGTCGACGACGGTGATATGTGTCCGCCGCGACAACAAGGTCGTGATGGCCGGCGACGGGCAGGTCACGCTGGGCAGCGAAGTGATCAAGGCGACCGCCAAGAAACTGCGGCGCCTGTACAACGACAAGATCCTGGCGGGGTTCGCGGGATCCACGGCCGACGCGTTCGCGCTGTTTTCGCGATTCGAATCGAAGCTGGAGCAGTTCAACGGCAACCTGCCGCGCTCGGTGGTGGAGTTGGCCAAGGAATGGCGCACGGACCGCGTGCTGCGCCACCTGGAGGCCCTGCTGCTGGTGGCCGACAACAAGACCACCTACCTGGTGAGCGGCACTGGCGACGTCATCGAGCCCGACGAAGACATCGCGGGCATCGGATCGGGCGGCCCCTTCGCCACCGCGGCGGGCACCGCGCTGCTGCGCAATACCAAGCTTTCGGCCAGGCGCATCGCGGAAGAGGCCATGGCCATTGCGGGCAAAATCTGCATCTACACGAATGACAGCGTGACGTACGAGGAGCTGGAGTAGCCATGGTCATCTATCTTCCCGGCCAGTCTGTGGATGAGGAGCCGATCCTCGACGAGCTGACTCCCCGCGAGATTGTTCGCGAGCTCGACAAGCACGTAGTGGGGCAGGCCGAGGCCAAGCGGGCCGTGGCGATCGCGCTGCGCAACCGCATCCGGCGGCAAAAGCTCGCTCCCGAAATGGCCGAAGAGGTGATGCCCAAGAACATCCTCATGATCGGCCCCACGGGTGTCGGCAAGACGGAGTTGGCGCGCCGCCTGGCGCGGCTCTCGAACTCGCCGTTTCTGAAAGTGGAAGCCAGCAAATTCACCGAAGTGGGCTATGTGGGCCGCGACGTGGAGTCGATGATCCGCGACCTGGTGGACATTGCCATCGACATGGTGCGGGAGGAGCGGCTGGACGAAGTGGCCGACCGCGCCGAGATGAACGCCGAAGACCGGCTGCTGGACCTTCTGATGCCGCCGCAACCGGAGCCGAGCGAAAGCGTGGAGCGAACGCGCGAGAAGCTTCGCGAGCGGCTGCGCGACGGAAAGCTGGATGAGCGGCTGGTGGAGCTGGACGTGAAGGATCGCGCTCCGACGCTCGAGCTCACCACCAACGCGGGCATCGAAGAGATGGGCATCAACCTGAAGGACATGCTGCCCAACCTGTTCGGCCAGAAGACGCGGCGCCGCAAGATGCGGGTGGCCGAAGCGCTGGATTACCTGGTGCAGGAAGAGGAGCAGAAGCTGATCGACATGGAGCAGGTGACGCGCGTGGCGCTGGAGCGCGTGGAATCGAGCGGAATCATCTTTCTCGACGAGATCGATAAGATTGCGGGCCGCGAATCGGGGCACGGGCCGGACGTGAGCCGCGAGGGCGTGCAGCGCGACATCCTGCCGATTGTGGAAGGCACGACGGTGAATACGCGGTACGGCTTTCTGCGCACGGACCACATCCTGTTCATCGCGGCGGGCGCGTTTCACGTCTCCAAGCCGAGCGACCTGATTCCCGAGCTGCAGGGGCGGTTTCCCATCCGCGTGGAGCTGAAATCGCTCTCCGTGGAGGATTTCATCCGCATCCTGAAGGAGCCCAAGAACGCGCTGTCGAAGCAGTATACGGCACTGCTGGAGACCGAGGGCATCAAGCTGACCCTGACCGACGACGCGCTGGAAGAGGTGGCGCGGTTTGCCGCGGCGGTGAACGAGAGCGCCGAGAACATCGGCGCGCGGCGGCTGCACACCATCATGGAGAAGCTGCTGGAAGAGGTGTCGTTCGAAGGGCCGGACTTGAAGAAGAAGTCGGTGAAGGTGGACGCGAACTACGTGCGGCGGCAGTTGGCGGATATCGTGAAGGACCAGGATTTGAGCCGGTATATTCTGTAGGGCGCAAGTCACCTGTTCGTTTCGACAGCCGGCCTTACGGCGTTACCCAGGGGTTGAGGACGGAGATGCCAAAGGCCGCGAAGTCCTTCACGTTGCGCGTGACGACGGTCAGGTCATGCTCCTGAGCGGTGGCCGCGATAAGACCATCGGCGAGTTTGATGGTGCGACCGTTGGCCTCGCCTTCTCCGGCCCATCGTCCCAGGCGTTCGGCAATCGGTTCGGTGATGGGCAGGATACGGCCGGCGAACCAAGGGCGCAAGGTCACATCCAGCCAGTCCTGGAGTTGCGTACGCTTCTTGCTCTCGGGGAGCTTCGCAATGCCCTTGCAAATCTCAGCAAGCGAGATGACGCTGAAAAACAGGAGTTCGTCATCCACTTCGTCCAACCAACGTTTCACGAGCGGTTCGGGGCGTGGATAGGTCAACTCGGAAGGGATATTGGTATCGAGTAAGAACCCCTTCACGGCGCCACCGGAGGCCACGTGTCCGGGAAGCGCTCAAACTCGATGCCAAGCCCTTGGAAGGGAGATTCCGCAAACAATTGAGCAAGGCTCGGCCGGCCTGCCGGGCGTCGGCGACTTGCGGAAGCGGGTTGGTTCTGCGGCGAGGTTGGATTGAGCGCCTGCCACAGCACGTCCTCCACACTTTCGAACTGACCGGTTTCGAGGCGTTGCCGGATCGCGGCCTCAAGCTCCGGCTTATTGATTTCGATAGTCAATGCATCTCCCTGCCTTAAACATACGCAAAAAGTGCGGCAAAGTGCAAACGGGGGATTTGGGGGCAAGCCGGCCGCAGAACAACGAAAAAATGCGGCGCAGCAGCGCGCGCGGACGTTGGTCGGGCTATTTCTGCTACGCGCGTAGTTGGGCTCATTAAGATGGCGGCCGTCTCATTTTGACGGGCCGGCTCGGAGAAAAAAAGCAACACAGGGAAGGATGCCTGTGCTACAGCGAATGCGGAGAAGGATTCAGATAGCGCGTACGCGCCGATCCACTCTCGCCCTGAGGGCTCGCGCCCCCTTTCATACTGTATTCTTGCCGGTGCGCGGCGGGGACTGACGAGCCCTCCGCCGCGGCGATCACGCCGGGGGAAGATGTATCGGCATAACCGGAAGCTTGCGGCGAAGCGTCGAAGATCGGCGCGGCAGGGGTGAACCGGGTGTTGCCTTAGACGGCGCTTTCCCCTACGCTTAAGCCATGGAAGTACATTTCAAACCAGAGTGGGAAGCGAAGCTCGCCGAAATGGCATCTGTCACCGGCCGCCCCGTAGACGACCTGCTGGAGGATGCCTTCGCCGCGTATTGCCAGGAGGCCGCCGGAACGCGCGACATGCTGGATTCCCGCTACGATGACCTCAAAAGTGGCCGGGTCAAACGGGTTGACGGTGAGGAAGTCTTTGCGCGACTGCGTCGCAAAAGCGAAGAACGGCGCGGCCCCCAAGCGTGAGCGATTTTCTTTTTCATCCCGAAGCCGAGGGCGACCTTGACGAGATTTGGGAATACATCGCGGCGCACAATATCGAGGCCGCTGACCGCGTTGCGGATGAAATCGAAGATAGAGTCCGCGCCCTCGCTGCTTTTCCCCGAGAGGGGTTTAGACGGCCTGATCTCACCAGCCGGCCCTTGCGGTTCGTGCTGGTCCGCGATTATCTGATTGCCTACGCCCCGGATGCAAAGCCATTGTGGGTCGTTGCGGTAATGCATGGCAGTCGCAGCCCGCGCGTCATGGCGGCAATTCTGCGCGGGAGAGAGTAGCGGCGGCTTCCAAATGAGTAGAAGCCGGCAGATGGGGCCGGATCCCGCCCCGCCCTAAAGTACGGCGAACCGCTACCGCCCTCGTTCCGTTTTGAGATTGACTCAGGGGCGGGTATTCTTGTAC
>Ga0209415_10009257_pt1 | contig 16946 bp, 23 predicted proteins | sample PeaSoiSIISIP2007_FD_187696 | JGI IMG/M metagenome (GOLD analysis project Ga0209415, IMG submission 187696) | Peat soil microbial communities from Weissenstadt, Germany - SII-SIP-2007 (SPAdes) (version 2) | ecosystem: Environmental > Terrestrial > Soil > Wetlands > Peat | place: Germany... | reverse complement strand
GAGCCGTTGCGCTCGACGAGCGCAGCTGTCTGCAGGTCGCCGATGAGCGCGTAGTCCTCTATCCGAGCCATCGCCACCGCTTTCTCGCCGCGTGCTCGAACGTCGCGGCATACTCCTCGGCGACGTCGTCCCCGAGCGTGCGGGCGTAGCTGTCGCGCATGTCCGCGAGCGCGTCCTTGACGGCGTCGACGACGTCCATGTAGTCGCCGTAGGCCTCCTCGGCCTCGTCCCGGGGCGCCCGATCGTACTGCTCCTTCTTCTCCCGCACCTCGGCCAGGAGGCCGTTCGCCTCGTCCTCGGCGAAGACGTCGAGCTGGCGTGACGCGACGTCGCCGAAGCGGTTGCGGAGCATCACAGGAGACCCTCGTACAGAGCGAGATGCGCACGCGCGGATGCGTCCCACGTCAGCTCCTCGCGCGCGCGGCGTGCGCCTGCCCGCGCTTCCTCGAGCGCAGCTGGCTGCGTCAGCAGCTCGTGCACCGCTGCAGCGAGGCCTTCGACGTCGCCTGGGGCGACGACGCGTCCCGCGCCGAAGCGGCGCACGGGCTCGGCGATGCCGCCGACGTCGTAGGCGATCGCGGGGACGCCGGCGCCGAGCGCCCGCAGGAGAGCGCCGCTCTGGTCGAGCTCGGGGCGATACGGGAACACGGCGACCGTGGCGTCGCCGAGCGCGCGGTCGACCTCCGTGGCGTCGAGATAGCCGAGGCGCCACTCGACGTCGAGCCCTGCCGCTGCCGATCGGTACGGCTCGATCGGCTCGAGCGGGTCGCCGGCGACGAGCAGCCGCGCGGAACCGGCGGCCCGGACGGCTGCGATGGCGTCGCCGAGCCCCTTGTACGGCCGGATGACGCCGAAGCACAACACCGTGTGCCCGTCGTCCCGACGCTCGGGATCGCTGGGGAACACCGGATGCGCGATCACCTGTGCGTCCACGCCGAGCGGCGCGAGCGCCTCACGGCCGTTCTCGCTGTGCACGACGACGCGGTCGAACCGAGACAGGAGCGACCGCCACAGCTCGAGCTTCGCGGCCGTCCTGCGCGGGAGCAGGTCGTGCGCGGTGAAGACCGCGGGCACGCGCGGGCGGAACAGGCGCGCGTCGATCTCGGGCACGAGCCACTGCATGTGCAGCACGTCTGCGCGGCGGAACCGGAGCGCCGCGAGCCCGAGCGGGTGCTCGGCCACCTTGAGCGGCACCCGCAGCGGAGAGCGGCGGAAGAGCCGCGACGACAGCGGGTAGAAGAGCTCGCGGCGGTCATAGCCGTCCGGAGCCGGCACTGCGCCGAAGCGGAAGCGCGACGTGACGAGCTCGACGTCCGAGCCCGCACGAGCGAGAGCCGCAGCCAGCTCGTGGTCGTACGCGGGCGTGAAGGCGGGCGGATCGGCGAGGACGATGCGCACGCGTCGTAGGCTACGCGGGTGGCGTGGCTCGTCCGAACGTGGAACCTCTTCCACGGCAACACGGTGCCGCCCGGCCGCAGGGCGTACCTCGAAGAGATGATCCGGCTCGTGACCGCAGACCGCCCGGCCGTCGTGTGCCTGCAGGAGGTCCCGGCGTGGGCGGTCGGCAGGCTCGGGCGCTGGAGCGGGATGACGGCGGTGGGCGCGGTCGCCGCCCCGCCCCGTCTCGGCAGCGCGGAGCTCGGACGCCTGCTCACCGACGTGCACCACGGCCTCCTCCGCTCGGCGGTGGCCGGCCAGGCGAACGCGATCCTCGTCGACGGCGGCCTCGCCGTCCGCGACGAACGCGCCGAGCAGATAAGCGCGCAGGGCGAGCGGCGTGCGTGCCAGGCCGTCCGCGTCGAGGGGCTCGGCGTCGTCGCCAACTTCCACGCCACCGGCGGGGCACACGCGGACGAGCAGTTCCGGCGCGCCGTCGCCTTCGCCGAGTCCGCGGCGGAGGATGGGCCGCTCGTCCTCTGCGGCGACGTCAACCTCGTCCCCGGGCAGGGGGAGACGTACGGCGCGCTCGCGGAGCGCGGCTGGTCGAAGCCGGCGTCCGGCATCGACCAGGTGCTCGTCCGCGGCCTGCCGGCGACGGAGCCCGAGACCTGGCCGACCGAGCGCCGGCGCGTCGGCGGCCGCCTGCTGTCGGATCATGCGCCGGTGGAGGTGACGGTGGGATGACGTTCGAGGAGGCACGCGCGCAGTTCCCCGTGCTCGAGCGGTACGCGTACCTCAATGCGGGAACGAACGGCCCGCTCGCGCGCTCGACCGTCGCCGCCGTGGTCGATCAGGTGCAGCACGACCTCGCCGGCGGACGGAGCGGACAGGCGTGGATCGACCGCGTCTTCGCGCTCCGCGACGAGGCCCGCGCCGGCCTTGCCGCCGCCATCGACGTCGATCCGGAGCTGCTCGCGCTCACCGACTCGACGACGCGCGGCTGCGCGACCGTGCTCGCCGGGCTCGGCATCGCGGTGGGGGACGAGATCGTCATCACCGACCAGGAGCACTTCGGCCTCACCGGTCCCGTGCACGCGTCGGGCGCGCACGTCGTCGTCACGGCCGGCGACGAGGAATCGATCCTCGCCGCGGTGACGCCGCGCACGCGACTGATCGCGACGTCGCACGTCCTCTGGACGACGGGCCGCCGGCTCGAGCTCGAGCGCGTGCGCGAGGAGAGCGGTGTGCCGCTCCTCGTCGACGGCGCGCAGTCGGCGGGCGCGATCCGCGTCGACGCGAGGCCGTTCGACTTCTACACCGTCTCGGCGCAGAAGTGGCTGTGCGCGCCGGAGCCGATGGGCGGTCTGTACGTCCGCGACCCGGAGCGCCTCCGCGTCGTGTCGCCCAGCTACCTCGCGCAGTCGTCGTACGAGTCGTCAGGCAAGTTCGAGCCGAAGCCCGGGGCCGCGCGCTTCGACTCCGGCTGGAACGCGACGCCGACGCTCGCCGGGCTCGTCGCCGCGCTCGCGACGCATCCCGAGTGGTGGTACGAGCGCGCCGCCGAGACCGCCGCGCGCTGCCATGAGCTTCTCTCGAGCCGCGTCGAGGTCGTGACGCCGCCGGGCCATTCGACGCTCGTGTCGTTCGTTCCGGACGGCGACCCGACGCAGCTCGTCGCCGACCTGCAGGAGCGCGACGTCCTCGTGCGCGAGCTGCCGGGCCGCAACCTCGTGCGCGCGTCGGTCGGTTGGTGGACGAGCGAGGACGACCTGCAGCGCCTTGCCGAAGCGCTCTAGGAAGGAAGGCCGAGCTCGGCTGCGATCGGCTGCAGCGCCGCGACGACGGTGCGGATGTGGTCGTCGAGGTCGACGCCGAGCTCGTCCGCGCCCTTGTAGACGTCCTCGCGGTGGACGCCGGAGGCGAAGGACGGCTGCTTGAGCTTCTTGCGGACCGACTTCGGCTCGAGGCCCTCGAGGCCGGTCGGCCGGACGAGCGCGCACGCGTGGATGAAGCCGGACAGCTCGTCGCACGCGAAGAGCGCCTTCTTGAGCGGCGTGTCGCGCGGCAGGCCGAGATGCTCGGCGTGCGAGAGGACCGTGTCGACGACCACCTCCGGATAGCCCTCCTCGCGCAGGATCGGCGCCCCGTCCTGGGGGTGCTTGTCGAGGGTCGGGTGCATCTCGTAGTCGAAGTCGTGGAGGAGCGCGGCCACGCGCCAGAGCTCCTCGTCCTCGCCGAACGTCCTCGCGTAGGCGGCCGTCGACGCCTCGACGGCGAGCGCGTGCCGCAGGAGCGACTCGCTCTTCGTGTACTTCGTCAACGTGTCCCAGGCCTGCTGGCGAGTGGGGGCCGACACACGGCTAGGATAGCCGCCCATGGCAGTGGCTCCCGCTCTCGCCGACGCCTTCGTCATCGAGGGCTCGCGCCCGCTGAACGGCACGATTCGGGCTGCCGGGAACAAGAACGGCGCGCTCCCGATCCTGGCGGCGACGCTCCTCACCCAGGAGCCGGTCACGCTGACGAACGTGCCGCGGATCAACGACGTCGAGACGATGGTCGACCTCCTCGCCGACCTCGGCGCCGACATCGGCTGGACCGGGCCGAACGATCTTCGCGTGCACACGGCGAACGTCTCGAAGTCGAATCCCGACCCGCGCCTGTGCAGCCGCATGCGCGCGTCGTTCCTGCTCGCAGGCCCGCTGCTGTCCCGCTTCGGCAGCGCGACGATGGCGCCTCCCGGCGGCGACGTCATCGGCCGCCGGCGGCTCGACCCGCACATCCACGCCTTCGCGGAGCTCGGCGCGGACGTCGACACCGAGCGCCCGTACGAGATGCGGACCGACGGGCTGCGCGGCGCGCACGTCTTCCTCGACGAGGCGAGCGTCATGGCGACGGAGAACACCATCATGGCCGCGGTGCTTTCGCCGGGCGAGACCGTGCTCGGCAACGCGGCGTGCGAGCCGCACGTGCAGGACCTCTGCCGCTTCCTCGAGTCGCTCGGCGCACAGATCGACGGCATCGAGTCGAACGTCCTCCGCATTCACGGCGTCGACGGGCTGCGCGGAGGCGAGTGGGCGATCGGCCCCGATCACATCGAGGTCGGGAGCTTCATCGGCATGGCCGCCATCACCGGCGGGGCCGTGACCGTCGAGGGCGCCGATCCGAAGGATCTCGTGTCGATCAAGCCGGCGTTCGAGCGCCTCGGCGTGCGTACCGAGATCGACGGGAGCAGCGTGCACGTCCCGTCGCGGCAGCAGCTCGTGATCCGCGACGACCTCGGCGGGATGATCCCGAAGATCGAGGACGGCACCTGGCCGGCGTTCCCGTCCGACCTCACGTCGATCGCGATCACGGTCGCGACGCAGGCGTTCGGCACCGTTCTCATGTTCGAGAAGATGTTCGAGAACCGCCTGCTCTTCACCGACAAGCTCGTCTCGATGGGCGCGCGCATCATTCTGTGCGACCCGCACCGGGCGGTCGTCACCGGGCCGACGCCGCTCGTCGGCCAACGGATGGAGAGTCCCGACATCCGCGCCGGCATGGCGATGGTGCTCGCGGCGCTCTGCGCCGAGGGCCGCTCGACGATCGGCGCGGTCCATCAGATCGACAAGGGCTACGAGCGCATCGACGAGCGGCTGCGTGCGCTCGGCGCGTCGATCGAGCGCGTCGAGGCATAAGGCGAAAGTGCTGCGCACTTTCGCCTTTTGAAAGGTCCCGCTTCGCGGGAGCGCTCGGCAGCAGAGCTGCCGAGCTCTTGGAGGGCTAGAGGCGAAGGTACGGTTCTGCGCGGGCGGTGGTGGCTTCGCCATCCCCACCCGCGTCAGTCCGGCCTCCGCATAAGCCCGCTGCGCGAGGCTTACGCTCCGGCCTTGGTCGGGAGCGTGGTTCGAGCGTTTCGAGTCCCCGCAGAACTGGCCCGCGCGGCCCATCTTCCCGCGGCGATGGACCTAGTAGTAGCCTGCGCGCACGATGAGCACGAGCGAGCCCGCAGCGGGGCGGAGCGGCATACGCGTCGACCCCAACGGGAGCGGGTCCGCGAACGTCGAGACCGGCCTGCCTGTCCTCGACCGGCTGCTCGAGCGGCTGGCCGAGTATGCGTCGTTCGACCTCACGCTCGAGGTCGAGCCCGGCGCGGCGGAGGCCGAAGTCGCGGAGGCGGGCACGGCGCTCGGACGCGCGCTGGCGGTGCTGATGCGGGCCGAAGGTGCACGCGGCTACGGCTTCGGGATCATGACCTCGTCCGAGGCGCTCGCGAACGTCGTGCTCGAGGTTTCCGAGACTCCGCTGCTCGTCTCCAACGTCGACCTCACGCAGGCGCGCATCGGCGGGCTCGGCACCGACGTCGCGCGCCGCTTCCTCGAGCGCTTCGCGGAAGGCGCCGGCGTGACGCTGCACGTCCGGCTGCTGAACGGCAAGGAGTCGCAGCACGTGCTCGAGGCGATCTTCAAGGCGCTCGGCGTGGCGCTGGCGCTGGCATGTACCGAAAAGAAGGGGAAAAAGAAAGGAGCAGAGCGTGGCTGACAAGTCCGTCGTCCGCACCGAGGACGCACCGGGGCCGTTCCAGGGGGCGCCGTACTCGCAGGCGATCCGCGCCGGCGGCTTCGTGTTCGTCTCCGGCCAGCTCGCGCTCGAGCCCGGCGCGAAGGAGCTTCGCGGCGGGTCGATCGAGGAGCAGACCGAGCAGGTGTTCAAGAACCTGCGCGCCATCCTCGAGGCCGCCGGCACGGGGCTCGACCGGCTCGTGAAGACGACCGTCTTCCTCCAGGACATCGGCGACTTCCAGGGGATGAACGGCGTGTACGCGCAGCACGTCGGCGACAGCCCGCCCGCGCGCTCGACGGTCGAGGTGGCGAAGCTTCCCTCCGGTGCGCTCGTCGAGATCGAAGCGATCGCGCTTCTCTAGGTGCTCCGCGAGATCGAGGAGTACGTCCGGTCGCTCGACCTGGACGCGTATCTCGTCGGCGGCGCAGTTCGCGATGAACTGCTCGGTCTCGACTCGAAGGACGCCGACTTCCTCGTCCCGGGCGTCGACACGGAAGGCCTGCGCGCCGCGCTCGAGCAGCACGGGCGCGTCGAGGAGCTCGTCGTCGCCGGGCGGCTCGTCGGCGTGCGGCTGCATCCGAGCGACCGCGGCGTCCGTGCGCTCGCGCCCGCCGGGATCGAGTTCGCACCGCCGCGCAAGGAGGTGAGCACCGGCCCCGGCCGGCACGACTTCGAGATCGTCGCGGACGCGTCGCTGTCGGTGGAGGACGACATGCGCCGCCGCGACTTCACCGTCAACGCGATGGCGCGGCGTCTCGCCGACGGCGGGATCGTCGATCCGCTCGACGGCCGGGCCGACCTGGAGCGGCGCGTGCTCCGCGCGGTGTCGGACACGAGCTTCGCCGAGGATCCGCTGCGACTCGTGCGCGCGCTGCGCTTCGTGTCGCAGCTCGGGTTCGAGCTCGACGAGCGCACGCGCGCGCAGATGGTGGAGGAGGCGCCGGCGGTGCGGCTCGTGTCCGGCGAGCGGATCGGCGGCGGGCTCGGCGCGGACGGCATGGGGGAGCTGTCGAAGCTCCTGCTCGGCTCCCGGCCCCGGGAGGCGCTCCGGCTCGCCCGTGACACCGGCGTGCTCGTGCAGCTCGTGCCGGAGTTCGGGCCGGCCGATCGCCTGGCCGAGCACATCTTCGCGGTCGTGCAGGAGGCCGCCGACGCGGGCGACGACCTCGCCGTCCGCCTCGCCGCGCTCTTCCACGATCTCGGCAAGCCGGTCGACGACGACCCGCTCGGCCATGCGCAGGTCGGCGCGCGCATCGCTCGGGAGACGCTGGGCCGGCTCCGGTATCCGACACGTCTCGCGCATCGCGTCGTCGCAATCGTGCGCGAGCACCCGTTCCGCGCCGAGGATCTGCCGAAGACCCCGCGCGACGTGCGCCGGTTCCTGTATGCGCACGGCGACGACCTCGCGTTCGACCTCGTGGCACACCGGCGCGCCGATCTACGCGCGAAGGACCGCGACGCGAGCGGCGTGGAGGAGCTGCGCGTCGCACTCGAGCGCGAGCTCGCGAGCCCGCATCGCCTGCGCGATCTCGCCATCGACGGCAGCGATCTCATCGCGCTCGGCTTCGAGCCCGGGCCTGCGCTCGGCCGCGCGCTGCAGGAGCTCCTCGCGGCCGTGGTGGACGATCCTGCGCTGAACACGCGCGACGAGCTGCTCGAACGCGCGCGTGAGAAGCTGGCGGCGTGACCCTCGACCTGATCGCCTGGGACGCGCCGGGCCCGTACCGCGTCGCGTTCTCGACACGACTCGGCGGTGTGAGCGAGGGCGCGTTCACGTCGCTCAACCTCGGCATCCGCACGGAGGACGACCCGGCGTGCGTCGTCGAGAACCGCCGGCGGCTGTGCGAGGCGGTGGGAGCCGACCCCGACGGCGCCACGATGGCGTGGCAGCGCCATGGTGCGACGGTGACCCGGGCCGAGTCCCGGGGCGTCGTCACGCCCGGGACCGTGTACGACCACTGCGACGGTCTGTGGACCGACGAGCCCGGGAGGGCGATGCTGCTCCTCACGGCGGATTGCCTGCCGGTGGCGGTCGTGCGCACCGAGGGCGACCCGGCGGTCGCGATCCTCCACATCGGCTGGCGTGGGCTCGTCGCCGGAATCGTCTCGGAGGGCGTACGCGCACTCGGCCCGTACCGGCTCGCCGCCGTCATCGGCCCGAGCATCGGCCCGTGCTGTTACGAGGTCGGTGAGGAGGTCGCGGGCCCGTTCCGCGAGGCGTTCGGCGACGACGTCGTCCGCGACTCGATGCTGGATCTGTGGACGTGCGCCGAGCGCGCGCTGCGGGCGGCCGGGTGCGAGCGCGTCGAGCGCCTCGACGTGTGCACCTCGTGCCACGGCGACCGGTTCTTCTCGCACCGCCGGGACGAAGGCCGCACCGGCCGCCAGGGAGTGATCGCGTACGTCGCTTGACCCGGACGCCATCCGCGAGCGCTACGAGCGCATCGCCCACGAGGTCGGGCCGCGCGTGACGATCGTCGCGGCGACGAAGTACGTCGCGCTCGGCGACATGGCGGCGCTGGCGGAAGCCGGCATCCCGGTCGTCGGCGAGAACCGCGCCCAGGACCTGCAGGCGAAGCACGCCGCTCACGGCGACGCATTCCGCTGGCACTTCATCGGCCACCTGCAGAGCCGGAAGACGCCGATCGTGAACGCCACCTGCGAGCTCTGTCACTCGCTCGACTCCGAGTCGGCGGCGCGCCGGCTGACGATCCCCGCCCTCGTCGAGGTCAACCTCTCCGGCGAGCCGACGAAGTCCGGCGTCGTCCCCGAGGCGCTGCCGGCGTTTCTCGAGCTGTATCCGGACGTGCGCGGGCTCATGACGATGCCGCCGGCGACCGGCGATCCCGAGGCGTCCCGCCCGTACTTCCGCCGCCTGCGCGAGCTGGCCGAGGCCAACGGGCTGCCGGAGCTCTCGATGGGGACGAGCCAGGACTACGCCGTCGCGGCGGCCGAGGGAGCGACCCTCGTCCGTGTCGGCTCGGTCCTCTGGTCTGGGTAAGATCCCGCGCAACCATGGCCTTCGCCGACGTCTGGAACCGCACCCTCGTCTACTTCGGGATCGCCGAGGAGGAGGAGTGGGACGAGGACGGCTACCTCACCGACGAGGAGCTTCAGCGTGTGTACGCCGAGCGGCCGAACGTCCGCCGGCTGCCGCACCGGCGCGGGCGCCGCGAGGAGTTCGACGACTGGACCGATCCGGAGTCGGCCGCGAACGCGCGGACGAGCATCCTCCGGCCGACGCCTGAGCCGCGGCGGCTGCGCGGGGTGGAGAGCGTCCCGAGCCCCGGCTCGGTGCGCGTGCACCTCATCGTCCCGCGGAGCTTCAACGACGCGCAGCAGATCGCCGACCGGTTCAAGGAAGGTATGCCGGTCATCCTCAACCTGCAGGGCTCCGACCAGGAGCTCTCCAAGCGGCTCATCGACTTCGGCAGCGGGCTGACGTACGCGATGGACGGCGGCATGCAGCGCGTCGCCGACAAGGTGTTCCTGCTGACTCCGCGAAATGTGGAAGTCTCGGCGGAGGAGCGCGCCCGCATGTTGGAACGCGGAGGATTCTTTAATCAGGCGTAGAAGCTGCGCTTCTACGCCTGGGAGAGGGTCCCGCTTCGCGGGAACGGACGCGGGCGGAGCCCGCGTCCTCTTATGAGTGTCGGCGAGCGGTTTGGTTCTGCGCGCGCGGTGGTGGCTGCGCCATCCCCGCGCGCTACTCCGGCCTCCGCTAACGCTTCGCGTTAGCTGCGGCCCGGGGCGGCGGGTTTCGGCAGCTTGTAGGAAAACCCACTTCCAGGGCGAACGCGCATTCGATGGGCGTGACAGCCACCGTTACGTTGCTCGCTGACGCGATCTCGAAGGCGGAGACGTTCGTGAACGTCTTCGTCGGCGTGTATTCGCTCGTGATCTTTCTCTACATCATCGCGAGCTGGTTGCGGCTGCCGTATTCGCCCTGGCTGAACCGGATCCAACGGTTCCTGTACGACGTCTCCGAGCCCTACCTGCGGATCTTCCGGCGGCTCCTGCCGTCGTTCGGCCCGCTCGACCTCTCGCCGATGATCGCGATCATCGTCCTCATCATCCTCGGTCAGGTGGCGGTTCAGATTCTCCAGCAGTTCCACTAAACGGGGAGGACCGATGGCACTCACTCCAGTTGAGATCCTGCACATGACGCCCGGCACGGGCCTGTTCGGCTACAAGCGCGGGGCGACCGACAGCCTGCTCTCGGAGATCGTGTCGAGCTTCGAGGACGTGTGGCGCGAGCGCGCCGACCTCGCCGACAAGGTCGAGCAGCTCGAAGCGGACCTCGTTCGCTTCCGCGAGCTCGAGGCTCTGCTGCGGACGACGCTCGTCTCCGCCGAGCGCGCGTCGGCCGAGCTGAAGGACCAGGCGCGGCGCGAGGCGGAGCTCATCCTCACCGAAGCGCACGCCGAGGCACGCGCCGTGCAGCGCCGTGCGCTCACGGACAACGAGCGGCTCGTCACCGAGACGAAGCTCCTGCGGGAGCGGCTGCGCACGGTGCTCGAGATCGTCGAGAGCGTCGAGGACACGCTGCACGGGCGCGAGCGGCGCGTCGTCGAGCGGGCCGCGGAGCCCGAGGCGGCGTAGCGCAGCACTACAATCGGCGCATGAGCGCTGCCTCCACGCGGCTGCGGCTGCGCGTGAGCCCCGGCTCCGGCCGGGCGGAGATCGTCGGCCGTCACGGCGACGCATGGAAGGTGCGCGTGACGGCGCCGCCCGAGCACGGGCGCGCCAACGAAGCAGTCCTGCGACTCGTGGCGGAGACGCTCTGCGTCCCGCGCGACTCCGTCACCATCGTTTCGGGGCACGGAGCGCGGGAGAAGATCGTGGAGCTGACCGGAGTGGGGCCTGCGCTCGCCGAGCGGCGGCTCGCCTCCGCCTCCACGGCGGATCGCAGCAGAAAGGACAGACGTTCATGAGCGAGCCGGTGCGACAGCTCGATGTCCGCGTCGGCTCGTCCACGGACGCGCTCACGCCGATCTCCGTCGCGAGGAGGCCGCTCGGCGCGGGGATGATCCAGTGGACCGGCCTCGTGGCCATCGCGCTCGCGGCCGTCGCCGCCGACCAGCTGACGAAGCACATCGTCACCGGGCATCTGGGCCTCGACGAAGGCATACACGTCGTCGGCCCGTTCTGGATCCATCACGTGCAGAACTCCGGCATCGCGTTCGGCCTGTTCGCGAGCGCGACGCCGATCGTGATCGTGCTGACCGGCATCGCTGTCGCTTGGATGCTCGTCTTCTTCGCCCGCTCGGGTGCCCGCCACCCGGTGCTGCCGGTCGCGCTCGGGCTCGTCATCGGCGGCAGCCTGTCGAATCTCGTCGACCGTGTGCGCCTCGGCTACGTCACCGACTTCATCGACCTCCGGTACTGGCCGGCCTTCAATCTCGCCGACAGCTTCATCGTGGTCGGCGTCGCGATCCTCCTCGGCACCCTGCTCGCCGCCGAGCGGCCTCGCCGTTCGCGTGACGCGGCTCCGCGTTCCCGCTAGCGCCGCCGGCGAGCGGCTCGACCGCTTTCTGGCCGCACTGCCCGAGGTCGGGTCCCGCGCCGTCGCCGAGCGGCTCGTGCGCGACGGCGGCGTCCTCGTCGACGGCAGCCCGAGGGCGAAGAGCACGAAGCTCGCCGGCGGCGAGGAGCTCGAGTTCGAGCCGCCGGCGCCGGTCACGAGCTCGCTCGCACCGGAGCAGATGGATCTCCGGGTGCCGTACGAGGACGAGCACCTCCTCGTCGTCGACAAGCCCGCCGGGATCGTCGTGCATCCGGCGCCGGGGCATGCGCAGGGCACGCTCGTGCACGGCCTGCTCGCCTACGAGGTCGAGGGCGGCGAGGAGCCGGAGCGCCCCGGGATCGTGCATCGCCTCGACCGCGACACGTCCGGGCTGCTCGTCGTCGCGCGCTCGCCCGAGGCGCACCGGCGGCTGCAGGAGCTCGTCCAGCGACGCGAGCTGACGCGGGAGTACGCCGCGCTCGTCGTCGGGCGGCCGCGCTCGTGGAAGGGAAAGATCGACGCGCCGATCGGCCGGGACCGCACGGATCCGCTGCGCCACTCGCTGGACACCGACACGCCGCGCGAGGCGGTTACGCACTTCGAGGTCGAGGAGCTGCTCCCGCGCCATGCGCTCCTGCGCGTGACGCTCGAGACCGGACGGACGCATCAGATCCGCGTCCACCTCGCCGCCGTCGACCTCCCGGTCGCCGGCGACCCCGTCTACGGCCGCCCCGGCGAGCTCGGGCTCGAACGGCAGTTCCTCCACGCCGCCCGGCTCGCCTTCCGGCACCCCATCACGGGCGCCGAGGTCGACGTGCGCTCGCCGCTCCCGCCCGACCTGGAAGCCGCCCTCCAGGCCGCTCGCAGCTAGACTTCTCCTGCAAACCGTCCCGACTCCCCGGTGGCTCGTCCACGGCGCGGGTGCCGGTCTCTGAGACCGGTGCGCCGAAGGTCCCCGCCGGCGCTGTGCCAAACAAAAACCAGGAAGGAGCACCATGCCCGTCGTCTCCATGCGCGAGCTGCTGGAGGCCGGAGTCCACTTCGGCCACCAGACGCGACGCTGGAACCCCAAGATGCGCCGCTTCATCTTCACCGAGCGGTCCGGCATCTACATCATCGATCTCACGCAGACGACCGAGAGCCTCGACGAGGCCGCGCAGTTCGTCCGCAACCTCGCCGAGCGCAACGGCACCGTGCTGTTCGTCGGCACGAAGAAGCAGGCGCAGGACGCCGTCGAGAACCAGGCGAAGCGCGTCGGCATGCCGTACGTCAATCACCGCTGGCTCGGCGGCCTGCTCACGAACTGGCGGACGATCTCCGACCGCATCGACCGCCTGCACGAGATGCGGCGGCTGCGGGACGAGGGCCAGCTCGCTCTCCTGCCGGCGAAGGAGCGCATCGCCATGGCGGCCGAGCTCGAGAAGCTCGAGGCGAACCTCGGCGGCGTCGCCGACATGCGCAAGCAGCCGGACGCGATCTTCATCATCGACCTGAAGAAGGAGGCGCTCGCCGTGCGCGAGGCGCGCCGCCTGAACATGCCGGTCGTCGCGCTCGTCGACACGAACTGCGACCCGGACGAGGCCGACTACGTCATTCCCGGCAACGACGACGCCATCCGCTCGTGCGCGCTCATCGCGAAGGTCATCGCCGACGCGATCGAGCAGGGCAAGCAGAAGATCGCCGTGAAGGAGTTCAAGCCTGCTGCCACTAACGGCGCCGAGGCCGCGCCCGCCGAGGAGCCCGAGCCGACTGCAGAGGAGTCGACTCCGGAGCCGGCGGCTGAGGAGGAGGTCGGGGCGACCGATGGCTGAGATCTCGGCGAGCCTCGTCAAGGAGCTCCGCGAGCGCACGGGCGCCGGGATGATGGCGTGCAAGCAGGCGCTCCAGGGGACGAACGGCGACATGGAGGCGGCCATCGTCCTCCTGCGCGAGAAGGGCATGGCGAGCGCGGCGAAGCGCGCCGGCCGGGAGACGACCGAGGGCAAGGTCGGCTACCGCCTTGCGGACGACGGCTCGAAGGGGACGATGGTCGCGATCGGGTGCGAGACCGAGCCCGTGTCGAACAACGATGAGTTCCTCGCGTACGCGAAGAGCGTCCTCGACGCCGTCGACGCGAAGGGCGTCGGCGCGGAGACGGAGCTCGACGAGAAGCGCGTGGAGCTGTCGGCGAAGCTCGGCGAGAACATCGTCGTCGCCGGCGCCGCTCGGTTCGAGGCGATCAACGGCAGCCTCGTCGCCGCATACGCGCATCCGCCGGCGAACAAGCTCGGCGTGCTCCTCCAGGTCCGCGGCAGCGACGCCGACTTCGCGCGCAAGGTCGCGATGCACATTTCGTGGGCGAACCCGCAGTGGATCGCGCGCGAGGACGTGCCCGCCGACGTCGTCGCGGCCGAGCGGGAGATCTACGAGCACTCCGACGAGGTGCAGTCGAAGCCCGAGCAGACCCGCGGCAAGATCGTCGAGGGCATGCTCAACAAGCGCTTCTTCGGGGTCAACGTCCTGCTCGAGCAGGAGTGGATCCACGACTCCTCCAAGAACGTGGGCGCCGCGCTCGGCGAGGCCGGTGCCGAGGTGCTCGAGTACCAGCGTTTCTCGGTCGCCGGGTGAGCACCACGCCGACCGAGGCCGCGCAACCGGCGCCGCCCGAGCACGGCGGCTTCCGGCGCGTCCTGCTGAAGCTCTCGGGCGAGGCGCTGATGGGCGAGCGCGACTACGGGATCGACGTCGGCGTCGTCCGCAGCCTCGCGGCCGAGATCGCGCAGGTCCAGGCCGGCGGCGTGGACGTCGCCGTCGTCGTGGGCGGCGGCAACTTCTACCGCGGCCTCGCGGCTGCGGCGGAGGGCATGGAGCGCGCGACCGCCGACTACGCCGGCATGCTCGCCACGCTCCTCAACGCGCTCGCGCTCCAGGATGCGCTCGAGCGGCAGGGTGCGACGACGCGCGTCCAGTCCGCGCTGGCCGTCGCCGAGGTCGCCGAGCCGTACATCCGGCGCCGCGCGATCCGCCACCTGGAGAAAGGCCGGATCGTGATCTTCGCCGCCGGCACCGGCAACCCGTTCTTCACCACCGACACCGCCGCGTCGCTGCGCGCGCTCGAGATCGGCGCGGACGCGATCCTCATGGCGAAGAACGGCGTCGCGGGCGTGTACGACGGCGATCCGCGGACGGATCCGAATGCGGCCTTCCTGCCGCGGCTCACGCATCTGCAGGCGATCGAGCGCGGCCTCAAGGTGATGGACACGACCGCGCTTTCCCTCTGCATGGACAACAAGGTGACGATTCACGTGTTCGAGCTCGCCGACGGCAACATCGCGCGCGTCGTCGCCGGCGAAGACGTCGGCACGGTCATAGCGACAGCGTAGGAGGGCACAGAGATGGCAAGCGTCGACGATCTGATCCAGGACGCGCAGACGCGGATGGCGAAGTCGGTCGAGCATTCGAAGACCGAGTTCAACACCGTGCGCACGGGACGCGCATCGGCGTCGCTTCTCGACCGCATCGAGATCGACTACTACGGGACGAAGACGCCGTTGAAGCAGCTCGCGACGATCGGCGTGCCCGAGGCGCGGATGCTGACGATCCAGCCGTTCGACCCGAGCTCGATCAAGAGCATCGAGAAGGCGATCCAGGAATCGGATCTCGGGCTGACGCCGTCGAACGACGGGAAGATGATCCGCCTGCCGATTCCCCAGCTCACCGAAGAGCGCCGCCGGGACCTCGTGAAGGTCGTGCGCGGGCTCGCGGAGGAGCACCGCGTCGCCGTGCGCGAGATCCGCCGCGACGCGATGCGCCACCTCAAGGAGCTCGTCGACAGCGGCGACGTCGGCGCCGACGACGAGCACCGCGCGGAGGAGCGCGTCCAGAAGCTCACCGACGACCACACGAAGCAGATCGACGAGCTGCTGCGGCACAAAGAAGGCGAGGTCATGGAGGTCTGACCGCCACGGCCCTCCAAACCGAGATTCCGCGTGCCGTCGCGATCGTCATGGACGGCAACGGCCGCTGGGCGGCCGCGCATGGCGTCGACGTCGCCGAGGGGCATCGCGCCGGCTCGCGCGCGCTGCGCCCGGTGGTCGAGACCGCCATCGACGTCGGGGTCGCGTCGCTGGCCGTCTACGCGTTCTCGACCGAGAATTGGACGCGCTCGCAGGACGAGGTCTCAGCTCTCATGGAGATCTTCGGCGAGACGATCGACCGCGAGCTGCACGACCTCGCCGAGGAGGGCGTGCACACGCAGTTCGTCGGCCGCCGCGACCGCGCGCCGGACTGGCTGCGGGAGAAGATGGCCGACCTCGAGCGCGCGACGGTCACCGCCCGGCGCCTCCATCTCTGGATCGCCTTCGACTACGGCGGGCGCGCGGAGATCGTCGAGGCGGCGCGCCGGCTCGCCGAGAGCGGCGCCGAGTTCGACGAGGAGTCGTTCGCGCGCCATCTGTACGCGCCGGCGATGCCGGACCCCGATCTCGTCATCCGCACCTCCGGCGAGCTGCGGGTCTCGAACTTCCTCCTGTGGCAGTCGGCGTACGCCGAGTTCGTGTTCACCGACACGCTCTGGCCCGACTTCGGGCCGGACGAATTTCGCAGCGCGTTGGAGGACTACGCGCAGCGGCGCCGCAGATTCGGCGGACGATGAGCAACCTCATCTCCCGTGTGCTCGTGGGGCTCATCGGCCTTCCGCTCGTGCTGGGCATGGTCTGGCTCGGCGGCTGGTGGCTGTACGGGCTCGTGCTCGTTGCGGCGCTCGTCGCCGTCCACGAGTTCGTGACGATGACGCGGCCGCTGCGCCCGCTCGCACCCGCGATGTACCTCGGCGTCGCACTGTCGCTCTCCGCGGCGCAGACCGGCGGCCTCGTCTGGATGCTCGCCGGGATGCTGGCGACGTTCGTGCTCGCCTTCGGCGCGAGCGCGCTCGCGAAGACGCGCGCGCCCGCCACCGTCGCCGTCGGCGCGACCCTGCTCGGCGCGGCGTGGATCGCGTTCGGTCTCGGCCACCTCATCCTCCTGCGGCACTACCACGTGCACGGCCGACTCATCGCGCTCGCCGTCCTGCTCACGGTGTGGGCGGCCGACACGTTCGCGTATTTCGGCGGGCGGCTCGTCGGGCGCCACAAGATGGCGCCGACGCTTTCCCCGAGCAAGACCTGGGAGGGCTTCGTCATCGGCGCGATCGCCGGCGTCTTCGTCGCCTTCGTGACGCTCTACGACACGCGGCACACGTACCTCTCGAGCTGGCAGGCCGCCGTGCTCGGACTCGTCGTCGTCCTCGCGGCGGCGATCGGCGACCTGTTCGAGTCGATGCTCAAGCGGGACATGCAGGTGAAGGACACGGGACGCCTCCTCGGCGGCCACGGCGGCATCCTCGACCGGGTTGACGCCCTGCTCTTCGCCGGGGTGGCGTCGTATTACCTCGTGCTGGGCTTCGGCCCGCACTAGCCCCCTAGACTGGCCGATGTGAAGAGAGTCGCCCTCCTCGGCGCCACCGGCTCGATCGGGCGCCAGGCGATCGAGATCGTGGGGG
>Ga0209415_10009256_pt1 | contig 16946 bp, 12 predicted proteins | sample PeaSoiSIISIP2007_FD_187696 | JGI IMG/M metagenome (GOLD analysis project Ga0209415, IMG submission 187696) | Peat soil microbial communities from Weissenstadt, Germany - SII-SIP-2007 (SPAdes) (version 2) | ecosystem: Environmental > Terrestrial > Soil > Wetlands > Peat | place: Germany... | reverse complement strand
CCCTTCGAACTCGACGATGTGCTTGTGGTTGGAGGTGACTATGCCGATCCCCTTGGCGCAATCGATCGGGCTTCCGCCACCCACCGCCACCAAGGCGTCGCACCCCTCGTCGCGATACCGCTCCACGCCGGACATGATTTCGTCCACCTTGGTGTTGGGAGAAACCCCGGTGAACAGCACGTAGGAAAGACCGGCGGCCTCTATGCTTTGCACGACCTCGTTGGTCCAGCCGGCTTTGACGACGCCCGGATCGGAAACCACCAGGATCTTCTTTCCCCCGAGGTTCCTGGCATAACGGCCGGCGAGGTTTCGTGCGCCGGCTCCGAAAATTATCTCCGGCGCCAGGAATTTTCTCAGCTCAAAAGTGGCCGTCATTGATAACCTCCCGGCGAAGCGGCTGGACAGCACTTTCCGGTTTCAGTGTATTTCAGATTTTAAATTATAACAACATTATAGTAGTAGTCTCCCAAATGTATTAACACTAAATGTGCAGTATGGTTTGTCGGCAGGCGACTGTTTAATAATAGTCTTTGAATAATCGGTCAGTATCATAGAAAACCGTTATATCCGTTTCAGCAGTCGCCTCCGGTTTTGACGTTGACAGAAACCGGCCCGAGGGAGTAGGTTGCACATGCAGCATCTTGAATGTCAACCTGCTCACGCGGGCCGGAAGGAACCTCGCATGCCGTTGCCAGAAAAGAACGGGCTGACGCCGCTTTACCGCATGGCGAGCACGCTTGCCGCCGTCACCATTTTCTATAACATGGCCGAGGGGATCGTTTCGGTCTGGATCGGCGCTCAGGACGAGACCATCACCCTCTTCGGTTTCGGCATCGATTCCTTCGTCGAGGTCGTCTCCGGCATCGGTATCTGGCACATGGTCAGCCGCACGGGGCGGGGCGAGGCCTCCGACCGGGACCGGTTCGAACGACAGGCGTTGCGCGTCACCGGCTGGTCCTTTTTCGCGCTTTCTGCGGGCTTGTTTGCCTCGGCGGCCGCCTCGGCGATCGAGAGACACCGCCCCGTCAGCACGCTTTTGGGGGTGGTGGTCTCTCTGCTCTCCATAGCCTGCATGCAGGCCCTCATCCATTACAAGGTCAAGGTCGGCAGGGAATTGAATTCACCCGCCATCCTGGCCGATGCCGCCTGTTCGCGCGCCTGCCTGCAATTTTCCCTGGCGCTGCTTTTGGCCAGCGCCGGCTATGCATTGACCGGGATCGGTTATCTGGACGCGGCAGGTTCGCTGGCGATTGCCGCGCTTTCCTTCCGGGAGGGTCGGGAGGCGCTTTTGCAGGCCAGGGGAATGGCCTGTTCGTGTGGTGATTGCGGGAGGTAGCATGATGAAACGAAAAGAGTTCGTCCGGCGGATGGCCGCGCAAACCCCCCCTACCCTTATCGACGTGCGCACCGGCTTCGAGTTCAAAAGGGGGCACGTTACCGGAGCGCTGCACGCACCGACCTGGAAGATCCTTTTGCGGCTGGTCAAGCTGCCGGCAGACAAGCACGCCGAACTGGTGGTGACCTGCGAACTGGGTCCCCGGGCTAAGATAGCGAAGTCGCTGCTCGCGGCCTTCGGCTATACGAACGTGGTCCTGCTTGAAGGACAGATGGCGGGGTGGCGGCAAGCGGGCTGCACCCTGGAGAAGAGCTGACGGCTGCAGAGCGGATCGCCGCGAAGCACTGACTTTAAAAGTAGTCAAAACGGGTATTTTTTGGTAGTTTACCGTTTCCGGCCAGTAAATCTCTGCTTAAGGTAATCGATGAAAGACAGCCTCCTTTTGAGTTGTTCCATTCTTCTTGTCGAGGACGACCCCGAAACCCGCGAAATCATCTCTACCGTCGTCAAAATGAAATTCGCCGACGCGACCCTTCACCTCGCAGCGGACGGGCAGGTTGGGCTCGATCTCTACCGGCAGCATGCGCCTCAGATAGTGGTCACCGACATAAACCTGCCGGTGCTGGACGGCATCCGCATGGTCGGCGAAATACTTGCTTGCGACCCGTCCGCCCAGATCATCGTCGTCAGCGCTTACTCAGAACCTTCCTACCTCCTTGATGCCATCAAACTGGGCATCCACCGTTACCTGCTGAAACCGCTCGACCTCAAACTCCTGGTGGAATCGATAGCGGATTGTCTGGCCCTCATCGAGATCAAGCGTTTCGAACGGCAATTGCAGGAAAGCGAAAAGCGTTACCGCTCCCTGTTCGACAACATGATTAACGGCCTGGCCTTTTGCCGCATGCTGTTCGACGAACTGGGCGTTGCGGCGGACTTCGTCTATCTTGGCGTCAACGCCGCCTTCGGGAGGCTGGTCGGCCTGGAAGACGTGGTCGGTAAAAAGGCAACCGAGCTGTTCCCGGGCATCAGGGAGACCTGCCCCGAGTTGTTCGAGATCTACGGCCGGGTCGCCCGGACGGGACAAGCGGAAAGCTTCGATTTCGAGTTTCCCCCCCTCGGCAGATGCTTCTGCATCTCGGTGTACAGCACCCAACCGGGACATTTCACCGCGGTGTTCGACGACATAACCGAACGCAAAAAAGCCGAGACGGTGCTCAAGCAGAGCGAGGAAAAATTCCGCGCACTTTTCGAACTCTCTCCGGACGGCATCGGCCTCGTCGACCTGGACGGCAGCCTGCGGATGTGCAACCGGCAACATGCCGAGTTGCACGGCTACGAAAGCCCCGAGGAGATGATCGGCAGGAGCGTCTTCGACCTGATAGCCCCTTGCAGCCGCCAGGACGTGGCTGAGACGATGGGACGTCTGGTTGCGACCGGGGAGCCGGGGAAAAGGACCGAGGAATTCGCCATTTTGAAGAAAGACGGCAGCGTCTTCCCGGCCGAGGTGAGTGCTGCCTTGGTGAGAAACTTCGACGGCGAGCCGTCCGCATTCATCGGCATCGTCAGGGACGTCACCGAGAGGAGGCACGCCGAGGACGAAGCGCGGCAGGGGCGGGAGCGGCTATCCCAGATCGTGGACGGGGTTTCGGTGGCGATTTTCGTGATCGACGCCACCCATACCGTTACCCACTGGAACCGCGCCTGCGCAAGCCTCACCGGCGTACCGGCCGACGCGATCATCGGCACCAGGAACCAGTGGCAGGTCTTTTATCCGGAACAGCGCCCGGTGATGGCGGACCTGATGGTGGACGGGGCGGACGAGGCGACCTTCGTCCGTCTGTATGGCGAGAAGCTTCGGCGTTCGGAAGTCATCGAAGGCGTCTTCGAGTCGGAGACCTTCTTTCCCCATTTCGGAGAAGGGGGCACCTGGCTCTACTGCACTGCAGCCATGTGGCTCGATTCCAAGGGAAAAGTCGTCGGCGCCATCGAGACGCTGCAGGACGTCACCGAACGCAAACAGGCCGAGGAAGCGCTCAGGGAGAGTCAACGCCGCTACTACGAGCTGAGCATCACCGACAACCTGACCGGCCTTTTCAACTCGCGGCATTTCTTTTCCCAGCTCCAGCTGGAAAAGGAGCGTGCCAACCGCTACGACCGGCCGCTGTCGCTTCTGCTGCTGGACGTAGACAATTTCAAGGGCTACAACGACACCTACGGCCACGTCGAGGGCGATCGCGTGCTCGCCGGCCTGGCTAAAGTGATCCGCGGCAGCCTGCGGGAGAGCGATTCCGGCTACCGCTACGGCGGGGAGGAATTCGTGGCGATACTGCCGGAAACCGGCTGCGACGAGGCGATGGCCGTGGCGGAACGGCTGCGGCAGGCCTTCGAGGAGACCCCCTTTTACCCCATGGGACACGGAGAGGTGCACATAACGGTAAGCATCGGCGTCAGCTGTTACCGTCCGGGCGACGAACTGAAAGAGTTCATCCGCCGCGCCGACCAAGGGACCTACCAGGCCAAGAGCCAGGGCAAAAACCGGGTGGTGTACCGGGCAGGTGAAGGTGCATGAATAAATCGTTTCATAATTAATAATTCCGATATATTCTTGGACGTGACTTAAATTGCAATGAGGAGGATCGCATATGTACCGCACACTCACCATGGCCCTCTTGCTCTGCTGTTTTTATACCAGCACTTCCCTCGCCGGGTTGTTTTCGAGAGACCCGCTGGTCCGGGAAATCACCTCGACTCCCGACGGCGCCAAGATCTATTTCAGCCAGAAAGCCGACGACAAGGGAATCCAGATCGGCATCACCCCCTTCACGGACAAATTCGACCAGCAACAGTTCCCGGCCGGCTATTACCGCCTGGAGAAGGAAGGTTTCAAGGCTCAGACCCAGAGGGTGCAACCTCCGGGTGACAACCCGCAGAACATCAACATTGCCAAGACGCTGCAGCCGGTCAGCACCATCAAACTTTCGATCACCTCCAATCCGCCGGATGCCGCCATCTTCTTTGGCGTCGATAAAAACGACATCGGCAAGAAGCTGGGCAATACCCCCTACAACGACACCAGGAACGACGCCGCCAGCGAAGAAAAGCCGTTTTGGGAGAAGGGATTCTACAAGGCCGTGCTGACAGGCTACAAGCCTGAGGTCATCGCCATCCAGAAGATGGAGCAGGATCTCGAACTCAGCTTCGATCTGGTCAAGATCCCGCCTTTGCCCAATCCGCCGAGGATGGAGTACCCCGACGCCGCGCAGGTCGCCTACAAGCCGGTTGCCGTCGATGCCCTGAAACTCCCGGGCACCGAGATCTCGCCCATCACGCGCATCCTGGTCGCCGCCATCAAGGACTCTACCGGCAAGGACGTGGCCGGGCTCATGGAAGACAACCTGATCCTGAAACTGCAGCGGAAGGGATACGTGGTGGAGGAGCGGGAGATCGTGGAGAAGGCGATCAGCGACGTTGCCGCGGCCCAGGGAGGCAAGAAGATCGCCTCGCCGGTGGAGATCATGAAGCCGCTTTCCGACGCCTTGAAGAGCCGCTACTTCGTGATCGGCACCATCATGGAGTTCAGTTTCGGCAAGGAAGAGATCGCCGTCCCTCCCTTCATCCCCGAGCAGGAGAAAGACCGCTACGTGAAGGAGTACAACGCCTGCCTCAAGTACTACCAGGCCGACAACAGCACCCCGCCGCAGCCGGTGAAGACCGTCAAGGAGTGGGAGCAGGAGTACGCGGGCAAGACCAGGAGCGTCACGCTTCCGGTCGCGCGCTTGGGGATTTCCGCGAAGATGCTGGACGTGAAGACGGGTAAGGCGGTCTGGACCGGGGTGATCGGCATCGCCGAGAGCGGCGTGCAGAAGGCGGTGACCGGCGTGGTCGACGCCATGGTGGAAAGCATCGCGCAGTAAGGGTCAGGCTAAGAGCCCCGGAGCCTATCCCCTATCTCAGCAGTTCCTGCGCCTTCTGATTGCCGTGCTGCGCGGCCTGTCTCAGGTCGCTCATCGCCTTGTCTTTCCTGCCCAAAAGGTTGAACGCCTGCGCACGCAGGTAGTATGCCCGCCCCTGGTCGTTCGGACGCAGGTTGATGGCCTTGGTCAAAAACGAAACCGCCTCGCTTGCCAGGTTGTTCTTGATCAGGATTCCGCCGATGTTGGTTGTGACCGACGCGTCCTTGGGCGAGGCGGCCGCCACCCTGCTCAGCTCCGACACCCCCTCCCCTTTCCTTCCCACTTTCAAAAGGGCAACCCCGTGCAGGCTCACGGCGACCAGGTCGGCCGGCGCCAGTTGCAGCGCCTGCTCCAAGTCCTGTACGGCGCTTTGCGGATCGCCCGTCAAAAGGTAGGCCGCGCCGCGGGTGACGTACGGCCTCGGCCAGTTGGGGGCGGCGGCAACCGCCTTGCCGAAGGCATCGATCGCGCGCGAGAGGTCGCCCGCCTTGCGCGCGTGAATCCCCTGCTCCAGGTAATCCTTGGCGGTCAGCCCGGCGACGGCGCGGCCGTATTCCTGCTGGATGGCGTTGTCCTGGTAGCCTTGAGCCTTCGCTTCGGCCAACTCCTTCTTGAGCCGGTCGATCTCCTTAAGGGACGAGTCCGCCTGGGCGCGCAGCTGGGAAAGCTCGGCGGCCTTCTCCTTGTCCTCGTGCAGCGCGGCCACCGACTTGGCCACCTCTTCGGAGTCGGCAGTGAGCTTGGCCTTCATGTAGTACTCGACGCCGTTCCAGCGCTCCTCGATCACCACGGTGACCACCGCTCCGGCCGAGTAGGTGACGATCTCGTCCTTGGTAAGGGTGGAGTTCTGGATCTCGGTCTGGCTGACCAGGTAGGTGCCGAGCTCTTCCAGTAGCAGGCGCTTGACCTGCTCCAGGGCGATGGCGCGGCAGGAAAGCTTGCTGTCGGCGTCGCCCGCACGGTAGGTGTACTCGCGCACCATGGTGACCGGCGCGGCGCTGGCGCTGCGGCAGACGGAGATCAGGGCCAGGAAAAGGAGCAAGGCCGGCAGGATTTTCGATTTCATCACGGTTCCTCGCAGCGCGACTAGAGGGACTGGTCTTCGGCGAAGGCGGAGTTGAGGACCTGGTCTTCCGCCTGGTCGGCTTCGGACTGCTGGGTCTTCAGCATGGCAAGCACGTTGTCGTCGGCAGCGCCCGGCTCAGGCCCCGTGTTGCGCAACTGGGCGGGAGGCGGCGCCGGCAGGTCGCCGTTGGGGTCGCGCCCGAGCGCGTCCAGGCCGGCGTAGAGCCGCTCGCGCATCTTGTTGTCCATCTCCTGCAGATCCTCGAAGGTGAGCGTCACCACGGTTTGCGCCGGGCAGTCGGCCCGCCTGCTGCTCACCACGTTCATCTCGGCCACCTGATCCTCTTCCTCGGGGACCCGGTTCGGCCGCAAAACCGCGCCGGCGGTCAGACCGCATTCGCCGCCGTCGAGGGTGGGGACGACCAGCGAAGTGGAGACGATGAAGGTGCGCACGGTGTCGTTTAAGAGGCTCTGCAGGGTACCGACGTCGGAGGGCCGGTTGGGATCGGTCGCCGCCCTGCGCTCCCGGGCGAGCTGCCACTGGATTTGCCGGGCGATCCGGTCGCGCGTCCCGGGCGGCATCGGATCGTCCGCGCTCGGATCGGGCTCCTGTTCCCGGGCCTGCTCCTGCATCCGCTCGAGGTAGGCCGCCCGCAGCGTTTCCCTGACCAGGTAGTCGGCGAGCCACTCCGACGGGGAGAGGTAGCTATCGGCCGGCACGTAGTAGCCACGGTAGTACTGGTACGAGGGGTCGCCGGTGCCCCAGCTGTACCTCACCGGTGCTCCCCACCCGGTCCCCACCCAGCGATAGTAGTCAGGCTCGTAATAGCCCGCCGGCCGGTAGACGATCAGGTCGGCGCCGCGATAGCTGTAGGGGGTGTAGCTGCGCGTGTAGACGGTGTTGTTCACCACGTAGGTGCGCTGGATCACGGTGATGTTCTTCACCACCACCTTGCGCTGCAGGTAGCCGCTCTTGGGACCGGTGGAGACCAGGACGCTGTCGTCGGGGCGGACGGTGAAGATCCTGCGCTCGTCGTGAGGGCCGCGCACGATGTCCAGTTTCCCGGTATGCAGGTTGCGCAGCTTGCCGTCCGGCCGGAAACGGGCGGTGGCGCCGCGCGCGGTATAGGAAGCCAGCGTGCCGTCCTGGCGCACGTCGTATTTGCGGCCGCGTGAGCTGACCGTTACCGCGCCGTCGCCATGCACGGAAACGACGCCGCCGGGGAGCCTCCTGTTGTTGATGCCGCCCAGGTTGCCCCGGGCCGAATTGACCTGGTGCAGCAAGGAGTCGCCGTTTTCCTTGGAGAGCATCGTGGTCTTGCCGCCACCGGCCCCAAAACCGGGAGGCAGGGTGTATGCGGGGCGCGGGGTGGCGCGCACGATGGGATGGCGGTCGTTTCTTGCTCCCGGAGTACCCGGGGCGGCGCCGGGGGCGGCTGCCGGTTTAACCGGGGGTTCAGGGCGGCCGGCATGGAACTTCACCGGGCCCGGGCCTTCCGGTTTTTGCTGAACGGTTCCCCCGGTGCCGCCGCGCAGGTAGTCGCCTTGTCGTTCGCCCCCATGGTCCGGCGTAGTGCCGATGCGCACCGGTTGACGCACCTCAGGTCTCGGAGCCGGTTGCTGGGGTTTTTTCGGCCCCTCGGTCAAAGGCCTCGCCGGAACCGGTGTTTGCTGCCTGCCGGAAGGAAGAGCAGGATGGTCGGCAGGTCCGGCATCCGCCGGCAGGGCTTGACGACGCTCGCGCAACTGATCGCGCGTGTCCTGCTTCTGATCGCGCGGCTGGTGGGGCCGATCTTGCTGAACGTCCCGCTGCCGGTCAAGGCGCGGTTGGCGGGATTGGTCCTGCTGCTGGTCACGAGACGGCTGCGGTCTCGGCTGACGTTGCTTATCCGGTTGTTGTTGCTGTTGTTGGCGCTGTTGCTGCTGCTGTTGCGGCTGGCGTTGCTGTTGTGGCTGGCGTTGCTGCTGTTGCTGCTGTTGCTGCTGTTGCTGCTGTTGCTGGCGTTGCTGGCGCTGTTGTTGCTCGTGTTGCTTTTTCTCTTCCCGCTCCTTCTTTTCCTTTTCTGTCTCAGCATTGCTGCCGGTTGGCTGCAGGAACAAAATGGAGATGGCAAGACAGGCAAACAGGAAACGATAGGCGATGCGTGTCAGGTTCATAAGAGAGACTCCAAGAGCGTGCCTCTTTCAGGGCGAGGATAGACAGTAAGCGAAACGACGACAGTGGCAGGAATATCCGAACGTTGGGGGATATTAAAACGGGGAGAAAGTGGTGTCAACGGTAATCGGAGGGAGGCAAACAAGCTGAACCGGTATCGCCCGGGACTTCATTGGCCCGGGCAGGCGCCGTTATCGGGCCGGTTGCACCAAAAGACCGGATTTGGCAGATTTGACGATGTCGCCCACCTTGGCTTCCCCTTTGACGATTTCGCCTTCGATGTAGTGTTCGCTGATGAAGCCGGTGACTTTCACCTGGCCGACCTCTTTCGGCTCGGGCATCTTGCCGCTGGTGCGGAATACCGGCAGCACGTCGCCGACAGCGATTTCGGTCTGCGCCTTGACGTTGCCGCTGTGGAAGAGGTGCACCTTGTTGCCAATCTTCATCACAATCTCGCCTTTCTTCTTGCCTTGGGCATGCAGAGCCACGGGCACGGCAACCACGAACAACAGGACGAGCAACGGGATGATGCTGGCGATTCGTTTCATGTCTGACCTCCTTTGGGTGATGGTACCGGCACAGGGTGCTCGGTGCCCTAGAGAGTATCAGACATTTTTAATAGAGCAATCGCCCCCTCCCCCACCCCCTAGCCCCCTCCAGGGGAGGGGGGATAATAGGCAGGTTCTCCGGCTAGTGCTGCGACAGAGGAGTGATTCCTATTTCACGGTGTACCAGAACTTGGAGCTGCGGATCTTGCCGTCTTTGAGCTTGAACTTGCACATGACGCCGTACTTCCCCTTCTTGGCAAGGTCGAAGTCCGCACCGAAATGCCCCTCCATCCCCATCAGCTCCTTGGTCTGCTCCATCTTGTCCGGACCCTGGACCTTCATTTTGACGTCCCCCTCGGTGAGGGCCTTGCCGGTTTTGGCGTCCTTGAACTCGACCATGATATGGTGGGTTTCCTTCATGCCGGCCGGCATTTCCATCTTCGACGCCTTCAGGTGCTCTTTCATGCTGAGGACCTTGAAGGAGGCCTTGACGCCATTCACCACCTCTTCGTGGGCGGCGCTCCCCATCTTCATCATGTCGTGGCCGCCGTGATCCATGCCTTCCATGTCGTGTTCGGCTAAGGCTGCGATGGGGGCTGCGAAGGCGAGAGCTGCTGCGATCAGGACGATAATTTTTTTCATTGGTTTAACTCCTTTTTGTGTGTTTGTCGTAGGAGCGCCTTCAGGCGCGATTGTTTTCGCGGGCAAAGCCCGCTCCTACGGGGGATCGATAGACGTCAGTGTTTCATGCCGAAGTACTTGAGTTTCCCCTTCTTAAGGTCGCGTTTTTTCATCAGTACGAAGATCACCGGGGTCATGATCAAGACGTGCACGGCGGAGGAGAGCATCCCCCCGATCATGGGCGCGGCTATCGGTTTCATCACGTCGGCGCCGGTGCCGCTAGACCACATGATCGGCAGCAGGCCGAGCAGCGCCACCGCCACGGTCATAAGCTTCGGCCGCAGGCGGAGCACCGCGCCCTCAAAGGTGGCGTCGTAGATGTCCTGCTCGGTCACCGGTCCCAGCAAAAGCTTCTTGTTGAGGGCTTCATGCAGGTAGATGACCATGACCACCCCGGTCTCGACCGCTATGCCGTAGAGGGCGATGAAACCGACCCAGACGGCAACCGACATGTTGTAGCCGAGCAGCTTCACCAGGTAGACGCCGCCTACAAGGGCAAAGGGAACCGAGAGCATGACCATGCTCGCCTCCAGGGCGGAATGGAAGGTGAAGTAGAGCAGGATGAAGATTACGACGAGCCCGGCCGGCACCAAAAGTTGCAGCCGCTTCTTGGCGCGGACCTGGTTCTCCCACTGCCCGGACCAGGTGACGTAGTAGCCGGCAGGCAGCTTCAGCTGCTTTTCCAGCACCTTTTGCGCTTCGCTTACGAAACCGCCCATGTCCCGGCCGCGCACGTTCAAAAAGACGATGGAGCGCAGGAGCCCCCCCTCGCTGTTGATCTCCGGGGCGCCGGTCGACACCTTGAGTTTGGTGACCAGCCCCATCGGCACCTGGGTGCCGTTCATGCCGGAAACCAGGATCTGCCGGATCGCCGGGATGTTGTCGCGCAGGTCGCGCAGGTAGCGCACCCGGATGGGGAAACGGTTCCGGCCGTCCACCGTGGTGGAGAGCGTTTCACCGCCGAGTGCGGTGGAGATGACGTCCTGGATGTCCCCCACCTTGACGCCGTAGCGGGCAGCCGCTTCCCGGTCGATGTCGATGTCCAGGTAGTCGCCGCCGGTCACCCGCTCGGCGACCACGTCGGCCCCGCCGGGGACGGTTTTCAGTATCCCCTCCGCCTGCACGGCGAGGTCTTTCAGGACGTTCAGGTTGGAGCCGAAGAACTTCACCCCCAGGTCGGTACGCACGCCGGTGGAGAGCATGTTGATGCGGTTGATGATGGGCTGGGTCCAGCCGTTGCGCACCCCTATCTGCTGCAGCTTGCCGTCCAGTTCGGAGACGATGTCCGACTTGGTGATGCCCGGCCGCCACTTGTCCTTGGGCTTTAGGATGATGATGCTCTCGAACATGGAGACCGGCGCCGGGTCGGTCGAGGTTTCCGAGCGCCCTACCTTGCCGAGCACCTGCTCCACCTCCGGCACGCTCTTGATCACCGTGTCCTGTACCTGAATCAGGCGTTTGGCCTCGGAGATGGAGATGTTGGGAAGCGTCACCGGCATGTAGAGGAGCGATCCCTCGTCCAAGGGCGGCATGAATTCGCTGCCGATGCTCATGAACATGGGGATGGCGATGGCAAGGGCCAGCACGTTCAGGCAGATGGTGGTCTTCTTCCATTTGAGCACCCAGCGGATGACCGGCGAGTAGAGCCGGATGAAGAAGCTGGAGACCGGGTTTGCGCTCTCCGGCGGCATCTTGCCGCGCATGAAGTAGTACATGAGCACCGGCACCAGGGTGATGGCGATCAGGGCCGAGCCCATCATGGAAAAGGTCTTGGTGAAGGCCAGCGGGTGGAACATCTTTCCTTCCTGCCCTTCCAGAAGGAAGACCGGCACGAAGGAGAGGATGATGATCGCCAGGGAGAAGAAGATGGCGCGCCCCACCTGCTTGGCACTGGCGATGATCGTCTCCAGCCGCTTATCCTTGCGCTCCTCGGGCGGCATCTCGGAGAGATGGCGGTAGCAGTTCTCCACCATGATCACGCCGGCATCGACCAGGACGCCTATGGCGATGGCGATGCCGCCGAGCGACATGATGTTGGAGGTGACACCCATGAGCTTCATGGTGATGAAGGAGAAGAGCACCGCCAGGGGGAGCGTGAGCACGATGACCAGGGCGCTTTGGAAGTGCAGCAGGAACACGAGGATCACCAGCGAGACCACGATCGATTCCTCGATAAGCGAGTGCTTGAGCGTGTCGATGGCGCGGTCGATCAGGTCGGAACGGTCATAGGAGACCGCGATGCTGACCCCTGGGGGGAGCCCCTTTTCCAGGGCGGCGATCTTCTCCTTCACCCGGTCGATCACGTCCTTGGCGTTTTCGCCGTAGCGCATGACGACGATGCCGCCGACCGCCTCCCCTTCCCCGTTCAGGTCGAGAAGACCCCGCCGGATCGCTCCGCCCAACTGAACGGTGCCGAGGTTCTTGACGTAGATGGGGGTGCCGCGCTGGTCGGCGCCGACCACGATGTTTTCCAGGTCCGCCGGGCTCTTCACGTAGCCGCGGCCGCGGATCAGGTATTCGGCGTCGGCGTGCTCGATAAGCCGGCCGCCCACGTCGTTGTTGGAGCGTTTTACCGCGTCGGTGACGTCGCCGATCTTGACGTTGTAGGCAAAGAGCCGGTTCGGGTCGAGGTCGATCTGGTATTCGCGGACGAAGCCGCCGATGGAGGCGACCTCGGCGACGCCCGGCACCGTGTTCAACTGGTAACGGACGAACCAGTCCTGCAGGGTGCGCAGCTGTTCCAGGTCGTACCCTTTGCCCTTGAGGGTGTACCAGAAGACGTGACCGACGCCGGTGCCGTCCGGTCCCAGGGTCGGCACGACCCCTTGCGGCAGCAGGGACGCCGCGTAGTTGAGGCGCTCCAGCACGCGGGTCCTGGCCCAGTAGATGTCCGCCTTGTCGTCGAAGATCACGTAGATCATCGAGAAGCCGAACGCGGAGGAGGCGCGCACCGCCTTGACCATCGGCAGCCCCTGCAGGTTGACGGAGAGCGGGTAGGTTACCTGGTCCTCGACCACCTGCGGCGAACGCCCCGGGTACTCGGTGAAGACGATCACCTGGTTGTCGGAGAGGTCGGGGATCGCGTCGACCGGCGTCTTTATGACCGCCCAGACGCCCCAGGCGATCAAAAGCGCGAACGCCATCAGTATGACGACCCGGTTGCGGGCGGAATATTCGATTATCTTTTCAATCATGCAAGGGCCTCATAACCATCCCAAAGTAGACATGCCAGTCCCCTTCATCTACATCTTCATGTCGCCCATGTCCACACCGCCGCCTTTCCTGGCGGGGGGCGGCGGCGCGGCAGGAGCGGCGGCACCCGGCGCGGCCGGACGCTTTGCCGGTTCATCCATCTTCATGCCGGGCATCGATTCGTGACCGCCGCCTTTGAGCTGGGCCTCTGAGTCGATCAGGTAGCCGCCGGAGGAGGCCACCAGTTCGCCCGGTTTCAGCCCGGAGAGGATCTGCACGTTCTCCCCTACCCTTGCGCCCACCTGCACCTCGCGCGGCTCGAAGGCGCCCTCTTTCACCTCGACCCAGACGGTCTGCCGCTTGCCCGTATCCATTACCGCCGACGAAGGCACGGTCACCGCGCTCCCCAAAGGCGCCTTGACGAGGGCGTTGACGAACATGTCGGGTTTGAGCTTCAGCCCCGGGTTGGGAATCTGCACCCGCACCTTCACGGTCCTGGTCTTGGGATCGAGGAACGGATAGATCAGGCTTACCTGGCCGCGGAAGGTCTTGCCGGGATAGGACTGCGAGGTGATCTCCACCGCCTGCCCCATCCTGATGGCCGAAAAGTCGTTTTCGTACACCTCAAGCTCTACCCAGACGCTTGAGAGGTCGGCGATGTTGAAAAGCGGGTCGCCGACGTTGACGTACTGCCCTTCCACCGCCACCTTTTCGACCACCACGCCGGAAAGCGGGGTGTAGATGGCAAGCCTGATGTTGGGCTCGCCTGCCTTGGCCAGGTGGGCTATCTGCTCGTCTTTCACCCCCATCAGTTTCAGCCGCTGCCTGGCGGAGCCGACCAGCCCCTCGCCTCCCTGTGCTATGGACTGGATGGGAGAGTCCTTCAGCTGGTCGCGGCTTTTCAGCGCGAGCAGGTACTCCTGCTGAGCCGCCACCAGGTCGGGGGAGTAGATCTCGGCGACCGGCTTCCCCTTGGCGACGTAGGCGCCGACGGAGTTCACGTAGAGCTTGTCGAGGCGTCCGGCCACCCAGGCGGTGACTTTCGCCTGGCGCGCCTGGTCGTACTGCACCACGCCGACCGCGTTGATCTCCTTGTTGAGCGGCATGATCCTGGCCGGCACGGTGGCCACGTTGGCGATCACCATCTGGGTCGGCGACAGGGAGACCTGCTCGATTCTCTTCATCTCCTGCGCGTTCGCCTGCTGGCTCTCCTGGATCTTCTTCACCAGGGTCATCCCGCAGATCGGGCAGGCGCCGGGGGTGTCCTTGACGATGAAGGGATGCATGGGACAGGTGTAGAGCACCTTCCCTTGCGGCTGCGACTGGCTCTTGTCGCCCGCCTTGGTGAATCCCGGGCCCTTCTTCTTGACCAGGAAGTACCCGCCGGCCGCGGTGGCGAAGAAGAGCGCAGCAGCTATGATGATGGTCATCTTCTGTTTGGAGGACATCGGTGTTTCCTTTCGTGGGGTGGGCAACCCTCGCCCGTCGATCGTATCAGTTACAGCATGCTGTCCGGTTGGATGCCGCGTGGGCACGGGGTGCCCACCCTACGGATCGACGCCGGGAACAATATTAGGGGAGCTCCGCGCCTACCAGGGCCTTGAGCTGCGCGAACTTCATCTGGTATTCGGCGAGCGAGTCGTAGAGCTCCTTCTCGTAGTTGAAAAGGGTGACCCGGCTGTCCTGCAGGGTCAGGAAGTCGGCCTTGTTGACCCGGTAACCGATGGTGGCAGACTCAAGCGCGTGCGCTGCCTGGGGGATGATGCCGAACCTGTACAGCTCCACCAACTGGCGGCGTCTCTCCAGTTGCGCGAGCAGATCGGCAATGCCGGAGTCGATGCCGTTTTTGACGGCGTTGCGCTCCTCTTGAGCCATGTCCATTTCCGAGGAGGCGTCGGCGATCATCGCCTGGCGGCGCTCCTTGCGGATCGGCAGGTTGAAGGTCACACCCAGCGAATACATGTCGTAGCCCGGGTCGGAGCCGACCGGCTGGCGCTGCATGTACTCGAAGGAGACGTTGAAATCGGGGTAGAACTCCTTCTGGGCGAGCTTGTGCCCCGCTTTTGCCTTGTCGATGGAGGCCTCCAGGCTCTTGAAGATCGGGCGGTTGTCGTAGGCTAGTTGCCGGAGACGCTCCGGCGACAGGTCCGCCTTGGGAAGCTCGAAATCGGCGATTCTACCGAGCGGCGTTTCCAGCGGACGGTAGGTAAGCGAGTTCAAGGTCGACACCAGGCTCTTTCTCTGCTGCCGAAGGGTGATCTGCGTCTCCAGCATCTTGGAGCGCTCTACCTGGGACTTGAAGACGTCCTGCTGGGCGCCCTGGCCAAGGGAATACTTGGTCTCGGCCAGGGTGATGAAGTCGTCCAGGATGTGGATGTTCTTGTCGACGATCTCAAGCGCCTTGTCGATGCCGTAGATCTGGTAGTAGGTCTCGGAGACCATCCGTTTCAGCTCGAGCTTGCGCTCCTCCACCTGCCACTTGTAGGATTCGGCCTCCTTGGCGGCGACTTCCCCCTTCAGGTCCCTCTTGCCGAAGTACGGGATCTGCTGCGAGATGCCGATCACCTTCTGGGTCATGGGGTCTTTGGTGAAGTTAAGCGGGTCGGTGACGATGCCGTTTTGGATCTTCAGCATCAGCATCGGGTCGTCCCACGCCTTCGCCTGGACGATCCGGTTCTGGTACATGAGCCAGCGCGCCTGCGCCGACTTTACCTCGGGGTTGTTGGCGAGTGCGATGGCGGTTAGCTCCGAGAGGCTCTCAGCGGGCATCGTCTCGGCTGCCTCAGAGACCGCGGCGAATAAGAGAAGCATCGTTAGGGAAAGAAACAATCGTTTGTGCATGACGTGGAGGCTCCGTTGAGATTTGCAATCGACTGTACACGATCCGTGCCATCGCACTAACCTTATAATATCACAAGGTTTAGCTTCGGGACGCCCCAGGGTGTTGTTGACTATTCCACAACGTTGTCAGACTATTCTGCACGAGAGGGGAAAACGGATTTACCGGCGGAGAAAAAAACGACAACTACCGTGACAGGAGTCAGTGGCCGAATCGAGCAAAGTATCATCGCCTTTTGACTTAAGTCAAAGGATGCTGCAAATATACTTGTTAAAAGCAAAAAGGGCGCACGCGCGGTGCGGTTCGCCTGAACGGTGTCTTAAGTGAGCTGACACAATTTAATATTCGTGAGAAAAAGTCTGTCAGCAAGCCGGAGGCTTTACTTTCATTGCTGGAATTCGTTGCTTATGCACACTATTTAGACAAAAATGTAGACGCCGGTAACGGAACCGGTTCCCGAAAAATGTGATCCGCTGCAGAGCGTTTCCCTGTACGCACGGCCGCTCCCGCTCCACCGTATACAGGATAACCATGCAACTTTACGGTTATTTTATGAAACATGCGGCAACGAGACTCATGATGAGAGCGCGCGCTCGAACGGAATAAATATTAATTTTAATTTAATATCCGGCCATTGGCAGGCTCCTTGCTGTCGTTGTCTCGCGCAACGATATATACACAAATACATAACGCGCTGTGGATGACTCCGCCGTCAGGGACGGCGGAGTGAAACGACGAAAGAACCGCCGAGATCGACAGCGGCAGATAGCTGCCGAATAAATCAGGATACGGTCGATAAGCGCCGTTCCGCACCTGACTTGCGCCTCCTCAGGGAGTGGAACGCCAATCGTTATGCAAATAAATACATATCGTTGGGCGTGCAATTCAGTTCAAGGCACTCCCGCCCCCTTCATCTGCGAGAGGAATTACATCTATGAGTGTGAAATGGCTGTCCTTGACCATCGATTACGGCATCATCGGTCTGCTGGTGGGTTTAAGCGTGCTCGTGGTGGCCGTGGCGCTGGAGCGCTACACCTTTTACCGGAAGTTCGACATTGCCGGCTGCGAGGATCTGAAAACGTTGGAACTGGTGCTCACGGAAAAACTGTTCGTGCTCGCCTCGGTGGGGAGTAACGCCCCTTACCTGGGGCTTTTGGGAACGGTGCTCGGGATC
>Ga0209415_10009254_pt1 | contig 16949 bp, 12 predicted proteins | sample PeaSoiSIISIP2007_FD_187696 | JGI IMG/M metagenome (GOLD analysis project Ga0209415, IMG submission 187696) | Peat soil microbial communities from Weissenstadt, Germany - SII-SIP-2007 (SPAdes) (version 2) | ecosystem: Environmental > Terrestrial > Soil > Wetlands > Peat | place: Germany... | reverse complement strand
ATGGCGCCGACGACGATCCAGGCGAGGAAGCCCATCTTGACCTGATCCTTCCGTGTGGCACCCGTCGAAGCGGATAGGGAGACCGATGCCCGGGTATGCCACGATCAGTGTCCTCCGGATCCGGGGGTTGTCATGACGAGTCGTCATGCGAACCGCGTCAGTGGGTTGCACCCGGGATTACTCTGGTCTATCGAAGGACCATCGACCCATCAACCGAACAGGGACTGGCTCGAGCGATCGCGATATGGATCCTGCCCCGCACGACGCCCGCCGCGCACTCGTGCTTCACGACCGGCCGCTCGTGGTCGACCTCATCGAGCTGACCCTGAATCACGGCGTCTTCGTCGTCCATGCAGCGAGCAGCCTGGCGGAGGCCGAGGCGATCCTCGCCGCCTGGCACCCACACCTGGCCGTGGTGGACATGGACCACCCCGATAGCACGGCGCTCATGGAACGGCTCGGCGCCTCGAACACCCTGACGGCCAGCGTGACGCCGGTCCTGGGCCTCACGCGACGGGGCGATCTGCGCACGAAGCTGCGGGCGTTCGACCTGGGGGTGGACGACATCCTGACCACGCCCTTCTCACCCGAGGAGCTGCTGGCGCGGTCCATCGTCATCACCCGACGCGCATCCGGCACCGATCGACCCATCATCCCCACGATCACGCTCGGCGAGATGGAACTCGACATCCTGAATCGTCAGGTCCGGACCGCGGATACCGTCGTGCACCTGAGTGCCATCGAGCAGAGTCTCCTGTATCTCCTGGCCAGTCGGAGCGGACGGATCGTGACGCGCGACGAGATCCTCGATGCCATCTGGGGCGCCGATTTCGTGGCTGAGAGCAACATCGTCGATCGCCACGTCGGGACCCTGCGCATCAAGCTCCACGACGACTTCCGCCGTCCGCGCTTCATCGCCACGGTCCCCGGCGAGGGCTACCGCTTCATCCCCACCGTCTCCAACGCGGGGTGGAGGAGCGAGTCTTAGCCGGTCGCGTCGCCCGACGTCGATGCGCGATCGACGACGGCCGCCCAGAACGCCACGGCCGCCTGCTCGTACAGCAGTCCCATCTGGAGCGTTTCCCCGCGCCAGTGCTCGATCGTCCGATGGCCGGGCCCCATCCCGGGCTCGCGGCGTTCGATGCGTGCATCGTCCTCGTACGCGGCCAGGCGCGTCCGATGCATCGCCAGTTGCTTTTCGGCGAGTCCCCGTCGGGCCGTGGCAGACGCGAGATCGGCAAAGAACAGCTGGAGCAGGCCGGTGTCGCGCAGTGCGGTCGGGGCCGCAGATGGTCTTTCCAGCCAGTCGCCGAGCGCCTGACGACCGGCAGTGGTGATCGCAAAGATGCGCCGCCTTCGCCCTCCCGCCTCGCGGTGCTCCGTCGCGAGGCCGAGGGCGCTCAGGCGGGGTGGCTCGCTATACAGCAGCGCGTGCGGGAAGGACCAGAAGTGGCCCAGGGTCGCTCCCACATGCCGCTCCAGCGCGTAGGGCGTCGAAGGTCCCTCGCGGGCCAGCAGTCCAAGCACCAGATATGAGGTCGGGGTCAGACGGTCGTTTGACATCGTACGTCCCGTATCGTACACTCTGGACTGTTAGCGCTGTGCGAGTACCCGAGCTAGATGCCGGTGGTCACACACCAGCGGACGACCGAGACACGTCGGACCCTGGGCCACCTGGCACGGCAGCGCGGACTCCAGTGAAGGTGATATCCCCATGGCTACCATGATCAAGACCAGGTTCGAGCGCATCCCGCTCGACCTCTTCAGCCAGGGCAAGTACGAGCTGATCGACGAGCTGTACTCGTCCGACTATGTCGACCACACCCCCATGCCGGGTCTGCCGACCACGCGCGCCGGTGTCAAGCCGCTCGTGCAGGGCCTGCGGACCGCGTTTCCTGACCTGCACTACACCGTGGACGATGTCATCGAGACGGGCGACCGGATCGTGCATCGCCTGACGGCGAGCGGGACCATGCGCGGCGAATTCGCCGGCATGCCCGCCACCGGCAAGTACGCGTCGTGGAAAGAGATCCACATCGGACGCGTCACCGACGGACAGGTCGTGGAGCATTGGGGCTTGATCGACCAGCTGGACATGATGGTCCAGCTCGGCGTCATCCCCGCCCCCCGACGGACCCCCGTCATCGCCTAGTCGATCAGACCGACCGTCCAGCAAGAGGCCCCTCGCGGCAACGCGAGGGGCCTCTTGTCGTTGTGGGTCCTCGCACGCCTACGGGTCGTCGGGCAGCCGGGTGTACGGGGGTCGACGGGACCATCGCCGCATGGCTGGCGAGCCACGATGACGGATGCTTCAGCCAGCTCCTCAACCCAGCACGAAAGAGGCGGAACGCGCATGCAGGCGCTCCTGACGGTGGTCTCGTCGGTCGTTGCGATCCGTGCTGGCGGCCGAGCCATGGCGGGCCAGGGACTGGCTGAATACGCCCTCATCCTGACCCTTATCGCCATCATCGCGATCCTGGCCCTCATCTTCCTGGGCAGCGACATCCAGCGATTGCTCTCGCAGGTCGGCCAGTCGGTCTGACGACCGCCCGCGCCGTCGCCCGCCGGGCAGATCGGGTAACGCTCCCGACCGGCGGGCCCTCGGTATCCTTCCCGCGGTGACTGGAGGAGAGCGCACGCGACGCAGGCCGGGATCGGCCAGGGCGCGTGGGCCGCAGATCGACCCTGAGCGGCCTCGCGACCCCAAGGCGGCCGCACTGCTGGGTGAGAAGAACCCGCTAAAGCGCCTCGCGAAGGCCCTCGGGCCCGGCCTCATCACCGGAGCATCGGACGACGATCCGTCCGGGATCGGGACCTACGCCCAGGCCGGCGCGCAGTTCGGCTTCGCGACGCTCTGGATGACGGTGGCCATGTTGCCGATGGTCACGGCGGTCCAGTTCATGTGCGCCAAGATCGGCCTCGTCACTGGGCGCGGCCTGGCCGGCGTGCTGCGCGAGCGTTACCCGCGCTGGGTCCTGTACCCGGCCGTCCTGGCCCTCGTCGTCGCCAACACGCTCAACGCAGGGGCGGACATCGGCGCCATCGCTGCAGCCATCAACATGCTGGTGCCCATCCCGCCTGTGTTATTCGTCGTGCCGATCAGCGCGGGCATCATCGGGCTCCAGGTCCTGGGCAGCTATCACCTCATCGAAACCGTCTTCAAATGGCTGGCTGTTGCTCTGGTCGCCTACCTCGGCGCGGCCGTTTTCGCAAAGCCCGACGTGGCGCAGGTCCTGGCCGGGACCCTGATCCCGACGATCCGGCTGGACCCCCGGTACGTCGGCATCCTGGTCGCCTTGCTGGGCACGACGATCTCGCCATACCTCTTCTTCTGGCAGGCCAGCCAGGAAGTGGAGGAGCAGATCAGTATCGGGCGCCGCCACCTTCGACAGCGGCAGGGAGCCTCCCGTTTCGAGCTGAAGTACGCCCTCTGGGACACGACGGCCGGGATGGTCTTCGCGGAGGTCGTGGCGTATTCCATCATCCTCGCCACCGGCGCTACCTTGTTCGTGGCGGGGAAGACCGACATCACCTCGGCCACCGACGCCGCCCAGGCCCTTCGGCCGATCGCCGGCGACGCCTCCGCCCTCCTGCTGGCCGTCGGGCTCATCGGGGCCGGGGTGCTGGCCGTGCCGATCCTGACGGGGTCGGCCGCCTACGGGGTGTCAGAGGCCTTTGGCTGGCGGTCCGGGCTCGATCGCAAGCCGACGCGGGCGCCCCAGTTCTACGCCATCATCGTGGCCGCCACGCTCGTCGGCATGGGCCTGAACTTCCTGGGCGTCAACCCCATCACGGCGCTCGTCCTGAGCGCGATGCTGAATGGCCTGGTCGCCGTACCTCTGCTCGCGCTGGTCATGCTCGTGTCGAACGACCGCGCCGCCATGGGTGGGCGCACCAACGGCCGGCTGCTGAACATCGTCGGGTGGCTCACGACCATCGTCATGGGTGCCGCGGCCGTCGGGCTCATCGCGACTACGATCCTGGGGTGATGCCGATCGACGCTGCGCCGTCATCGCGCCAGCCCCGGTGACCCGTTCGCGGCGGCCGGGGATGGGCGCCATCCCCTATCCCGGCGGGACCACCTTTCGTGTCTGGGCGCCGCACGCGCTGGGCGTCTCGGTCACCGGATCGTTCACCGACTGGTCGCGGGGTCTGCCCCTGGCGCGCGACGGCGACGGGTCGAGCGGCACGTGGTCCACGGACGTGCCGGACGTGCAGCCCGGCGCCGAGTACCGCTTCACGATCCACGCGCCGGACGGGGATCTGTCGCGCCTGGATCCCTACGCCCGTCAGGTCACCAATTCGGTGGGCAACGGGGTGGTCTACGACCCGGCCGCCTTCGACTGGGGTGACGTTGCCTTTGCCGCGCCGCACTGGAACGACCTTGTCATCTACGAGATGCACATCGGCACGTTCGGGGCCCGCGGGAGCAAGCGCGGCGACTTCGACGGGGCCGTCCGGCGCCTGCCGTACCTGCGGGAGCTGGGCATCAGCGCGATCCAGGTGATGCCCCCCTTCGAGTACGCGGGCGACGTCTCGTGGGGCTACAACCCCGCCCACGTGTTCGCCATCGAGTCCAGCTACGGCGGCCCTGACGCGTTCAAACGCTTCATCCGGGCGGCGCACGAGCACGGCATCGCGGTCATCGTGGATGTCGTCTACAACCACCTGGGCCCGGGCGACCTGGATCTGTGGCGCTTCGATGGCTGGTCCGAGGGCCACTGGGGCGGCATCTACTTCTACAACGACGACCGCGCGGTCACGCCGTGGGGCGCCACGCGGCCCGACTACGGCCGCGGCGAGGTCCGCACGTTCCTGCGCGACAGCGCCTTGACGTGGCTGGAGGAGTTCCGGGCGGACGGCCTGCGCTTCGACGCCACCGTGCATATCCGGACCGTCGATGGGACACCCGGGACGGCGCTGCCGGACGGCTGGTCGTTCATGGCCTGGCTGAACGACGAGATCGCGGCGCGCCAGCCGTGGAAGCTGACCATCGCCGAGGACATGCGCGGCGAGGCACGCATGACGGCCCCCACCGCGGCCGGCGGGGCGGGCTTCGGGGCGCAGTGGGAGCTGGCGTTCCTGGACACCGTCCGCCATGCCCTCACGGTAGCCGACGACCGCGATCGCGACGTGGCCGCGGTCGTCGGTGCGGTCACCGCGGGCGGTGCACGGCCGTTCGAGCGGGTCATCTACACCGAGTCACACGACGAGGTCGCCAACGGTCGCGTCCGGCTGCCGGAGGAGATCGCGCCGGGCGACGCGGCCAACTGGTTCGCCAAGAAGCGCGCGACCCTGGGCTCCGCGCTCACGCTCACGGCACCGGGCATCCCGATGCTCTTCCAGGGCCAGGAGCTGCTGGAGGATCGCTGGTTCGAGGACACCCGGCCGATCGACTGGTCCAAGGCCCACCGGCACGCGGGCATCCTCCACCTGCACCAGGACCTCGTGGCCCTGCGGCGAGATGCCGACGGTGTATCGGCCGGCCTGCGGGGACCGCACGTGAAGATCCTCCGCGCGAGCAGGCGGACCAAGCTCCTGGCCTACCATCGCTGGCTGGAGGGCGGGCCCGGGGACGACGTCGTGGTGGCTGCCAACCTGAGTGCGAAGCCGATCTCGAACGTGGCCGTCGGGCTCCCCCGCCCTGGCCGCTGGCGGGTACGCCTCAACAGCGACTCGCGCGACTACGACCCGGACTTCGGCAATCACCTCACGCTCGACCTCGACGCCGACGGCAAGCCGCTGCACGGGCAGGCTCAGAGCGGGCTCCTCAACGTGGGCCCCTACAGCGTGGTGATCCTTTCCCAGGACCGCTGATCCCGGTCCGCGGGCGCCTGTTCCCCGCCAAGTGATTGCATACGCAACCATCGGTATGCGATGATGTTCGCCGCACCAGCCCCCAGGAGTCGCCCGTCCATGCCCGCCGTCACCGTCCCCGACATCACCGTCCTGCCCCGCGTCCCCGAGCCGGCGCCGCTGGCGCCGCAGCGCGCGGTCCGCAGCATCACGCTCGCCCCGCACGGGCTGGAGGGCGAGGGCTTCCCGGTCCGGCGGGCCTTCGCGGGCGTGGACCTGGCCGACCTGGATCCGTTCGTCCATTTCGACGAGATGGGCGAGGTGGAGTACGCCCCCGGCGAGCCCAAGGGCACCCCGTGGCATCCGCACCGCGGCTTCGAGACGGTGACCTACATGATCGACGGCACCTTCGAGCACAGCGATTCGAACGGTGGCGGCGGCGTCATCACCAACGGTGACACGCAGTGGATGACGGCCGGTGCCGGGATCCTGCACATCGAGAAGCCGCCCGAGGCGCTCGTCGCAAGCGGCGGCCTCTTCCACGGTTTCCAGCTGTGGGTCAATCTGCCCAGCGCCCGCAAGTGGGCGGCACCGCGCTACCAGGACCTGCGCGCCGGCGAGGTGGCCCTCGCCTCGTCGCCCGACGGCGGGGCGCTGCTGCGCATCATCGCCGGTGACGTGGCCGGGCACACCGGCCCGGGCTCGACGTACACGCCCATGACGCTGGTGCACGCCACGCTGGCCCCGAGCGCGCGGCTCGTCCTCCCCTGGCGGCCCGACTACAACGCGCTCGTCTACGCCCTGGCGGGCTACGGTGCCGTCGGCGCGGAGGGCCGTCCCATCGGTCCCGGCCAGCTGGCGGTCTTCGGGCCGGGCGAGGCCCTCACCGTCGCCGCGACCCGGGGGCAGGAGCGCCGCAGTCCGAACCTGGACGTCCTGCTGCTCGGCGGTCGCCCTATCCGCGAGCCGGTGGCGTGGATGGGTCCGTTCGTGATGAACACGCGAGAGGAGATCCTCCAGGCCGTGGCCGACTACCAGGCCGGCCGGCTCGGCTCCATCCCGGCCGTCCACGCCGCGCCGACCTCCCTCGTCGAGTCACCGGCACGCCCGCCCGCGCCGGCCCGCCCCGACTGACCTACGGCGAGCCGACCAGCCCGCCATCGCGCAGCTCCACCACCCGGTCGGCCACCTCGAGCATGATCGCGTCGTGGGTCGCCACCACGGCCGTCACGTGCTCCGCCTGCACGACGGTGCGCAGCAGGGCCATGATCTTGCGGCCGGTCTCCGAGTCCAGCTGACCGGTCGGTTCGTCGGCCAGCAGCAGCTTGGGCCGGTTGGCCAGCGCCCTGGCGATGGCCACCCGCTGCTGCTCACCGCCGGACAGTTCGTGCGGCCGGTGACCCATGCGCCGCCCCAGGCCCACCAGGTCCAGGAGCTCGCGCACGCGGGCGTCGCGTGTCCTCCCTTCCGCGCCCACCAGGCGGAGGGGCACTTCCACGTTCTCCGCGGCGGTCAGGATGGGCACCAGCCCGAAGGCCTGGAAGACGAAGGCCACGGTGCGCCGGCGGATATCGACGAGCTGCGCGTCGGTCAGCGCCGAGACCTCGACGTCGTCGAGCAGGACCCGCCCGCTCGTGGGCCGGTCCAGCCCTCCAAGCAGGTTGAGGAGGGTCGTCTTGCCGCTCCCCGACCGGCCACGGACGGCCAGCAACTCGCCGCGTGCGACGTCCAGGTCCACTGCGCGCAGGGCGTGCACGACCGAATCGCCCGAGGGGTAGTCGCGGGTCAGGCCCACGGCGCGCAGCATCGGCGGGGCCGCGCGGGGCATGTACCGGACGAGGTCCGTGGCCGGCCCGGTCATGGCTCGGTGTCGCCGTCGTGAGCGCCGCGGTCACGATCCGGGAAGACGCCCACGTGATCGGGCTCGAGACGCAGGCGGACGCGATCAGCCAGTTCGAGGGCCTCGATGTGGGCCCGCGGCAATTGCAGACGGCCGGCCTTGTCCAGCACGGCGAACTCCTCGGCGATGACCTGGTGGTCGCCGGCTGCGGACCGCTGCGTGCGGCGGACGGTCATGCTGCTGGTGCGGCCGTCGCGGATCGTGACGGTGCGCGCCACGTGATCCGAGACCTGTGCATCGTGGGTCACGATGACCACGGTGGTGCCGAGCTCGCGGTTGACCTGCCGCAGGACCTCGAAGACCTCGCCGGAGGTCGCGCTGTCGAGCTCGCCGGTCGGTTCGTCCGCGAGTACGACGTGCGGTGCGTTGGCCAGGGCCACGGCGATGGCGACCCGCTGCTGCTCGCCGCCCGAGAGGCGATCGGGACGGTGCCCGGCCCGGTCGGCCAGCCCCACCAGGGCCAGCAACTCGGCCGCCCGCTGGCGCCGCTTGCGTGTCCCGGCGAACGCCATCGGCAGCTCCACGTTCTGCGCCGCGGTGAGATACGGGAGCAGGTTGCGTGAGGTTTGCTGCCAGACCATGCCGACCACGAAGCGCCGGTAGTACGTCTGCTCGCGGCCGCTCATCCGACCCAGGTCGTGATCGGCCACGATGGCCTGCCCGGCCGTGGGCTCGTCGAGCGCGCCCAGGATGTTGAGCAGCGTGGACTTGCCGCTGCCCGAGGCCCCCACGAGGGCCATCAGCTCGCCCTCGGTCACCACGAGGTCCAGGCCCTGGAGCGCGACGACCTCCAGGTCGGCCACCTTGAAGATGCGCACGAGGTTGTCACACACGATCACGGGCGCGGCGTCGGTCATTCGATCCCCTGGCGGACGGCGTTCGCCGGCATCTGGCTCCGTTCGAGCTTCGCGGCGGTGCCGATGCCGACGGCCACGATACCGGCGAGGAGCACCACGAGCACGACCAGGTCGACGGGCGCGAGCCCGAAGGGCACGACGACGGGTGAACCGATGAGGTCCGCCAGGCCCAGGCTGTCCTCCAGGAAGATGAAGAGGCCCGCGCCCAGGAGCAGCCCGCCGAGGAAGGCGACGAGGACCGTCGGGCCGAACTCGGTCGCGACGAGCAGCACCGCCTGACGGCGCGTCAGACCCAGGGTCTGGAGGTGCGCCGCCTCGATGGCGCGGCCGGCCGCCGCCAGGGCCAGCGCCGCGGCCACCGCCAGGGCCGCGTAGGCGAACGACAGGATGGCCGCCGCGGCCACCCCCTCGACCACGGCCAGGGTGGCCGGCATCGCCCGGTTCGCCTGGGCCACCGCGGTGCGTTGCACGACCTGCACGTCGCTGCCGGCCGGCGCGCCCGCGCTGGCGGTCGTGATGGCCGCCAGCGCCCCATCCGGAGCGGCCAGGAAGGCGAACGACGGACCGGGCAGGCCCGGTGGAGCGAGGGCGGCCAGCTGCTGCCGCGCCACCAGCACGAACGGCGCGTCCAGCGCCAGGGTGGGGAAGCTGGAGCGGAAGGCGGCCACCTGGAGGTTCACCCGGATCCCCGCCACCGTGACCTGGAAGACATCGCCGAGCTTGAGGGGGTGATCTTCCGACGCCAGGCTCGGGGAGACCGCCACGGGCAATGGGTCGGCCCGCGGCGAGAGCATGGCCGCGGGCAGCTGCGGGTCGACCGGGGTCCCACGGGCGATCGTTTCGTACTGCGGAGCGTCGACGGCGACCAGCTGGCGGATGCTGCCCGTGCTGAGCGTGACCTGGGCCGTGAAGCCGCTTGCGGCGGTCGTCACGCCGGGCAGCGACGCCGGGACGATGCTGGAAGGCAGGAGTCCGCCTCGCGAGACCAGCTCGTAGGGTGCGCCCACCGTCTGCCACGCCGCGAGCTCGGCGCCCGAGTCCAGGTGGACCAGCGTCGCTGCGGCGAACGCCGCGCTCGCCGTGCATGTCAGGAGGATCAGGAGCACCACGCCGCCCGGGCCGCCCCGCGTCGCACGACGCCAGGCCAGCACCGGCACCACGCCCCGGCGCCGGGCGGCCAGGTAGGCCAGGCCCCGCATCGGCCACGGATACAGGCGCAGCGCGACCAGGCCGGCGGCGAGGCCCACGAGGGCCGGGACGGCGGCGATAGCCAGATCGGGGCCGCTCGGCGGGAGGGCCGTCGCGGGCACGGCCGGGGCCACAAGCCCCCGCTGGCGCAGCACCACCGCGGCTCCCGCCGCGCCTACCACGAACAGGGCTTCCAGGACGACCCGGCGACCACTGGCCCGCCGCGCCGCGGCCGGGCCGGCGCCCTGGCCTCGAAGCGGGCCGACAAGGGCGGTAGCGACCGCGAGCACGAACAGCGCGAGCGCGCCTGCCGCCACGACGACGGCGGCCGCCAGGGTCAGGTGGCCGATCGTCGCGGGCACGAGCGCGCGGGCCAGGAGGACCGCGGCGACGGCCGGCGGTCCGATGATGACGGCGCCCTCCAGGAGCGTCGCGAGGACCAGCTGGCCGCGCGACGCGCCGCGTTCCCGGGCCACCACGATCGTCCGCCGGCGCTGGCGTGCGGCGAGCAGGATCACCAGCCCGAGCGTGGCCACGGCCACCGCACCCGACCCGATCGCGGCCACGGCCAGGACCGCCTGTGCCGCGACCCACCTCGCCTGGTGCTGCTCGAGCAGGTGCAGCAGGCCGCTCTGGAGGCTGACGCGTGCGGCGGCCGGCCCGTTGATGGCCGGCACTCCGACCGGGAAGAGGCTCTCGGTGCGTCGCATGGCCTGGATCAGCGGGCCGACCTGCGTCGACCGCATCTGGTCGACGTCGAGGTAGAACCGCCACTCGTAGTGCAGGGGCAGGATGGACTCCAGCGGCACCGGTTCGTCGTCGGTCGCTGGCCGCGGGATCGCGGTCGTCAGCAGCGCCGGGTAGGCGTCGGGCGACAGCAGCAGTGACGTGTCGACCTTGGGGTGCTCGGGGTCGAGGGCCCGGATGGTGGCCCCCTCCACGGTCGCGTCGTCGATCCAGTAGGGATCGGCCCGGTCCGTGGGCCGGTACGTGCCGACGATGATGACCGCGGCGTGCATCTGACGTCCGACCGCGTACGGATCGGTCGGCTCGGGTGCCAGCACGAGGTGGGTCCCGACACCGACCTGCAGGGCCTGCGCGGCGTCGTCGGCGATGGCCGCCTCGAAGGTCGTGATCGTCGCCCTGGGGATCGCGCCCGGGATCCGGTCGGGCGCGGATGTGGTGGTCCCGGTGGGCCACCGCCCGCCCGTCAGCGTCAGGTGCGCCTGGACGTCCTGCTGGATGCGCAGGGCGATGACGTTGTCGATCGGGGTGCCCGACAGGGCGTGCCAGAGCGGCGTCTCGACGACATAGGACGGCGGCGCGCCGGCGACGGCCCTGAGCGGCGCCGGCAGCTGGGACGCCAGCGCGTCGCCCTGCGCGGCGACGTCGCTGGCGCGCGAGTCAGGAGTCGAGGGCGGCACGACCTGGTCGAGGCGGATGTCCCGGTCCACGCTGGTGGCTGCCGCCATCTCCTGGCGCAACGCGGCGTCGGCCACCGTGGCCAGGGCCCGCGGGGCCACGGCGAAGACGAAGGTCGTGACGAAGACCAGCGCGACGAGGCCGACCGCGGCGGCGCGATCGCGCCGCAGCCGCCGCAGGGTGATGGCGAACCAGCTCACTCGCCGGCTCGCAGCACGGTCGCCAGCCGGATGCGGGGCAAGGCACCGGCGATGACCGCCGCGGACGCCGCCAGGAGCGCCGCCGCCAGGACGACCATCCCGAGCAGCACGGTCCACGGCACCTCGACGACCGCCGGCGGCACGGGCGTGGCGCCGCCGGGCCCGAGGGCCGTGAAGGGCAGCACCAACCACCCCATCAGGAGCCCGAGCAGGGACCCGGTCCCGAGACCCAGGAGCAGCAGCGCGGCTAGTTCGAGTGACAGCCAACCTCGGAGCTGCGGTGCCGACAGGCCCAACGCCCGCAGCAGCGCCAGCTCGCTGGTTCGCTCGCCGGTCGAGACCACGGCGCTGACGATGAAGCCGATCACGGCGAAGGCGATGGCGGCCACGGCGCCCAGCAGCAGCGCGCCGACGGTCCCGAGGGCCACCGGGTCCGTCAACAGGCCGTGGGCGACCGCGTCACGGTCGATGACCTGGGCGGCCGCGTACGGTCGTTGAACGAGCGTCGCGGCCAGCGTCGTCGCCTGCGCCGGGTCCACCTGGAGCCACCACTCCGAGGTCGCGCCCACGTCCTGTGTCTGGAGCAGGCGCTCCACGTCGATCGTGGGCTCGTCCACCACGACGAACGGCGTCGCCGGATCCAGCGGCGGGAAGAGCGCCGTCACGGCCACGACGTCGAGCGACGTCAGCATGCCGCCGCTGGTCGAGACGGGCACCTGGTCGCCGACGCGGGAGCCGGTCAAGTCCAGGAACGCCTGGCTCACGAGCGCCGCAAGGGGGGCGGCGCCAGTCTCGGGCGCCAACCAGACGGCGGTCGTCGCCGACCCCCCGTCCGGGGCGGACACCAGGGGGACGGTCACCGGCGCCGGGCTCAGGTCGACCGCGAAGGGGATCGCCGAGACATCGGTCACGGCCTGCACCCCGACAAGGGTCGCCTGGCCGTCGTCGAAGAAGCCGGCCGACACGACCTGGAGGGCCTCCAGCGCAAGCGGGTAGGCTGGCCGGAGCGGCCGGCCGGCGAGCGTCGCGACGAGCGGGACCTCCACGGTATGGCTGCGGTCATCGAAGGCGACGTCCGCATTCGGGATGAGTCGGAACAGCCGGCCATCCGCGTCCTTCAGCACGACCTGCAGTGACACGGGCCGACTCTGGTCGTCGTCGGAAGCGGCCGGCGCGATGCGCAGGGTCACCCGCAGGCTGGTCGGCTGGCCGGGCAGCGGGGCGGCATGGCTGGCCGGGCGGGCCTGCGCCAGGGCGGCCAGCGAGGCGGCCGGATCCGCGCCGCCGGCGCCCGACGCGGACAGCATCCGGGCGGCGGTCTGCGGCTCCACGGCCAGCAGCACGCCGTCCCGGATCGTGCCGCTTGCCGAGAACCCCTGGCGCTCCACCGGCATCGCGCCCGTCACGCCGGGCAGGGCCCGAATGGCGTCACCCGCGGCCCAGCCGGGCAGCGGGGCGCCGGGAGCGGCCACCATGCGCATGTCAGCCGCCGCCTCGTAGGCCGCCTGATCCTGCTGCGACCGCGTCCACGTCGCGGCGTAGACCGACGCGAACACGACCAGCGCCGACGCCAGGACGAGGAGCAACGCCGCTCGCGTGTAGCGCAGCGGCCGCCGCGCCAGCTGCCGCGCACCCATCGAGGCCACGAGGCCTCGTCGCCGGGCGAACAGGCGCTCCGCCACTTCGGCCAGGCGCGGCACGAGGCGCGTGGCCAGCACGCCGCCGGCGATGAGGGCGAACGCCGGCGCCGCGACCAGCAGGGGGTCGACGCCGAGCGCGCCGCGCGCGTTCGCCGTGATCGGCGCGCCGTACGTCCGGAGCTGCCACAGGGCGATCGCCGCCACCGCGACGAAGGCCAGGTCCAGCCCCAGCCGCTGGGCGAGGGTCCGCGCCATCGGGCGGGCCATGGCGGCCCGCACCGAGGCGAGCTGCCGTCCGCTCGCCAGCACGGGCGCAGCAAGCACGACCATGCCCGCTGCGGCCGCGGCCACGGCCGCCCAGACCGGCGGCGCATCGAGCTGCACGGCGTCCGTGATGCCCGCCGTGGCCAGTGGCCCGACGCTGCCGAGGGCGAGGACGATGGCGACGCTTGCGGCACAGGCCACGACGATCGCCGGCACGGCCAGCAGGAGGGCCTCACCGAGCGCCAGCACGAGCAGGTCGAACGTGGAGGCTCCGCGCGATCGCAACAGGGCGAGCTCGGTCCGCCGGCGATCGCTCAGCATGGCGGCCACCAGCAGGACGGCGTACGCGGCCAGCACGGCGTACTGGAGGACCAGCAGGAGGACCGTCGTGCCGTTGGCCACTCCGGCCGCGGCGACCGTGCCAAGCACGGTCGCCAGACCCGTGCTCACCTGCACGTACCGACCGGGCGGCACGACCACGAGCACGGCCGTCGTGAGCGCCGTGAGCCGGGCCCGCAGGCCGTCGATCGTGTCGGGGCGGAGATCGGCCGGGGCCGGCGTCGCCCGCCAGCGGACGTCGAGGACGACCGACGGGATGCCCAGCAGGTCCTGCGGTGAGACGAAGAGTGGCCCGTGCAGCGGGACGGCCCCGTTGGTGTCGCTGCCCGTGGCGTCCAGGGCATCCCCCAGCCAGTACGGGTCCTGCGGGTCGGTCTTCCAGATCCCCACGATTCGCGCCGACACGACGGCCACATCGGGGCTCGCGCCGGGTGTGGAAGCGTCGGCGAGGTCGACGCGATCCCCGAGCTGGAGGTGCAGCGCCGCAGCCGCCCCCTGCGAGATGGTCGCTTCCAGTGGCTGCCGGCCCGGCGTGGGCCACGACCCGCTCACCAGCGCGACATGGGACTCCAGGTCAGCATAGCCGCCCAGCACGACAAGCGACGGGCCGGCCGCCCCCACGATGGAATACGATGCCGACCGGAGCGTCAGGGCCACCTCGCCGCCGCCCGGCCCGAGGGCGGTCTGCAGCAGAGGGCGGATGGCCCCGTCCAGGCCGGCCACGCCGCCGGCGGGCGATGTGGTTTCGACCAGGACGCCGCGGTCAGCGCCTGGGGCCGCCTCCAGGGAACGGCGGATGCCGCCCAGGGCCACGGTCTCGCCGTACAGCACGCTCGAGGCGATGAGCGTCACACCGCTGGTCAGCAGGAGCCAGACGGCGACCATGAAGGGCAGGTCGGCGCGAACCCGCCGCAGGATCGTACGCGCGAGGCTGGCGGCAAGCCGTGCGACGGAGGCGCCGGGCATCGGCCGACACTACCATCAGGCCCGCGCCGGGCGCGGCGGCGCCGGCCCTCAGGGGGCGGCGGCCGTCGCGGTCGGGGGCGGGCTCGGCGTGGGTGACGGGCTCGGCGTGGGGCTTGGCGACGGCGACGGGCTCGCCGTGGGCGGAAACTCGTAGGCGTAGCCGGCCGCCCCCACGGCCGAGTCGCCGACCGCTCCGTTGCCCCCTAGGAGCACCAGCTGCTGGGCATCCAGCTGGCCGATCTCGTACAGCACCGCGAATGGCACCGGGGTGGCGCTTGGCAGGAAGAGGATGGGGCCGCCCAGGGCCGCGCCGGCTAGGCCGTCGGGGAAGTTCAGGCCGGAGGCCAGGAAGAGGTAGGCCTCGCCGGTCTGGTACGTCGCGGCCGCCAGGGCGGCGGCCGTCGAATAGCGGTCGGCCCCGGCGATCCTGGCGACGTCGGGTGCGTAGGGCGTCAGATCCTGGAGGAAGGAGTCGGGAACGACGGAGGCGCCACCTAGGACGCGGATCGAGGCCGGCTTGAGCCGCTGCAGCTCGGCCATCAGGGCCGGCTGGTCGGCCAGTGACTTGGTGGGGTCCTCCATCAGCAGCGGCCCGCCCAGGCGCGCCCCGGCCGACGCGCCGGCCATCGCGTCGGGGAACGTCGAACCGTTGGCCAGGAAGACGACGGGCACGTCGGGGGGCGCCTCGGGCGGGCCCGGCTGGTCAGGGAAGGCGAACTGGGAGACGGCGATGGCGGTGTCGTAGCGCGTCGGTCCGGCCAGCCGGACGACCTTCGTGCGGTCCTGGTCGGGGGTGAAGGCGGCGAGCGCCGTGAACTGGGCGGCGGAGATGACGCCCTCACCGCCCAGGACGATGATCCGCCCCGGGGCCAGGCGCTGCAATTCCGCCGCCACCCCGGCGGGGATGGCGTCGCCCGGCGGCAGGAGCAGGATGGGTGCCCCCAGCCGGGCCGCCGCCGGGCCGCCCGCGAGCGCGTCGGGGAAGTTCGCCCCGCTGGCCACGACCACCGCCGGGACGCCGGGCTGGAAATGCCAGGCGGAGATGGCGACCGCGGTCGCGTAGCGGTCTCCGCCGGCCAGGTTGATCAGGTCATCGACGCTCAGCGGTGGGGTCGGCTTGTCAAGGTAGAGATGCAGGATTGCGTTACGCGTCATGTGGTCCGTAGCGATGCAATCATTGATCGCGTCCTGGGGCAGCAGCGTTCCGGTCGAGAAGCCACCGGTGCCGCACGTGGTCCCGACACCGTTGTAGTGGGGCAGAAAGAAGACGCCCGCCTTGCGCATGGAGATCTGCCACGTCGCCGTCACCGCCGCGTCGTCGTACGCCGACGGGTGGTGGTGGACCGGGTCGTAGACCTGGTCGATGTTGTCGCTGCGGACGTCGAAGCACTGGCCCATGTACGTGTGGTTCAGGCGGCCTTGGATGGCGTAGTACCACGCGTACTGCTTGACGGCCAGGGCGCCGATCTGGAGGTAGGTGGGGTTGTTGCCGGTGCCCCACTCGTCGGCCAGGACCGTTTCCACGTACGTCATGAAGGGGACCTGCGCGACACCGCTGACGGAGCCCGATGTGACCATCCCGACCTTGATCGTCGGGGGCGGCACGTACGTGCTGGTCCACCCGGTGCAGCTGGCCGCCGTCGAATCGGGGGCCACGGCCATGTCGGGCAAAGTCGCGGAGGATGTCAGGGCGGGTGGCGGGGCAAGGACGGCGGCCAGGACGACCGCCGCCAGGACCGCGCCGCCCGCGACAAGCGGATGGCGCCGCATAGGCGCCGGACGATACGCGGCGCCGCGGCCCGGGTCAACCGGACACGGCGAAACGGACGCGGCCCGTGGGCCCCGCCCGTCGTCGGTGCGCTGTCCGCGCCGCGTGTCGGCGCGGGGTCAGCTGATCAGGGGCGCGGGAACGCGCCCGTGCGGACTAGCTCCAGCGCCAGGAAGCGGCGCGGTCCCAGCGCCATGACGCCGCGACGTCCCACCGCCAGGAGGCGAGGCGCCAGCGCCATGAGGCCAGTCGCCAGCGCCATGATCGCGCCAGCAGATCGATGTCGTGCTTGACCTTGTCCATCGTGGGTCTCCGGTCCAACATCCCAGGCGGACCGCGACCTGCGGTCCACGACCGGCGCCCCGGCGTCGATCGCAGGGCGATGCTCCCAACACCGCCGATGGGCGTCGATGAGACGGAGGTACTGGCCGGTCGGTGCGCCCGTGCACCGGCACGCGGCCGGCGCGGGCGCGGGCAGCGTCCGGGAGCCGCGATCCGTGCGTGGACTGGGCCTCGGCGCGGCCGTGGCTAGGTCACGCTGCGTAGTACGGAAGTACCAGTCGCCGGGACGCACCACAACGGAGGCCGGGGCCGCATCGGGGCTCGCGG
>Ga0209415_10009253_pt1 | contig 16949 bp, 18 predicted proteins | sample PeaSoiSIISIP2007_FD_187696 | JGI IMG/M metagenome (GOLD analysis project Ga0209415, IMG submission 187696) | Peat soil microbial communities from Weissenstadt, Germany - SII-SIP-2007 (SPAdes) (version 2) | ecosystem: Environmental > Terrestrial > Soil > Wetlands > Peat | place: Germany... | reverse complement strand
TCGCCGGCCCAGCCCTTGTGGGACTCGACGCCGTCGACCGACAGGCCGATCAGCTTGGCGTTGCGCTTGTCGAACTCGCCCTTGGCCTTGGCGAACGCCCCCAGCTCGGTGGTGCACACCGGGGTGAAGTCCTTCGGGTGGGAGAACAAGATCCCCCAGCTGTCGCCCAGCCACTCGTGGAAGTTGATCGTTCCCTCGGTGGTCTCAGCGGTGAAATCGGGGGCGGTGTCGCCCAGTCGGATTGCCATGGATTGAGGTCCTCCTATTCCCTGGCCGGGGGTTGTCGAACTTCCCCTCGGGCCGGACCCTGCGTCGTCGAGGTCACCTTACCGGGGCGCCGACCAATTGTCGACTCAGTAAGTCAAGTTTTTGGCGGGCCGCTGGTGGCGCGTCCTCCCAGCGGAAACGCCATGGCCGCGACGCCCACCGGGCCATGCCAAGATCCTCCCTTATGCCCCCGAAGAAGGACCGCCGCGCCGCGCCCGCCGACAAGGCAGAGACGGTCCGTGTCGAGCGCCGGGCGGCGGTGACGGTCGTCACCATCGACCGTCCGGAGGTCCGCAACGCCGTCGACAGCGCCACCGCGGAGGCCCTCCGGGTCGCGTTCGGAGCCTTCGACCGGGATCCCGAGGCCGCGGTCGCCGTCCTCACCGGGTCGGGGGGGAACTTCTGCGCCGGGGCCGACCTGAAGGCGGTTGCGCAAGGGGACCGCCGTCCGGTCCACGACGTCGGGCCGGGACCGATGGGGCCGACCCGGATGACCCTCACCAAGCCGGTCGTGGCGGCCGTGGAGGGCTACGCGGTGGCCGGCGGACTCGAGCTGGCGATCTGGTGCGACCTGCGCGTGGCCACCGAGGACGCGGTCTTCGGGGTCTTCTGCCGGCGCTTCGGTGTCCCCCTGGTCGATCTCGGCACGGTCCGTCTGCCCCGCCTCATCGGGGCCAGCCGGGCCATGGACATGATCCTCACCGGTCGTCCGGTGGCCGGGCCCGAGGCCCTCGCCATCGGGCTGGCCAACCGGCTGTGCGCGCCCGGCTCGGCGCTCGAGACCGCGGTGGCGCTGGCCGACCAGCTGGCTGCGCTCCCCCAGGGCTGCATGCGCAGCGACCGCCGCTCGGCGATCGAGCAGTGGGGCCTCTCCGAGGAGGACGCCGCGACCCTCGAGGCGCGCCTCGGCCGCCAGGTGCTCCAAAGCGGTGAATCCCTGGCCGGAGCGAAGAGGTTCTTCTCGGGCGAAGGACGCGGCGGGGTCGCCCTGTGAACATGGCAGGACCCGAAGACGAGAGCTCCCAACCCGCCACCGTCGCGGCATTCGACTTCGACGGGACCGTCACCCGGGGCGCCAGCACCGTCCCGTTCCTGATCGCCGTCCGGGGGCTCCTTCCGGTCGCCCTCGCGCTCGGCCGGACCCTCCCCCAGCTCGTTCGGGCGGCCATCTTCTCGGGGGCGGCGGCCGACGAGTACAAAGAACAGCTCTTCGTCCGGCTGCTCCGCGGCCTGGCCGACGAGGACCTCGACCGCGAGGGGAGGTCCTTCGCCGCCAACCACCTGCGTCTCCGCCTGCGCCCCGAGGTCCGTCGCCGGATCGAGTGGCATCGCCAACGCGGCCACCTGGTCGTCTTGGTCTCGGCGTCGGTGGAGCACTACGTCGCCCCGGCCGGAGAGATCTTGGGCGTCGACGGGGTGCTCGCCACCCGCCTGGCCGTCGACGCGGCGGGCATCGTGTCGGGCCGCTTCGACGGCAAGAACTGCCGCGGCGCGGAGAAGTACGCGCGGGTCGTCGGTTGGCTGCGAACCAACGACCTGGCCGGCGCGGGCCGGGCCCAGGCCGTCCTATGGGCGTACGGGAACAGCCGGGGCGACGCGTGGCTCCTCGGTGCGGCCGACCACGCCGTCGATGCCGGCCGTCTGGGGCGGTTCGGCGCGCTGCGTCGCTTCCCCTCGCTGGCGTCGCTGGACGCCGGACACGGCCCGCCGACCAGCCCGAGACCGCCCGAGCGCTGACCCGCCGGCTCGAACGGGGCAGCGGGGCCCAACAGCGCTTCATCACTACACTCCCGCCCGTGCGGATCGACCAGGTTCTGCCGTCCTTGGCCAGCCGGGACGCGATCGGCGTGCACTCGCTGGCGCTCACCGACGCGCTGCGTGCCGCCGGGATCGACTCGGACATCTATTACGGGAACTGCACGCCCGACTTCGCGAACCGGGGACGGCCCATCACCGAGCTCGGTCGCTCGGGCCGGAACCGGTGGTTGCTCTACCACGCGTCGATCGGGAGCCCGGTCTTCGACATCGTCGCCGCGCGCGTCGAGCCGAAGTTCGTGAACTACCACAACATCACCCCCGTCGAGCTGCTGGACGGCTGGGCCCCCCAGGTCAGCTACGAGGTCGCCCTGGGCCGCTCCCAGCTCGAGCGGCTGGCCAAAGAGAGCCGCTTCGCAGTCGCCGACTCCGCGTTCAACGAGTCCGAGCTCCTCGAGGCGGGCTTCCATCCCACCGCGGTCGTCCCGCTGCTCATCGATATGACATCCACCGGCCAGACCCCCGACCGGGCCATCGCCTTACGGCTGGCCAGGGCCAAGGAGGGCGGCGGGGCCGACCTGCTCTACGTCGGCAAGATCTCCCCGCACAAGGCGCCCCATGACCTCGTGAAGATGCTGGCCATCTACCGGCGCCTGTACGACCCCAAGGCGCGGCTCCACCTGATCGGCTCGCCCCTGGGCGAGCGCTACGGGCCGGCCCTCCGGTCCTTCATCGAGCGGCTCGATCTCTCCGAAGCGGTCGACGTGGTCGGATCCTTGGAGCCGGCCGGGCTCGAGGCCTACTTCGGCGCCGCCGACGTGTACGTGAGCGCCTCGGACCACGAGGGCTTCTGCGTGCCGGTGGTCGAGGCCATGGGCCACGGCATTCCCGTCGTGGCGTACGGGGTCGCGGCGGTGCCCGAGACGGTGGGCGACGCCGGCATCGTGCTCGGCTCGAAGGAGCCGCTCCGCTTCGCCGCCGCGGTCGACCGGGTGCTCTCCGACGCCGAGCTCCGGCGCCGGCTGGCCGAGGCCGCGGTCCGGCGGGTCGACCACTTCGACCTCGGCCGCTCCAAGGCCCGCTTCGTCGAGCTCCTCACAAACGCCGCCGCGTGAGCCCGGGCCTCAGTCCCCCGGCGGTCGGCCTCGCTCGACCACCGATTCCAAGAACCGGGCGTAGCGCGCCGTCAGGGCCGGCCACTGGTAGTGCTCCTGGACGTAGGCCCGCCCGTTGGCCCCCAACCGCCGGCGCAGCTCGGGGTCCTCGCACAGCCGGTCGATGACGACCTCGAACTGGCGATAGGAGCCGAACCACAGCCCCCCGCCCGAGTGCGCGCAGTGGTCGCGGGTCGGCTCGCACAGGGCGTTCACCACCACCGGCACGGCCTGCTCCCAGGCCTCCATGATCACGAGCGAGAAGGACTCGAGGGCCGACGGTGACACTGCGGCCAGCGCGTCGCGCAGCAGGTCCCACTTGGTCGGCTCATCGACCGCGCCGGTCACCACCACGTCTGGGTGGGGCTCGATGGTGGAGGACACCGGGCCCACCAGGGCCAGCGCCAGCGGGCCCGGCCGATGCTCCTTGTAGCGTCGGAAGAAGGTGTCGAGCATCGCCGAGCCCTTGTGGTCGTCGACCCGGCCCAGGCTGACCAGGTAGGGCCGGTCGCCCAGCCCGAGCAGGTCGCGGCCACCCCGACCCCCCGGGACCGGGTCGCCGAGGCCGATCCCAAGGACGATCTGGGGCTTGTCCGCGACCGGGTAGATCCGCTGGACCAGCCGGCGCTCGGCGGCGGTGTAGTAGCAGAGCGCGTCGGACCGCGCGAAGGCGTCCCCGATGGCCGGGAAGTACAGCGCCGGTTCGTCGTGGGCCGCCGAGTGCAGCACGGTCGGCATCGGCGCGGCGCGGATGCCGGCCACCGTGAGCAAGAAGAGGTACGGGGAGAACACGGCGACATCGGCATCGCCGTCCCGGAGGGCCCCGATGAGGTCGGGCACATGGGGCCCGTTGAGCTCGAGCCAGCGCTGCGACTCGTCCCACGACACGTGGCGGGGGGACCGCCGCAGCCGCCCGTCGATCTTGAAGAACTCCTCCTCGCGTCGGCCGGCCACCTCGAAGCGGGTGAGGTCGACCCCGTTCATCACCGTGTCGCCGGGGGGGAGCTCGTTCTCCCAGCTGAGATGGTCGAGCGCGCAGGTCGAGTAGGCGGCGACCTCGAACCCCGGCTCGACGGCCAGGTGCTCAGCCAGCAGTCGGGACGCCGACTCGGCGCCCCCCATCACCTCGGGGCCATAACGCGGCGTGACGAAGACGACCTTCATCGGGTGGTGCCGATGCCCTCCCCACCCCCGGACACCGCGAGCACCAGGTAGTCGAGCGACTCGGGCCCGTCGACGACCTCGACGTCGAAACCGACCCGGCCAAGCAGCGTCGCCCAGGTCCGCGGGCGCAGCGGCCTGCCCGAGGCCAGGTCGGCCTCCACCGGGGCGTCGTTGGAGATCCAGCCCTGCCCCGACAGCGAGTGGATGATCACCCGTCCGAACGGCGCGACCGTGCGGGCGGCCAGCCCGACCACCGTGTCGCGCTCGGCGGCCGTCATCCCGTCGACCACGCCGGTGAGCACGAGGGCGCCCAGCCCCTCGGGTGCGACCGCCCGCAGGTGGTCGAGCACCGGCTCCTCGCGGAGGTCGAGCCCCTCGATCTCGGCCCGGTCGATCCGGCCCGTTCGGGGTTCGACCCCGTACGCGTCCAGCCCGCCATCGGTCAGCCGCCGGACCAGCCAGCCATCGCCGGCCGCCGCGTGCACGACGCGGCCGCCCTGGCCGGCCAGCCGCTCGAGGACCCGGTCGACCCACCACGCACCGGGACCGTGCGCCCACTCTGTCTCGATCACCGGGGCCACCGGCACCCGCTGGGTGTCGAACTCGGTCTGCAACACCGAAAGCCGCTCGTCCAGCACCCGCAGCGTGCGGCTGGTCGCGGCGGCGAACCGGCTGATCTGGGCGGTGACCCAGCCCATGTACCAGAGGCTGGCCCGGCGGATCGTGCGCTTGACCAGCGCGCCGCCCGAACGCGACGAGTCGACCGGGACCACCGGATCGATGAAGCTGGCCGACTCGACGACACCGAGCGCATCCTCCAGGCTGCCGTTGCGCCCGGCCATCGGCGAGTACCGGAGGAACAGGTCGTCGAGCTCCCACTCGACCCGCTTGGGCAGGTCGCCGGAGCTGCGCCGGCGCAGGACCTCCTCGTCGATCTCGGCCATCACCTTGGCCAGGTACTCCTCGGCCACGGCGGCCTCGCCCGAGCCGGCACCGGCCGCCGATGCTCCTTCGGGCGGTCTCCCGCTCACGGTTCCACCGGCAGGCCCACGGCCTGTCCGGTGGCCACCGGGACCGAGTACCCGCCGGCCGTGACGACCTCCAGGGTGACGCCGACCGGAAGGTTGACGAGGCCCACCGTCCGGGTCGGGTTCATCACCTCGACCCTGGCGGCGGCCTCCTTCCAGTCGTAGAGCTGGCCACCGGCCCGGTGCTCGACACCGACCGATACGTCGTAGACGCCGTCGAGGAACGGGAACGACTCGTAGCGGAACGACACCGCGCCGGTCCCCGACGGGATGTCGAGCTGGGTGCCGAGGTCGCCGGACACGGTGCGCAAGAGCACCGTGCTCGAGCTGTCGCGGATCTCCACCACGAACGAGGCGGTCGTGGTCGGCTCCGCCGACGTGTAGTTCAGCGTGATGGTGAGCGGCTCGCCGGTGATCACGTAGGGCCGTTCCCCGGTACCCGGGTGCACCGACGTCACCTCGGTGATCCGGATCGGGTGCAACCTGTCGGTGGTCTCGACCGACGTCACCGGTGCCGGCAGGTCGCTCGGGGCCGGTTCCTCATCGGCGTGCCCGAGGGCGAGGATTTCCCCGGCCTCGAGCAGGTGCTCGCGGAAGATACGCACGGCCTCTCCGGGTGGCCCGTTGCCGACCATGCGGCCGTCGCTCAGCACCACCGCCTGGTCGCAGATCGCGCGGACCTGGTCGGGCGAGTGGGAGACGAAGATGATGGTCCGGCCCTGCTCCTGGAACTCCTTCACCCGGTCCAGGCATTTGCGCTGGAATCGCTCGTCGCCGACCGCCAGGACCTCGTCGATCACAAGCACGTCGGGGTCGACGTTGACCGCGATCGCAAAACCCAGCCGGACGTACATGCCCGAGGAATAGAACTTCACCTGGTTGTCGATGAACTGGTCGAGCTCGGCGAAGGCGACGATCTCGTCGAACACCTTTGCGATGTCGCTCTTGGCCAACCCGAGGAGCGAACCGTTGAGATAGATGTTCTGGCGCCCGGTCAGGTCGGGCTGGAAGCCGGCACCGAGCTCCAGCAGGCCGGCCAGCTTGCCGCGCACGACCACCTGGCCCTCGGTCGGCTGGAGCACGCCGCACACGCACTTGAGCAGGGTGGACTTGCCGGACCCGTTGCGGCCCAGGATTCCGACCGTCTCGCCCTCGTTGACCTCGAAGGCGATGTCGCGCAGCGCCCACAGGTCCGTGTACGGGGTCCGGCCGGCGTGGATCACCCGCTCCTTGAGCGACATGTACTTCTGGTGGTAGAGGCGGAAGCGCTTGGAGACGCCCTGGATGTCGACGGCGACCGTGCCCATCTACAGCTCCTCGGCGAAGTTCCCGGCCAGCCGGCCGAACACCACCATGGCCCCGTAGAGGAGGACCAACGACACCGCCAGCACCAGCGCGTCGAGCTTGACGTACGTCATCGGGCCCCAGCCCGGCAGCAGCTGGGCCAGCGGATGGCTGCCCGTCGTGAGATGGACAAAGGTCCTGGCGTAGAGGACCCTCTCGAACGTCATGACGATCGGGGTCATCGGGTTCAAGAAGTAGATCCACGCGGGGATGTGGTGGTCGGCCAGCCCCGCGTGGACCACCTTCTGGTACGAGTACACGATCGGGCAGGCCCAGAACCACGCCGACCCGACCACCACCTCGATCAGGTGTTGGGTGTCACGCAGGTACACGTTGACCGCAGCCAAGAAGATCGCCATGGCCGAGGCGAAGACGAACAGAGGGACCAACGCCACCGGGATCAGCCACAGCTCGCCAAATGCGGGTCGCCAGTGCAGGGCCACCAAGAAGATGACCATGACGCACGACTGGAAGAAGAAGAACACCGAGGCCGAGCCGACGGAGGCCAGTGCCAGGATCTCGCGGGGGAACGAGACCTTCTTGACCAGCCCGGCATTGTTGACGATGACGCCCGTCGCGGTCAGCACGGCCGTCTGGAAGAGGTTCCACCCGAGTAACCCCGAGAACAGCAGGAGCACGAAGTTCGGGTAGCCGTTCTTCAGCGCGACACCAAACACCACCGCGTACACGATGAGGGTCATCGCCGGCGCGAGCAGCGACCACAAGAGGCCGAGGAAGGAGTTCTTGTACTTGACCCGGATCTCGGTGCCGACCAGGTTGAACAGGAGCTGACGAGATCGCCAGATCTCGACAACCCGCTTCGGCACGGTGACGTGCGAGGAGACAACGCGGGTCGTCTTGATCCGCCCGGCGCCTCCGCTCGGGGCCGCAGCCTCGAGCGCCACGATCAGTTACCGCCGACCTGTGTGGGCGACCGGTCGATCACCTGGTCGATGAAGCCGTAGTCGCGCGCCTCCTCGGCGGTGAACCAACGGTCGCGGTCCGAGTCGGCCTCGATCCGCTCCACTGTTTGCCCGGTGTGGAGCGAGATCCGCTCGGCCATCATCCGCTTCAGGTACACGATCTGCTCGGCCTGGATGGCAATGTCGGCCGCCTGGCCCTGCATCGACCCCGAGGGCTGGTGCATGAGGATCCGGGAGTGCGGCAGAGCGAAACGCTTGCCGTGGGCCCCGGCGCAAAGGAGGAACTGGCCCATCGAGGCGGCGAGGCCGAGGCAGATGGTCGCGATATCGGGGCGGACGTACTGCATCGTGTCGTAGATGGCCAGGCCGTCGGTGACCGATCCCCCCGGCGAGTTGATGTAGATCGAGATGTCCCGCTCGTGGTCCTCGGCCTCCAAGAGGATGAGTTGGGCACAGATCGAGTTGGCCGTGGCCTGGTCGACCGTGCTGCCGAGAAAGATGATGCGCTCCTTGAGCAGCCGCTGGAATATCTCCGCCCCGGGGTCCGGAGAGGCGCTCGCGGCAGCCAGGAGAGGCAGAACCGATTGGTGAGGCATGGGCACGAGGCTACCTGGCCCCGATGTGGGGGAAGTCCCATCCGGCCCTCGCAAGCCTCCTCACCACCGGCCACCGACAGTGCCCACGTAGACTCGGCAGGCGCCCTTCGGGCCGTCGGCGGGTGTGGCGGAACTGGCAGACGCGCCGGGTTTAGGTCCCGGTCCCCTTTGGGGATGGAGGTTCGAATCCTCTCGCCCGCACAGCTGCTCTGAGGAACAGCCGACTCCGTCTCCAGGATCGACGGGGGCGGCCGCTCACCCCGCCCTACCGGGGCAGGAAGTCCAGGAGCAGCCGATTGACCTCGTCGGGAGCCTCGAGTTGCATCCAGTGCCCCGGGCCATCGAGTCGCTCGTAGCGCCACTTGCCCGAGACGTTGGCGGCCGAACGCGTCATCTGGCCCTCGGTCAGCGCGATATCTCCACTGCTCCACACCCCCATCGTGGGAGCCTGGACCGCGGGAAGGTCCACCGGCGGCGAGACATAGGACTCCGGGGGGACGTTGGCCCGGTACCAGTTGAGGGCGGGCGTGAGCGAACCATTGGCCTCGAGCTCGGCGATCATCGCGTCGATGTCGGGGTGGTCTCCCCAGGCCCGGAAGTTCCTCCAAGCGTTATCGGAGAGCCAGCGTTCGGCGATGCCCTCGAACTGGAAGAGGAGCATGTACCACGACTTCTCGTACTGTTCGAAGCCTTCGGTCCGGAACGTGGAGGGATGGCCGACCGAGAGGGCGACGAGGTGGTCGACCCGTTCGGGGGCGACCGCCGCCAGGACCCACGCCACCGCGGCTCCCCAGTCGTGGCCGACCACGTGGGCGCGTGCCACGCCGGCATCGTCGAGCACCGCTCCCACATCGGCGACCAGGTAGAGGATGTTGTAGGGCTCGACCCCGGCCGGCTTGTCGGAGCCGCCGTAGCCCCGCATGTCCGGGACGATCACCTTGAAGCCGGCGTCGGCCAGGGCACGAACCTGATTCCGCCACAGCCTCCCGGAGTCGGGGAAGCCGTGGATGAGCACCACCGGCCGTCCCTCTCCGGTGACCTCGTATTCGATCCCCACCCCGCCGCTGTCAACGCGCACTTGTCCCCTCCGGTCTCTCGGTAGTCGGTTTCACGCGGTGGCCATGGCGACCAGTTCGTCCCGGCTCGGACCGAAGGGCGGTTGGTTGCGCCAGTCGGCCCCGAGCTCGGTGATCTTCTCGAACACCCCCGGGCGGCCCAGGGCAACCTCGGGCAGCTCCAGGACACCGGTGATGTCCATGACCGCGCGGAACACGTCGGGGTCCTTGGTGCTGGCGAGTGCGAGCGCCTTGGTCATGTCGTAGGTGGGATCACCGGGGTCGTAGGTTTCCCCGTCGGCCTCGGCTGCCATCTCGGCCAATCGGTGCCGGTCGAAGGACAACGTGGACCGGTACCACGGCTCCACCGTCGCGGCGGTGGCGGCTGCGAAGGCCTCGGAGAACTTGGACTGGTGATCCGGTCCGACCTGGCGGAGCGTGTCGCGGAGCACCTGCGCGTGGAGCATCCCGATGGACGCGCCCCGCCCCACCGACGGATTCGTGCACGCCCATGCGTCGGCCACCGCCACGATCCCGGTGGCCACCGGCGTGCCCCCCGGACACAGGTCCCGGTGCCGATCCTCGATCTTGGTGATGGTGACGACCCGATCCTCGATCGGCTCGGCGTCGATCCAGTGGGCCACGGTGGGCAGCGACCGCACCACGCTCTCCCACCGATCGAGGTCCCTCAGGCCGAGCAGCGCCCGGTCCCCCGACCGGGCCACCAGGGTCACCGACCACGTGCTGTTGTCGGCCGGCAGGGTGAGCACGGAGATGGACCCGAACGCCTGGAGTCCCGGTCCGAGCGCCGCCGGCAGCTGCCCGTCGCGAGCCCGAAAGTGTCTGCCCAGATAGATGAAGCCGCTGTCGTCCAGCTGCTCTTCGGGTCGCCGGGCCCCGAGCGCCTCCAGCCATGCCGGCAGCGAAGAACGCCGGCCGCTGCAATCGACGACCAGGTCGGCGCGCAGTGTCTCGCCCCCGGTGGTGCGGACCCCGCTCACGTGCGGCGTCCCGTTCGCGTCGACGCCGATCAGCCCGTCCACGGCAACCCCCCGGCGAAGGGTGAGCCCGGTGGTCTGCTCGGCCACCGAGGCCACCGCGCGCTCGACGACGGCGCGCCGGCCCGAGAGCATCTCGTATCGCTCGTCCCCGTCGCGGTGCCCACCGGTGAACGTGTCGGGGGCGTCGGCAACCGGGTTGAAGCGCAGCGCGCCGTCGCGCTCGAGGGCCGCCGCCACGTCGGGGAGTTCGCTCTCGATGATCTCTCGGTACCGGGCCAAGAAGAGGTGGGCCAGGCGGAACTGGGTCACGCCGGTGCGTTCCCAACCTTCCCAGGCTTTCTGGGCCGTCGCCGGGGGAGGCTCGCTGTCCCGCTCGAGACTGGTGACGATGTGTCCGTCACGGGCGAGCATCATGGACAGCCCCATGCCCACGACCCCGCCACCGACGATCAGGACTTCGGGCATCGGCACCCTCCTTGTTGGGCAGCGTAGAAGGTCACCCCGCGGGCAGCCACCCGCGGAAGCGCACCCCGAACTCGTTGGTGATCACCTGCACTCGCTCGAGGCCGGCCCGGGCCAACCGGTCGCCCAGGGTGGACGGATCGATCGGGACGCAGACGTCGTCGACGTGCAGCTCCCGGAACTCCGGCCTGTCCAGGCTGTCGGTGCCGGCGAAGACCCCGCCGGGCCGGAGCACGCGTGCCGCCTCCGAGAACACCGTGTCCTGGGCGGCCGGAGACGGCAGGTGGTGCAGCATGGTGAACGAGAGCACCGCGCTGAAGGTCCCATCTTCCTCGGGCAGATCGGTGGCATCCCCGTGCACGGCCTCGAAGGTCGGGCCGGCCAGGCGGGAGCGGAGCGCCCGGACGAGGTCCTCGTCGAGGTCGACCGCGGTCAACCGGGGGACCATGGCGACCAGGACCTCTGTGGTTCGACCGGGGCCCGGACCGACCTCGAGCACGTTGTCACCAAGGTCGAGGTCTTCCAACACCCACGGGATGATGAACCGGCTGACGGTGTCGGCCCATTCGGCGCTCGAGCACAGCTCGAGGTGCATCTGGTTCACAACGCTCCCCCTCTGCCGGCGAAGAGCGAGCACACTAGTTGGCGCCATCGGCGGACGCGGCGGAGCCGGCCCAGCGGCCGGCTCCCCGCCTTGCGCACATTGGCGCTGTGCAGTTGTCAGCCGACCGCCCGGTCAGCCCCTCGTCGCATGGTGTCGGGACCGCGTTGCTCGGTGACCCCTCCTCTGATGTCGGGGTCTCCCGTCACGGCCGAAGTACAGACGGCTGGCACGACCGGCGGTCGGTCAGAAGCCCGTCGACTCAGCCGACGGGCCGAGACCTCCCGGGTGGAAGACGCTCCTCGCTCGAGCTCGTCGAATCCATCACAAGCTCCCTTCTCTACGAGTCGAGCCCCACGGACTCGGCGATGCCTTCATTGTCCACCCTCGGACGCGCCCTGTGAAGTCTCTATCGCCCGATCCGAGAGAAAACCCTCCGACCAGCGACGCTCACCGGGACGTGCCCCCGAGCTTCGCCGCCAACACGCCGAAGGCGCGTCCCCGGTGCGAGAACGCGTGCTTTTCCGCCGGGCTCATCTCGGCGAACGTCCGCCCGTCGCCGTCGTCGGGCACGAACACCGGGTCGTAGCCGAAGCCGCCCGCCCCGCGGGGCTCCTCGGCGATGCGGCCCCCGACCACGCCCTCGGCCCAGATCTCGGTCGAGTCAGGAAACGAGACCAATGCCACGGCGACGAACCGGGCCCGGCGTCGGGTGCGCGGAATCCCGGCGAGCTGTTCGAGCAGCTTGGCCACGTTGTCGGCGTAGGTGGCGTTCTCTCCCGCGTAACGGGCCGAGTGCACGCCCGGCGCTCCCTCCAGCGCGTCCACCTCCAGCCCGGTGTCGTCGGAGACGGCCACCTGCCCCGTCGCTTGGCACAGTGCCCGGGCCTTGAGCCGGGCGTTCTCGACCAGCGTGTCCCCGGTCTCCTCGACATCGGGCACCCCCGAGGGACGGGGCAGGAGAACGATCCCGTGGTCGCTCAGGATGTCTCTTATCTCGGCCGCCTTGTCCGGGTTCGCGGTCGCCAGCACCAGTCGGAGGCCGTCGGGCCCGCCGGTCACCGGGGCGCGGGCGGCTCGGCCAGAACGGCCCGCTGGGCCTCCACCAACTGCTCGATGCCGCGTTCGGCCAGGGCCAGCAGCTCGTCGAGCTCGGCGCGGCTGAAGACCATCCGCTCGGCGGTGCCCTGGACCTCCACGAACCGTCCCGATCCGGTCATAACCACGTTCATGTCGACGTCGGCCCGCGAGTCCTCGCCGTAGGGGAGATCGAGCATGGGCACCGCGTCGATGATCCCGACCGACACCGCGGCCACCTCGTCGCCGAGCGGGTGCTCGGCCAACACCCGGGCCTGCTTCAGGCGAGAAAACGCGTCGTGCAGCGCGACGTAGGCGCCGCAGATCGACGCGGTGCGGGTGCCGCCATCGGCCTGCAAGACGTCGCAGTCCACGGTGACCTGGTTCTCCCCCATCGCCACCAGGTCACAGACCGATCGCAGCGAGCGGGCGATCAGGCGCTGGATCTCCTGGGTCCGGCCGGACTGCCGTCCCCGGGCCGCCTCCCGGTCGACGCGCTCGGCCGTCGAACCGGGGAGCATCGAGTACTCGGCGGTGACCCAGCCTCTCCCGGTGCCGCGCATCCACGGGGGAACCCGCTCCTCCAGCGACGCAGTGCACAGGACCTTGGTCCGCCCCATGGTGACCAGCACCGATCCCGGGGCGAACTCGGTGAAGTCGCGAGCGAAGGAGACCGGCCGCAGCTCGTCCAACTTGCGCCCATCGTCTCGCAGGGCCCGAGGGTCCCCTCCCTTTGCCACGGCTCCACCTTCCTCTACCCACCCATGAGCGAACGACTCGACGTGTTCACCACTCGAGCGTCAGCCCGGGGGCGGCCTGGTAGACCGCTCGCCCGAATGCCTCCGCAGCCTCGAGCGCCAGGGCGTCGGCCCCAACGGTAGGCCATCGGTGCGTCACGACCAGGTCCCCGACCCCCGCCCCGGCGCCCATGATCCCGGCCTGGCGACCGCTCAGGTGCCGGAAGTCGCCCTCCCGGTCCTTGGTGTAGGTCGCCTCGCACAGGAACAGGCCGATGTCGTCACCCAGTTCCTCGACCGACCAGTCGGGCCCGGTGTCGGCCGAGTACGCGAACGGTTTGTCGTCGGGTGAGGCGTCGGACTTCTCGATGCGCACGGCCAACGTCGGCGGGCCGTGGTCGGTCGCGACGAAGCTGCACCGGAGGTCGTGCACGTCGATCCGGAAGGATGGTTCGACCTCCCGCCAATCGAAGGACGGGTCGTCGCCGAAGTACGAGCGCTCCCGGAGGCCCGGCGGCGCCAGGACGAGGTGTGGCTCGCCGGCGCTCTGGTGGCGCGCCCAGACCGCGAACGACTCGATGTCGCTCCAGTGGTCCGGGTGGTCGTGCGACAACACGATCGCGTCCACCGTCCCGGGGAAGCAGACCTCTTGCAGCCGGGCGAAGGTCCCCGACCCGGCGTCGAGCCAGATCGTCGTGGCGGCCGTCTTGACCAGATACCCGCTCGCGGCACCGCCGGGTCCGGGATAGCTCCCGTCGCAACCGAGGACGGTCAGGGTCCCGCTCGGCACGTGACTAGAAGTAGATGATCTTTTCGGTCCGCTTGGTCACGACGTCGAGATCGTCGGTCCAGGCGCCGGTCGACAGGTACTTCCACCCGTCATCCGCCGAGATGATCACGATGACCGCGGACTCACCGGCCGGGATCTGGTTGGCACACCGGATGGCGCCGGCCAGCGCGGCCCCCGTCGAGATCCCTACGAACAGCCCGGCCTCCGCGAGCAGTCTGCGGGTGCCCTCGAGCGACTCGCGCGCCCGGACGACGGTCTTTCGGTTGAGGAGGTCGGCTCCTCCGAGCTCCTCGAAGATGGGCGGCACGTAACCCTCGTCGAAGTTCCGAAGGCCGTCGACGTTCTCCCCCGCCGGCGGCTCGACCGCCCACACCTCGATGGCCGGGTTCTGGTCCTTCAGGTAACGGCCCACGCCAAGGAGGGTTCCCGAGGTCCCGAGCCCCGAAACCAGGTGGGTCACCTCCGGGCAGTCGCGCCAGATCTCCGGACCGGTCGTGCGGTAGTGGCCGGCCGGATTCGCCTCGTTGCCGTACTGATAGAGCATGAGCCACTCGGGGTGCTCCTCGGCCAGGCGCAGCGCCATCCGGACGGCGCCGTTGGAGCCCTCCTCGCCGGGTGATTCGATGATCTCGGCGCCCCAGATGTCGAGCAGTTGGCGACGCTCTATCGACACGCTCGTCGGAAGCACGACCTTTAGGTGGTAGCCCTTCATCTTGCAGACGAGGGCCAGACCGATGCCGGTGTTGCCCGACGACGGCTCGAGCAGTACCTGACCCGGTTGGCCGGGCTTGAGTACGCCGTCGTGCTCGGCCTGCTCTACCATCGCCAGCGCGGCACGGTCTTTTATCGAGCCGCCGGGATTCCGGCCCTCCAGCTTCACGACGAACCGTACGTTCGGGTTGGGGCTCAGCTGGCTGACGTCGACCATCGGCGTATTCCCGATGAGGTCGAGGACACTCTTGGCGACGTCCACGGGTTCGCTCAGCCGCCCGCGACCGCAGGGAGGATCGAGACTTCGTCGCCGTCCTTCACCGGGGTGTCGAGCGCCGAAAGGTAGCGGACGTCGTCGTCGTTCACGTAGACGTTGACGAACCGGTGCAGGCTCCCGTCGGGGTTCAGCACCTGCCCGGTCATGCCCGGATGCGCAGAGATGAGCGCCCTGAGCACCTCACCGATGGTGGAACCGTCCACCGACACCGTCGAGCTGCCACCGGCCTGGGAGCGCAGGACGGTCGGCAGGCGAACGTCGACTGGCACGGCACCTCCCTTTCGACTGGTCGCCCGCGGGCTGACCGGTCGACCCGATTGTTGACCTATCAGGTTGGGATTGTACCGGTGGGCTGGTCCCACCGGTGCCGGGCCGCTCAGCTCTCGGCCGGGATGTGCCTGGAATAGAAGGCTTCGACCGCATCCCGCTCGTGGAGCGGCATCTGCACGTGCCCACCCGGGTTCACGTGCATGGTCTTTTCGTCCGACCCGATGGCGTCGAAGAGCGCCATACCGTGCTCGCGCTCCATGAGCTCGTCGTCCCACTGGAACAAGAACAGCACCGGGATCTTGAGCGCACGGGCGGCATCGGCCAGACGCTCTCCGCCCGGACGATTCCCCACCCCGGCCAGGCCGAAGACGGCGACTGAGACCCGGGGGTCGGAGGCGACGTAGGGCAGGCCGATGGCGGTGCCCATGGACACCCCCCAGTACCCGAACGGACCCGCCGAGAAGCCGGGGGTCGCCTCGAGCGCGTCGAGGGTGGCCCGCCACTCACCTACTGCGGCGGCGTTCCGGTCCGCCATGGCCTTGAACTGCTCGGGTGTCATGGCGGCGACACGCCGGCGCATCTCGTTCGGGGCGACCGCCTCCTCGGGCTCGGTGCGCCGGTCACCGTGCTCGGGGGCGTCGATCGCCACGGCGCCGTAGCAGAGGTGCCGGACCAACCGGCGGGCCAGCGACAGGACGCCGGGGGTGCGCTTGTGCTGGGTTCCACCGTGACCGAGCAGGATCGTCGGCCACCGGTCCTTGCCCTCGGGGCTCCAGGCGACGCCGGGAACGTTCTCACCGGACACCGCGAGTTGGAAGCTCCGCTCAGTGACGCCCTGCTCGGTGACCTGGTTCGTCCAGTTCAGCGGTTCCATCGACCACCCCGTCTCGATCTGCAGCTTGAGTCAACCCATTCTGCATGGGGATTGCCGGTGGCGCAGGCCCGAGAGGGGGCGGATCAGCTGGCCTTGGCCCAATGGGTCCGAATGACCACCGACTCCTCCTCGACCTGGCCCTCCATGATCCGGTAGCTCCGAACCACCGGCTGGATGTCCCGGAGCGACACGATGACGTAGTGCCACGCTGGGTCGGGCGCCTGAGCCACATCGGTCGGCGACGGGTAGGCGTCGGTGTGCGTGTGCGAATGGAAGACGCCGAGGATCTGGTGCCCCCGCGACTCGGCGTCTCGGTCTGCCCGCAGGTGAGCCAGGGGGTCGACGGTGTAAACGCGGGCGCTGTGGGCGACGTTCTGGGCCGGGTACCAGGCCACGACCTCGTCCAGGGTCGGATCGCCCGCCATGAGGCCGCATGCTTCCTCGGGAAGGCCGCGCAGACAATGCGCAACCATCGCCATGTGGACGTCGGCTGAAATTCGCAGCATCGAAACGTGAGCGTAACGATCGTGCGTGACCAGATCGGGGACCCTGAGCTGGCATCGGTGACCGGTAGCCTCGGGAGCGTGGCGCGAGCGAAACGAACCGTGGCCAAGCGCCTCGCCGCGAGGCAGTCTGCGACCCAGGACCGGGTCGTGGCGACGAACCGCCGAGCCCGGCACGACTACGACCTAATCGAGACCTTCGAGTGCGGGATCGTGCTCCAAGGCAGCGAAGTCAAGTCGCTTCGCACCGGCCGAGCTCAGCTGAACGACGCCTACGCGCGGGTTTCCGACGGCGAGGTCTGGATGTTCGGGGTCCACGTCCCGCCCTGGGAGTACGCGACCGGCTCCGGTGCCCACGAC
>Ga0209415_10009251_pt1 | contig 16953 bp, 19 predicted proteins | sample PeaSoiSIISIP2007_FD_187696 | JGI IMG/M metagenome (GOLD analysis project Ga0209415, IMG submission 187696) | Peat soil microbial communities from Weissenstadt, Germany - SII-SIP-2007 (SPAdes) (version 2) | ecosystem: Environmental > Terrestrial > Soil > Wetlands > Peat | place: Germany... | reverse complement strand
CGAATCGCGGCCTGGTTGCGGCGGAAGAGCTTCAGGAGGACATTGGGGCCGGAGGCGTCTTCGACGAGGGCGGCTCCGAGTGCTTGCTGGGGGGCGTGCGGGGAATCTTCCTGTTTGGCCACCAGGCCTGCGATGAGCGCGGCTTCGAGAACGGGGATGCGGCGCTGTTCCAGTCGGAATGGATGAGGGTGTCTACCAGGCGGAGATCGACGACGCCCTCGGGGCGCAGGTCGAGGACGTAATCCTCGGAGAGGTGGGTAAGGTCAGCTTCGTCTTCTCCGGGGATGATGCGGGCACGGGCATAGGCTCCGTGTTTGTAGGCGTTGAAACGGGATGAGGCCTTGCCCTCGGCGGAGCGCGGGCCTGTGGACTTCTGGGCGTTGAGGCGGTTGGCCTCCATTTGGGGGATGGTCGCCATGCAATTCTTCTCCTAACTAATTCCACGTATAAGGGGTAAGCATCGCGATCGCGGCTCGAAAATTTCGGAAGTGATTGAAAACATTCAGAAAACTTTCCGCCAAATTTTGTGACCGTGTTTTTCTGAGGGGTACAATTTGCAGGAAATGGAAGGGAAGGACGCGGGCCAGATGGAACTTTACGGAATGTTCGCAGGCGCCGGTCCCGGCACCGCGGGTGATACCATGACGGCGCGCTGGAGTCGCTCCGTGCAACGGAGTGGCTGCCGGCGCGCTCACGGATTGAATGGCGGCAGGAGGGGAGTGCACCGCTTCGGTTGGGAGGGGGGTGGCCCCGGCGGACAGGCGGACAGAGCGTCCAGTGCCGGACGATGTTTTCCCCTTGTATCATAGGGACTAGGTTCGCCGCTAAAGGGTCTCGACTGAATGCCGAACGCGATCCCGATGAGCACATCGGCCGCCACAACGTGACACCGGAAGAGGCGCAACAGACGCTCACGAATGAACCGATGGACTTCGATTACCCAATCGTGAAGGGCGAAGAACGATGGACCTCGTTGGGGCACACGAATAAACTCCGCATTCTGAAGGTGGCGTGGGCGGTTCGCGGAGATGTAATGCGCGTGGTTACGGCAGTGAATGCACCACTCAACGAAGCGCGCTCGTACCTCCGAGCAAAGACGGACTTATGAAACAACTGATAGTACCCAAATTCGCCACAGAGGCCGAAGAGGCCGACTGGTGGGATCAGCACATTTACATCGTTGGGGAGAACCTCATCGAGGCCATCGAAAACGGAACGGCCCATCGGGGCGGCCCCGCGGCCCTTCTTCGGGAAACGCGGGTGGTCCAGGTTCGTTTGCCGAACAACGATCTCGATCGCATCGAGCGTCTGGCTGAAGCGAAGGGGATTAGTAATCAGGCCTGTATCGGCATGCTGCTGCGGAAGGCGCTTGATCGGGAAGAGGCCGACCAGCGCAAGAGCGCTTGAAGAAAGGCAGGCAAAAGGTGAGATCCGGCCACGGCGATCGAAAGGGTGTCGAGGGAACCCGCAGTTGCCTGCAACTATCGAGAAGTTGCAGCGAAATCGGAGCCCAGGGCGGGCTACGGCTACTCTCTGTGCCCGATCACCTTCAGCCGCTTAGACCGGAGGGTCGAGGTCAACGAACGCCTCTCGAACCACGCCCGCCACGAGCTGGAACGTCTCCAGTCCAATCGCTTCGCCGCCGAAGCGGCCAAGCCGGCCCCGCAACCCACTGAAACCGAAGCCCCCGCCGAGGAATTGGGTTCGAATCTCCAAAACGGCCCCGAGCCCCCCGCCACCGCGTCCCCGGCCGCCGACCCCACCCCGGCCACCCCGAGATTCGGTCCGGAATCCGCTTCCGACCCCACCGGAACCCCGGACGAGGCGCCGCCCAAGGCTGCGTAGGCTCCAAACGAGCCCGCGTAGGCAAAAATCGAGCCCGCAACCGGCTCGAATCCCATCCGCTTTGCCGATCTAACGCCCAACCCGCGTCGATCGAGGAGACGTAATCAAGCCATGTCGCCAAGTTACACCATTTCGGCCCGAAGCCACCCCTCGGCTGCCCTCTTCTCGGCCCTCTCGGCGCGCCAACTACGTAACGAAGACAGGCCCGCCCTCCCTTGCACTCCCCGCGTTCCAAGCTCGGCGTCTCGGCGGTGATATTTTTGCCCCCCAACCCTTCACTCTGCCCGCAGCACCCGCATCGGGTCCATCCGCACAATCCGGCGCGTGGCCATCCACACCGTCACCGCCGCCGTCGCCGCCAGCAGCACGCCCGCGGCCGCGCACATGGGGATGCGAATGGGGTCCGCCGTGTCCACCAGGTGCTCCACCATCCGGCCGAACGCCATAGCTCCCGCTACCCCCAGCACCATGCCGGCGGCCACCGGTACCAGGCTCTGCCACAGCAGCATGGTGCGCAGCCGCTGCGACGACGCGCCTACCGCCAGCCGCACACCGATCTCGTGAGTCCTCTGCGCGATCGAAAACGACGCCACGCCGTAAATCCCGATCACCGCCAGCAGCAGCGCGAACACCCCGAAGAACAGCACCGCCGTAGTATAGAAACGGGATTGCGCCACCGACGCGCTGAACCTCGCCGCCAGCGTCTCCACGCCGAAAACCGGCACTCCGGGATCCGCCGCCCGGATCGCATCCCGGCAAACCGGCAGGTACGCTTCCGTCTTCCCGTGAACCCGCGCCACGAAGGTCATATTCCAGGACGACTGCTCGTCGGCCGCCGTGAATACCTGGGGCTCCCCATCGTCGCCCGGGCCGAAGTAGCGCTCCGTGCGGGTCACTCCGATGACGGTGTACTTCTGCTTCTCGTTCCACGGCGAGACCAGGACCCTGCCCACCAAGTCGCGCTCTCCCGCAAACTGGTGGACGAACGCCTCGTTCACCATCACCACCGGGTCGGGGCGCCGCTCGTCCGCCGCGGTGAAATCGCGTCCCCGCAGAATCGGCGTTCCCATGGTGCGGAAGTAATCGGGAGTGGTCCCCGCGATCATCCCAAGCTCCCCCTCCCCGATGCCGTCCAGCTTGAACCGGCCGCCGATCAGCCCGTCCTTTCCCAGCGGCAGAAACTCCACCGCCGCGGCCGATTCCACGCCGGGCACGGCCCGCAATCGCTCCAGGGCCGCTTGAAAGTAGGCCATCCCGCGCTTTTCAAATGCCGTGCCCGAGAGCGCCACCCGCATGGTCACCACGTGATCGGTCCGGAATCCCAAGTCGGTCCGCATCAGCTTCAGGAAGCCGCGCCCCATGGTGATCGATCCGGCCACCAACATCAGCGTGAAAGCCGTCTGCATGGCGATGAGCACTCCGCGCAGGCGGCTCACGCCCGAATGCCGATCGCCCGCTTGGGTACGACCCATTTGAGTGAGAAACGCTTCGGCGGATGGCTGCATCCGGCCGATCAGGCTCGCCGGGAAGACCCCGAACAGAAGCCCGGTCAGCATTGCCAAGCCAGCCGCAAACCCGAACACGCGCCAATCCAGGATGGTGTATGCCTGGGCCGCCAGGCTGGCGGGCTGGGCCGTCTCCGCGAGCCGCGAAGCCCATTGCGCCACCGCCATGCCCGCCGCCGCCGCCGCCAGCGTCAGCAGGGTAGCCTCCGTGATCAACTGCTGCACCAGTCGCGAACGGCTGGCGCCCAGCGCGGCGCGCAGCACCATCTCCTGCCGGCGTTCCGCCACCCGCGACAGCAGCAGGTGCGCGACATTGGCGCAGGCCGTGAGCAGCACGAAGATCACCACTCCCAGCAGCACCAGCGAAGCCTTTCGCACGTGGCCCGAGAGCAGGTCGCGCAGCGAAATCACGCGCAACTTGCTCCGTTCCTCGGCGGTCAGGGCCCGCGGCGCTTGGCGCTCCATGTCGGCGCGAAACATGCTGCCGGCTTGTGCCAGCGTGAGCCTGGGCTTCAGACGGCCAAGGGAGGTCCACCAGATGCCGCGCGCCCGCGATACGTGCGCAAAATCGAAAATCGTGGGAGTCCACAGCGCCGTCGCACCGGGATAGTCGAATCCCGGCGGCGCGATCCCCACCACCACCATCTGCACACCGTTCAGATGGATGGTGGATCCCAGCGCCCTTGGATCGCCGCCGAAGAACTGCTGCCACAATCCGTTGCCGATCACCGCGACGTTGTCCTTACCCGGTGCGTCCTCTCCGTCCGCGAACGCCCGCCCGATTTCCGGATCGCTGCCCAGCAGGGCGAAGAAATTCGCCGACGTCTCGGCGGCCTTGATGCGCCGCGCCTCGTGCGTGGCGCTCAGGTTCATCTCCTCCGTGCGATACACGGCCGCGTCCGCCAGGTAGGAAGTGCCGGTGCGCCAGCCATGGAATCCGGCGGCGCCCGTCTCCGGCCGGAAGTACCCTTCCAACTGGACCAGCCGCCCGGGATCGCGGAACGGCAGCCCGCGCAGCAGCACCGCGTTGACCACGCTGAACACGCCGGTGGTCGCGCCGATGGCCAGCGCCAGCGCGATGAGCGCCAGCCCGGTGGCCATCGACCGCCGCCGGTAGACGCGCGCCGCGTACGCCACGTCCTGCCGCAGTTCGCGGGCGAATTCGAGCGGAATCGAAACCGCCAGGTCGGCCAGCGCGCGCAGCCAGAACAGAAGCCGCGCCCCGCTATTCGGGAGTTCGCGGTACTCGTCCCAGAACTGTCTTTCGAGGGGCGTCGTGTACTCCTCCTGGAAGCGCGCCGGGTAGAGTTTCAGCAGCAGGCGGTAGATGGTCTTCGGATCGGTCATGGCGCGCCTCAGGCTGGTTCGGGAAACCCCAGACTATCCTCCGCCAGTTCCACCAACTGGCGCAGCCGCACGGCTTCCGCATGGGCCACGCGCCGGCCGAGCGGTGTGATGCGGTAATAGCGGCGGCGTTCGTCGTCCAGGTGCGAATCGGGACGCTCTTCGGATTCCTCGATGAGACTCTGCTCCAGCATCTTGTTGATGGAGCCGTAGAGCGCGCCCGAGCCGAGGTTCAGCTTGCCGCCGGTGCGGTGCAGGATCTCGCGCTTCAAAGCGTACCCGTGGCGCTCGCCCTCGGTCAATGCCAGCAGCATGTGGAACACGGGGAGCGGAAGCGGTAGTAGGGCATCGATGGGATTGGGTTTTGGTTTCGACATGCCGTTTACCTCGTAGCCTTGGGGCGCCGGAAGTACAGGGTGGGCCAGCCGTCTCCTGGGTTGGCGGTAACGCTCACGAGTTCCCAGCCCTGCTCGCCCAGCGTTGATGCCGCCTTCATGATCGCGTCCTGGGTGCCGCCGTCGGCGGTAATCTCTTCGCCCTGGCAGCCTCGGGATGTTGCGATGCAGGTCCTGCCCTTGCCGGACCACTGTCCGACGGTAGCAACCTCCCATTGCGGAGCAGCCGGGGCCTGGGACTTCAGCGCCTGGCCCGCGGCAAGCATCGCGGCGCACACCGCGACACAGGTGTAAATGGATCGCTTGAACATTTGCCCTCCAATTGACCTACTAGATCAATTCATGACCTAGTATGGATTGGATTGACCGAGTATGTCAAGAGAAAAATTCAGTTCGCCGTCGGAACCTTCTCCGCGCGGTCCACCACCAGCACCTCGAGCGGCGTCTTCGATACCTCCAGCTTGAGCCCGAGCTGCTGCTGCACGGCGCTGAAGATATCCGGAGGAGCCGGCGCATCCTCCGGCTCCGCCGGTCGAGCCGCCACGTCGTCCGGAGTCCATTCCAGGTCCACATCGAAGAAGCCGCTCAACCCCGTATGGTCGAGCACCGGTTGCCGCAGTTGGCGCGACAGCAGGACCGCGAACGTCTGCATCGGCACGTGACTGTAAGACAGGCGCCCGCGCCGGTAAACCGGAGGGAATGCCGCCGCATCGCCCTTCGACTCGGGCAGCTTCGGCCCGTTCCTGGCCACCCCCAGCTCGAAGTGCGCCACCCGTCTCGGCTCGCGATGCAGCTCCAGCCGAAAGCGCTCCGCCAGCAGCGCCTGCATCATCAGCAGAAGCTGGTCGGCGGGCGTTTCGGGAGCGGCCTTGGCGACGATATCCACGCGCAAACTCCGGTCCCGGATCCAGTCGGGCCCGGAGATCTGGTCTTCGCTCACCAGGCCGTACGCGTACCGGATGCACTCGCTCAGCGTCGTATTGGTGAGCGTGACCACGCCGTGGTGCGCCGCTCCGAGATTGATGTTGATGGTCGGCCCTCCCGGCCCGCTCGGCTTGACTGAAGCCACGTCGAAGACCGGCTGTGCAATGGCCGCGCCCAGTGGGAGTAAGATCAGAAGCAGGCTCGTCATTACGAGCAAATTAGTACTAATTTTCTTGGATGTCAAGAACATGCCCAAACGCCCGATCCTCTGTCTGCTGCTCGTAGCCGCATCCGCGGCCGCCGGCGACTCGACCGCCGCCCGGCTCGACGCGATCTTCTCGCCGCTCGCCGGCGCCCGCTCGCCCGGCATAGCCGTTCTCGTCCGTCAAAACGGGCGCACGGTCTTCGAGCGCGGCTACGGCCTCCGCGACCTGCGCACTCGCGCCCCGATCGACGCCCGCACTGACTTCCGCCTCGCCTCTTTCACCAAGCAATTCACCGCCATGGCAACTATGCTGCTGGTGCACGATGGCAAGCTCCGCTACGAGACCGCGCTCACCGACGTTTTCCCCGCCTTCCCCGCATACGGCCGTGCCATCACCATCCGCCACCTGCTCACTCACACGTCCGGCCTGCCGGATTACGAAGACCTGATGGGGCCGGGCTGGACGCCCACGCACCAGATCCAGGACGCGGATGTCCTGGACCTGCTCGAGCGCGAGTCGCACGGCAAGTTCGCGCCCGGCACAAGCTGGGCCTACAGCAATTCCGGTTACGTGGTGCTGGGCCTGGTCGTCGCCAAAGTATCGGGCCAGCCCTTCGAGCGCTTCCTGCACGATCGCATCTTCGCGCCGCTCCACATGCGCCGCACCCTGATGTACGTGAACGGCGTGAACACCGTGCCCGATCGCGCCTACGGCCATAACCGGCAGCGCGGCGAGCTGGTGGAAGCCGACCAGAGCGCCACCTCCGCCACCCAGGGCGATGGCGGCGTCTACTCGAACCTGGAGGACCTCGCCAGGTGGGACGACGCCCTCCGCACCAACCGTCTGCTGAAGCGCGAGGAGATGCGCGCCGCACTGACGGGCGTCAAACTGCTGGACGGCTCCGCCCCCCACTGGCCGGCCGAGCCCGGCGGCGATAATCTCGCGCCCGGCAAGCCCGTCTCCTACGGCTTCGGCTGGTTCCTCGATCCGTACGAGGGCCGCGCGCGGATGTGGCACAGCGGCAGCACTACGGGATTCCGCACCGCCATCGATCGCTTCGACGACGGCCTCACGATCGTGGTCCTCTGCAATCGCACCGACCTGGATGCCACCGCCCTGGCCTTGAAGGCCGCCGACGCACGGTAGGTCGGACAGACGATCGGTTTTCGTCTGCCAGCCGGAATTGAGCGCGTCGCCGTTGCTGCGCGCCGCCGCGTAGACGAGCCGGTTCCCCGCGAAAGGCCGATGAGAGGCTCATGTTCAAAGTCAGTGTAAGTGTGTTGCCGCCCCCGCTCGTCGACCATCCCGCACCTGTCACTGTGCACTGACTATTGCCCGTACTCCCCGATCCGTTCAAGTCAGTCCGGCGAGCAACGCCGTGCCCGCATCGTTCACCACCCCATGTCCTGCCAGGACCCGAAGCGCTGCCACCAGGCACACCCCACGTTCCCAGCGCCTGCCACCCCGAACTGGCGCCCCCGCCCTCACGCGTCGGTACGAATGGTGAGAGAATGGCGGGCGGCGAAAGCGTGCATGCTCCCCTACCTGCGGCCTTCCGAGCTGAAGATCGGTCCTCTCACGTTCCACGCGTTCGGAGCCCTGGTGATGATCGCAGTCCTCGCCGGCGCCGCGATCGTCGATCGTCGCGCGGAGCGCCTGGGCTTCCCCAGGAAAGTCGCGTCCCGGCTGTATATCTGGATGATGGTCTCGGGCTTCGTCGGCGCGCACGTGGCCAAGACGATCGAGGAGGGGACGCTGTGGGCCGACCCCTTAGTGCTCCTCCGGGTGTGGAGCGGGCTGTATTCCTTCGGCGGGATCGTGGGCGGCCTTTTGGGCATCCTGTGCTTCGCCCGGTGGTACCGCTTGCCCCGCACCGGCCTCTGGCAGTTTCTGGACGTGGTGGCTTATGCTTTCCCGTTTGCCTGGATCTTCGGCCGGCTGGGTTGCAGCTTTGCCCATGATCATTCCGGCATCCGGACCGCGAGCTGGTTGGGCGTTCCCTTTCCCGAAGGGCGCCGTTTCGACCTGGGGCTGCTGGAGTTCCTGTTCACCATCCTGGTGGCGGCGGCGTTCCTGATCCTGGACCGGTCGAAGCACCCTACGGGCTTCTACTTTGCGCTGCTGCTTCTGCTGTACGGGCCGTTCCGTTTTTTCCTGGATGGGCTGCACGTCGAACGGCCGCACGGCTACCTCTCGCCGGATGGATGCTTTGCGATTGCGGCGGTGCTGACCGGGTTGGCGGCGCTGGCGGCGATGCGCCGCGCGGCTTAGAACTTTCGCCGGAGCGGGCGGTCATTTCAAACCCGTTTCACACCGGATGACTTTTTGGTGCACGCCGATGTACGATAAGTTACGGATCGATTAAAGGGGTTCCATGCACCTGCCATTGGCCGCCACGGGTATTCGGTTTAACGATTGTCTCTTTACGGAGCCTGCCCGGCTCGCCGATTGGATACCCCCGAGATTCACCGGCCTGTTCGCAATTCTGGCCTGCGATCCGGGCTGGGCGCCCCGGTCTTTTCAAGCTTTGTGCTTCGGCGAGTTTGGCAACAACACGGCCGATCCCGTGGAACGCAACGGATACGGCTGGCTGCGGGGCGCGGGAACCAAGGGCCTCTTCGTATGTGTGCTTCCCATGCCGTTTTCCACGAGCGCGCAACGGGTGGCGCTACGCAACGAGCTGATTGCGGCCTACAATCCGGTGTTGCAGGGTAGAGCGAAGGCTGCGTCGCCGGCGGAACTCGCCCAACGGATCGACCAGTTGGAAAAGCGCTACCAGGAGCATTCGGCGCAGGTTCTGATGCTGCTGGGGAACATCCACAAGCATTTCGAACCGCAACCGGTGCCCCTGCGCCGACGCATCGGGTTTCTGCCGGAAACCGCGTAACCCGGCCGGCTACGTCAAGCCGAAGCGCGCGGAGACCCGCGCATAATACTCGAGTTCTCCCGCCGTCTGGGGGGCGCCCGCGCCAAAGGCAAAGGGCAGGGATGCGCGGAGCGCCATGTAGGTTCCGTTGGTTGCCACAATCTCTTCGGCGATCGCCACGGCATCTCCCAACTGCTTGCCCGCCGCGCCGGCCAGGGTCTCGGCTTTTGCCCGGGCGTCTCTTCCCGCCGCTTCGAGCGCCGCCCGGCGCGCCGCGGCCTCGTCGGACACGCGCAGCGCGAACGCGCCGAGAACCGTCGCACCGCTTTTCGCCGCCGCATCCACTACTTCGCCGACGCGTCCCACGTCGCGCACGTTCACGCGGACCGTGTTTCTCGCATAGTAGGCCCCGTACTGCAGATCGAACGGGCTGAACGATAGTTCCGGCTGCGCCGGAGAGCCCGAAGCCTGCGGTGCGAATCCCACCTGCCCGGCCTGCGGCATCGCTCCCCCGTACCCCGGAAGCGCCTGCGGCAACGCTTGCGGCAGGATCTGCATGAGGGGCGAGTATAAGTTGTACACGTTCAACGAAATGGTTTGGATCTCCGCCGGCTGCACTCCCAACAGACCGATCGCCTGGGCCACCTGCCGGGTCCTCGCGTGATTGTCGCGAAGCGCCTGCGCCGCCGTGGGCGCGCTGGTGGTAATCTCGATCAGAAACTCCGCACTCTCCGGGGTGACTCTCCGGACCGCTTCTCCGGTCACCGTGATTCCGTCGACCGGGGCCTCGGTTCGCAAGCCAAAGGGTGACATCGTCTGGGTGTTCTCTCGCACGGTATTCTCCTCGACTTTATTGAGGCGCACCGGTGGAGTTCCACCGGCGCGCCCGCGCTGTTTCGCTGCCATATTCTCCTGGCCGTCAGTACGTCCACGGAGAGATGCCGGGCGTCTGGAATCCGCGCCCGAAATGAGCCGCCAGGGGATGAACTCCGGGCTGGCCCACCCACGTCTGGGGTTGAAGCTGCTGGCCATAGGGCTGCTGGCCGTAGGGCTGCTGGCCGTAGGGCTGCTGTCCGTAGGGCTGCTGTCCGAATGGCTGCTGTCCGAACGGCTGCTGTCCGAACGGCTGCTGTCCGAACGGCTGCTGTCCGAACGGCGAGCCGCCATACGGAGAGGACTGCGCGAGAAGCGGATTCAACATTGGGTTCTGCAGCAGGGGATTCTGCAGCAGGGGATTCTGCAGCAGGGGGTTCTGCAACTGGGGGTTCTGCAACAAGCCGCTGGCTTGCAGGTTCTGCAGGTAGGCCAGGGCCAGCGGGTTTTGCAGGATGCTGGTCAGCAACGGGTTCTGCCAGCCCTGTCCCTGGTGCCCGAATTGCGGGATCCCCATCGTCGGGTTGATCCCTGGGTTGATCCCCTGTGCGGCTGTCAGAGGATTGATGGCGGCCAGCGGATTAAACGCCGCCGTGGGATTCAAGCCAAATGGGGTTGACGCTCCGGGGTAATTCCCCCAGGCGGGATACGTCTGAAAAGGATCGTACGTCATTATTTGGTCTCCTTGGCTCGCGGGTATCCAACACTCCATCTGCCCGCAAGCGCTGGTTGGGAAGTTGCGGATTGGCCGATCGGCCGTTCCGTCTCACCACCCGATGTTGCCACACAGGTAGCGGGTCAGTATGCGTTCCTGGCGGCACTTACCGCAATTGCGGCAAATCGTTGTAAACCGCTCAGGAGCGGGCGGCGGCGGTGGCCGTTTTTGTGGAATTGGTCACCTTCTCGGCGTTGGGGCTTTGCAGCCACGCGGACAATTCACCTTCGCGAAATCTCCATTGCCGTCCGATTTTGATGGCAGGTAATTCTCTGCACTCCGCCCACAGACAAACGGTGCGAGTCGATACCCCCAGCCATCTTGCGACGGCCGCGGTGGTGAGGAGTGGTTCTCGTTTGGATAGCAGCTTTTCCATAAGCCTGGTCTCGATCTGTGGATCCTCTCGAAGAGGATGTTAAACGAGTGACGGTTTACGACTCGTGGCTAGTCGATTAAAATTGCACGTATTCGTTCAGTTTCCGTAATCGGGTGCGGCGGTGTCAACGGCTCGATCGGGGTAGTTGGGGTGTTCAGCACGGAGATGGGTCACGCGAAGGACTGGGCCCATTGCGGCAGCGGATGCAACTGCCACTCAATGGTGCCGTTCCGTGCGATTAAGATGAGCTGATGCCCGTCTCTGGAATTGTCATAAAATTCGGCAAGGTCGGCGGACTGCAGTGCCTCTGCAGCATTTGCGATGCTGCGCGCGTACCGCCGCCTCACATCGCTATCCGGCACCGCGTGTCCGCCTCGAGCCACTCGTTCTTGAATCCGCATTATGGACCTCTCGGGACTTTCGGTCGCGACAAACACGAGACGAGTTTCGAATCCGAGGGACCTCGCTCTACGAATCAAGTCCACATTCCTCGGGCTCGCGAGCGTGGTCTCGACCGCAAAGCTCACCTGGGAAGCGAGGTAATCCTCGATCCGGTGCAGAACTTCCCTGCCTGCGGAGATTGCAGCGGCCGAGGGATCCGAAGGGTTCAGGCGGCGGGCGATGGCGTCCGGATCGAGCAGGCGGGCGCGCCCTTCGAAGTCTAACGACTGCGTCAGTGTGGATTTGCCAGATCCGTTCGGGCCAGCGATTACAGCCAGAACAGGCACGTGAACGTCAGGCCGCGCGCGTCTTCAATTCGCGGACGACCTCATAGTTCTGGCCGCCGGGTGCGCCCGGAATCCAGCGGATCTCGAACCTCCGTCCATCGGGAAGTTCCATCACGTTCAGACCGTCGGCGTCGAGGTAAAAGACGGGCCGGCCGGCGGCCAGAGTCTCCAGGAACGCCTGGTGGCCAGCGGCATACGCGGCTGCGTCGAACTCAGGGCCACCAAATTCGTATTTGAGCGCCATGGTTTGATTATACCCGGATCAGCCGATTCCCAGGTCGTCGATGCGCTCGAGGGGCGTGCCGCAGGTGCGGCAGATCAGCGCGTGGCAATCGCCGCAGACCAGCGGGTCGGCGACCGGCTTGGCGCACGTGGGGCAGTAGAATTCGGCGGCGGTGTCGGGCATAAAGACACAGGCAGGAATGCCTGTGCTACTTCGCGGCTTCGATTTTGTCCACCCTGATTGTCTTAGTCGCGGCGTCGAGCGTGCCGGTGACCGTGACTTTCTTGGCGGCGAATTTGGCCGGGCCTTTCTGGTCGCTCAGGACGTACGTGTCTTTGCCGTCGTAGAGCACGTACTTGCCGTTCATGCCTTTGATGCACTCCGTGACACACTTTTCGTCGGTGCCCATCTTCATGTCTTTGTGGTCGGCTTTGGCGCACATGTCGTCGGTGATGGTGCCGGTGAAAGTGGCTGCCACCGCGAGGCCGGCCGATGCGAGGATCAGAGCGATCTGCTTTTTCATTGGATTCTCCCGTTCTTTTTTTCGATTTCCAGCCAGAGCTGGTTGTAACTGGCTTCCGTGATTGGCTGCTTCAGTTGAAAGTTGAAACCTTTTTCCAGCGTGACAATGGTGAGCTGGAATCTTCCGGAACTGCTGATGCTGTCGATGTCCTGGTAACGCCAGGTGCGCGATTGGTTCTTCGCGGGGGTGGCGTAGACGATGGAGTCGGGGGTGAAGGCGAGGGCGCCTTCGGAGCCGAGGATTCGAGCCTGGTGCTTGACGGGCAGAGTGAGAGCCGGCAGGCCAAGGGGCTGCCCCGCCGGTTCCAGTTGCGCCACGAACCGTTGATCCATCCGATCCCTCAAGAGTGCGTACAGGCCGCCGGCCGGGATATCGCCGGTGAATTCGTAACCCACATCGGCGCCCAGCCGGATTTTGCTGTCCTTATATGTCAGTATATGAATTCTTCGGGGGGCCAGTTGGAGCTGCTGGATGTCCTGGAAAGACCAGGTCCAAGCGTGGTCCTTCGGACCAGAGCCCTTGCGAGCAGAAAATGCCACCCCGTTTTCGTCGATCGTCATGACGCCCTCGCAGCCTTTGCGCCAGTGTTCGTGGCGCACCGTGAACTGCGCGGCCGAAGCCCACGCCGCGCCTGCCAGGATCAGGCAGCCTGCCGTTTTACCGATTGCCATTTCCATACCTCATAGATTGCCGGATAGACTACCAGCTCGAGTAAGAAAGAAGTGAAAATTCCGCCGATCATGGGGGCGGCGATGCGCTTCATCACGTCCGCTCCGGCGCCCACGGACCACATGATCGGCGCGAGCCCCACGAACATCGTCGCCACCGTCATGAACTTCGGGCGGATGCGCTTCACCGCGCCCTGCACGATGGCTTCCTGCAAGTCCGCGAGGTTGCGCATGCGCCCGGAGAGTCGCCGTTCCTCGAAGGCCAGGTCGAGATAGAGCAGCATGAAGACGCCGGTTTCGGCGTCCACGCCCATCAGCGCGATGAGCCCCACCCACACCCCGATGCTCATGTTGTAGCCCAGCGCGTAGAGCAGCCAGATGGCGCCCACCGCCGAGAACGGCACCGCCAGCAGGATCAGCAGCGTCTTGGCGGTGGATTTGGTGTTCATGTAGAGCAGCAGGAAGATCAGGAATAGGGTCAGCGGCAGCACGAGTTTGAGGCGCTCGCGCACGCGTTCCATGGCCTCGTACTGGCCGCTCCACGCGAGCGTGTATCCCGGCGGAAGCGGCACGCCGGTGCGCACCACGCGCTTGGCCTCGGCGACGTAGCCGCCCACGTCGCGGCCGGCCACGTCCACGTAGACGTAGCCGCACAGCATGCCGTTTTCGTTGCGCAGCATGGAAGGGCCGGTGGTGAACTTGAGGGTGGCGATTTCGGCCAGCGGGATTTGCATCTTGCCATCCATGGCGGGGACCAGCGCGCGGCTCAGGCGATTGAGCGAGCTGCGCGAATCGCGGTAGTAGCGCACGTTGATGGGGTAGCGCTCCAGGCCCTCGATGGCGGTGCTGACGTTGTCGCCGCCGATGGCGTTCATGACCACCGTCTGCGCATCGTCCACGCTCAGGCCGTAGCGCGCGAGCTGGTCGCGCTTGAGATTGAAATCCAGGAAGTAGCCACCGCCCACGCGCTCGGCGAAGGCGCTGCGCGTCCCGGCAACCTGCGGCAGGATGCGCTCGATGGCGGTGCCGATGCGCTCGATTTCCTTCACGTCGGCGCCGTAGATTTTGATGCCCACGGGCGTGCGGACGCCGGTGGTGAGCATGTCGATGCGGTTCTTGATGGGCATGGTCCAAGCGTTCGAAACGCCCGGAATGCGCAGCGCCTCGTTCATCTCGGTGGTGAGTTGTTCGGTGGAGATGTGGCCGGGGGTGATGTGGGCGCAGAGGGGTTTCGCCCATCGCGGCCAGTTGTCGTACCAGGTGGCCACTCTGCGCCATTGCTGCTTGGGCTTGAGGAGCACGATGGTCTCCATCATGGAGAAGGGCGCCGGGTCGGTGGAGGTTTCGGCGCGGCCCGCCTTGCCGAAGACGCGTTCCACTTCGGGGAAGCGCATGAGGATGCGATCCTCGACCTGCATGAGCTTCTGCGCTTCCGCGACCGAGATGCCGGGCATGGTGGTGGGCATGAAGAGCAGGGCGCCTTCATCCAGCGGCGGCATGAATTCCGAGCCGAGCTTCTGGTAAACGGGCACGGTGAACGCCACCAGCGCGATCGCCCCCGCAATGACGATCCATTTCCAGCGGAGGCTCCACGTCACTACCGGCTCGTAAAGCCGCATGAGGACGCGGCTGATGGGGTGCTTGTCTTCGGAATGGATCTTGCCGACGAGGATTCCGTTGACCAGCGACGCGAGCCAGCGCGGCCGCAGGCGGAAATTCTCCTTGCGGAAGAAGAGCAGCCGCAGGGCCGGGTCGAGCGTGATGGCGAGCACGGCTGCCACGATCATGGCAAAGTTCTTGGTGTAGGCGAGCGGCTTGAAGAGGCGGCCTTCCTGCGCTTCGAGCGTCAGAACGGGCAGGAACGAGACCGCGATCACCAACAGCGCGAAGAAGCTCGGACCGCCCACTTCCTTCACCGCGCTGACGATGGCGTGGTGGTAGTCGCGCGGCGTCCAGTTGCGGTCGGCGTGCTCCAGCTTTTTGTGGGTCTGCTCCACCACAACGATGGCGGCATCCACCATGGCGCCGATGGCGATGACGATGCCTCCCAGCGACATGATGTTGGAGCTCATGCCCATCAATCGCATGGGCACGAAGGCAATTAGCACGGCGACCGGGATGGTGAGGATGGGGATGACGGCGCTCGGAATGTGCCACAGGAAGATCAGGATCACGAGCGCGACGACGGCCAGTTCCTCGAGGAGCGTGCGCTTGAGGTTGTCGATGGAGGCGAGGATCAACTCCGAGCGGTCGTAGGCGGTGACCAGTTGGACGCCCGGGGGCAGGCCCGGCTCGATTTCCTTCAGCTTGGCTTTCACGCGGTCGATGACGCGAAGGGCATTCTCGCCCTGGCGCATGATCACGATGCCGGCGGCGACTTCGCCCTGCCCATTGAGATCGGCCACGCCGCGGCGCATGTCGGGGCCGAGCGTCACGCTGCCCACGTCGCGAACCAGGATGGGGACGCCCGTGGGGCTGGCGCCGAGCGCGATGCGTTCCAGGTCGGCGGTGGAGCGCGCGTAGCCTCGGCCGCGGACCATGTACTCGCGGCCGGTGAATTCGACGAGGCGGCCGCCCACGTCGTTGTTGCCGCCGCGCACGGCCGCGACCACCTTCGAGATCGGCACCCCGTAGGCCGCCAGGCGGTTGGGATTCACGTTGACCTGGTACTGCCGCACGAACCCGCCCAGCGGCGCGACCTCGGCCACGCCCGGCACGGCCTGCAACTGGTAGCGCAGGAACCAGTCCTGCAGGGAGCGCATCTCTGCGAGACTGTGGCGCCCGGTGGGATCTACCAGCGCGTATTGGAAGACCCAGCCCACGCCGGTGGCGTCGGGACCAAGCTCGGTCTTCACATCCTGCGGTAGGCGCGGCAGGATCTTGGAGAGATACTCGAGCGTGCGCGAGCGCGCCCAGTAGATGTCGGTGCCGTCCTCGAAGATGATGTAGACGTAGGAGTAACCGAAGTCGGAGAAACCGCGGACGTCTTTGACTTTGGGCGCGCCCAGCATGGAGGAGACGATGGGGTAGGTGACCTGGTCCTCCATGATGTCGGGGCTGCGGTCCCATCGGGAGTAGACGATGACTTGAGTGTCGCTGAGGTCGGGAATGGCGTCGAGGGGAATGGTTTGGAGCGACCACCACCCTGCGGCCGCGGCGGCGGTGACGAAGAGGAGCACGACGAAGCGGTTGCGGGCGGAGAGCTCGATGATGCGATCAACCATGAAAGTGGGGCCTCCGGGGCAGGGTGGAAAAAGGGGGTTGGGGGTTGGGGATTGGGGGTTGGGGTTGTGTGAAGACGGGCTGTGTGTTCATTTCAACCTGCTCTCCGAATCAATCAGAAAATTCCCCGACGTCACGATGCGGTCGCCGGGCTGGAGGCCGCTCAGGATCTCGACGCGGTTTTCCATCTGCTCGCCGACCTTGACTTCGCGCGGCTCGAACGCGCCGTTGCCGCGATCGAGGAAGACTACCTGGCGGTCGCCGGAGTTCAGCACCGCGGACTGCGGCACTACCAGCTTGCGCGTGCCGCCGGTCTGGAATTCCACGTCGCCGTACATCTCGGGCTTGAGCGTGTAGCCGGGGTTGTCAAATTGCATCCGGACCTTCAGCGTGCGCGTCGTCGGATCTACCTGCGGCAGGATGTAGCTCACGCGTCCTCGGAACGTGCGGCCCGGCAGGTATGCCAGCGTCAGGTGGTAGCTGCTCTCGAAATGGCTGTGGTCTTCCTCGAACGAGGCCCGGCGTTCTTCATCGACCAGC